>Ga0316189_10001418_pt1 | contig 23795 bp, 19 predicted proteins | sample LowCovwburrow_MG_FD_204930 | JGI IMG/M metagenome (GOLD analysis project Ga0316189, IMG submission 204930) | Coastal sediment microbial communities from Maine, United States - Lowes Cove worm burrow | ecosystem: Environmental > Aquatic > Marine > Coastal > Sediment | place: USA: Maine... | reverse complement strand
GACCAATAAAGGCCTGCAGAATTTCCTTGATGTTCAGCAAGCGCGGCTGACCATCAACAAGTGCAACCATGTTGATACCGAACACGTTCTGCATCACGGTTTGCTTATAAAGATTATTCAGAATGACTTCAGGTACTTCACCACGACGTAACTCGATGACAACACGCATACCGTCTTTATCGGATTCATCACGTAACTCGGTAATACCATCGAGTTTCTTGTCTTTTACCAGCTCGGCAATCTTCTCAAGCAGACGCGCCTTGTTAACCTGGTAAGGCAACTCGGTGACGATCAGTGAGTTCTTGCCGTTGCTTTCGTTGGTCTCGACATGTGTTACGGCGCGCATGTAAATGCGGCCACGACCAGTATGGTAGGCTTCGTGTATTCCCTGGGCACCGTTGATCAGACCTGCAGTCGGAAAATCCGGACCAGGCATGTGCTGCATAATTCCATCGATATCCAGCTCAGGGTCTTCGATCAGAGCAATGGTGGCGTTGATAACTTCATTCAGGTTGTGTGGCGGAATGTTCGTGGCCATACCGACTGCAATACCGGCAGAGCCGTTAATGAGAAGGCCGGGAACGCGGGTCGGAAGCACCAATGGCTCGTATTCGGACTCATCGTAGTTTGGACCAAAGTCGACTGTTTCCTTGTCGAGGTCGGCCAGTAACTCGTGGGCCAGCTTCGCCATGCGCACTTCGGTATAACGCATGGCCGCTGCTGCATCACCATCAACTGAGCCGAAGTTACCCTGACCATCTACCAGCATATAACGCATGGCAAAAGGTTGAGCCATACGAACAATGGTGTCATAAACAGCGGAATCACCATGCGGATGATACTTACCAATCACGTCACCGACGACACGCGCAGACTTTTTATACGCCTTGTTCCAGTCATTGCCCAGCTCACTCATGGCGAAAAGCACACGACGGTGAACCGGTTTCAGGCCATCCCTGACATCGGGTAATGCGCGGCCCACAATGACGCTCATCGCATAGTCCATATAGGACTGTCGCATTTCGTCTTCGAGGTTGACCTGCAGGACTTCTTTAGCGAGCTCAGCCATTAATTAAATACTCTCCGGAATGAATTATATGTTTATGATTTATATTGATAAACCTTAAGTTTTTAAGGCAGCATTCTGTTGCTGTTTTTTTTCTCGATACCAATAAGAAATTTTACCATAAATTGTGCATGAAAAGGGCTTTGAAAGCCGACCGGCGAAAGTATTTCAATACCGTGACTTCACACAAATTTGCAAAGGGTCTTTAACCCTGTGCAATAGCCCAGTATCATTGCGCCATCTGAACCCATCATCCCGGAGAATTAAACAATGAAGCAGCTGATTTCTTTTCTCGCTGTATTGACACTCAGTCTGTCTACTGCAATGGCCCAGGACCTTAGCACCAACCCACAGGTGACACTGCATACCAGCATGGGTGACATCAGGTTAGAGTTGTTCCCTCAGGAGGCCCCCATAACCGTTGAGAACTTCCTGCAATATGCCAACGATGGTTTTTATGATGGCACCGTTTTTCATCGCGTCATCAGCCACTTCATGATCCAGGGTGGTGGCATGGAACTCATTGAAGAAGAAGATGGCGTACGAATGGTTGCAAAGCAGACCCGTGAACCGATCATCAACGAGGCAGATAATGGTCTGAAAAACACCCGGGGCACGGTCGCCATGGCGCGGACCAATGATGTGAACTCGGCGAGTTCCCAATTTTTCATCAATGTTGAACTCAACGGTAGTCTTGACCACAAGGGTAAAGACGACTCCCGTTCATGGGGCTATGCCGTTTTCGGTCAAGTTATAGACGGCATGGACGTGGTGGACAATATCCGCTTTGTCGAAACCGGACCTCAGGATGTACCAAATGAACCTGTCATCATTGAGTCCGTCGAAGTTCATTGATTGAGATTCAGAGCAAGCAATGACCACCCTCTTCATCTCAGACCTTCACCTTGATGACCGGCGGCCGGAAACGACCACCCTGCTCCAGAAGTTCCTGTTGGAAGAGGCCGGCGATGCAGATGCGCTTTATATCCTGGGTGACCTGTTTGAATTCTGGCTGGGTGACGATGTTCCATCACAAAGCTCGGTCGCCGTTGTCAACGCGCTATCCCGGGTATCTGCTAATGGCGTACCTTGTTATTTTATGCATGGCAACCGCGACTTTCTTTTACGGGAAGCCTATGCGAAACAGGCCGGCATGGAACTGCTGGAGGAAGAACACGTCATCGATCTTTATGGTGAACGGGTATTGTTGATGCATGGTGATAGTCTGTGTACCGACGATATCGCTTACCAGCAGTTACGAACAGTCGTAAGGAACCCGGCCTGGCAACAGGACACACTATCCAAAACACCGCAGGAACGTCTGCAGATGGCTCTGCAATTACGCGATGCCAGCGCCGAGCACAAGAGCAATGAAGAGATGAGCATCATGGATGTTAACCAAGGTGAGGTTATCCGCGCTTTTGAGCGTCACGGCGTACTGAGGCTTATTCACGGCCATACTCACCGCCCTGCCACCCATGACCTCGAAGTGAATGGTCAAAGTGCCCAACGAATCGTGTTAGGTGACTGGTATACGCAGGGTAGTGTTTTGAGAGTGCGGCCCGGTCAATACGAACTGTCATCGCTATAAGCACCCTGATTTCAGTAACCACTCAAAGTGACATAAAACCATTGATCATTGGGGAGGCCGAGGCTATGCAGTGGCTCTCCTTATTACTCACAGCTTGAAAAACCATTGATCAGTCGGGAAGCTAAGGCTATGCGGTACCTCGCTTCTGGGCTTACCGGTTTAAAACAATTGATCATTGGGGAAGCCGAGGCTGCGCAGTAGCTTACTTCCAGACGCGCTCGAGTACCTATATGTACTTGAACGAGTCCTGGCAGGAACTACCCGCGCCAGCGTCCCCATCCGTGCAGAATCTAGTAAGCAGAACTCATGAGTCACTCGCAAACTGATCTTGCCACCGAGCTATCAAAGAGAAGAAATGGCATCCATCTCACGTTGCGTGAAACCGGCCTGCATGCGTGCCGCCATGTTGAATGGGCCTCTGAGTGTTCCGGCGAAGTATTCCTTTAACAGGTTCAGGAAAGTCTCTTCAGGCTCCAGGCCACGTTGATCACAGCAAATGCGAAACCAGTGACTGCCAATTTCCACGTGACGGACTTCCTCTTCCAGTATGATTCTGAGAATCCTGACGGTTTCATGATCCCCTGCCGAGGTGAGCTTTTCGATCATCCCCGGGGTTACATCCAGACCACGCGCTTCCAGCACCCTGGGTACCAAAGCCATGCGTTTCATACAGTCATCGGCCGTGCGCTGGGCCATCTCCCACAGGCCATTATGGGCAGGAAAATCCCCATAGTTATAGCCCATCGACTTCAGGCGTGTGGACAGCAATTGAAAATGCCGGGCCTCGTCAGCCGCCACTGAAATCCAGTCAAGATAATATTGGGATGGCATATCCCGAAACCTATAGGCCGCATCGAGCGCAAGGTTGATGGCGTTGAATTCGATATGGGTCACGGCATGTACTAGCGCTGCCCGCCCCGCTTCGCTGCCTAGCCGGCGGCGTCGCAGATTGGCAGGCGCTACAAGTTCCGGTTTGGAGGGGTGCCCCGCTACGCCGATCGGGGTGACCGGCGTAGTGGGATCAAACTCGAAGTCGTGAACCTGAACTGCCATCCATAAATTGGTAACAGCGGCACACTTCTCTTCAGGCGAATTAATCGCCAGGCATCGTGCTGTGTTTTCAAATAGAGCAAGCACAGCAACAAGCCCTATTACATATTGCTGATAACAGCATCCGCAAAGGCTGAGGTTGATACCTCGGTGGCACCGTCCATCAGGCGAGCGAAATCATAGGTTACGATTTTCTGTTGGATGGTCTTACCAAATGCCTTGGCAATTAATGCGGTTACCTCAGTCCAGCCAATGTACTCGAACATCATTGAACCGGAGAACATCAATGAACTGGGGTTAACCTTGTCGAGATCCGTGTACTTCGGCGCAGTACCGTGAGTGGCTTCAAATACAGCGATGTGATCTGCCATGTTGGCACCCGGAGCGATACCCATACCGCCCACTTCAGCAGCCAGTGCATCGGAAAGATAATCACCATTGAGGTTGGTGGTTGCCAAAACGCTGAATTCCGCAGGACGCAGTTGCATCAACTGGAACATGATATCGGCAATACGGTCCTTGATGACAATTTTGCCTTCCGGACGTTTCCCGTCGTATTTATCCCATAACTCGGCTTCGGTAATGGTCTCATCTGCAAACTCTTCAGCTGCCAGTTCGTAACCCCACTTACGGAATGCACCTTCTGTGAATTTTTGGATATTGCCTTTGTGAACCAGGGTGACACTGTCGTGGTTGTGATCGATTGCATACTGGATAGCTTTACGTACCAGGCGTTTTGAACCAAAAGCAGAAATTGGTTTGATACCGATGCCAGCACCCTCGAAGAACTCGGCGCCCATTTCCTCACGCAGGAACTTAGCCAGTTTTTCATTTTCAGGGGTACCGGACTCGTATTCGATACCGGCGTAAACATCTTCAGTGTTCTCTCTGAAAATAATGGCGTTAACTTCCTCGGGCCGTTTCATGGGTGAAGGAACACCATCAAAATATTCAACCGGACGGACACAGGCATAGAGATCCAAATCCTGTCGCAGGGATACGTTCAGTGAACGAAAACCGCCGCCAACGGGTGTTGTAAGCGGCCCTTTAACGGAAACGATCAGATCCTGAACCGCTTCCAGAGTTTCGGCAGGGAAATAGTTTCCGTCATAAATACCGGCGGCCTTTTCACCGAGAAATAACTCCGCCCAATGAACTTTGCGCTTGCCGCCATAGGCCTTTTCAACTGCAGCATTCCATACCCGCATCGATGCACGTGTGATATCGCCACCGATTCCGTCGCCTTCGATAAAACCCAGGATCGGGTTATCGGTAACAACTAACTTATTGTTCTCAATTTTAATTTTATCGCCGCCGGCGGGTATTTTGATATGCTCATAGCTCATGGTTTTTGTTCCTTTTAAAATAGCAGGTAAAAGTTGCGGGACATTATACGTGTGACTGCTTCAAACCGCATTCAATTTGGCGCCTTGTGTGGGCCAGTTTCTGATTGGTGGATTTCGCCAACATGTGTGCTTACTCAACAGCCCGTTACAAACGACTCCCGTTCCGGTGCTTTCGCCTACCTAAAGCGATAACGCCCAAACCCCCTGTATATAAGCATTCCAGCCCTGTTTCGTTCCCAGGATACGTTATGGCACGAATATTGGATAATGTAAGTTATCAATGGTTCAAGCTCGAAAGGAGAAAATGATGGGTCGCGGTTCAGCAGGCAATGTGATTGCAGCTTTGTGCAGCTTTTTTATTCCGGGTCTCGGCCAATTGTTGCAGGGGCGCTGGATACTCGCAGGGTTCATGTTTGTCATGTCCGTTATCTTGTGGGTCATTTTGCTGGGCTGGGTTATCCACCTGTGGTCCATTATTGACGCCGCGCTTTATACACCACCGGACAGCTACCGGTCTTACCGGCACCGCAGGGGGTACGACTGGTAAATACAGTTTACTATTCAAATGGGCACGACTCTGAATACTCAGGTTGACCACCTGTTGGAGAATAGCAACCCTTTTGGATCCAGTGGGGGCGATGAACTCTAAGTGAGAGTTTTCCCAGCCCGGAACACACGAGTTTGGTTCTCGTCCCCACTTCTTTATTTCCCCTGAGTGTTCTTTTCTTCGGTTCATCCCCAAAACTTCGACTGTCTGCTAAGATGACCTCCGTTCATCCGTGCACTGGAGTTACAAATGTATTTCAAACCACTGCTATTACCGTTACTGGCACAGGTTGCCTTGACCTTTATCGTCATGACCAGCATGTATCAGGCTCGGGTTGCGGAAATGAAAACAAAAAGAATCCACCCGCAACGGATTAAAACCAGGGTCAAATCAAAACATTTACTGACGGACTCGGCGCCCGCCTCGGACAATTTCTCAAACCTGTTTGAATTACCGGTTCTGTTCTACACCGCTATCCTGCTCACACTGATATTGATGGTGCAGGACAGTATCCTGGTGATACTCGCCTGGACATTCGTCATATCCCGTTACCTGCACAGTTTTATCCACGTGACTTATAACAGGGTGATGCACCGGTTTTATATGTATCTACTCAGCAGTTTCGTGCTGCTTGCTTACTGGGTGCGACTGGGCTGGATCATTTTTCAGGCCTGAGCGAGATGATGACAATGGAACAGCAAGCCGGTACCCCATAAGACCCGCGACGGGTCAGTCTCGCAGGGCAGCAAGCTCCATATCGTCGTAACGAAGACGCATTGAAAGCACGCGGGCGATCGCTTCGATCAGGTTGTGTGCGAAAAGCCTGTGTTCATTTTTCAGTTGGTCAAAAGCCTCCCGTCGCAACATGTATAACTCCGTGTCGGTTTGTGAAACGGCCTCGTTCCCCCTCTGCTGACCATCAAGGAAAGACAATCCACCAAAAAAATCTCCCCGGCCATAGGTGGCGAGATGGTGGCCTTTCGTTCCCGCTGACGGCAACATCATTTGCACACAGCCACTGCGAATCAGAAACAACCTGTCGCCGCGATCACCGACTGAATATATCTTTTCACCCGCCTTATAGGAGCGCGACTCGAGACAGGCTTCAAGGGCGGCCACGGTTTCTGGTTTACGACCCTTCAACAATTCCATTTCATGCAGGTCGAGTAGCGTTTCATCCTCAACCGCCTGGCTGTCTATACCCAGCACCTGCTCTTCGACCCATACCTGGGCATCGTCGCGACGTGGAAACACCTTGACATGTTCGCTACCGGCGGTAATTTTCATCTGCTGAAAAAATCCTTCGATATTTCGACCGTTGGGCAGTGCTTGCGGCAGATCGGTAAAAATCAGGTATCCGTTTCGCTCCAATATCGTTTCACGAATATTATTCAGCACCTGTGCCACGGAGACGTCCACACCCTGCACACGCCGCATGTCGAAGATGAAATAGGTACACTTTGCCAATTCGGGCTCAATGGCATCGTACAACTGATCCTTGGTGCCAAAAAACAAACTCCCCTGCAGTTCAACGATCACGGTTTGTTTACCCTTTTTCTCCAGCAACTTCATTTCCTGCTTCGAACGCCGCCGCCTCGCAAACACCTGGTCACCATGGGTTTTCCGGCGTATCACGGTACTGGCCAGTTGCTCCCTGATAAACAACAGCATGGCCAGCGCAATGCCAATCCCCGAGGCCATAATCAGGCTCGTAGTGATGGCTGTGATAACGACAGCCGCTACCACCACGAAATCGAAAATAGTCAGCCGTGAGCCCAGCAGGCTGAAGCTTTTCCGGTCGATCATGCGTATGCCCACGATGATCAGAATACCAGCCAGCGAAGCAACCGGAATCCAGGCCACCAGCCAACCCAATAGTACGAATGCCAACAAAGCCAGCACACCCTCAAAGACACCCGACATACGGGTTTGCCCGCCGCTGGACAGGTTCACCATGGTTGCGCCCATCTGCCCTGCACCTGGCATACCACCGACACAGGCAGAAGCGACATTTGCGACCCCCTGGGCAACAAGTTCGCGGTTGGAATCATGACGGCTACGTGTCATTGCATCCAAAACAACGCAGGTCTTTAAGGTGTCGATCGATAACAATACTGCAAGGGTAAGCGCCGGCAGCAAAAGACTGGCGACCTGGCTCACCTTGAGTTCACCTATCTCCAGCCAACGACCGGTGACCGCTTCGAACAAGCCGTGGGCTTCCCCCGGCAGGCGGCCGATAATCATGGGGTTATCTGCGGTGCTCAAAAGAGACTGATCAAACAGGGCGATTCCGAAGTAGGCCAGTACCCCAGCCAGCAAACCCACGATAGCCGCCGGCACCAGCTTGGTGAACCTCGGTGCTGTCAGCATGACCACCACCGTGACGATACCCACAACCAGGGCCTGCCACTGCCACTGACCGGGGGAATTCAGGGCCTGCCACCAGGACATTTGATCCGGCGCACCCAGTAACTTTGGCAACTGACTGCCAATGATAATCAGGCCGACACCACTCAGGTATCCGCTGACGACAGGGTATGGGATGTACTTGATAAAACTACCAACCCGGACACGGCCGAGGAAAAACTGGATGATACCCGTCAGTAAACCCAGCACCGTAAGCAACAGCACCACGGACCCGGCAGGGATACCTTTTTGCACAGCTTCTATTGCAAATGCGGCCATCACCGCTGCCGCTGGAGCACAGGGTGCAGTAATCAGGCGATTAGTGCCCCCCAGGGCCGGTGCGAACAAGCCCAGTGCTGTTGCGCCTAATATACCTGCAAGCGCGCCAAGGCTGGCATAGGACGGCCCGATGGCTGCGTAGATGGTCACACCGAATGCAATCGCGGAGGGCAACGCGACAAGCATGGCTGCAAACCCACCCCAAAAATCGCCAGTCAGCTTTTCCTTCTGGAGAGCGTTCTGTAAACCTTCTGGGAGAAAATCAAGATTCATTCGAGCCTTTGTACCTGTTGAATATCAATATTTTGACTTATATTTCGATCATTAGTATAAATTTTTCTTTCAACAGCCTGTTGCGATTTTTTATTCCGGCACCGACCAGTCAATCACTGGCTGTTCGTGTTGTTGCAAGTACTCGTTGGCGCTGGAGAAATGACGGCAACCGAGAAATCCCCGGTGTGCCGACAACGGTGATGGATGCGGCGCCTTGAGCACCAGGTGTTTTTTGCGATCGATAACCGTCCCCTTTTTCATCGCGTAACTGCCCCAGAGCATAAAGACCAGCCCTTCCCTTTCGTCATTCAACAACTGCACAACCGCATCGGTAAAAATCTCCCAGCCTTTACCCTGGTGGGAACCGGCCTGTCCGCGTTCAACCGTCAATACAGCATTAAGCAGCAACACGCCCTGTTCCGCCCATGATTGCAGATAACCATGATGTGGCGGCGCTATACCAAGGTCAGCGTGAATCTCCCGGTAAATATTGGCCAATGACGGCGGCACACGCACACCGGGCTGTACCGAAAAACATAAACCATGGGCCTGGCCCGGTCCATGGTAGGGGTCCTGACCAAGGATGACGACACGTACCTGGTCAAATGGCGTGGAATTGAGTGCATTGAAGATCTGGGGTCCGGGCGGGTAAATGATGGCCTTATGCTGTTTTCTGGTGACCAGGAACTCACGGAGTTTGTGCATATACTCCTTTTGAAATTCACCTTCCAGGCGACTGAGCCAGGATTCATGCAATTGGACTTCCCTCATATCGATATCACCCGTGTTCATGTTAAAGAGGAAAACAGCGCACTCTATGTCTTGATTCTATACACTTTGACCCAAGTTATCAGGTCATTCAACCTGACCTTGTTCATGCGGAACGGAGCCAACATGCCCATTCAAACAGACGTAGTTATTATCGGTGCCGGTCCTGCCGGTCTCTTCCAGGTGTTCGAGTTAGGCCTTCTGGATATACACGCGCATGTGGTGGACTCTTTGCCACGCATTGGCGGCCAATGTGGCGAGTTGTACCCGGAAAAACCAATTTACGATATCCCAGCCTACCCTGTCATCGGTGCACAGGAACTCATCGACCGCTTAATGGAGCAAATCGAGCCTTTTAACGCGCAATTTCACCTTGGACAAGCCGTCACGGAACTTTCACGCCAGGAAAACGGACGTTTCACGCTCGTGACATCAACGGGCACCCGGTTTGATACGGCTACCGTCATCATTGCCGCTGGTCTTGGCGCCTTCCAACCTCGCCAGTTACGTGCACCTGGCGCTGCTGACTTCAATGGCAAGAGCATTCATTACAAAATAACAAACACAGAGGAACTCGCCGGTAAGGACATCATTATTCTCGGCGGAGGTGATTCAGCGCTGGACTGGACCCTTGAATTACATGACAAGGTTAAAAGCCTGACACTGGTTCACCGGCGCGTCGAATATCGCGGCCAACCCGCCTCGGTCAAAAAAATGAAGGCCCTCGCCGAAAAAGGTAAATTGCGGGAAATGCATGGCATGGTTCACGAGGTACTCTCACAAGACGGCACGTTCAAGGGTTTGAAAGTAGCTGATACAGAAGGCACAAGCCATGAAATTGAAGCGGATGCAGCCTATATATTCTGGGGCCTGTCACCCAACCTCGGGCCGGTGGGTGAGTGGGGTCTGGATATCGACAAGCGGCAGATCCGGGTCGATACAGAAAAGTTTGAAACCAGTGAAACCGGCATTTTTGCGGTCGGTGATATCAACACTTATCCGGGCAAGAAGAAACTTATACTCAGCGGTTTTCACGAAGCAGCACTGGCGGCCTTCGCCGTACAAAAACACCTGGATCCTGATAAGCGGGTGTTCCTGCAATACACCACCACCAGTCCGATCATGCATAAACGGCTGGGGTTGGAAAAAGACAAGTAAATACAAGCAGTCAGGCCTGCCCTGAATCATCCCTGGGCAGTATTGACCACTCCGATACATCAAGGGCGGCCCGGTAACCATGCCAGGTCGCATAGGCCAACCACGGTATGATAATAATCAAGCCGAGACCTGCCGTCAGAAACCCGACAAGCGTCATTGAGCAAATCAACATGACCCAGACGAACATGGCCGGTTTATTCCGTAAAGCACCATTGATACTGGATATCACCGCGGTAATCACATCGATATCCCGGTTGGCCAGCATCGGCAGGGAAAACACGCTGGCGGCGAAACTCACGGTAGCAAAGATCGAACCCACCGCAGAGCCGATCAGGAGAAAAGTCGCCACGTGACTCCAGTCCGGTTCTCCTCCCATCGGGAAGAACACCTGGACCATCATGCCTGCCCTTGCCCATAACAGGAAAATAACCAGTAAGACGATGGTGAATACCATCGAGTTGCTCAATGGCCGCTTGATCGCCCGGATGGTGGCTGCCAAATCCGGCTTCCTGCCTTCGCAAAGCTGCCTGCTGACTGAATACAGACCAAATGCCAGCAAGGGCGCGACAAAAACAAAACCGGAAAGCGCGCTCAGCAGTAAAATGAACCCTCCAAGTTTCCACGCCATAGACGCGACAAAAGCACTGATCAGAAAAACAAAAACACCATAAATGAGGCTAACACCCGGCGCATTTTTGAAATCCTTCCAGCCGGCCTTAAGCCAACCGAATGCAGCGCCCGTTTCGAGTTTTCGACATGGCACAAGGTGTGTTTTGGGTGGAACGGGTTCGCGCTGGCCGCATTTATTGTTCATTTTTAACCTCGAATACTATGTTATTGCTTGATTCTGATACGCTCACTCCTGTTCGGATTCAGGATGACTATTCAAAGTATGGCTCATCAAAGACTCTTTTTCTTCCCAAATCCCGTTTAACCAGGATTTAAGCCGGCCTTTGGCTTCACTATCCTCCCGGAAATCAACACCCCTGAGTTGCTCATCAATGGGGCGCAACTGGATATGGACTGTAATCTTTTTTACCTGGCCTGAGACATATTGCCAGACAGAAGGTGTACCGTCCGGATAGATAATGGTGACATCAATCAGGTAATCCAGTGCCTCATCAAAAGAATACAAAACCTGCCCCACCCCGCCATAGCGTGGCCGCAAAAGGTGCTGGTAAGGTGAGTTTTGCGCATCACGCTTGGCCCTGCTGAAACGCGTACCCTCGGGAAAGGTCATCATGGAAACCGGGATGTGTTTCAGCTTTTCACAGGCACGTGCCGCATTTTCCAAATCCTTGCCACGCAGTGAGGGGTTTTTCAGAAGTTCCTGACGACTATAACGCCGTAAAAAGGCCATATCCAAGGCCCACCAGGCAACACCCAGTACCGGTACCCAGATCAACTGGTGTTTCAGCAAATACCGGCCAAATGGTGCCCGCCGGTTCAGGACATGTTGCAAGGCGAGGATATCCACGCCCGATTGGTGGTTACAGAAAACCAGGTAGCGCCCCTTGTGACTGATGCCCTCGGGCATGTGGATATCCCACTCGATCGGATACAGGCACACGGCAGCCTTGTTGATCGAGACCCATAATTCGCCGAGTGAGGATAACCAATGAGTCATGGCATTTCTGGCACGACCCGCGGGTGCCATCAATTTGAATACTGACAGCAAGAAAATGACCGTCGTCAGAACGACGGTACTGATCGTGACAAGCAGGATTACGATTGCACCCTGCAACCAATAACGCACTTTCGTCAGCATGGTTCCTGGATCTAGTTGGCCTTTTTAAACCGCAACGTCATACGGTCACTCTCACCAATAGCGGCATATTTCTCTTTGTCTTCATCACCCAGTGAGTAGCCGGGAGGTAAGGTCCAGACACCTTTCTTGTGATCCTTCGTATCCTTCGGATTGGCATTGATCTCAGAGCTGTCTACAAACTCAAAACCAGCATTGGCTGCAATTTCCTTAACCGTCGCTTCAGATACATAACCCTGCTTTGCAGAAACTGCGGGGTCGGCACCCTCTTCTGCCCGGTGTTGGACCACGCCCAGGATACCGCCCGGTTTTAACACGCGTGCAAACTCGTTAAATATCTCCTGTGCCTGGCCGGCGCCGATCCAGCCATGGGTGTTACGGAAAGTAACAATGGCATCCAGTGAATCGGCATCTCCCAGTGAGGGTGATTGTGGTGGTGAGAAATATTCAAATTCAACCTGGTCATAAACCTCCGGGTGTTTCTCGAAGGTCTCTTCCATTTTTTTCGGCAGATCATAACGGTAGGATGGTTGCCCTTCGACTGCCGGATCCCAGGTGGCGATAATCAGCTTGCCGTGATCACGCATGGCGGGCGCCAGTATCTCGGTATACCAGCCACCACCCGGCCATATCTCCATCACGGTATCACCGTCCTTGATACCGAAAAACGCCAGGGTTTCAGCCGGGTGACGATACTGATCGCGTGCTTTGTTGGATTCTGAACGATGATCGCCCTGCATACCCATAGCCACCTGCTCAGCAAATGTTGCGTTGCCGGCATAGGCCGTTACAGAAAACATGATAACTAGAAAACTCATACATATTGATTTCAACTGATCTCTCCTGAGCTTATGTTGGACGCATCATACCCAAACCCCATCACATTCGAAAGTTCATATTCCGGTTAGGCACACCGCAACTCAACTTAACGGGACAATGCCGGTTCCAGAACCTTCCAGACGTTATCCAATAAGACAGGTTGACCCGCTTCATTGGGGTGAATCGTGTCCGCCTGCAGCAAATCCGGTCTTAAAGCAACACCATCCATGAAGAATGGCACAAGTAATGTGTCGAATTCATTGGCAAGATCCTCATAAATGGACTCGAACTTTTCGAGGTAGTCACTGCCATAGTTCGGTGGCAATTTGATCCCGGCCAAAAGCACGCGGGCGCCGATCGCCTGGCTTTGTTGAATCATACTGGTCATATTATCCCGGGTAATGTCCGGATTTATTCCCCGTAAGCCGTCATTGGCTCCAAGTTCAATGATGACGATTTCGGGTTGATAGCGATCAAGCAGGCGTGGAATACGGGCCAGCCCACCCTGTGATGTATCGCCGCTGATACTGGAATTAAGAATACGATATGAATAACCGGATTCCCGCAAACGTGTCTCAAGCAGCGACACCCAGGATTTTTCACGGTCCATACCATAACCCGCGCTCAGGCTGTCACCCAGTATGAGTAAGACAGGTGGCTCCGATGCGGTTGAAGCAATGGGAAAAAAGCCAACAAACCCCAACAGAAGCGATAAAATAACTCTCATGAATACTCCAAAGTCCGAACCAAATACATTTGCCCTCAGGGCTGAAAATCTTAGCAAAATAGTCACCAGCCCTGAAGGCATGTTGACCATACTAGACCAGGTCAGCCTGCAAGTCAGTCACGGCGAACGAATCGCCATCATCGGTGCATCCGGTGCCGGTAAATCCACCTTGCTGGGCTTGTTGGCCGGGCTTGACCTGCCGACATCCGGCAAGGTGTGGCTGGCGGATAAGGAACTCACCGTTTTGGATGAAGACGGACGTGCCGCTGTACGCGCCAATGAGGTTGGTTTTGTGTTCCAGTCATTTCACCTGATCCCTTCATTGACGGCACTTGAGAACGTCATGCTGCCATTGGAGTTGGCGAATCACGACCACCCCATGGATGCCGCCAAAACCGCTTTGCAGAACGTTGGTCTTCAAGCGCGTTCCGGGCATTATCCGCGACAACTCTCTGGCGGTGAAAAACAAAGAGTTGCCATCGCCCGTGCCTATGTCGTGCAACCAACCGTGCTGTTCGCTGACGAACCAACCGGAAACCTGGACCAGCAAACCGGTGAAACCGTCATTGAAATCCTGTTTCGAATGAACCGGGAATACGGCACAACACTGGTATTGGTCAGCCACGACCTGGACCTCGCCAAACGCTGTGATCGTATCATTCAGATGGAAGCCGGTCAGATTCTCTTACCGTCAGGGGATGACGCGGGGTCAGACCATTGAAAGCGCTGGCACTGGCCTGGCGCCTGCTACTTCGAGACTGGAAATCAGGTGAATTAACCGTCCTGGGCGTTGCCTTGATCATCGCCGTGACATCGTTGACTGCCGTTGCGTTTCTAACCGACCGTGTCGGACACGCGGTGGAGTTACGCGCCGCAGAATCCCTGGCCGCTGATTTACGCCTGGGCTCAAGCCAGCCCCTGCCCGTTGAATATATCGAAATGGCGGAGCAGGCAGGCCTGGATACGGCGTCGATGATCATCATGCCGAGCGTGGTGTTTGAAGATGACCGGAGCACACTATCCGCTGTCAGTGCAGTGACTGCCGGCTACCCGCTGCGGGGAAAACTTAAAACTTCCGGCAGGCTATTATCCGAGGGGGTTGAAACGACCGATATCCCTGCCCCTGGGGAAGCATGGGCAAGCACACGCCTGCTGGCCAGGCTGGGCGCCAACACCGGTTCTCAGATCCGGGTCGGTAAGGCAAATCTCACCGTCACAAAGGTACTGGATTTCAGACCGGATCAGGGCTGGCGATTTGTTGACCTGGCGCCGACCCTGCTGATTAATATGGAAAACCTGGCAGATACGGAGCTGATCCAGCCAGGTAGTCGTGTGAGCTATCGCAACCTGTTTGCCGGTCCACGTCAAAACATTACAGAATTTAAACTCCAATTGGAGGAATTGCTGACTGCCGGTGAGCGATTACGGGATATTGCCGATGCCGATCCGCAAATGCGTTCGGCCACCCAACGTTCCGGTCGTTTTCTCAATCTCGCCTCGCTGGTCAGTGTTTTGCTCTCTGCCGTCGCTGTGGCGATGGCTGCGCGACGTTATGCCATCCGTCATCGTGACCGGATTGCACTGTTAAAGTGCCTGGGTTCTCAACAACGGTTTATCTTTCGGCTGAGCCTGATGCAATTGGTCATGCTGACCGTTCTCGGTGCCGCTGTCGGCACTCTTTTGGGTTTTGCAGCACAACAGGGTCTGGCATGGATTGCCAGCGAACTCATTGCCCAGGAACTTCCGGCAGCAGGCGCCTCACCGGTCCTGCTCGGTCTGATGACGGCCCTGTTCATCCTCTGTGGCTTTGCACTACCCGACCTGATCCAGATGGGCAAGACACCGGTACTACGCGTATTGCGTCATGATATCGAACCACCACCGATGCGTTACGGGCTCAGTTATGTTGCCGGTGCGGTCGCTGTACTGGCGCTTTTGCAATGGCTGGTGCGTGACATCAAGCTGGTGTTAGGCATAGCCGGCGGCACTGCCCTGACCTTTGCCGTGCTGGGCCTGGCCGGTTGGCTGCTTGTCAAGGCCACCGGTCGTTTTCGCGGCGTTGCTGGCGTGGCCTGGCGCTATGGCCTCGCCAACCTTAACCGGCGTGGCCGCGAGAGCGTTGTGCAGGTCGTGGCTTTTGGCCTGGGCCTGATGGTGCTGATGTTATTGACCCTGGTCCGAAATGACCTGATGGATACCTGGCGTGAAAGTTTACCCAGCGACGCCCCCAATCAGTTCATGATCAATATTCAGCCGCACGAAGTACCTGAAATGCAAAAATACCTTGCCGACCAGGACATACAGGTTCCGGAATTCGCACCCCTGGTGCGAGCCCGAATGACCACTATCAACGGCCAGGACGTCAGCCAGATAAGTTTTGAAGACCCGCAGGGTGAACGATGGGCCAAACGGGAATCCAATCTCAGCTTTGGGGACAAACTACAGAAAGGTAACGAGCTGACAGAAGGCCAATGGTGGCAACCCGGAACCGAAAACCACGAAGTGTCAGTAGAGGAAGATTTTGGACGTGAACTGGGAATCAAAATTGGTGATGAACTCGGTTTTGATATCGCCGGAGAACCGGTCTCTGCCAGGGTCACCAGCTTTCGCACGGTGGAATGGGATACTTTTCAGCCCAATTTCTTCATGTTTTTCTCAGCCGCCACACTCACCGGTTTCCCCGCCACCTATATCACCGCCCTTTATGCTGATGCCGAGGATGACAGGAAACTCCTCGACTTGATGCGGCAGTTCCCCAGCGTCACCGTTATCGACCTGGAAGCATCACTGGCGCAGGTCCGTGACGTGATGGACAAGGCTTCGATGGCTGTGCAGACGGTTTTTCTGTTTACCCTCATTGCCGGTCTCGCCGTGTTATGGGCGGCCGTTCAGTCAAGCCTTGAAGAACGTAGTTTCGAGAGTGCCATTTTACGTACCCTGGGTGCTTCACGAAAACGGGTTCTGACAGGTGTGGTGGTCGAATTCCTGGCTATCGGCTTTCTGGCAGGCTTGCTGGCATCCATCGGCGCAAGTCTCGCCGCCTGGCACCTGGCGGTCAATGTCTATGATCTTCCGTATCAATTGAGTCCCATGTTGTGGCTGACGGGGCCGATACTGGGTATGGTTTTTGTAGGCAGTAGTGGGCTGCTGGCCACCTGGCGTGTGGTGACCCACTCACCGCTTAATGTATTGAGAGGGGTATAAGCCCATAAACAAAAGGCCCGGCATAGTGCCGGGCCTTTTTCACTCGAGAAACAGCGTAAGTCTTACACCAGGTTAAACCTCAGAAGTTATAGGTTCCTTCGATACCCCAGATTGCCGGCTCATTAACGAAACCGGTATTGTTACTGAAGTCAACGAACCCCTTAACATTGTGTTCATCGGTTATATTGCGACCAAACAGGGCCAGTTCCCAATTATTCCTCATGTTTCTGTAACCAACCCTCAGACCACCTTCATACTGGGCAGCGGTTTGAAACTCAGGGGTGTAATACAGGGCCATCTGGGTATCGCCGTAATAAACCCAATCGGTAAAGATGAAAAGTTCACCATCCTCACCCACCGGCGAACCATAACGGAGCGTGAAGGTGTAGTTAGTCTTCGGTGTCCTCGGGAACGGGTTGCCGTCGATGGATACCTGGCCGTTTTCATCCCGCCACTGATATGCTTCACACAGTGTAGAACCACAGGGAACCACGCTCAGGCCCTCATCTTTGATCTCGGTATCGTTATAAGCATAACCAAAGGTTGCCACAACGTTTTCAGTTACCAGCCACTGCAGATCGATTTCCCAACCTGTCGCAGTACCTTTATTAGCGTTAATAACCTGGTTGGTATTTGAGGCTCCACCGATAATGGATAGCTGCATGTCATCAACGTTGTAATAAAAAACACTGGCATTTAAACGTAAGCGGTCTTCCAGCAGGTCTGCCTTGTAACCGATTTCATATGACAAGATAGTTTCCGGGTCAGCAACCGTCGGGTACTCAAGAAATGCAACGTCACGCCCCTGGATGGATTGCGCCCTGAAACCGGATGCTATCCTGCCGTAAATATTGGAACTGTCATTGATCGCGTAATCAGCGGTGAAGTCCCAGCTGACTTTATTCTTGGAAACGTCGATCTTGTCTACCGGTGGAATACCCAGGTCGAGCCAGAGTTGACCGTATTGCAGTACCCTGAAGTCTCGCTTGTCATCGGTATAACGCAGGCCTGCACTCAAGGTGAAGTCGTCTGTCACATCATATGCAGCCTGACCAAAAACAGCCCATGCATCATTGGTATGCTTAATGATCGTATTTTGCGGTGGACCACCAAAACCATAGGAAGCAAAGGAGTCTGTTTCAACTTTTAGTGAACTATTGAAATAGAAAAACCCGGTCTGCCAGCTGAATGCGCCATCCGTATCACTTGCCAGACGAAACTCCTGGGTCAACTGATCCGTATCCGCACCATCCTGAGTCACTGAAGGAACAGTGATTGTGCCCGGGAAGGTCAAAGCACTGCCACCAAATATCGGCACTGCCGGATCATAGCTGATACCCGGAGGAATCGAAGCCTGTCCGCTAAAATCAACCACACCACCATCGATATCACCACGGCTGTAGCCCTTGCCCTGCTGGTATGACGTAATGGAAGTCAGCGTCATGCTTTCAAGACCCCACTCAAGATTCAGGGTATAGCCTGAACCATCATATTCCTGCGGGTTATTATCACCACCATCGTAATAGACGGTATTGCGATCATAGTTCTGGTTCAGCTTGTTACTACCGGTATCAAATACATTGGCCCGGAATATGGACGAAGTGCCTTCAAGATCACGTGCCTGGGCGAGAAACAGGGCCGAGAAATTTTCACTGGGTGTCCACAATAACTGCACTCGACCGGCGATTTCCGAGTAATGACCCATGGCATTTTTTGTTTTTCTGAAGCCATTGTCATTGTCTATCCAGTCATCACGCGTTCTGTATACCATGGATATCCGGCCTGACAATACATCCGGAACCAGGCTGCCACCGACGGCGGCTTCAACATTACCCGTCATATAGGTGCCCAATGAACCATAGGCATAACCACTGGTTTCATGTTCAGGGCGGCGACTGTTGAATTTGACGATACCGGCTGTTGTATTTCGGCCAAACAGTGTTCCCTGCGGTCCACGGATAACTTCGACCTGCTCCATATCAAAAATCGGGAAGCTCTTGAGTACCACATTCTCCATGACCACTTCATCCATGATGACGGATACCGGCTGTGATGCTGCGAGATCAAAATCGATATTACCCAGTCCACGGATATAAAAACGCGGTGCAGAGCGGCCATTCGATGACTCTGCATACAAACCCGGTACACGGCCCGACAGCGCCAGGACATCCTCACCACCGGAGAACATGGTCTGCAGGTCGTCGCCGGAAAGCGTCGCGATGGACAATGGTACGTCCTGAATACTTTCCGCACGCTTGGTCGCGGTGACAATCACTTCTTCCAGCACGCTGTCTGAGTAGGCCTCATCGTCTTGCGCGAAGAGAACATTGGTGCTTGAAAGGGATATAATACCTGCCAGAACAGATAGATATAGTTTATTTCTAGAATTGGTTGGAGCTGTTTTAGAGTTCATTGAAGTGCCCTTTGTACTGGTTTTTTTTACCGGACTCATGACCTTCCGGCACCATATTCTCAGGGCTGATCAACACAAAATATCGAAGCTGACACGGACAAACCGCCGATCAGACCCCAAGCATTTTTTAACCGTTGCTTTATACCATATTCAGGGCATTAACGGGTCGAAAAACAGCTAAAGAATCACATTATCTGCCTCCAGACCAATCTCTCGCCTAACTTGTCATATACTAAAAGCTGATCGAGACCAGAATGACCTGAAACTATCGAGGCAGACACATGGACCCCAAGGTCGCCGGGCTATATGACGAGGACATACACGCTGACATGCGACACCGTCGACTCACCTTGATCGTGTTGACAGCTTATGCATGCCGGGTTGGTTAACGACATGCTAAGCACCAGTCAAATACAGCAATACCATGATGACGGTTATCTGATCCTGAAAGATACCATTGCATTAGCAGATATCGCCAAGCTCAAAGCCGCCGCATTAAAAATTGTTGATGAATTTGATATCGACAAACACCGCTCGGTTTTCACCACATCGGACCGGGACAGCGGGCGTGATGAATATTTCTTTGAGTCGTCTGAAAACATCCACTGCTTCCTGGAAGAAGGTGCACTGGATAAAGATGGCCACTTACTGAAGCCCGCACGTCTGGCCATTAACAAGATCGGTCATGCCATGCATGACCTGAACCCGGATTTCAGGGCTTTTTGCCGACAAAACCTGTTTGCCCGGGTCTTGCGCGATATTGGCTTTGCAAATCCCCTTCTTTGGCAAACAATGTATATCTTCAAGCAACCCCACATTGGCGGTGAAGTACGCTGGCACCAGGATGGCAGTTACCTGATATCAGATCCATCAACAGTAACCGGGATCTGGGTCGCTATCGAGGATGCCAACCGCGACAACGGTTGTTTATGGGTGCAACCCGGTGGGCACCGTTCGCCCTTGCGGGAAATTTACCAGGTGGATTGGAACAAACGTGAGGGCAAACTGACCGATTTGGACCCGACTCCATGGCCCGGCCCCGATGAAGCCGTTGCGGTTGAAGTCAGTGCAGGTAGCGTGGTCATTTTCCACGACCATATGCCGCATTACAGTTCAGAAAACCGTTCAGACCACTCCCGGCATGCATTTACGCTTCACGTTGCAGAGAAAAATGCCAACTGGTCAGATAAAAACTGGCTACAACGCCGCTCGCTTGGCAACTTTGCCTTGTAGGGCGGTTTTTTCTTCTGCGCTAAGAAACGCCATGTCCAAACCATCACGCTGTGATTGATGAATCTGCTCCTGGCTCAAACCGGTTGCCGGCGCAGCAACCTCATATTCATGCTTAATATCAATGGCACTGATACCCGGATCGTCAGTATTCAGACAGAACTTCACTCCCCGGTCAGCCAGTGCCTTTATCGGGTGTGAAGCATAGTTCTCAACCGTACTGGTGTGCAGGTTCGACGTTGGACAAATCTCCAGTCCAACACCGTGCTTCGCGAGGTAGTCGACCAGCGCAGAATCTTCGATGGCACGGAAACCATGTCCAATACGGCTTGCACCCAGATCCCGAATGGCCGACCAGACACTCTGCGGGCCATCCGCCTCACCAGCGTGCACGGAAACCTGTAAGCCGGCATCACGTACCCGTTTGAAATGTTCCTTGAACAGGTGAGCCGGATAGCGGTGCTCATCACCGGCCAGATCCACAGCCACGATATGATCACGATGCGCCAAAATCGCATCCAGTTCCTTCATACAGGTTTCAACGCCATATGTCCGGCTCAGAATGCCGATAATATTGACACGCACACCGGTATCCCGCTCAGCAGAACGCACACCATCCGCACAGGCCTCCATCACCTCGGCCGGGTCCATACCATGTGATTCCGCCATAAACCAGGGACTGTATCGAAGTTCGATATAGTCAATGCCTTCCGACAAGGCGTCTTCAACATTCTCATAGGCAACACGCCGACAGGCTTCTGCATTAACCAGCACCGCCGTCATATGCTCGAATCTCTCCAGAAACGCCATCAGGCCCGGTGCGGACTCATCCACATGAACATAGGGCGCAAGCCCGGACAAGCTATGCGATGGCAAAGCAATGCCGTGCTCATCAGCAAGCTCGAGTATGGTCTGCAGCCGAATATTGCCGTCGAGGTGACGGTGGAGCTCAACCAGCGGAAGCGTCTTATCAATCATTCGGCTTTCTTTGCTTTCACCCAGGTCCGGATATTCGCGTCCAGTACACTCAATGGCAACGAACCCCGACCCAGTACTTCGTCATGAAATTCACGTATGTCAAAATTCTCACCCAGTTCATCGGTCGCGTATGCACGAAGTTCCTTGATTTTTAACTCACCAATCTTGTAAGCAAGCGCCTGGCCCGGCCAGACAATATATCGGTCAACTTCGACAATGACATCGTGCTCCTGCTTACCGGCGTTGGCCATAAAGTAGTCGATGGCCTGCTGACGGGACCAGCCCAAATGGTGCATGCCGGTATCGACTACCAGCCGAATGGCGCGCCACATCTCATAGGTCAACTGGCCGAATTTTGAATAAGGATCAGTATAAAACCCCATCTCCACACCAAGACTCTCTGAGTAAAGCCCCCAGCCCTCAACGAAGGCGTTGTAACCACCTGCGCGACGGAACCACGGCACATCTTCCAGCTCATCCTGTAATGCAATTTGCAAATGATGACCCGGCACCGCCTCGTGAAGGGTCAGTGCTTCCATCTCCCAACGAGGTCGTGTGTCCAGGGCATAGGTATTGGCGAAGAAATTACCGGCGCGACCGGCTTTGACGGAGCCTGGTTGATAATAAGCCGTGGTCTGTGACTTCTCTGCATAGGCAGGAACCGGGATAACACCATACGGCGTTCTCGGCAGCTTTCCAAACAGCTTCACCAGTTCGGGGTCGGCACGTTTGGCTATGTCGCGATACTCACGTAACAGCCCTTCTTTGGTCTCATGATAAAACTGCGGATCAGTGCGCAGAAACTCCAGGAACTCTTCAAACGAACCTTCAAACCCGCTGGACTCGATAATGCTATCCATCTCGCTGCGAATACGTTTGACTTCATCCAAACCAATCTGGTGAATCTGCTCAGGCGTAAGATCTGTTGTGGTATTTTGCTTTACGTTATAGGCATACCAGGCCTCACCATTTGGTAAGTCACGCATGGCAATCGTCTGACGCGCAGCCGGCAGATACTCGTTTTCCATAAACGCAAGAAGCTTCTCAAAAGCTGGTGCAACCTTTTCGCTATAGGCCGCTTCCGCCTGCTTCGTCAGGGTAGCTTGTTGTAATGAATCTACGCTGGCAGGAAATTGTTTGAAAGCCCCCAGCAAAGGACTCTGATCAGGTTCATCGACAAGTTGGTTGCGGATCTGTTGCGGAACATCACGCAGTGTAACGGCGGGTGGCGTCACACCTGCCGCCATGCCTTTTCGCATCCAGGCGATGGTCTGATCAACGACTTGAGGCGTCTTGTTCAAACGCGCGATCATGTTGGCGTAATCATCAGCGTTCTTCGGCCGGGTAATGGCCATCATTCGTGCGATGTTCTGCTGCACACCACCCATCTGGTTAATCGGCATCATTTCATCGGGAAACTGGTGACCTTCGATATCCAGTTTCTGGCGGTCATAAAGAAGGTCATAACTAACCTGCTCGGACGAAGTCAGTTTTTCACGCTTGATATTATCCAGCGCTTTCAAAAGAAGTTTGTCGTCCTTCTGACGCTGGAGGATCATAGCTTCCGATTGATCAGACCAACGGTCCTGACCACGTGGGTCGCCCAGGTAGGTGGCGAACTCAGGGAAACTGAGCATGGTGTACTCATAAGTCAAATCAACGATTTCGGAAAAACGCTCCGAGTCCGTCAAACCGGTTTCAGTACCAGCAAGCTCCTGCATGCGAACAGTCAGTGTTGTAAGTTCGTCTTGATAATCGCAAAAGGCGGTTGAAGAGAAACTTAGAAGTAGAACTGCAATTAAGACTATTTTTTTCATGGGGTTCCATTGGTCAGGTGTCACAAACAAGGATCAGAAACAAGCCATGCATTGTATGTAAAACGGAGTGGTTCTGCACGGTTGGGGACGCTGGGATGTGTATTGTCTTACCAGGGCAGGTGCCGTGCCCAGACCAGCCTGCGGAGAAACTCAGAAGCCTTACTTCTGATAATCTGCACGGATGGGGAAGCTGCGATGGGTATTAACTTCCCAGGACTCGCTGTGAATACATCCATGTACGCTCTGGCGCGACATCCCTGTCGCTCAAGGTCCTGAAAAGTTAATACCCACCCCAGCTTTAGCATCAAACGACGTGCATCTTTCTGAGGTTGTAAACCCAAACATTCGCAAGTAGCGC
>Ga0316189_10001417_pt1 | contig 23800 bp, 22 predicted proteins | sample LowCovwburrow_MG_FD_204930 | JGI IMG/M metagenome (GOLD analysis project Ga0316189, IMG submission 204930) | Coastal sediment microbial communities from Maine, United States - Lowes Cove worm burrow | ecosystem: Environmental > Aquatic > Marine > Coastal > Sediment | place: USA: Maine... | reverse complement strand
CCTTCTTTGTCTCGGGTAAACTGTGGAAATACTTGCCCGATCTTTCCTAGTGTGACCCAAGTTAGAGATGGGTGTACTGGAATTTTCCGTCGTGAACCTTGGTTTTTAACAATTGCGTTGGTCAAATTGAAGTAAATTACATCTTGCGACTTGTCCTCTTTAATGTCTTCCTAATTCAGTAGGGCAGCTTCATCCAACCTCATACCCGAAGTAATCAGAATTGATAGCAAGGCCCTCAAATAAGTGGGCATTTCCTGATCAAACAGTTTGATCAGTTCTTCATTGGTGAACGGAATATAACTTTGCCTAGATCGGCCTAGGTTTTTATCAATGACTAGGCCAGCGAAGACGTTAGATTGAATCCATCCTTTACACACCCCATGATCAAACATGCGTTTTACATAGCCAATCTTTTCGGTGACCGTTTCGCGGCTCTTGGTTGCCCCGAGGTGTTCCGCGTATTGATGGATCAAGACTGCTGTGACCTCTGTGAGTACCATGTCCCCAGTGAACTCTTGGAACTGTCGCATAGATAACTCACAGTCTCGGACGGTCTTCGTTGGACCGTAAGGCATTCTCTGGATTTTCATCCTCTTCGAGATTCTTTACGCCTTGGATCAGACCTTCAAGCGCACCTGTATCTCGCGTTGATCCTTGTTCATGAACATCTCCTTCTTCCCAGACTTGGGAGGTTAATGGAAATGTCCCGCGAGTAACGGCATATCTACAAAACGAGCGAGATAACAAGGGAGCCAATATTTGCATTTGGTATAGGAAATAACATTCTAAAATCCTTCATGATAATTTGATCAAGCTATTTGAACCTTAGCCGCTTGTGCAATATAAAATAAATTCAATAAAGATTACCCTAAGGTTTTGCATCAGAAATTGTAAGTACGGCGTTATGATTTAAAGAAAGCGTTGACATATAGACCCTATAGCAATCATTAATTTATCAAACGACAAACATACATTTGATTTGGAAAATTCATATGAGTAAAAGTAGGTTCGCTTGCCTAATCATCGTTCAATTTATACTACTTGGATGCGTTCCGGAAGAGCCAGAAGTTAAACTGCAACCATCTACAAAGCTCGATTTATATTCATATGAGAAAGTTATTATTCAGCACTCTAAGAAGAGACTCTCTCCTGGCAACGAAAAAGCATTTGAACGCTTTAAAGCTTCATATGGATATTACTCGGTTTTTGCTGTGAATATTGCAGAAAATGTAGCCACGTGGTCAGACCAACACTCGCTACAGGAAGCTGAGAAACAATCATTAGATGTATGTAAACTTAAGTCTAGAAATAAGAATGGCTGTATCGTTTACGCCAGCATTATTCCAAAGGGATATTCGCCTAAAAATGGAACATTAACTTTGTCTCAAGATGCCACAGAGACTTTTAAGGGTGAGTTTAAATACAGGCTTTCTAGTAATAATTATGGTGCAGTTGCGATAAATTATACTGGTGGATTTGGTTGGGCCACAAGAGAAACCAAGAAGCTAGCGATAGAAGCAGCTATTGAGAACTGTGATAAAGCAGGCAAGGGCACAATGGACTACGCATCCAAAACATGGAAAAAATATCTAAAGCCACATCATTTCAAATGCAAAACTGTATACGCCGACTAATATTTTAAGGTCTTCAAATGGCAGTTTTGTCCGCGTAGCTGTAGTACGAGCGTTGTTTGCATCTCCTACAACAAAGGGGCACCTTATCTAAGGCTACATCATATACACACCAATTACATTTGCCTTACAAATAAAGAGATAAATTCGCGCGCACATAGTATTCACAAAATTGCAACAGCGCAGGATTAAAAATCAGCATAAGACCATATTCCCGCCTCATTATTAAATATTATGAAGAAATTATAATCGTAAAAAAACATTTTCTTAGGACAAATAATGAGAAATATTATAACACTTATTACCACTTTGACTCTAATTTTTACCAGTCAGGTTTTTGCGGCAACGGAGCTTCAAAATAAATTGGATAAACTCGTTCAAAATAACGATATCGATGGCGTGGAACGCCTGATTGCAGAGGCCGATAAGCTAAATGGCCGCGAATTTTACGAGCGCAACAGCGATGTACGTAAAATATTCGCCGAATTTTTCACCACACATCCGGATTATGTTTCCTTCATGCATAAATGGTTGAAAGAAAAGCCGGATTCAATCAACGCACAAACGGCTATGGGTTGGCATTTTTATCATATTGGTTGGCTCACACGTGGTGAGGTTTTATATAGAGACATCTATTATAAAGCGCGCGATGAAATGACTGCCTATTTTCAAGAAGCGGCTGACCTTGCCTTCAAGAGCTTCCTGAAACACCCAACATTTTCACCTGCCAGAGATTTAGCACTACTTACAAGCCAACACGCCCAAGTGCCTCAATCCAAACATGCACTGGTGGACTCAGCGATGGGTGCTAATGAAGACAAACACACCCTTGATCTTGTACTTCGGCTTTATTCGCCAAATTGGGGTGGTAGTCTGCGAATGCAAAAAAAGATATGCAAGGATCATGAGGAAATGCTTCTCAAGGAAGCTGGCTACACAGCGGACATGTGTTATGCAGATCAAGTCCTTTCAAATGCGCGCATCATTAACTCCAAAGCCCTGACACCTGAATTGATAAAGTGGGCAATAGGTATAATGGACGCCGCCCCCAAAGATAAAATGCTTGGTGCCAGATGGGAAGACGCAATCAGCATCAGGCCCGACCGTGAAGAGGCAATGCAGATTATTGTAGATATCCTACCAAAGCGTAGAGACGCCAGTTACTATTATGCGCGTCAGGTTGAAGAGCAGCTCAACAAGCCGGGTTATTATAAAGAATACAAAAGAAAACAAAAGAAAACAATTGGAACAATATCAGTTGATGTCTAAGCGCGACCCGCTCAACCCGAAATATCTGGGCAAGCCATTAAACAAAAGTTATGAAGTTTACAAAAGTGATCCCAGCCAAGAAAATTTAGATGCCTATGAAAAGAATTGGGAAAATATTCTGGTATATGGGAAATACAACCCTGACATTTGGATAACAAAAGCTACAGCCGAAGCTGAAGAAACGCTCAACCCTAAAAACATCCTACAAGTCGTAGATGCCTACGAACATGCCGTCATACTATCAAACTACAGTGATCGGAATATATCAACTTTACACGGGTATCTAACGATGGTCAGGAACCCCGCTCAAATGGTTCAAGAGTTCAATAAAATGGGCATTGAAGATTTAGGCGAGCTTAAGGATGTCGATGCTGAAAATATATTTGCACAGACTGATTGCCCGTTAGCAAGGATTGTGCGCATAAAAAAATTGATATGTGAGGGGGCCTTGGCCGGAAAGGATTGCCAAGGATTCAATGGTGAAACTACATGGTTTGACCGGGAGTTAGCGATGATTAAAGAGCGTAAAATTTGCCCGGCACGCATGAATGAGCCTGAAGACATTCTGTTGATGCTATCAAAAGATTGGCCACCAAAGATATAATCGTATTGTGCACGTAAGTATACATTGCACACTCTCGTCGTCGAAATGGTATGTGGGAGCTATGGGCCCTGAGCAGAAGTTGCATGGTTGTATTCGAACGACATTGTCTGCTTAACAGCCGTTCACGTTGCTTATGATGCTCTTATCGTCGCCAATGACCGCTTAGAACCAAAAGCATAAACTTTATATGAAATGAATTGTGTGTTAAAATCATCAGATACTGCCACTCCAACAATGAAGATATGTAATGCAGAATAAACTGACAGAAAAACAAGAAACCTTTGCCCTGAAGATTATTGACGGTCTTTCCTTGTCTGATGCATACAGGCAATCCTACCGTGCTGAACATATGAAGTCGCCAACCATTCATGTTGAAGCTTCCCGCTTAGCAGCCCTCCCCAAGGTGGCCCTAAGAATACAGGAGCTATGGTATCAAAAAGACGAGGATCGACACATGCAGACCCTCAGACGTGAAGACTTTGTTTTGGAAAACTTAAAGAATTAGTCCCTAACAGCAACAACTGACAGCGCACGTGTACGGGCGTTGGAAATGATGGGGAAAACAATCGGCATGTTCAATGGTCGTGGCGGAAAAGAAGAACCACAAGAACTCACTGCTGAGGAACTGGAACAGAAACTTAAACAAAAACTTGAAAAATACTTTGGCCGAAACAACTATGCCCAATAGATAACCTGAACAATAATTTTTTAAGTATGCTCAAGGCGCCGAAAGAATATGGTGTCACAAGGGCAAACCCCTATAATTGCCTTGCTGGATTATGGCCCCTACCAACTGTGGCCTTGCGGGGATTTATAGGCCAGACTCATCTCAATGGTACAAAGTTGCAAAATGGACGGAATATACCGCATATATATTTTCCACATTAATTGTATGGTCACTAAAACACTTATGGTGGCTTTAATGGGGGACGGCGTTGAATTAGCTAACCTTAACTAATTGTAAATATTTGATTTTACATTGTATAGTGGCGGAGACGAAGTCCGCCTATTGTGAATTGCAGTCACTAGCAGGGATATGCAAAACCCCATATTATATCATTTAAATACAGTACATTAGATAATTACTATGTTGCAACCACTTGCAGATATGTGTAACCAATATTAAATTTATTGGTGGCAAGGATGGTGGCAAGGCATGCCAAAGAAAGCAAAAGAACTAAAAGCGATTGAAGTGAAGCGGTTAACCACACCAGGTCGCCATGCCGTAGGTGGAACCTCTGGTTTATATTTAGCTATAAATGATACCGGTGCCAAATCTTGGATACAACGTTCTACGATAGGCAGCAAGCGACGCCATATTGGTTTGGGTTCGTATCCCGAGGTGTCTCTCGGAGTAGCCCGGGATCTTGCCCGAGAAATGAGAAGGAAAATTTCATCCGGCATCGATCCGGTTGAAGAGCGGGAAGTAGAGCGCAAAGCATTTCTTGCCGAACAGAAACATGGCCTGACCTTCAAAGATGCATTTGAGCAGTATTTCCAAGAAAAACTGGACGGTGAACTTCGTAATACGAAACATGCTAAGCAGTGGGGTTCTACCCTTACAACATACGCATATCCAGTGATAGGATCGATGCCAGTGTCACAAATCCAAGTAGAAGACGTTTTGGCCGTCCTTCGGCCGATCTGGGCCACTAAGAACGAGACCGCATCACGTGTCCGCCAGCGGATCGAAAAAGTGCTCGACTGGTCAAAGGTTACCGGACACCGTGATGGTGAAAACCCGGCCCTCTGGAAAGGGAATCTGCAACAACTTTTGCCGGCCCCGTCGAAGGTCCAGAAAGTTCAGGGACACCCCGCTTTAGCGCTGGATGATATATCAACCTGGTTCAAGCTGCTGCGCATGCGTGACGGTATGGCAGCACGAAGTCTTGAATTTCTAACTCTAACAGCCTCACGTTCCGGAGAGATCCGAGGCGCACTGTGGGAGGAGATTAATCTCGACAAAGCTATCTGGACCATTCCAAATGAACGCATGAAGGCTGGCCGTGAACACCGTGTTCCTCTATCGTCTATGGCTACCGAGTTGCTTAGTAAATTACCACGTATGATGGGTAGTCCCTATGTTTTTCCATCACCAAAAGACGCACAAATGTCTGAAATGACAATCTCGGCCGTCATGCGTCGGATACAGAAAAATGAAGAAAAGGCTGGTCGAGCAGGATTCCTTGATACACGCTCGCGGCGGCCTGCCGTGCCACATGGCTTGCGTTCGTCATTCCGAGACTGGGCTGCAGAACGTACGAACCATCCACGGGAAATGGCCGAGATGGCGTTAGCGCACAATGTGGGCAGTGAAGTTGAGCGTGCTTACAGGCGGGGTGACATGTTGGAGAAACGGCGTCAAATGATGCAGGATTGGGCGAAATTTGTGACAACCTAAGAAGCGCACAAAGGCTGCATCCACTATCCAAATCTTCTATTTCGTTTTTTATAACTGACCAGAGCCCAAATAGTATAACTAATTATATATAGCATTATAAGTAACAATAATTTTATTGGTGGACTCTACTTAAGATTGTTACTATTAAATAATGCGATTAATCCTAAGTATTACAAAAATTGATAGCGATTCATTATGTTAGATAATTCATTAGTTGGGTTTGCCACAAAAGATAAGACTATAAGGACTATTCTAAGACAAAAATTATCAGTCGGGTTGGACGATAAAGTTAACAAAACACTGGCTTTGCTAAGAAAAGAAAGAAAGGCCGGATCGTTTTCACAAGACACACAGATAATACCAGGGGTAAAAATTCTTTCGGATCCAGACGATACAAATGATGCACACTACAAAAGCCCTGTTGGTAGGTTGTTGGAAATATCCAATCAAACAATCCGGAGTGGAAAGTATTTTGCAGTACACATTGAGCTATCACCCAAGGATATCTCCAATTTAAGCTTATTTGGCTTTATCTGCAAATCAACGGCTGCAGTGCAATCAACTATGCGGGTTTGTCTGCGGTCACACCTACAAGACCGCGTTATAGACTCTTTTTTTGATAAGCAGGTCGTCTGCATACCAGATGAATCTATTCATATGGATGTGATCGATGTCACCCGTCGAAACAATGTGCCTGCGACTGCAAAATGGCGTGAGCTTGTATTGTTGTTGCCAAACGATAGTTTTGAAATTGCCATCAATGATCTGCGTATTTTTGCGATATGAAATTATCTATTATCATTCCAACCTGGAACGATTTTGACAATCTAAAGCGCCTCTTAGCACAGATTGACAAAATGGCGATTTTTCATGAGGCAATAATTGTAGATGATGCTTCTGATATTGATTGTTCGCCAAAAGCTCTCGGGCTAGTTCCTTCGAGGATGACGTGTAATGTAATCTATTTACGTAACGATCATACAAATGGTGCAGGCTATAGTCGAAATAGAGGCATTGAAAAAGTGTCTGGTGATCACGTAATTTTCTTTGATTCCGATGATTTGTTTACAGATGAGTTTCCTTTATTGTTGGACGACCTAGAGGATGCAACTGAACCTTATGACTTCTGCATTTTCAAACATGTGGACAGTCGTGCCCGCGATGTAGGCAGTTGGGCCCCGTTAGAGCCAGATGTAGCTTATTGGAATAAAGCGGGTATCTGGAGCGCGTTGCAGGAATTGCCTAACAAACATTTTTCGACCATGGTGCAAATTGCTAATTATCCATGGAATAAAATCTACACGACAGCTTTTCTGATTGAAAAAAAACTGAGATGCACCGAGCTTATGGTCCAAAACGATGTAGAGTTGCATTGGTTAAGCTTCCTACGAGCGGAGCGTATCTTGGTATCAAACCGTGTAGGGTGTGAACATTTCGTCGTTGATAATGGCATTCGTCTAACCAATAGAAACGGTCATGAGCGTTTAGAAATATTTAGGGCTTTGGTGGCGGTTCACAAAGAAATCAAAAGTAAGGCCACTTTGGATTTCCCTTTCCTGCTGGCTTTTACACGATTTCACGTCGACCTGATTAGTTGGATCAACACAATTTTGAATGATGATATGAAACCGAAGTTTCAACAGCGGGTGCGTGCCTTTTTGACTTACGCTTTAGCACCTGAAGAATTTGAGAAAATTATAAAAGCTGATTTTGATGTGGGTTTTAAATTTAACGAGCATTTGGGGCGCGGCCTGAAATGAATATTTCCTTCGTAATAACCACCTTCAATATAGAAAATTATATTCTGAAGTGCCTTAAAAGCGTGGCTGAAATTGCGCGACCTGGGGATCAAATTATTTTGGTAGATGATGGGTCATACGACAATACCGTACCCGTAATTGAAAAATTTATCGCAGATGAGGGATTTGGCCAGGATCGTGAATACACACCAATTTATCTGGAAGAAAACACTGTAGGTGGAGTTGGCACAGGGGGTAACATCGGCATTGAAAATGCCCGGCGCGAAGGTTTATTTTTTGTCGATGGAGATGATTGGGTTTTATCCTTTGAATTTGAAAATGCCCGTAATGCGTTCGAAGTATCTGGTTGCGATATATTAATCGCCAATTACAAAGAATGGGACGAGGCGGCCAGTAAGTCAAAACTTCCAGCAGATCACAAAATATGGAAAACGCTAGAAGAGTGGCCATCCAAGAGAATTGAAGCCCGCGATTTTGCCCTAAAACTAATTGCTGTGCCTTGGCGTAAGTTTTACCGAATGGACTTCGTCAAAAAGCACAAGTTACGTTACCCAGAAGGTGATTTTTTCTTTGAGGATAATCCGTTTCACTGGTCCGTTTGTTTAGCGGCTAAAAAGATCACTTTCATCGATATCCCCATATGTATGCATCGCATTAACAGGCCAGGGCAAACAATGGCGTCTGTCGGAACAGAGTTGATCGCGTTTTTTGAACATTACCAAACTATTGAAAAATTGTTACCCAAACGTAATAGAGAATTGAAAACGCAAGCTATGCGTTGGATTGTTGATAACATGATATGGCATATTAATCGACTACAGCCTGTAGCGTTTGAATGTTATATTCACGAAGCGATACAGACATTTGACACTTTCAATGCGAAAATCTGGACGGACACAATCTTACCGTATCTGACTTCATTCGACGAGCTAAAGCCACTTTTCGTTTACATTAAACAAGGCAAGCACTGGGCCGCTATACAGCAACTGTTCGATATATATAGTGAACGGATGCAACGGAACATTATAGCTGTGCAGAGTCAGACAAATAATACATTATTTAAATATAATTTACCTACGACACCCAAAATAGTCAGTAAAGAGACGATTGAATCTGAAATGGCCCGTCACAATCGCCTTTGTCGTGAATTTCGCCAGAAAGTTAATCCACTTGAAGGAATGTAATTTACAAAGAAAATTCGATACCCACATCCCCTTAGCATCGGGGGGGGATTACCATGGCGATCACGATAATGTTGCTAATGTGATTATCATATTTGTATGACGATCATATGAAATTCTTATTAAAAATCCTATATACGAACTTTATAAATAATATATATGAACTTTATAAATAATCTTTTTTAAGTATTGAAAAGTGGCGCAAGAGATAAAATGATAGTTTCTTTAATAGATTTTGCATTACCAGAAAAATTGACATCCGGTGATATTATTGGCGCTGGCCACCTCGGGGGCGGTTGGAGCTTATCGCACTCACCAAATCCCAAATTGACATCTGATGATATTATTGGCGCTGGCCACCTCGGGGGCGGTTGGAGACTGCCGCGCATACCGGGTCTCAATAATTCGAAGAATGATAGAGCACCGTTTCGGATTGCTGCCGACAACACAGACGTAGTAAAAGCCATCCGTGTAGAAGTGCAGAGAGAATTCAAATGGCTTCGGCTCGAAATTGACATCCCGGCCACCGAGCTCGCCATGTCAATATATAAGTATTCGCTACAGTACAAATGTCTAGGTCCGGAAGCTGAATCTGGACCTCAAGTCAAAATACTCGAATATCAAAATGGAATTGGCGAAACGTTTCACATGATTTCCAGAAATCTGGCGCGGAGCGGGTCTATTCGGTCGATCGAGAATGCGATTGATGTTGCGCAAGCAGGCCTCCAAGATGCGAGCTATCGCTTCTGTATCGAGTTTCGCAAGCCTATCACATTTTGGCTTTACGATATTGAGTTGCTCAGGTTGGAAGGCGGCAAAAAGAACGACTATAATGAGCAGAATGCGGGCCGCTTCGTGGCGCCTTTTCGTGCCCATGGCTTTCAAGTCTCTGCTGCACTTAAAGAGTTGAACAATAACATGGACACGATGATGCATACTTCCCCACTAAAATGGGTGAGGGACATGCTGAAAGTAGCCCTCACTTTGGAAGATTACGATAAAGCACGTGGGCTTGTGCGTTATCTTGAACGTAATTACGGCGATGATCCGGCACTACTCGGCATGGTAGGGGATCTCATTCTGAATACAAAAATTGCTATTGGAGAAACCGAAGGCGCACAAAATTTTATAACTAGATTTAACGCGAGCAAGCGACCTTCCGACAACTCAATTATCGTTGCACGTACGCTTCAGGTGCGCAGCAAACCTCATCCGCAATATGATCTACCATCAGGAAAATCGGATATTTTTAATTTGTCGAAAGATATTCTTTCCCATCGCGATGTCGAGTTCGAAGCCTTGCTACGAAATGCTCCTGAGGGCAGCGAGCATCATTTGTTATGGGCCAATTACTTCCTTCATCGTAGCGAAGCCGAATACCTAAAACAAATAAACTATTATCTCAAGGCGGTGAATATACCCTTTGAAATCGGATTGACCGACTACCAAGACAACATTCTTGCACGTGTGGAGTTCAATGCAACCCAACCACTTGATTTGCCGTCGGAGGGACCGCTCGTCTCGGTGATACTCGCTGCCTATAATGCGGCGACCACCATAAAATATGCGATTAATTCCATCCTCAACCAGTCCTATGGAAATATCGAATTGTTGGTCTGCGACGATGGCAGCGACGACGACACCAAATTGGTACTCCAAACCTTTACTGGTGATCCTCGGGTGCGCATTTTCGAAAGTTCTGCCAATCAGGGGCCCTACAACATTAGGAACTGGATGCTTTCCAAAGCACATGGAGAAATTATAACTTTCCACGACGCAGATGACGTCGCTCTACCGCACCGTGTAGCGGCACAGTTGCAGCAGATGATCATCGATAAGAATACGGTTGTGATGAGCCAATGGATCAGAATGCGGGAGAATGGGCATCTTGTAGCCTTTAAGGATGGAACTTATCGTCGAAACTGTCTGAACAGCATTATGTTCACCCGAGCGGTTTTTGAAGAATACGGCCCGTATCGGGAGGTCGTTTGTGCTGCCGATTCAGAATTTTATGAAATGTTGCGGGGAAAGATGACGCAAAAAGGTATTTCTATTATACCACAACCGCTCGTGCTGGGACTTTGGGGGGCGAACTCGCTTACTCGTACGAGCGGGTTGGAGGCAGACGAATTGGGATTTCGCGCAGCTTCGCGACGCTCTTATATTGCAATGGCCGCACGCCAACGGGTTTTAGGCAAGCACATTGTAACTGATAAAATGGTCCTCGGTGCTGCAAAAAAGGCAGGCATTTATCGTGAGCCACAAGCCGTGACGGAACTGACTGAATCGAAGGATTGAAAGAATGCTTGTTGCAAATGTGGCTACTTATCCGGGTCGTTATGGCACACGCCGCAAGGCGCTCGAGTCGATTGCTCGGCAAGTTGATATGCTCAACATTGCCCTTAACGAATACTCCAAAATTCCGGATGATCTTCTCGGGCTGCAAAATGCAAATTTTGTTTTTCCAGAAGAAAACCTCAAGGATGTCGGAAAATTTATGTTCGATGTCAAAAAGGACGACGATGTATTCCTTTGTGATGACGACATTATTTATCCCAATGACTACGTTTCTTGGATGAGAAAGGTCGCTACTGGCATCCAAATTCCGGGCTTTGTGCTAGGGCTGCATGGTGTCACATATTCGGATTACTACGATGGGCGCAAGCGCAGCGGCCGATTAGTCCATGTTTTTCACCATGCCCTTGCATCTGACGAACACGTCAATCAGCTTGGAACAGGCACAGTTTACACCAAAGGCAAGAACCTTCCAACGTTGGCGCAAATGCATGGATCCGAAGGGTTTGTGGATATCCGCTTCGCCCGTTTGATGTTCGAACGCGACATTCCCCAAATCTGTATTGCTCGCCCTGCACAGTGGCTCAAAGAAGTTCAAAACGATCAGACGCTTTATCTAACCGTTACATCGAACTTGCCAACCAATGCCTTGCAAGAGGTACAGGTGTTTGGAGGTTTGAATAATCTTTACACATAAAAAGGAATATCGCTTTGGGCATTGATGTAAAGTTTGCGGGCGTGCACGCGACGCTTTCTGACGAGGACACCGCAGACCACATAATCAAGACTATCGCTGAAACGGGGCGCTTTTACGAAGAAAAACTACTGGCGGAACTTTATCATCGTGCGATGCCGGATTGGTTTTTCGTAGACGTCGGCGCGCACATCGGCAATCACAGCGTCTTCCTTGGTAAGATTCTCGGTCTGTGTGGTATTGCTTTGGAGCCCAATCCCGCTTCATTTAAGAAACTTTGTTTCAATTTGTCTGAGAATGGGTTGGACAATCAAGTGGGCGCGTTGAAACTCGCCGCAGGCGAATTATCTGGCCGCGGCAATGTCAAACCCCCGTCTAAACTCAATAATTCAGGCATGACACGGATAGTTTCATCAGAAGATGGGCCAGTTGTAATTCAAAGTCTCGATTCTTTGCAGCTTGGGCGACTGGATTTGCTTAAACTTGATGTGGAAGGCAGCGAGGTCAGATGCATTAAAGGTGCCAGATCGACATTGCTGCGCCACAAACCTCTGTTGGTTATAGAGGCCAGCAATACGAGTAATTTTTTAGACATTCGTGCTTTGCTTGCGCCCATCGGCTACAACCCAATAAGACGGTTTAATTCTACGCCCACGTATCTTTTTGAGCATTCGTCATGCGCAAGTTGAAACTTTAGGTACTCGATGTTTTCACCTACCTTTCGATCTACTCTGTGATCTGAGTTAGGGCCGTTCCACGAGGAACGAGAGGGACATTTGACATAGAGTATTTCGGTTTTAACCTGAGACATATCCAGCGCGAAGGGTGGACCTGTCACGCTTTAGTGCCACTCCGGGTGCTCATTTAATCGGCCTGTCTTTCGAAAGCTAAGGGGATTTTTCATCGGAAGATTGCGAATATCACCTTTGTTTAACTTTTTGTATTCAGGGAGTTTATCGGGACATTCATTGCCATGAAAATAACATAATTCAGGTATGTGTTTCCAGAAAACTGACTGGTTAACGCAAAACCACAATGTCGAAGAAACAATTTTTGAGCAATTCACTGTATGTTGGTCAAACAAAGTTACGTGGGAAGTACAATTTTTCGGCGGACACGGTCGCTTATCCGTTAATGCAATTGATAATTTGCGCCAAGCCGTTTACTAGGTGACAACACTTGATAACATCCCGGAAAACTTATTATGTCAAATTCAGATTTCAACGAGCTACTACAGCAAGTCTCGCTTCATATGGGGCAAAACGACAATGCTAGTGCAATTTCAATGTTAAAAAATATTACAGTAAAATATCCAGAAAACTTCCGTGGCTTTGCAAGCTTAGGTTTGTGTTATATGCGAGAAAAGAAATATGAAGAATCCATACCCAGTCTGGCCAAAGCCGTAGAGCTGGGCAATCATTATTATAGTCGGCACCTGCTCGGACAAGCTCAATTATATACCAAAAAATTTGAAAATGCAGAAAACACATTCAAGGACTGTATAGAGGTCGGCGATGAGCCAGTACGGGCAAAGGTTTGGTTGGCGCGCACGTATCTCGATGCAAACATGCTGGAAGAGGCTAGGCAGACCATCTACGACATTACTGCTACAAACTTGAATTGGCAGTTACCGAAGGAAAAATCCATCGGATTTTGTCACTATCCATATTTTCTGCAATGGGTTGATACCTGGGAAAAGTATTTGAAAAATCAACGTATTGAGCGCGTCCTTGAAATTGGTTCAATGGAAGGGCTGTCGAGCCTGTGGATGGCCGACAAATTGGTAACACAAGGCAGTCATATTTTTTGCAACGACATAGTGTTTCGCGATGAGTTTCGGCAAAATGTTGCGCAATCAGGGCTTGCGGAAAAATTTGTGCTTCTTGAAGGATCATCAGAGTTTGTTCTGCCTTCGCTGGAAGACGAATATTTTAATTTTGCCTATGTTGATGGTGATCATAGACCTGGTGCCGCCTTCCAGGACGGCTTCAACGCAATTCAAAAAGTAAAAACAGGGTCCCTGATCATATTTGACGATTATCTCAATACCAACAATGACACAAAGCGAGCCGTTGATTTACTTTGCGACCTAATGAGAGACAGCATTGAAATAATAGAAAAGTCGCGGCAAGTTATTATGCGAAAACAAGCCCATACATTAGATTTTCACCTAGACGAAAGTTTGCTTGAAAAATATAATATTAACAAAACAAAATGGAACAAAAACATGGACACGCCCAAAGAAAAAATAGATTTCTTGTCACACAAGGGAAGGTATATTTTTAACTAGAAAAATTTGGAAAAATCAATAGCACAGAATTGTGGTGCCAAGAAAATAGCATATTAAGTAGAACTTAATTTATTAACCAAATCTCTTGATGGGAAAATCATACTATGAAGAAAAATAATCTCAATCAAACTGATGCAGAAAACAATGGCGCCGATGGGTTCGATCAATCGGCCTATTGGCAGCAAAGGCATGAAAACCTTCAGGATGACCCTAGATCTGTTGGCAATCTTGGTGTGTCCCGCGAGGACATGGAGTCCAGCGAAATTAACTTTAGAGGCATAGTACAGCAAGTAGCTAGCCAGCTTTATGATAGCGGGGTCCGCTCTGTACTAGATCTTGGTTGCGGATATGGACGGATTGCCGATTTGTTTGTTGATGCTGGCTGCCAATATACTGGTTACGATGTTTCTGAAGTGGCAATTTCCCAAGCACTTAAACGCTCACCAACTGCCCAATTCGAAGTTGTAGATTTATTGAAGTGGCAGGCAAACCGCCAATATGACGCGGTAATTGTATTTTATGTATTTGTCCATTTTGTCAAAGACGAAACATGGCAAAAAATTTTGAAACAGGCCATGGCCAGTGTAAAGCCGGGTGGCTTTTTGGTGTTTGCCGATCATTTTCCAGATGTGCGAGAACAACGGGCTACCCATGTGGTAGGTCGTCCGTTTTCAAATTACGAAAGAATGTTCAAATCTCACAATTTCGTGCTGAATATGGAAATTCATCAGGAATTGTTAGAAACCTGCAAAAATTACACAGCGGTAAACCAGTTCTTTTTCGCCGGGCGTTCTTAACGTCTGCCCTCTCCTCTCGCAGCAGTCGGTTTTCTTTCCGAAGCCTAGTAACTTCTGTCTCTAGGTCGTTCTGAACTATCGGTTCAGGCAGTTCTTTGCGCTCCAATTGTATCCAGCGGCTTAACGTCGAAAAACCAAATCTTTGGAAAAATCCAGCATTTTTCCTAAGTACGCTTTAAGCGACACAATGGATATAATAGAGCCAGAGCGTCTGTTGAAACACCTAAACCTGAACACACTTAAAATGCTTAAAGATGCAGAGGAAAGAGGCTTGAGTGCGCCCGTGCAGCCTATAGTAAGTCCAAAGGGAAGCCTGAAGCCTACAATTATCAAATTGGTAGCACCAGACTTTTCAAATACGTAGGGTAAATTATAATCAAACTGCGTATGTCTTGTGGCGACCAGTTCGAAAAGCTAATTCGCTGCATTGCCAGTTTCAACTAGGTTTCCTCTGACAATACCCTCGAAAGTGCTAATTCCAGATCGTCGACGGCATCAGAGGTTCTATCTCTAAGCGATAGTGCCAAGTTTAAGAGGCTTACAAACATTCGGTCTTGGCGTCTTATTTAATCTGCCCGTTTCAAATTGAATTATGAACTCTTTGAAATGGGATGTTCACATGGTGAAAATAGCGCTAGGCGCTTGAGGAAGCAATGAATTTGGATTGACAATTGGCACTTCAAACCTGCTTAGATATTTTGTATAATAAGTAAGTTTTTAACTTTGGATAAATTATGCGCTTAGACGGTTTCCTCACATGTTTACGGGGCCTCTGAAACCAAAACCTCCGATGACGGGCAAGCTTTTAAAAATAGGAAGAATCACAATGCGTGGAGGAAAAAGAGTCTGGGTGCACATTGGGTTGCCGAAGTGTGGCTCAACATCGATCCAAAGGTATTTTGCCGAACATTATGATCACTATATGCGATACGGTCTTTGCTATCCAAAAGCTCATAGAAGTTTGGGTGGACATCATAGCCATCTCCCAATTGCACGTGCAAATTCCTCCGACTTGCCTAAAATAGTCCAAGACATAAGTTCCGAGGCGCGTGAAGCATCCAATATCCTGATATCGTGCGAAGATTTTTCAAACTCTTTGCCTGAAGGACAAGCAAAGAACCTTGTGAAACAACTCAATAGAGCTTTTGGCGCTGAATCCGTTTTTGTGATCTCCTATTTTCGTAATGTTTATCAATTTGTAGAGTCATCGTTTGCCCAATTTATTCTTGGAGGGCTATTTCGGATTAATCGTGGGGAATTTTTTTCTACTGGTGCTCCACCGAGTATTGGAAAGTTCCTAGACGTCTTTGCACGAAGTAAGGACTTCCCACTTTATTCATTATCTGAGTACGCAAAGCTTATTCGCGGCTCATTCCCTGAAAACAGAGTTATCCTTAAGTCTATTGAATCGAATGATTTACAGAATTCAGGTTTAGTTGAAGATTTATGCCAGATGATAGGGGTAGATCCACTCCAAAGAATTGGTGTTCAAAACAAACGCATTTCTAACCAGAAGTTAGCCATGTTTCTTTATGCACAGAGTATTGTTAGCCAAAGTGAGTTTAATTTGGCCCAACATCAACTCCGTAAACTAGATGTTCCGACGCAGATTGCAAAAAATCCTTTACCGTTCCGAAACAAAGACATATGTCTCGATGTTGAATTGCACAACTTGGTCAAAGAATGCATAAGCACCGAAATAAGTGCTCTTAGAGAGTTGTTTGCTTCAGGAGTTGAAGGGCTTTGTGAAGATAGATGGACACCGCTTGTTTCAAGATCGGAACTCAACGATTATGACCGAAGATACGTTCGTGAGTTGTTGAGAAGTTGTTTAGGCTGATCCTCCCATATAGTGGATCTGGACTTGTTTTAAAAAAGTAGACAGCACCTTTGAGATTTTAGATTTCCTAATATCTACACAGAATGCACGCTTCGACAGATCAACTACAAGCAATTTGCGGTCGCAGAGAATGTTTTCTTCCCACCCAACGCGATCACTTCAAGATTGCCATGCCCGTCGCTGGACCTTCGGCATAGTCTTGTCACACCGAAACTCCGCAACGTCCGGCTCTCTGCCAGCACCTCTCGTATCCAGCATAGTACCTGCCACCAATCGACATAGATCTGCCGTGCTCCCTTCGATCCTACCGCCGCCGCTGACTAGACTTATATGGAAAAATGGCAGCCTAAAGATTGAGATGCTGTTACTTTTTTCAGGCAAGCCCAGGCTATGAACAAATCTTGGTGCTGCCACGCCAATTTACGAGCAGCACCAAGAATAGTTCTACCTTACGATCGTAACGCGCTCCATAGCGCGTGTGATCGCAGTGTAGAGCCAGCGCTGACGATCAACGCCAAATACAGCGCTTTCATCCTGGATGATCACATTAGCCCACTGGCTACCCTGTGCCTTATGTGTGGTCAGGGCGTAACCATAATTAAACCGCTGGGTTCCTCTCAGTTCACTCCAATCCAAATCCTCGTTTCCCCCTATAAAGAATTCGCGGCGGACCTTGATTGCCAGAGGTGGATTATCAGGAAAGTCTTCCGATAAAACTTCCATGTTGAGCACCCGCTGCCGGGAATTATACTTTGGCACCTTGGACACAGTGAACAGACCACCGTTGAAAATACCCAGATTGTGATCGTTACGCAAACAAACCAGACGGTCGCCAACCTCCGGCATTTTGCTCTTACGGCCCAGAGCATCCCGAATGCTTGCATTAAGCTCGTGCCTCGTCTGGTTCTTCCCGACCAGTATCTGGTCGGCAGCAAGTATCTCACTCAGTTCAAGACCCTCATCTTTTACGACCTTGCTCTGACCGTAATTCCTATACGGCAGTATCAGTCCTTTACGGACGACTGTTGCCAGCAATATGATCGGATTATTCTTTGCCTGGCGGTGGATCTCGGTCAGCATTGCATCTGGTTTTCCGCTGGTAAAGAATCCAGCACCATTTACCGGGGGTAGCTGCTCCGGATCACCCAGCACCAGGATCGGTTTTCCAAATGACATGAGGTCCTGCGCCAATTCCGCATCTACCATTGAACATTCGTCGACCACGATCAATGCTGCTTCAGCCGCATCGCTTTCACGGTTGAGCACAAACTCCACCTCGCCATTATAGCGCGCATGCGGCCGGTAGATAAGACTATGAATGGTTGAAGCGTTTTCGCAACCATGCCTCTGCATCATCAACGCCGCCTTTCCTGTAAAGGCTGCATATACTACTTCGCCATCAAGACCTTCGGCGAGATGTTTTGCAATTGTAGTCTTGCCCGTTCCGGCATAGCCGAACAGACGGAAGATTTGCTGCTCGCGAGCACCCCTCTTGATCCAGCGCCCGGCAGCATCTATTGCCGCCACCTGTTGTGGGGAGAACGTCATGATATTTCCATCCATGTGATTTATTTCCTTCTTGGTTTACATGTTTGTGAAACATACCCGGCCATCCCCTGAACTATTGTTCTGGAAGCAATGACTGGCATGTAGGTGGAGGCTGCACCCCTAAGGGGTAAAGCCGAATGCTTCGGGGTTTCGTAACCGTTCCTGATTACCGCAGTTGGTTTGCAAGAACTTAAACGATCCTTCCGGAAGGGTATTTGTTGGTGTCTGCAAGTTTGCTACCTATAATAACATGGGAGCCCTCTTAGCCGGATCAGTGTAACATTCCCCTATTATTTAGGTAATGAATATAACAAGGTACCAATAATATAGGGGGAGGTTACGTCCCTTCCGGAAGCTTTAGCCACCCGCGGGATACGTGTAACGCTCCCCTATATTATATGTTCTGTTCTTCTGTTTTCTTGTAAGATTCATTATCAATAGGGAAACGTTACCGAACAACCCTTCCGGATATGTTATTTCTATCCTGAAGAGAGTTCCTCCTCACGGGCAGGCTCCTTTTTATTCGATCTGCACCGGGCTGTGCGTGCACGCTGAGATGCCAATCTTTTCTCCTCAACGGGATCCTCGACGCCGGTAGCTTTGACAACCTTCCCGGTTATAAAATCACGCACAGTTGTACAGCCCTTTTTCTGGGTGCAAAACTCGCATATTTGCGATGTGGTTGTGTCCACCCCGGGAAGCCCAAAACACGCCTGCCGCATTTCTTTAGGCGAACAGGTCGGATAGGCGTGAACTTCAAGCATACCACTCTCGATTTCCCCATGTGCATCTTTAACTGCCCTGGCTACCGCTTCTACACCAAGTGTAGCGCATTCCTGTTCACTCAGCTGGCCAAGAACGACGACCCGGCTTGCAATGAAAGGCCCCAAAAGGGTTTCCATATCCGCACCGATATCGAGCAATTCCCGCCTGAATTTTTTCTGTGCGGGAAGGCCCTTGCCAAATCCAACATAATACTCGGGCAATGGATCCATCCTGGCCAGTTCTACACTGCGGCGTTCGTTTGTCCAAAACTCACTCATCTTTGCCGTCCAAGCGACAGCACTCTTCTCGCTCGGGCCCAGCTGGTTTGGCTGAGGCGGCTTGTTGCGCTTCCTGCGGCTGGCAAAATCGAAGCAAAATTCGATATAAGCCGGATACGGCATCCCAAGCTCGTCTGCCAGCTGCCTCGCACACCATACCTGGGTCAGGTGTGCATTGTTTTTGGTGTAATCCAGTTTTCTTCCGATTTTCAATTTGTCAGCTTCACCGCGGTCCATATTGATACGGTGCTGCTCCTTGTAACCCTCAACATAGGCTTTGTGAAACATCCTGGTTGCGGCCATAGGTGACATGAAACGATAGGCAGGCCATTTGGAAAGCATGAGTTCGTTTTCGACAGCCCGGTGTTTGTGCGGAATAGTGGTCACTGCATGCTGCAGATCGCTCAGAAGTGTGTTGAATGCGGGTGATGATTTAGGCATAGTTTTTCCTTTGCCAAAAGTGATTGGCATTGTGTTAACGCAGGTTTTAGTTGTTCAGGTTTGTCTGGTTGCTCAGACTATATGCGTCTCTTCTTCGCCGGCATCCCAACGACCATCGGTCCAGAAGCCAAGCCGCATTGCAAGATCGAGAAGATAATCCTCAGGTTCTTTGTCTTTTGCGGCTTCGACAGTAAGTTCCTTAATCAAAAACTTGATAGTCATCACATCGATGCCCGCTTTTTTAACACGTGCCTGCGGATGTGTTACACTCATTCCAGCTTCTAACTGGCTAACCATACTTGCGTGAGATGGTAAGGCTGGGGATTTCATGCCTATTGCCCCGCCAGGGCGGTTTATGTTATTTGTCATATTGGAATTCCTTGTATATGTTATGTTGGGATTTTCATAGGCGCGGTGGAAGTTGCAGCTTCTACTGCGCCAAGTTTTCTTTTTAACTTCAATCTCAGCTTCTCAGAGATACCAAGCATGTAAAGCTTATCACTGCACTTCCAGAGCCAACTTACGTCAGTGAATAAATCTAAAACAACGATCCAGTTAACTGGCGTGTATATTTTGGAAGCAGTGATGGACGAACTTATATGAGACATTTATTTTCCTTTTTATGTGCCAGGTTAAAAGCAATCTCATTTACTTTAATAATCTGACGATGGCATTTGTTTGCTTACCTATACTATAGCGCTCGACCTGAGCGATTGCGCCGACGAACCCTATTTATTTTAGGTGACCGCACATATTTTAAATCATGTGTTAAATTAGCAACATAAATTATACACTGCTTTGCTAAGCAGTTTTTAAGCGAGACTAGGACCACCGTTGAACTTCCTGACCTAATGGAGCAGCAGGCACGCATAACAAGCTGCCCAGGAGTCTCTGTTCGCGTCTGGTGGATCACTACAGTACGGCCTAGGCATGGGAGGTTCCATCACACGGACATGGTGGCACCAGAAGGCATCCCCTTCGCATATGTGTGGATTTTCTAGGACTTCGACTTTTCCATGGATATATCCTTTAGTTCCTACCGGGATGTCGAGCCATTCCTAACCCGAGATTAGATCTTTACTCAGAATATACCAAAACCTGGATTCATACGCATCTCAGCTTCGTTCTCTTCCTTTAGAATGGCACGTGCCTTTTTTAACGGGTTTCTGATCCGCGACTTATCCCATTCTTTACCATGAAGTGTCCGGAGGTTTTTCTTATTCAGGATATCAGCAGCTTGCGTATGTGTGATGTCAAAGGGATCACTGTCTAGCTTGCGAAGAATATCAGTGATCTGGCGCACAAGCTCGTCAGCGGAATTCGACCAAGAAGCAGCACCGAGAGGTTGCACACTCGTCAGAATGTCAGGATTACCAAATACAGCACCCTGCGCACGGCGACGCGCCATACCTTCCTTCGTCGATATTGAGATATGCTTCGCGACTTTTTCTGCATGAGCGAACTCAGCAGCGCGTGAAGCTTCTCTCATGGTGCTCCCATTCTTTGCACATATAATCCGCTCGCGTTCGGGAATATATTTCCGGATATCAGATTCAAATCCAGCATGACGTGAAAGGCGATCCCAGTCCCAGATAATCAGATCAGCATCCTCCCGGGCAGCCAGGTTAATCGCGTGGCGCAAACCATCACGCTTGTTAAAGCTCTTTGCTCCAACACCGGAACAGACATCTTCAAAGACCTCTAGCACTGTGTATCCCATATGGTCTGAGAAGGCTTCTATCCCAGCACGCTGCGCATCAAGACTGAAGCCTGTGTCGCCTTGGCCTGGCGTTGAAACGCGCACATAGCCGACCGCCAGCTTTGGTATGGCCTCCTGCCATTCTGCGGAACGATTCAACGTGCCTTCTTCCTTTTGTGTGTTGGTCATATAGCTCTCCAGTTACATAGCTACATAGTAATATAGCAAGATGTTGGTGGTGATGCGTTAAAACCTATCCGATACCCCCTAGGAAGCTGCACATTGGTTGAATGAGTGTGATTGCCTTGAGGTTGGGTTTTATATGGATACTCAGCTGCACCACAAAAAGGTAATGGGAGGAGAGGGATTTGTGGCGGCAAACGTCAATGGTTTTAAGAAGCGCCTCACAAAGCTCCTATGGACGTTTTACTGCATCAGCCTTCCACACGATCGCAACCGCATTCATTCACCACACCAGCTCATGCTCTATTATTACGTAAACACGATAAACGCTGTTTTGTGTTGTCTTATCTATGTATTCATGCACGCTGAGAAGCTTTTAGAGCGTCGCTAAGCGTGATCCACAGTCGTGTTAGCGTCACATGCCTATGAATACAAAGGCGTGATCCGAGCGCGTATCTGTGTCTTAAAATCAGGGAATATTGGTCCAATCCCTTATTTATATGAAAATTGGTCAGAATAAGTTTACATAGATCGGTCAAAAAAGTGTTTTTGGGCCAAATCTGTCAACTTAATGTAAACTTAATGTAAACTTATTTAGGTAAAATCGGTATTTTTGGGCTGTTTTGGGCCAAATAAGTTTACATGGATTTTGGCTATGTAAACTTAATGTAACCCTATGTAACCCCTAGCCCAATGCGATAATGGGATCCGGAGAGGATCGGTGCTTCAGCCATTCCTTGCACCGTTTCTGAGCCTGATATTGATTTGATTTAGAAAGCCGCGTAGATTTTCTTTTGGCGCTTTCAACCAATGCTACCCCCATAATGGTAGTGCGGAGAACCTAAGTTAGTCGCGGCAAAGCGGGACAAAGCTGTCATCCGCTGAACGTCAGCTATGCAAATCAAAGGGGATTGATTGTCAATCAAAATATCCATAATTCTCGATATATGGATAAAAATCATGCTCTCAGCGCCTTCGCCGCCCTCAGCCAATCTACACGTCTCGATGTGTTCCGCCTACTTATCAAAGCAGGGGAGGCAGGCATTTTGGCCGGTGATATCAGCGAAACACTCGATATGCGCCAGAACACGATGTCGGCCAACCTCTCTATACTCGTCCAGTCTGGCCTGATCCGTAACGAACGGCAAGGCCGCAGTATCCGCTATTTCGCCGATATGGACGGGCTGCGCGGGCTGCTAGTCTTCCTGATGGAGGATTGTTGCGGCGGACGGCCCGATCTGTGTCAGCCCGTCATCGATGAAATCGCCTGCACCTGTTAGGAACTGGAAATGATAGATACATCACTCCCCGCTAATGCGGGCTTGGGAACCTTTGAACGCTGGCTTTCAGTCTGGGTGGCTCTTGCCATCGGCGTGGGCCTTCTTTTCGGCAACCTGTTTCCCGGCTTGTTTGCGGTCCTGGCATCGTTGGAGATCGCCTCGGTCAACCTGCCCGTGGCTGTGCTGATCTGGGCGATGGTCTATCCGATGATGGTGGGCGTGGATTTCGGCGCACTCCGTCAGGTTGGCGACAAACCCAAAGGGCTGGTCGTGACGCTCGTTGTGAACTGGCTGATCAAACCCTTCACGATGGCCGCTCTCGGTGTCTTGTTCTTCAACTACATCTTTGCAGGGCTGATCCCACCCGACGATGCGCAGGCCTATCTGGCCGGTGTCATCTTGCTGGGGGCGGCGCCCTGCACGGCAATGGTGTTTGTCTGGTCGAACCTCACACGCGGGGACGCGACCTATACGCTAGTGCAGGTCAGCGTGAACGATATTATCATGGTCTTTGCCTTCGCGCCCATCGTAGCCTTCTTGTTGGGCATGACAGACATCGTCGTGCCATGGGACACGCTGCTGCTGTCGGTCGGCCTTTACGTCATGCTCCCGCTGCTAGCCGGATACCTGACGCGCCAGAAGCTCGTTCAAAAAGGTGGAGAGGCGGCCATCGATGCGTTCAAGGCCCATGTGCAGCCGTTCTCGATCTTCGGTCTGTTGGTGACGGTGGTGCTGCTCTTTGGCTTTCAGGGCGAGGTCATCCTGGACCGTCCGCTCGTTATCGGGCTTATCGCCGTTCCTCTGCTGATACAGTCCTACGGCATCTTCTTTGTGGCCTATGGCG
>Ga0316189_10001416_pt1 | contig 23801 bp, 21 predicted proteins | sample LowCovwburrow_MG_FD_204930 | JGI IMG/M metagenome (GOLD analysis project Ga0316189, IMG submission 204930) | Coastal sediment microbial communities from Maine, United States - Lowes Cove worm burrow | ecosystem: Environmental > Aquatic > Marine > Coastal > Sediment | place: USA: Maine... | reverse complement strand
CTCTCTCTCCGCCGGTGCTGTTGAGCAGGCGCGCGATCAGCGGCAGCCGGCCCATGTCACGGGCCAGCTGCAGTCCCTTCAGGAGCGCGACCGACCGCTCCCTATCTGTCCGGGCGGTGCGCAGCGCTCCCTCGGCGGCGCCCTGCCAGACCCCGGCCTGCGCCAGGGTCACGAGCGCAGCCGTGGCGCTGGTCCCCGAGGCGTTCCCAGGCCGGACCGGTCCGGTCGAAGTGGGTGGCGGCGGACTCCCAACAGCGCCAGTGCCTCCGGCTGCTGGCCGCGCCCCAGCAGCACCTCGATGCCGGCGCGCCAAACGGCCTCGGAGGGCACCTCGGACTGTAGGAGGGGGCTGATCACCCGCCAGGCGTCGTCGAGCTGGCGCGCGTCGAGGCATGCGCGGGCCCAGGTCGCGGCGCACGCCGCGTACCGATCGGTGGCCATGGTGCGCAAGTCGGTGAGCCACACCTGAAACGGAGTCGCCTTGACGCCGTCGAGGTCGGCCGCCGGCTCGCCGCGCCCCAGCCCGGACGGATCGGAGCCGGTGACGAGCGTGTCGAGAGCGGTGTGTACGCGCAGCGAGATGCGGTCCCGGTCGGACAGGTCCAGCCAGGCGTCGGACCCCGGGAGCTTCCGTACGACGTACAGCTCTCAGGGAGCGTCCGAAAACAAACGCGCTGCATCGAGGAGGTGCTGCTCGTTCGAGGGCAAGGAGGAGAGTCGAGGGGATAGCGAGCTATCCCGAGAACTCGATGACGCAGCCATCGGGCGTGCAGCGCATCCGAATGCAGCATTTGTTGTTGGACGCTCCCCCAGCGCAGGTTGCGCAGCCCCCCCTCGCCCCACAGCAGCGCCGCAGCTTCCTCTCGGGACCGCGGCCGCCCTCCCGCAGTCAGCCAAGCCAACAGGGCACGCGACTCTCGGGAGGCCGGGTGCACCGCGACGCCCCGACACAGAAGCGCGTGGGACCGAGCAGCATCGCGGACAAGTCGCAGCCGAGACCCGCAGACGGTGAGGACATCAGAGGGCGGCGCGCACCGTGGTGACTGCGCCGGCGACGAAGGTGTGCGTCTGGATGATGTCGAGCCCGAGCGCCGCGTTCTCGACCCGCACCTTGTGGCGTCCTGGCGACACCACCACGTCGCGGAGCGGCGCCGTCTTGGGCAGCTTCTTGCCGTCGATGTACACGTTGGCCCAGCCGCCTCCCAACATGGTCACGTTGAGCGTCGCCGGCGCTGCCACCTCAGGCAGCTTGAGATGGACCCGGTTGCGGCCGGGGTCCACGAACTCGCGCGCGCGCCCGCTGTCGAACCCGCTGAGCGTCATGGTGACGTCGACGCGCTCGCCCGTCTTGACCTTGGTGTACGACATGGGCGTCTTGCCGACGACCCGGCCATCGACCGAGACCGTCGCGCCGCTGGGAGTCGACCGCAGATCGAGGTGGGGGGCCGCTGCGGTGCCGGACGGGGCGGCGCTGGGGGCCACGGGGAGCGCGGACGGCCGCTGGGAGCCCGGTGTGGCCTCGAGCTGCTTCATCACCTTGACGACGACGCCGGCGGCGACCTCGACCGTCTCCTCTACGGGGACGAAGCCGTCCGCCTCGAGCCGCAGCGTGTAGGTGCCGGGGTCGAGCGTGTCGATGGACAGGCTGGACGTGGTGCCCTGCAGCTCGCCGTCAAGAAGGATCCGCGCCTCGGGCATCACCATGATGTCCAGCGCCGCCAAGCTCGAGGTGGCGACGGCGCCCTCTTTGGTGGGTGCGGTGCCGCGGTCGGAGAGCAGGAACAGCATCGCCGCCATCGTGGCCCCGAACATCAGCAACACAGCGACCCCGAACCCCGCGAGCCACGGCACGACGTACCGGACCGCGGTCTGGGTGACCGGACTGATCGTCGAGTCCGTCTGGCCATCCCAGTGGTCGCCCGGCGCTCGCTCCTTGAGCTCCTGCGCGACCGCTGAGCCCTGCTGCAGGCGCTTGCGCTCCTGGAAGATCTCCTCGCCGAAGCGATCCTGCATGAAGTTGGAGAGATCCTGCTGCAGCGCGTCGGCCGTGGCCGGAAACAGGAACTCTCGCAGCTCGTCGCCCATCTCCTGGGCGGTCTGGTAGCGATCCCCCGCGAGGCGCTCGAGCGCGCGCAGGCAGATGGCCTCCAGCGCGGGCGGGATGTCCGGCTTGAGCTTGCTGGGCTTGACGAAGTCCGCCTCGCGGATCCGCTTGAGCGTGGCGATCTCGCTGTCGGTCTTGAACAGCCGCCGGCCGGTCATCATCTCGTACAGGATGATGCCGAGCGAGAAGATGTCCGACCGGTGGTCGATCTCTCGGCCCTCGGCCTGCTCGGGGCTCATGTACTCGAACTTGCCCTTGAGCATGCCGTCGCGCGTCTCGTACGCGTTGGACTCGGCCTTGGCGATGCCAAAGTCAGCGACCTTCACCTCGCCGCCGTACCCGACCAGCACGTTGCTGGGCGACACGTCGCGGTGGACGATGCCGTAGGGAACGTCCTGCTCATCTGTCTTGGTGTGCGCGTAGTGCAGGCCGCGGGCGACCCCGTGCGCGATGAACGCGCAGAACCGCGGCGCGAGCCACTCCTTGCGGCGCGCGAGCTTGCGCAGGATGTTGCGGACATCCTTCCCGTCGACGCACTCCATTGCGATGAAGTAGTTCTCGCCGATCTTGCCGAAGTCGTTGATCCGGACAATGTTGGACTGCTGCAGCGCGACCGTGACCTTGGCCTCGTCGATGAACATCTCGACGAAGTCCGGGTTCTCCGAGATTGAGGGCAGGATCCGCTTGATGACGAGCAGGTTCTCGAAGCCGCCGTGAGAGTACGTCTTTGCCTTGAAGATCTCGGCCATGCCCCCTGTGGCCATCTTGTCGATCAGGAAATACTTCCCGAATGCCTCGGGCTGAAAGAGCTCCCGCGTCTGTGGGGCCAGCGACTGTGGTCTCAAGCTCTCGGACAACGGGGACTCCCAGCGAATCATCCTACGGGAACCGTGCACCGCGGTCAACGGGGGCCATCACCCGCCAGCGGCGAAGTACTGCTCGAGCTCGTCGCAAGACCACTGCGTCGCGATCTGATCGGGGCTTCCGAAGTCTCTGCAGGTCATGCGGTCGGTCTTCTCGACGTCGGAGGACCACGACTCGCGGCATGCGTCGAGCTCGGCCTCGGGTACGGTGAACCCACACTCTTCGGCGTAGTCGGCCATTCGCCCACAGATACTCTGGCAGGCATTGCTACACCCGCTCGCTGACGCGAACACGATCGCGAGGGAGACGAGGGTGCGCCGCATCGGACCTCCAGACGCGGGACCCTAGCCCACAAGCAGCACGACCGCCACGAGTCCGATGATCGCCGTCGCAAACGCGGCCCCAGCAAGCAGGGAGGCGATCAGCACCGCGGGACGGACCTCGGGAGAGGGCTGGGCCTCTGGCCGCTCCGCAGCAGCCGGCTGCGCCGTGGCCCGCGCCTCCTCGGCCCGCTCGACCTCCTCAGCGATTCTGCGGAGCTCCCCGACGGGGAACGCCGCCGTCGGGTCGTCGATCGCCCGCAAGCGGGACTCGGACACGGGGGTCTTCATGGCCATGCATCCACACTCATATCGTACCGGCGAGCACGTCGACCATCCGGTACGCCCCCGGGGGACGTCCAGCGATCCATGCGGCTGCGCGCACGGCGCCGTGGGCGAAGGTGTCGCGCGAGGTGGCGCTGTGGCTCAGCGCGATCCGCTCCCCGTCTGCGAGGAGCCACACCGTGTGGTCCCCCACCACGTCGCCGCCGCGCAGCGCGTGGGTGGGGATGGTGGCAGGGTCGACCCGGCGCGGGTCCGCCGCGGCCTGTGCGAGGAACAGGGCGGTCCCGCTGGGCGCGTCACGCTTGTGGCGGTGGTGCGTCTCCACGATCTCGATGCTGGCGTGCGGAAGTGCCGCGGACGCGCGTGCGACCAGGGCGTGCAGGAGGTGGATCCCGGCGCTGAAGTTCGCGGCGACCAGCAGCGGCGCGCGCTTCGCGTGGGCGGTGCGCCGGGCCTCGGTCTGCAGATCCAGTCCCGTGGTCCCCGAGACGAGCGCGCGCGTCCCCAGGTGGTCGAGCGCCGCGGCGACTCCGCCGGGAAGCGAGAAGTCCACCACGACCTCGGCGTCGCCGAAGCATCCGGGTCCCACGGCGACCAAGGGGACCTCGGCGGTGTCGCCGAGGGCGGCGTCAGTGGCATGGGTGACCGCGGCCACCAGCGTGAGCGCGGGATCGGCGCGCACCAGCGACACCACGCGCCGCCCCATGCGGCCGTTCGCACCGAGGACCGCCACGCGGCTCATGCGAGGGCCCGGCGCACCATGGTCTCGGGCAGCGGCTCGTCCCACGTCGCCAGGGGGAGACGCGTGGTCGCTGCGCACAGCCCGAGCGCCGCCATCGCCGCCTTGCACGGCACCGGGTTGGTCTCGCTGAACAGGAACGCGATCAGCTCCCACAGCTCGAGCAGCACCCCGCGCGCGTGATCGACCCGCCCGGCCCGGAAGTGGTCGTAGATGGCGACCGTCTTCTCGGGGGCGACGTTGGACACCACCGACACGCACCCCGCGCCACCCTGTGCGAGCAGCCCCAGGAACGAGAAGTCGTCGCCCGAGAGCACCGGGGTGGCGGTGGCTGCGATGACCTCGGTGCCGCAGCGCAGGTCGCCGGTGGCCTCCTTGACCGCGACCACGCCCTGTTGCGAGGCCAGCAGCGCCAGCAGCGAGGCGTCGACGCGCTGCCCGGTGCGCCCGGGCACGTGGTAGACCACCAGCGGCAGGCCGACCGCGGCGGCGGCGCGCAGGTGGGCGACGTGTCCGCGCGGGTTGGGCTTGTTGTAGTAGGGCAGCACCATCAGGCCCTGGTCGGCCCCGAGCGCCTTCGCGGCGCGGCAGTTCTCGACCGTGCTGGCCGTGACGTTGGTTCCCACGCCGACGGTGACCGGGACGTTGCCGCCCGCCACCTCCACCGCGACCCGGGTCAACGACGCCCACTCCTCTGGCGTGAGCGCCGGGGTCTCGCCGGTCGTGCCGCACGGCACCAGGCCGTGGATGCCCGCCTGTAGCTGCCGGGCGCACAGCGCCTCGAACGTCGCCAGGTCGACCGCGCCGTCCGCCGCGAACGGCGTGACGAGGGCGGTGTGGATGCCGTTCACTACTCCTCCATCAGTGGGGTTGCGAGCCTTCTGAGTGCTCGTCGGTGTGGTTGCGCTGCAGCGCGCCGGGGGCCCGCAGGAGCACCAGCGCGATGGTGGTGCCCTCGACCGGGTCGTTGTCGACCGTGAGCCGGCCGCCCATGCGCCGCACCGTCTCACGGCACAGGTCGAGCTCGGCGCCGAAGTGCCGCTGTTGGCTCTCGCGCATCGCGATGCCGCCGGTGTAGTGCACGACCAATGCGACCAGATCGACCTCGTCCCGCACCACCACGCGCACGGGACCGCCGGCGGTGTTCCCGACCGCTCCTGCCGCGTACACCAGCACGTCGAGCGCCGCCTGTGCCAGGCCGCGGACCGTCGCCCGAACCGCGAGTCCGGCGGGCACGTCGACGCGCAGATCCCGGGTCTCGAACAGGTCGGTCGCCAGCGCGACGGCCGCTCGCACCGGACGCGCGACCGAGACCCGGCCGATCTCGTCGCTGCTCCGAGACGAGAACAGGGCGAGCGCCTCGACCACCTCGGCCATGTCAGCGACCGCCTCGCTCGCCTCCGCGGCACCAGCGGACTGCACCATGTCGTGCAGCCGCCCCCGCAGTCGCCGGTCGACCGCCGCTCCGATCGACGCCATGGAGGCGGCGCGGCCCTTCTCGAGGCGGGCGGCCGTGGCGCGCGCCCGCGCGGTGACGTCGCGGAGGAGCAGGAGCTGCGCGTCGTGGCCCGCCGGTCGCAGCACGGCCACCTCCAGGTGCGCCGTGCGGCCATCCGTGCGCAGCATGCGGACCACGCCTGGCCGGCCCGGGGGGTCGTGCAGGAGCTGGGCCAGCAGGCCGTGGTCGCGTTCCTCCACGAGCTCGTGCAGCGGATAGCCGACCAGCTTGTGCTCGGGTGCGAGCCGAAGCGTGGCGCGCATCACCGAGTTCACCCCCCGGACGCATCCCTGCTCGTCGACCGCGATGATGGCGTCGGAGGCGGCCTCGATGAGCTGGTCGAGGGCCTGCTCGGTGTGGTTGAGCAGCGCGATGTGGTGACGCATGTCATCTGTGACCAGCGAGACGGCGAACGCGAGGAAGCCGTACTCGAGCATGTTCATCGGGACCTGCACGCCCAACACCCGCATGCCCTGTTCGGCGCCGATCACCCCCGCCCAGACGACGGCACCGAACATCAAGTGGTCCGCCGCGGGCGGGTTGGCGTCGCGATGGCGGTGCAGCCACGCCAGGCTCACCACGTGCGCCGCGAGCGCGAGCGCCATCGACACCCAGAGCTGCGGGGTCTCCACGAGGCGCAGAAACGGCCGATCGACCCAGGCGAACGTCACGGCGTTGACATCGAGGCCGATCAGCAGGTCGGTCGGCAGCAGGGCGATGCCGAGCATCGCGGGGGCCACGACCAGCGCTGCCAGGGCGACGGGCAGCCGTCGGTTCAGCATCGACGCGATCAGCGGTGGCGTCGCGAGGAGCACCGTGAGCACGGCGGCCGCCTCGAGCTTGGTCAGCATCACGACGCGGGCCGCGTCCGTCGCTCCGTAGTGCGCCGCCATCAGCGCGGCGTACGCGGCGGCGGCGGCGGCGACGAGTGCGCGCCACAGCAGCGCGGGCTGACGGCGCGTCCTGGCGACGTACACCTCCCACACCGCGATGGACAGCGCGATCGCGGCGATCGCGGCGTCCAGCAGGGCGACGAGCGGGTAGTCGGTGGTCACAGGGGCCAACGTCCCGTCTGCAGCGCCTCGGCCACCTGGTGACCCGACGCGGGGCGGTCGCCCGGGTCCTTCGCGAGCAGGGCGAGGATCAGGCTGTCGAGCCAGGGCGGGACGTCGTGCTCGGAGATCTCCGAGGGGACCCACGGGTCTTCCTCGACGTGCTTCTCCATGACCGTGGACGGGCGCCCCACGAACGGCGGCTGCCCCGCGAGCATCTCGAACAGGATCACCCCGAGCACGTACAGGTCGGTGCGCGCGTCGAGCAGCGTCTCCTCGATGTACTCGGGAGCCATGTACTCACAGCGCCCCAGGCGCTCGCCGATCGCGGTGAGCACCGGGTCGCCTGTGGGACCGGTGCGGCGCGCCAGCCCGAAGTCGTGGACCCGGACGGTGCCGTCATCGACCAACAGCACCGCCTCGGGGTCGAGCCCCCGGTGGACCACGCCGTGCGCGTGCGCCGCCGCCAGCACGCTGGCGATCTGGGCGCCGATCGACCGGACCTCGTCGACCGTGAGGGCCAGCTCGCCGATGGCGTCGCCGAGGTTGCGGCCGCGGGTGAGCTCGGTGACCAGCCAGGGCATGCCCGCCTCTGTCTGCCCGTGGTCGACGACCTGCAGCAGGTTGGGGTGCCGGAACGAGGCCAGCAGGCGCGTCTCGCGCTCGAACCGCGCGAGCGCCTTTTCGTCCTGAAACAGCTCGGGCTTGAGGAGCTTCACGGCGCACGGGGTGCGCAGCTGTTCGTCTTCGGCCACCCAGAAGTCACCGAAACGGCCTGCAGTGAGGTGTGCCGTGAGCCGATAGCGGCCCTGCAGCACCCAGCCCACCATCCCTTGCTCCACTCCGTCCAAGCCACCTCCACGCCTAGTCTATCGGGTCGCTCCTCGGGCGCGCGTGATAGCACCCGGGAGTGCGTTCTCCCCTCCTCCAGCTGGCGCAGCGGTTCGCTCCGCGCCGCGGGCTGCTCGGGGCGGCGGTGTTGGCGCTGCTGGCCGCTGCGGCGCTCGGCGTGGTCGGCCCGTGGCTCGTCGCTCAGGCCATCGATGTCGACCTGGTCGCTGGAGATCGGGCGGGGCTGATCCGGCGGTGCGGGCTGTACCTGATCACCGTGGTCGGCGCGGGGCTGTTCACGTGGGCCGGCCGGGTCGCGCTCGAGGTCGCCGCCTCGGATCTGTTGCTGGACGCCAAGCGCGCCCTGTTTCGGCACCTCGCCGAGCACGACCTGCAGCTGCACGACCGCCTCTCGTCGGGGAGCCTGGTCGGCCGGCTCCAGGGCGACATCGCAGCGGTCCGCGTCCTGCTGGTCGAGGTGCTGTTCGCGTTGCCGGTGGACGCGCTCGCCGTGCTGGGGATGGTCGCCGTGCTGTTCGCCAGCGCGCCGGTGGTGGCCGCGCCGGTGGTCGCCGTGCTGCCCGTCTACGTCGCGCTGCTGTGGCTGTTTCGACGGGTCGCCGCGCCGCGCTACCTCGCCAACCGGGTCGCGGTGTCGACGCTCACCGGGGTCCTCGCGGAGCTGGTGTCCACGCTCCCTGCGATGCGTGTGCTGGGTCGCCACGAGTGGTCCGGTGATCGTGCGCGGGGCGCGATCCTCGACGCACGCCGCACCGAGATCTTCGCCCGGCTGCAGTCGGTGTGGTTCCTCAACACGGCGCTGCTGATCCGCACCGTGGGGATGGTCGCGGTGCTGGTGTGGGGCGCAGCGGTCGTGCAGCGCGGCGACGCCACGGTCGGTGCCCTGGTGATGGGTCTCGCCTACATGCGCCAGCTGTTCACTCCGCTGATGCGCCTGTCGCACCAGCTCTCGACGCTCGAGCAGGCGCGCGCGGCGTCGGTGCGGCTGGTCGCCCTGTTCAACGAGCCGCGCACCCTGGTCGACCCGGCCGCGCCAACGCCGTGGCCCGGGCTGAAGGACGAGCTGCGCCTCGAGGGGGTGTCGTTCCACTACGCGCCCAATGCGCCGGTGCTGAGCGGGGTCGACCTGCGGATCCCCGCTGGCAGCCGGGTGGGACTCGTGGGGGCCACCGGGGCGGGCAAGAGCACCCTGGTCGACCTGATGCTGCGGTTCCGGGACCCCGTGTCCGGGCGCGTGAGCGTCGACGGGGTCGACCTGCGGGACGTCGAGCGGGACGCCCTGCGGAGCCGCACGGGTCTGGTGCTGCAGGACGTGCGGCTGCTCCCCGGGACCGTGCTCGACAACCTCGGCGGGGAGGCGGTCGCGGCGCAGCGGGCGCTCGATCGACTGGGGCTCACGCTGCCGCTGGATGCGGAGGTCGACGGGAGGCGAATGTCGCGGGGGGAGCGCCAGCTGTTGACCCTGGCTCGGGCGCTCACGCTCGACCCGGACCTGCTGGTGCTCGACGAGGCCACCAGCGCGGTCGACCCGGCGACCGAGGTGCGGATGCAGCGCGCGATCGACGCCCTTCTGGATGGTCGTACCGCCGTGATCGTGGCGCACCGCCTGCAGACGATCCGCACCTGCGACCCCATCGTGGTGCTTCACCGCGGCAGCGTGTGTGAGGTGGGGACTCACGGCGAGCTGCTGGCCCGCGGCGGGCTGTACGCCGCGCTCGTCAAGCTGCAGGCGGCCGCATGAGGGCGGTGTGGCGCGACCTGCAGGTGGTGGCGAGGTGGTCGGCTCGGGTCTGGGGTGAGACCCCGGTGGTCGCCGGGTTCATCGTGGTCGGCTCGGTCGGGACCGCCGCGCTGCTGGTGGCGTTCCCGTGGATGTGGCAGCTCGTGATCGACGCGGTGCGCGCGGGGGACGACCCGGTCGTGCTGCGGGAGCTCGGGGGCTGGATGCTCGCCGTGGGGGTCGCGCACGCCGCGCTGTTCTTCGCGGTCCAGGGGAGCCGGGCGGTCGGCAACGCGCTGGTGAGCGCGGCCGCGCGAGGCGACGTCGTGGAGCGCTTGGTCGACTCGCGCTCCGAGGCGTTGAGGGAGTGGCGCATCGGGCAGGTGGTCTCGCGGCTGCACGACGACGCCGGCGACAAGATTGGATGGCTGCTGTGTTCGGGGGTGTTCCGGGGCTGGGAGGCGCTGCTCGTGGTGGTGTTCAGCCTCGGGCTGATGCTCTCGACCCACCCGACGCTCGCGCTGGTGGTGCTGGTGCCGCTGCCCTTGCTGATGCTGGCGCAGGCGGGGTTCCAGGGGGCGCTGGGGCGGCGGCACCGGGTCCTGCAGGGCGCCATCGCGCAGACGAGCGAGCAGGTCACGACCACGTTCGGGGCCATCCGGGTCGTGCAGGCCACACACCAGGTCCCCGCGGCGATCGCGCTGTTCTACGCCGCCGCGCGGGCGGAGCGGGACGCCGAGGTCCGCGCGCGGGTGTTTCAGTCCGGCGTGCAGGCGTTGTTCCAGTACGGGGGGCAGGTCTCCGTGGTGACGTTGCTGCTGTTCGGGGGTCTCGAGGTCCTCGACGGGCGGCTGTCGCTGGGTCGGTACATCGCGTTCGAGGGGCTGCTGGCCACGATGATCTGGCCGATGTTCGACCTGGGCAACCTGGCGGCGCGGGTGCCCCAGGCCGCAGTGGCGCTGCGGCGGCTCGACGCGCTGCTGGCGATCCCCACGGAGGACCGCGGCGCCGAGACGCCGGACGGAGCGCTGCGGGCAGACGGCGTCTTTGGCGGGCTCGACCTGGTGCTGGAGCCGGGGCGGACGGTGGCCGTGGCGGGTGCGGTGGGGTCGGGCAAGTCGACGTTGATCGATGCGCTGAGCGGGCTGCGGCCGCCGCTGGACGGTCGGATCACGCTGGGCGGCCGCGACCTGTCACAGGTGGCGCCGGGGTGGCGCGTGGCGGTGGTCCCGCAGGAGGCGGCGCTGCTGTCAGGGTCGGTGCGGCAGAACATCACGCTGGGGCGGGAGGTCTCGGAGGCGGCGCTGCGGGAGGCGGTGGAGATCGCGCAGCTGGACGTGCCGCTGGACATCTCGGCGGGCGAGGCGGGCGCGCTGTTGTCGGGTGGGCAGCGGCAGCGGGTGGCGATCGCGCGGGCGCTGGCGGGGTCGCCGGACATCCTGTTGCTGGACGACGCGACGAGCGCGCTGGACGCGCAGGTGGAGGCGGCGTTCTGGTCGGCGCTAAGCGCGAGACGGCCGACGCTGGCGACGCTGGTGGTGACGCATCGGCTGGGCACCCTGGCGGCCGCGGACGAGATCGTGGTGCTACAGGCCGGGCGGGCGGTGGAGCGCGGAACGCACACGGCGCTGTCGGACCAGGAGGGCGTGTACGCGGCGCTGTACGTCCGGCTGCAGGCGCAGGACCGGCTGGCGTGACCGACGCCGCGTCGCGGGAGACGGACGATGGATGAGCGCGAAGCGGAGAAGCTGGAACACCTGGGGCATCGGTTCCGGAAGAACAAGGAGTACCCCGAGGCCAGCACGCTGTACTCGGTGGTGCTGCAGGCGCACCCGGCGCGGGTCTGGTCGCTGGTGGGGCTGGCGGACTGCGCGCGTGAGCCGGGTCACTACGACCGGGCGGTGGAGCTGTTGGACGAGGCGTTGACTGTGGATGCGCGACACCAGGCGGCCATCCAGACGCGGCCTGCCCGCCGCCCGGGCGTGTCCGACCCGCTTCAATGATCGCTGCCGGGATAGAGGCTCGCATCCGGAGCGCCCATGTCATCGCCTGCCGCCGCCGTCATCGCCGCCTACCAGACCGCCCTGCCTGACGACCCGCGGGTGGAGCGCAAGCAGATGTTCGGCTCGCCCTGCGCGTTCGTGAACCGCCAGATGTTCTTCGGGACATTCGAGCAGACGCTCGTGGCGCGGGTGGGGCCCACGCGCGTCCTCGCACTCGCCTACCAGGACGGGATGCAGGTGTTCACCCCGTCGCCCGGCAAGCAGTGGGACGACTACGTGCAGATGGACGCGTCGTTGGACCCCGGCGTGATTGCCGAGCTCGCCACCGAGGCCCTGGGCTGGGCCGCCGCGCTGCCCAAGAAGGGCAAGCCGCCCAAGAGGAAGAAGATCAAGAAGGCCAAGTCTACTTCCTAAGGCAGTCCGCCGGGGTCTCCAGGCTGATCCGGCCCAGAGTGCCCGCGCCCAGGTCCTTCAGCAGCGCGTTTGCCGCGCGCTCCAGGTCGACCACGCCGCCCTTCCGCAGGTAGCCGCGCCGCAGCCCGATCGCCTCGAGCGCCGCCGCCGGACCGTCGGGGGTCTCGGTCAGGCCGTAGTGGGTCAGCACCCTCTCGGCGTAGCGCTTCAGCAAGAAGCCCCCCGCGAACTCCGCGATGTCCACAGCCTCGACGACCCGGTCCGAGATCGCACCTGTCGCCGCCAGCCGGTAGCCGCACACCCGCGGCTCCAGTCGCGGCCACAGGAAGCCCGGCGTGTCCCACAGCACCAGGTCCGTGCCGATGGCGACCCGCTGCTGCTGCCGCGTGACCGCCGGCTTGTTGCCTGTCTTGGCGATGGACCGCCCCGACAGCGCGTTGATCAGCGTGGACTTCCCCACGTTGGGGATGCCGATGATCATCGCCGCGATCGGACGGCCGCTCTTGGGCGGGACCAGGGTGCGCACCTGACGCAGCAGGCGCTGGTTCAGCTTGGGCTGGTGCTGCTGGTGGGTCATCGCGACCAGGCCGTCGCGGGTCTGCAGGTGCGCCAGCCACTCAGCGGTGACAGCGGGGTCGGCAAGATCCTCCTTGTTGAGGATCTGGATGCACCGCCGGTCGCCCCGGAGCTCGGCGACGAGGGGGTTCTCGCTGCTGAACGGGATGCGCGCGTCCAGCACCTCGATGACCAGGTCGACCTTCGGCATGGCCTCGCGGATCTTGCGACGAGCCGCGTTCATGTGACCCGGGAACCAGTTGAGCATCTGCCCTCCGCGCCGGATTCACCGCGTGTCAGATAGACAGCGGCTCCGGAGCCCGACGATGTCCCTATCCCAGCAGATCGCCGCCCGAACCGAGCTGGCCCCCCAGAGCGTCGCTGCCGCCGTCGCGCTGTTCGACGAGGGCGCCACGCTGCCGTTCGTGGCCCGCTACCGCAAGGAGCGCACCGGGGGCCTCGACGAGGTGCAGCTCCGCGCGATCCTGGCGGAGCGAACACTCCTCACCGCCCTCGACCAGCGACGCACGGCGATCCTGGAGGCGCTGCAGGCCCAAGGCAAGCTCACCGACGCGCTCCGCCAGGCGCTGCAGCGCGCCCAGCGGAAGGCCGAGCTCGAGGACCTGTACGCCCCGTTCAAGCAGGGCCGCAAGACCCGCGGAGACACCGCCCGTGCTCGGGGTCTGCAGCCGCTCGCGGACCGCATCCTGGGCCAGCGCGACGGCGATCCTCGGCGCGACGCCGCCCGGTTGCAGACCCCCGAGGTCCCCACCGTCGACGACGCGCTGCAGGGTGCCCGGGACATCGTGGCGGAGACGCTGGCGAACGACTCAGAGCGGCGCGCCTGGGTCCGAACGCAGGTCGGGCAGCAAGGCGACCTCCGGAGTGTGGCCAAGAAGGGCGCCGACGTCTCGCAGTTCCGCGACTACGTCGACCGCTCCGAGGCGCTCCGCAACATCCCGTCCCACCGCTACCTGGCGATGTGCCGGGGCGAGGCCGAGGGCGCGCTGCGCCTGTCGGTGGGGATGGACCAGGAGCGGCTCGTGCGCGACGTGCTCCGGACGAGCGGTCACCGTCCCCGCTCCCCGTACGGTGCCGAGCTGCGCGCGGCCGCCGAAGACGCCGTGAAGCGTCTGATGCTGCCGGTCGCCGTGCGGGCGGTGCGCAGCGTCCTCAAGCGGGAGGCCGACGAGGCGGCGATCGACGTGTTCGGGCGCAACCTGGAGGCGCTGCTGCTCGCGGGGCCGCTGGGTCCGCGTTCCGTGGTGGGGATCGACCCCGGCATTCGGACCGGCTGCAAGGCGGCAGCGCTCTCGCCCACCGGAGACGTGCTCGGGCACGACACGTTCATGCTGGTGGGCCGCAATGACCCGCCCACAGACGGGCTCCTCCGGTTCCTGCGACACCACCGACCCGATGCCATCGCGGTCGGCAATGGAACCGGGGGCCGAGAGACCGAGGCGGTGTGCCGTCAGCTCGTCCGCGACGAGGACCTGCCGTGCCTGGTGGTGGCGGTCAGCGAGGCGGGCGCCAGCGTGTACTCGGCCTCAGAGCTCGCTGGCGCGGAGCTTTCCCAGCTCGACCTCACGGTCCGGGGGGCGGTCAGCATCGGGCGTCGGCTGCAGGACCCGCTCGCCGAGCTCGTCAAGGTCGACCCAGCGTCCCTCGGGGTCGGCCAGTACCAGCACGACGTCGATGCCGCGCGGCTCACAGAGCGTCTAGGCGACGTGGTCGAGACCTGCGTGAACCGGGTCGGGGTCGACGTGAACACCGCGAGCGCCGCGCTGCTCACTTACGTCGCCGGGCTCACGCTGCGGACGTCGAAGTCGATCGTCGCGCACCGCACGGAGACCGGTCCGCTGTCTGCGCGCAAAGAACTGCTGGCGGTCCCGGGGCTCGGCGCGAAGACGTATGAGCAGTGCGCTGGATTTCTGCGAGTTCGTGGCGCCGACAATCCGCTCGACGACTCGAGCGTGCACCCCGAGCGCTATGCCTTGGTGGACCGAATGGCGCGCGACCTCGGGACCACGGTCGCCGCGCTGGTCGGCAGCGAGCGCGTGGGCGAGGTGGGCCTGTCCGCCTACGTGAGCGACGAGGTGGGGCTGGCGACCCTGAACGACATCGCGGCCGAGCTCCGCAAGCCGGGGCGCGACCCGCGAGAGGTGTTCGAGGCGCCGGTGTTCCGCGACGACGTGAACACGCTCTGCGACCTCGAGGTGGGCATGGTGCTCGACGGCGTCGTCACCAACGTCACGGCGTTCGGCGCGTTCGTGGACGTGGGGGTGCACCAGGACGGGCTGGTGCACGTCTCCCAGCTCGCCGAGCGGTTCGTCCGGGACCCTCACGCCGTGGTGCATCCCGGCAAGCGTGTGCGGGTCGCCGTCCTCGAGGTGGACCCCGGACGGAAGCGCATCTCGCTGTCCATCAAGGCGGTTAGGTACCCGACATCACTAGTGTAGGAGATCACATTTCATTTGACACCATGGGTCTCGCCCCCGAGATCCTCAGCGGCCTGACCGACATGGGCTACCGATCGCCCACCCCGATCCAGGCCAAGGCCATCCCCGTGGCCATGACCGGCCGCGACCTCATCGCGTCCGCGTCCACCGGCACGGGAAAGACGGCCGCCTTCCTCCTCCCCATCCTGCAGCAGATGGCGGGCACCGAGCCCGGAAAGCTGCGTGTCGTCGTGCTCACCCCCACGCGGGAGCTGGCGCTTCAGATCGACGAGCAGGCACTGGCACTCGGCTACCACGCGGGCTTCTCCAGCGTGGCCGTGGTCGGCGGCATGAAGATGGGTCCCCAGGAAGACGCCATCAAGTCGGGCGTCGAGATCCTGGTGGCCACACCGGGCCGCCTGATCGACCACCTGCGCTTCCCCCACATGGACATGAGCACGGTGAAGTTCCTGGTGCTCGACGAGGCCGACCGCATGTTCGACATGGGCTTCATCGACGACGTGCAGCGCATCATCTCGCGCATCCCCAACGAGCGGCAGACCCTGCTGTTCTCCGCGACGATGCCGCCCAAGGTGCGCAAGCTGGCGGACTCGATCCTCAAGGACCCGGCGACGATCGCGGTCGACCCGTCCAAGCCCGCCGAGAGCTTGGTGCACCGCGCGTTCCCCGTTCCGCATCGCGGCAAGGCCGACCTGCTGGGCACACTGTTGAGCCACCCGTCGATGCAGTCGGTGATCGTGTTCGTGAAGCGCAAGAAGGACGCGAACGGGCTGGCGCGGCAGGTCACGCGCAGCACACGCCGGCAGGCGGAGAGTATCCACTCGGGGCGCACGCAGCAGGAGCGCATCGCCGCGCTGGAGGCGTTCCGGAAGGGCGAGTGTCCGATCTTGGTCGCCACCGACGTCGCCGCGCGCGGCATCGACGTGTCCAAGGTGACGCACGTGGTCCACTACGACGTGCCGCGGTCGTCCGAGGACTACATCCACCGCAGCGGCCGCACGGGCCGGGCAGGCGAGAAGGGCGGCGTGATCACGTTTGTGGCGCCCGACGAGGAGCGCGACATGGAGTCCATCGAGAAGGCCATCGGGTCGAAGATCCCGCGTGTGCGGCTCAAGGCCTCCGCCAGCGGCAACCGGCGACGTCGTCGTTAGTGGACATTCTGATCGTGGGCGCGGGTGCGGCGGGTCTGTGGGCTGCCGGCGTCTGTGCGGGCGCCGGCGCGCAGACCCTGGTGGTCGAGAAGACCTCGCGGGCGGGCACCAAGGTGCTGGCGAGCGGCGGCACGCGCTGCAACCTCACGACGACGCTGGACGCGAAGGCCGCCGCCCGGCTGTTCGGGACCCAGGCGGCCCGATTTCTAGCGCCGGCGTTCGCCGCACTCCCCCCGCAGGCGGTCCGGGACCGGTTTCACGCTCTGGGCGTGCCCACCAAGACGGAGGACGCGCTCGAGAAGGTGTTCCCGAAGAGCGACTCGGCGCGGCAGGTCCGGGACGCGCTCGAGCGCCACGCGCGGGCGCAGGGGGCAGAGTTCCGGTTCAACCAGGGAGTGCGCGGGGTGGCGCCGGTCGACGGGGGCTGGTCGGTCGCAATTCCTGCGGGCGCGGTCCGCTGTCGCGCGCTGCTGCTGTGCGTCGGAGGGAAGAGCTACCCGAAGACGGGCACGACGGGGGATGGGTACACATGGCTGCGATCGCTGGGGCTACCGGTGGTGGATCCGGTGCCGGCGCTGGTGCCGTTGATCAGTCCTGCGGACTGGGTCCGCAAGCTCACCGGGGTGTCGCTGGATGCGGAGGCGCGGATCGGGAAGTTTCGGCGGCGGCGCCCGACGTTGTTCACGCACCTGGGGCTCTCGGGACCGGCTCCGATGGACCTGTCGGTGCACGTGGCGCGGGCGAGCGGTCCGGTCGACGTGCTGCTCGACCTGCTTCCGGATCACAGCTGGGAACGTCTGCGGGACGAGCTCATTGCGGCCGCGGGTCGTCGGGGCGCGCCGCGGGTCGGGAGCCTGCTGCCACTGCAGCGGCGACTCGTACAGACAGTGTGCCAGCAGGCGGGGATCGCGGAGGCGAACCCGCGGGCGTCGGCGCTGAGCAAATCGCAGCGGAACCGGCTGGTGGACGCGATCAAGGGGCTGCGCGTCCCGACGACGGGCACGCGGGGGTTCGCGCACGCGGAGGTGACAGCGGGCGGGCTGGACCTGGGCGCGGTGGACCGCAAGACGATGGCGGTGTGCGGTCATCCGGGTCTGTACGTGTTTGGGGAGCTGCTGGACTACAGCGGTCCGATCGGAGGCCTGAACTTCCAGGCAGCGTTCGCGACCGCTGAGCTGGCGGGGCGGGCCGCGGCGAGACACGTGCGGCGAGGGGGTTGATGTGAGCCCGTTCGTCGAACAGGACGACCCCGCCGTGGTCGCCGTCGACCCGGGCGTTGTCGACGCGTTGGCCGCGGAGCCCGCGCGGTCCGCGACGCGCAGGTGGAGCTGGCCGGGTTCTCGCCCGACCGGGTGAGCCTGCTGCTCGATCCCGCGCCCGCCGAGCTGCTGGTGGGGCTTGGCGATCGGGTCTCGCTGTCCGGGCCCGCCGCACCGGGGCTCGGCGTGAGGCTCGGCAACCCCGACTCCCACGAGGCCTTGGTGTTCGGTGGCTTCTACGACGGTGCCTGGTTCTTCTCTCCGGGACCGGTCCCGCTCACCGGGCGCCCCGGGCGGTCCCCGTCGGCCACGGGCTCGCTGGGACCGCAGCTCGATGTCGGCCCGAGCGTGACCCTGCACCCGGCGGTGGGGGTGACCCAGGGACTCGGGAATGCCGGCGCCACCTGGCTGCAGCTGGGGTCCGGGCTGTCGCGTGGGTCGCGCCGCCTTCCGCTGCTGCAGGTGCGCCTGACCAATGGGCTATCGCTGGACGCCGACGTGCGCGCCCTGGTGAATGTCGAGAACGGAAGCCACTACGGGCAGACGCTGTTGGGGATGACGCTGGCGTTCCCCAAGACGTGGCCCAGGAGGCCTTCGAGCGACTCTGGCGCCACCGTGATGCGGTCACCGATCCCGGCCGCATCATCGCCTGGCTGTACACGACCAGCACCTGCCTCGCCGTCGACCGCCTACGGGCCCGGCGCCCCGAGGCCACCGAGGACGACCTGCCCGCGAGCTCTGCGTCGATTCCGGAGCGCATCGTTGCGGCCCGCGCCAGCATCGCCCGGGTCGCAGCCGCCCTGGAGGCCGACGACTTGCAGCTGCTGATCCCGTGGCGGGTCGACGGCCTGGGCCAGCGGGAGCTCGCCGCGCTTCGCGGGACCAGCGAGCGCACGATCCGGCGGCGCCTACAGCACATCAAGGAACGACTCTCGGCCCTGGAGGCTCACGATGGCTGATCGATACGCCTACCTCGAAGCAGATCGTCGGATCGCGCGCGGAGACCCGGACGCACTCGAGTCTCTGCGAGGAGACCCTGAGCTGGCCGCCCACCTCGAGGCGGTGCTGCGTCGAGGCCCGGTGCCCGACTGGGTGACCCAGCCACAGCCGCCCCGGCACGCGGGAGGAGGTAGGGTTGCTGCCGCCTGCCTGGGAGCTCGACGATCCGGCAGCGGGGGCGACCCTGGTGCTCGTGGGCGCGTGGGTGGACCCGACAGAGATCTCCCCCGCAGAGCTGCTGCGCGGGCCGCCGCTGCTGAGTCTGCAGCTTCGCTGATCAGTTCCGGAGCCGAGGCCTCCCCATTGGCAGCGGACCCGTTGAATCCGCAATGAGAACGTCGTCAGTCTTCGTCTGAAGGGCTCGAGCATCGTTTGGCGGGAGGATCACGCAGAAGGGGTCATGCACCTGCGCGCACTCGAAGGCGCAGCGCTGGAGGGAGTTCGAAACAGCAGTGCTGGGCAACGGCAAATGAACACCAGAGGCTCGACAAGTGCCGGAGAGCCGAGGTGTGACAGACCAAACGACATCGCGCCCGAGCCCCTTCGCCGATGACAGCTTTCGATCGGTGCCTCTCGCCGCACTCATCGGATTTCCTCTGTGTGGTCGTGCATCGAACACGATCTCCATCATGCAGCGCCTGGTTGCCAAGGGAGCGCCGCTCGGAGCGGCACTGGTGTTGGTCATGTCGATTGTGGCGCTCTCGCTACCAGAAGCGATGCTGGTAGGGTCTCCCGCCGGTGTTCCCTCCAGGCGAGTAGTCGCACACAACGATGAGTCCGAATGAATCGCAGACGGCGGCACCACAGCCAAGGTCGGTCGATGCCGGCCAGACGACCTGGGTGTAGTGGCCACAGATGCCGATGCATGTATTGGTGTCGTAGTCGTAGTTTGCCTCTTCGAGGGCCCACATTGACACTGCGACAGGACCACCGAGGAGAGAGGGTGGTCCAATGGCGATGTTCTCCCTCAACAAGACCAGGAAAACTATCACTTGCATACGGGTTGTGCGCGAACTTGCAGTTGTTGGCCCAGCCCTGCGCCACGGCAGCGAGCTCGTCATTCCAGACGAGGTCAGCCACGCCGTGGGCGCTTCCAACAACAAACGCGCTGCATCGAGGAGGTGCTGCTCGTTCGAGGGCAAGGAGGAGAGTCGAGGGGAGTGAGAGCGATCCCGAGAACTCGAGGACGCAGACATCGGGCGTGCAGCGCATCCGAATGCAGCGTTTGTTCTTGGACGCTCCATTGCCGCCGGGAGGACCCGTACGTGTTCCGGTACGCCTGGTTCATGCCCAAGGTGCCGATGCCCAACCTGCACCGCGTCGACCTGTTGGTCGAGGGCGGGGCGGCCGAGCACTCCTCGGTCGTGATCACCGGCAAGACGGGCCCTGGGAGGGTCTATAGCATCGGATATCCCTGCGGAATGTGCTAATATTGCCACTCGTCTCGACCCGGAGCCCGCCCATGATTCGCCTGTTCCCGATGCTCACGCCTCTCGGTTGCGCCACCACCTACACCCAGACGTTTGAACACGGCGGCGAACTGTCCCTACGCCTCGCACCCGTGACGGACGGCGACGGCATCTCCGTCGATGTCACCCTGCCCGGACTTGGTCAAGCCGCGGTCGACGCGGTGCCCGAACAAGACGGAGGCCAGGCCATCGCTTGTCCGGCTCCCTACCTTACCTACGCCACAAACACCCTCACCGAAGAGCCGATTTATGGCATCCTCGTCGGGTGCGCACATCAGGTCGATCTGGGCGGCTCGTGTGCGGGCCCGGTCTCAATGGGATTCGAGCTCGAGGGGGACAGGGGCGCCGCGTTCCTCGAACTGGACCCCATCGGTGACGACGCGCCCGCCGGCGATCAGTTTTGGATCTCCGGCGACCTAGCGGTCGCGGACCCCATGATCGGCAAGAGTGGCAGCTTGCAGGCCACGGTGAGCGTCGACGATGGCTGCATGACCGAGCCGGTGGACCACACGCTGGAGCTGACCTGGGACTTCCCACTCACCACGGTCGTCGAGACCAGCACGCCCTTTGACTGGAGCACGAAGCTGGGTGATTGAGCAGTGAGCCATTCATCGCTGAGGGCTCGACCGAGAATAGACGCTCGGCATCGAGGACGCGATGCTCGTTCGAGGGCAAGGAGGAGAGTCGAGAGGAGTGCGAGCCATCCCGAGAACCCGACGACGCAGCCATCGGACGCGCAGCGCGGCCGAATGCAGCGTTTGTTCTTGGACTCTCCCATAGTCTGGCTCAGACTTCACTGCGAGTGATGCACGTTGTCATGATGTTCGGAGCGGGCTGCTACGGCGCCGCAGGCGCGTACAGGTCGTCTAGGAACCGGGCCCGACCCGTGTTCTGCGCGTCGGGCACCGCCACTTCCCACACGAGCTCCCCCTCCTCCGTGATCTCGCTGATCCTGGCCAGACCGCCCCACGCCACCAACAGGTCTTTCGGACAGTGCGCGCCCCCTCGTAGATCACCGCGCGCGACACGTTGGGCGCGGCGTGGACCCGGTTGTCGAACATCGCGAACCCTCTCGGCCACGCCTCCGACATGTGGCTGTGGTCGAAGAGCTGACCGTCGCCCACCAGGGCAGCGGTCAGCAGGTCGGTGCCTTCGATGGGGTCCGTACCGAGGTCGTACAGCTCGTGCAGGAGGCTCGTGCCGTCCCGGCGCTCGATCAGCTTGACTGCAGGCTCCCGACGAAGCTGACTCCGTTCAGCGGCGCGTCGAGCCCGCCCGGGTCGACCCCCACGAGCTCGGCGATGGTGGGCAGCAGGTCGGTCGCGTCCACCAGCGCCGAGGTGCGCCCCGGCGCGACCACCGCTGCGCCGGTGACGATCAGTGGGACGTGGACGCCGCCTTCGTACAGGGTGTCCTTGGCCCGGTCCGCCGGGAGCGGCGCGGGCACCCCGTGCGGTGGGCTCCCGTTGTCGCCCACGAACACGATGGTGGTGCGCGCGAGCTGCTGCGCGGTCCGACCGGCAACAAGCCGCCCGAGCTCGGTGTCCATCGCCTGGAGCATCGCGTTGAACTGCCGCTCGTCGCTGTCGTCGCCGAACAGCTCGCCGGGCCACAGGGCCTCGGGCGGCCAGTGCAGCGGGACGTGGGGCGCGTTGTAGGCGACCCACACGACCCAAGGCTCGGGCAGGGTCTGCAGGGCACGGAGCGCGCTGTCGGTGGTGTCGGTCGTGGCGTACGCGTTCGTCCGCGTGACCGCTCCGTCCTCGACCCGCTCCCAGTCGGTGTCGTCCTGCGGAGCGCCGTCGAGGCTCCAGCCATCGAGGAGGCTCGCGAGTGCGCCGGCATGGTGGTCGAAGCCGTGGTCCAGCGCACTGGCTGCGCCTCCGTGGGACTTGGTCCCCAGGTGCCACTTGCCGAGGATGGCGTGGTGCACGCCGCGGTCGACCAGCAGCTCGGGCAGGGTCCGCTCGTCGTCCGGCAGCCCGAGCACGTCGGAGCCCGCGATGCCGGTGCCGACGCCGTGCTGCGTCGGGTAGCGGCCTGTGATCAGGGTGGCGCGGCTCGGAGCGCACTTCGGCATGGCGTCGGCGCGCTCGAACACGACACCCTGCGCGGCGAGGCCCTCGAGGGTGGGCAGGGGGGGGCGCACGCCGACGTCGCCGTACGTCGTGAGCTTGTCCACGCCCATGTCGTCGGCGATCACCACCAACACGTTGTGCGGTGTGTCGGGGAGCCGCGATCCTCCCGTGTCGCCCGGCTCGGAGGCGGGGTCGATCGACCCCGGCGAGGTCGGAGCGCACGCCATCACCACGCAGCTGACCCACTTCATGGTTCGACCTCGGCCTGCAGCTGCAGATCGAAGCGCGCCAGCGTGTCCTCGGTCGCCGTGGCGGCGTACACCGCGATCAGCACCTCGTCGCGATCTGTTGCGGGATGGAGGCTGCCGATCCAGGCCTCGGCCTTGTCCTCGTGGGCGGCGGTGGGCGCAACGCCAAGCTCGGCGTCGATGTTGTCGCGGTACACCTCCACCCCGTCGAACCACACGACCACGCCATCGCGGTAGGTGAGCTGGAGCGCCAGGCGCTGCGCCGCAGGCAACGTCACGACGATGCGTGCATGTTGCTGTGGGCCCGCGCCGTCCTGGCCCGCCGGCGCCGTCGCCCACGCCGTGTCGTCGAAGCCCAATTCGGTCCAGTCCTCCGCGGCAGTCGGAGCGGTCCGGACGGTCGAGCCCGCCGCCAGCACCTCGATCCAGCGCTGCGGAACGTTGGTCTGCGCTGGCGTGCCCACGTGCTGCGCGATCCAGCAGTCGCCGGTGCAGCAGTCCGTCGTTCGCGCCAACGTGTGGTCCGGCTCCACCGGGCCGAAGGAGATGACGGAGATGGTCCCGTCCGGCGCCTGCATGGCGAGGCGATCACCGGTGGCCGCGAGCCCGAAGCCGAGGTCGTCTTCGGTGACCACGACAAACCCGCGTGCTGCGGCGCTGCCGGCCAGGGGAGCGAACGGCCCCGCCGGGTCCTCGGACAGCCCAAAGCCCTCGAGCGGCAGCGGCTCGTCGCTCGCGTTGTGCAGCTCGACCCAGTCGGGCGTGGAGTCGTCTGCAGCCTGAAGCGACGAGAGGTTGGACGGCGCGAGCTCGTTGACGCACAGGGGCGAGCCGATCGCGCTGTGGCCCAAGGCCAGGCCGAGCCACGCTGTCATCATGGTGCCACCCGCTCGGCGACGTGGGCGCTGCGGTCGGCGAGCCAGTCGGTCACCTTGTCGCGGACGTCCGGCAGGCACTCTGCCCCGTACGGGTCGCGGCTCTCGTCCTCGGAGATGAGCTGTGCGATCGCGTCGACCTGGGCAGTGAGGGAGTCCACGTCGAGGACCGCGTCGACCCACGCCAGCGCGGCGAGGTACTCGTCGCTGCACGTGGCATCGGCGAAACAGGCGTCCGCGAGCACCCCGCGCTCTTCGGCGTTGCCCTCCCAGTCCAGCCAGTCCCAGCCCTTGTCCAGACGAAACGACTTGTCCAGATCGGTGATGATCCACCGCGCGAGGCCGTCGTCGGGGGGAAAGTAGACACGGTAGTTGTTCCGGTTGCGGGCGTAGCCGTCCCACTGCCCGAGCCACTCCTCGGCGGCCACTGTCCGCAGGAAGTCGGTGCGGTGTGCCGGGACGTGCTCGAGCGGACCACCGGTGTCGGCCAGCGCGGCCGTCAGCGCCGACACGTCGGCGCGGCTGGGGTCGGAGCCCTCCTCGAGCTGCAGGTTGTGCTGCTGGCCTTCGAGAAAGTCCGCCTTGGTGGGGGCGTCGCTCACCTGCTCGCGCCGGAACTTGCCGTCGTACAGGTTGCCGCTGCCGTCGCTGAACTGGGCATCCAGCCACACATCGTCTTGCGCCTCGACCACGACGTACAGCCCCTTGTCCACACGGTTCAGCCGGACCCATGCATAGGCGACCCGCGCGGCTGACAATCGATCACAACCTCCCACCTCCCCGTTCGGACGCCCTGTTTGATGTGCTCCCCATTGCTAGTCTGGCCCCCTCCACCAGATCCATGAGGCGCCGCATGC
>Ga0316189_10001415_pt1 | contig 23805 bp, 21 predicted proteins | sample LowCovwburrow_MG_FD_204930 | JGI IMG/M metagenome (GOLD analysis project Ga0316189, IMG submission 204930) | Coastal sediment microbial communities from Maine, United States - Lowes Cove worm burrow | ecosystem: Environmental > Aquatic > Marine > Coastal > Sediment | place: USA: Maine... | reverse complement strand
CCAGGTTCACGACCGGTCCAGCTGCGCCCACTGAATTCATGCAATACCAGGCCACGCCAGTAGCGATCGCGTTGTGCAGGCACTGCGCCGTCGAAGCGGACGCGGAAAGCCACCTCGCCGGACATAGAGAGTGAGCTGATGTCGCCGGGGCTCATGGTATCGCTCAGTCCCGAGGTGCCTCGGCTGGTGTCGATCGGTACGCCCCAGAACGGTGACGCGAGTCTTGGAAACAAAATCCACATTGCGATTGCAAGCGGTGCAGCATATGCGAGCAGGCGACCGGCGGTGGCAATGCTGTTGCGCGGCCGCAGTCGCGGCCCCGCCGACAGTCGCAGCCATGCCGTCAGGATGATCAGCACACTCAGGCCAAGGTAGGGCAGTGACCAGAGGTACTGGTCTCGCAGCAGCGAGGCCATGACGAGAAAAATGCAGATGAAGAGCAGCACGTACTGGTCACGGCGTTTGCGCGTCTCGAGCAGTTTCAGCGACGCCATAATAGCCAGCAGCGCAGAACCGGGGCCGACGCCGCTGACTGTCGAGTAGGTGGCTAGCACGCCGATGAAGCAGGTGAGTGCCAGGAACGCTCGAAACCAGGCGGGCGGTAGCCGCATGCGGCGGTGCTCAATCACGTAACGTGCAGCGCCGCAAAGCACGAACGCCGCAACTATCCAAATGGGCAGAAACGGTAAGTGGGCGAGCAACGCAAACCCCAGGGCAGCCAGCGTCCAGGGCAGGCTCGCCAGCAGTGATCCGTCAGTGCCATGGCGCTTAGCCACGATAGTCTCCGCTGTCGAACAACGCGAGGGACTCGAGACAGCGCTGCCGTTGCTCTTCGCCATGCGCCGGGCGGAATTCTGTGCCGGGCAAGCGCAGGCCGTAGTCCTCACTGCGTCGATCGGCGTCAATGATCCAGCGTGTCAGTATCGACAGACGCTCTTCGAGATCGTGAGCCGGTACTGCCTGCAGGTCGAACCACTGGCTGCTGGTATCCGCGCCGGCAAACTGCTTGGACAACAGCTGCCCACTGCGGGCGTAGGCCTTCCATGCAACGTGCCGCGGGGAGTCGCCTTCGTGGTACTTGCGCAGGCCTGCAAAATCTTCTTCACCGCGTGCGTCATGCTGGCGATGACCGTGTGCAGTCTGAGTCGGTGGCGGCGCCGGCACGTCGTCTGCGGGCTTCGGATACACAAGTGCACGCAAGTCCATGTGCAGCCACGCCCAGGAGCGGAACAGTTCGAACGGAAACAGCGTACGCATGCCGAATCGTTCCAGCCGCACATGGCCGCGGCGGTCTGTTGGTATCTGCAGTACGAATATCTGACTGTCGCCTGCAGCGATATCGCAGGTCTCGCTGCTGCCATGTTCGCAGTAGAGTTGTATGCCGTAGCGTGTGTTGCGTGAGTTGTTCCTGATCGCGATTCGAAACTGCAGCGCTTGTCCTGCAAACACTGCGTCAGCACCGGCGAAACTCACCTGCAATGCAACAAGGTTGCGCTGGCATTGATGCATCGACACAAAGCCAACGGCGATCAGCAAGAAGGTAAGAACGAACGACAAATTATTGTTGTAGTTCATCGAGCCAAGCAGCATGGCGAAGGTCATCAGCCCGAATACGATGCCGACGCCGGTCGGCAGAATGTAAACGCGTCCTGGTCGCAGAGTTGTAACTGCGGGGTCTTGCCCCTGACGTTTTTTGGCCCAGCGTCGGACTCGCGTGTTAGCTGCGCTTCTTAACGAGGAGAAAAACTCCCCGGGCCTACGGAATTGCCACGCTATCGAGGACACTTTGGCAAAGCTCTGCGGCACTCTTGGTGCTGCTGGCAGTGGCGGGTTTCAGTCTATGTCCCGCGACGGCGGCAAACACTGCCTGCACATCGTCCGGATAGACACCGTTGTGTTGTTCTATAAATGCATGTGCTTTTGCGGCGGCGGCGAGAGCCTGCGCGCCGCGGGGCGACATGCCGATCTCGATATCAGGCGACTCGCGCGTTTGCCGCACCAATGCCTGTATGTAGTCGACCAGCGGTTCACTCATGTGAACCTGCGATGCGGCGACCTGTAGTTCGAGCAACTGTTCCGGCGTCGTCGACGGTTTGATGTTGGCGAGCATTTGCCGACGATCTGTTCCCGTGATCAGTTCGCGTTCGTCGGCCGAATTCGGGTAGCCGATCTCGAGTCGTAACAGAAAACGATCAAGCTGTGATTCCGGCAATGGGAACGTGCCGATCTGATCGGCCGGGTTCTGCGTTGCAACAACGAAAAACGGTCTCGGTAATGGCATGGTGTTGCCGTCAACCGATACCTGCTGCTCTTCCATCGCTTCGAGCAAGGCGCTCTGCGCTTTGGGCGTTGCACGGTTAACTTCGTCAGCCAGGATCAGCTGCGAGAATACCGGGCCGGGCTGAAATTCGAACTCGCCGCGATCCCGTTTAAAAATCGTGACGCCGATGATGTCCGCAGGTAGAAGATCACTGGTGAACTGGATACGGCTGAATTTAAGGTCAAGCACGCGTGCCAGCGATTGCGCGAGTATTGTTTTGCCGAGGCCGGGCAGGTCCTCAATAAGCAGGTGCCCGCGGGCAAGCAGGCAGGTCAGTGCCAGCCGGATCTGACGATCCTTGCCAAGTATGATTTCACCCAGGGCCTGGCGTGCGCTCTCCAGGCTGTTGTCGCGCTGCATTGGTCGTCCTCGGATTATTCGAGTTCGTTCAGCTTATCGAGTTGCTCAGCAAGTTGTGTGATCGTCCTCTCGAATTCAGCGGCACGCTCACGTTCCTGTTCAACAACGGCCGCCGGCGCGTTGTTCACAAACTTGTCGTTGCCGAGCTTAGCCATAGCTTTCTTCAGTTCGAGCTCCGCTTTGTCTTTCTGCTTGTTCAAGCGTGTGCGCTCGGCGTCGACATCAATGACGCCCTTCATGGGAACCAGCAGTCGCATCTCGCCAAGCAATGCGGTCGCCGCAGCGGGCGGCTCTGCGCCTTCTGCGAGAATCTCAACGGACTCAACACGGCCGACACGTTGCAACAGCAGCGCATGAACATTCGCGCAGCGCTGATCGTTGTCGGAGGCCTGTTGCAACAGGACTGGTAGCGGTTTGCCCGGTGAAATATCCATCTCGCCGCGAATCTGTCGAATGCCCAGAATGAACTGGCGTACCCACTCGATGTCCCTGGCGGCCTCGGCATACTCGCCGCTGTCGATTTCTTCGGCTGGCAGAGGGTAGGGCTGCAACATGATGGTCTCACCGGAAATGCCGGCTCGGGGTGCAACTTGTTGCCACAACTCCTCGGTCACAAATGGCATCAGCGGATGCAGCAGTCGCAGCAGCGACTCCAGTACTTCGATCAGAGTGCGACGTGTGCCGCGCTTCATTGCAGCAGACGAGCTGTCGGATTGCAGTACCGGTTTCGACAACTCGAGATACCAGTCACAGAACTCGTGCCAGGTGAAGTCGTAGATGGCCTGCACGGCGAGGTCGAGTCGGTAAACGGCAAAGTGCTTGTGCATTGCGCGCGTAGTGTCGTCGAGTTGCTTGCGAATCCAGAAATCGGCGGCGCTGTACTCGACATCGCCTTGGTCCAGATCTTCTGTATTCATGAGCACGTAGCGCGCTGCGTTCCATAGCTTGTTGCAGAAATTCTTATAGCCTTCAATGCGACCGAGATCGAAGCGAATATCGCGTCCTGTTGTTGCGAGTGCTCCGAACGTCATGCGCAGCGCATCGCAACCGTAGGCATCGATGCCCTCAGGGAAGTGTTCGCGGGTCGACTTTTCGATTTTCGGTGCAAGATGATCCTGCATCATGCCCGCGGTGCGCTTTGCAACCAGAGCCTCGAGATCAATGCCATTGATGAGATCCAGCGGGTCGAGCACGTTGCCCTTGGACTTCGACATCTTCTGCCCGTCCTGGTCGCGAATCAGGCCATGGATGTACACCTCCCGAAACGGCACATCGCCCATGAATTTCATGCCGAACATGATCATGCGCGCGACCCAGAAGAAAATGATGTCGAAGCCGGTGACCAGCACGTTGCCCGGGTAGAACTCGTCGAGGGGCTTGGTCTTTTCCGGCCAGCCCAGTGTACTGAAGGGCCACAATGCGGATGAAAACCAGGTATCCAGAACGTCTTCGTCCTGTCGTAGCGCGAGGTCGTCAGGCAGCCCGTGCTTGTCGCGCACAGCCGCTTCGTCGTCGCCGACGTAAATGTTGCCCTGATCGTCATACCAGGCCGGAATACGGTGTCCCCACCACAGCTGTCGACTGATGCACCAGTCCTGGATGTTGTACATCCACTCGAAATAGGTCTTCGACCAGTTTTCCGGCACGAATTTGATGCGGCCGTCTTCGACCGCTTCGATCGCAGGTTTCGCCAGCGGCTCGATCTTCACGTACCACTGGTCCGTCAGATAGGGTTCGACGACGGCATGGGAGCGGTCGCCACGCGGAATCTTGACCGTGTAGTCCTCGATTTTCTCCAGCAGGCCGAGTTGCTCGAACTCGTCGACGATTTTCTTGCGCGCGTCAAACCGATCGAGGCCGCGATATGGCTCGGGCACTTCGTCGTTCATCGCAGCATCATCGGTCAACACGTTGTAGATCGGCAGGTCATGTCGCTTGCCGATGTCATAGTCGTTGAAGTCGTGCGCAGGTGTGATCTTCACGCAGCCAGTGCCGAACTCGGCGTCGACATAGTCGTCTGCGATAACGGGTATGCGGCGACCTACGATAGGCAGGATAATCTCCTGGCCCACAAGGTCTTTGTAGCGTTCGTCGTCGGGATGCACGGCAACCGCGCTGTCGCCGAGCATGGTCTCAGGCCGGGTCGTTGCCACGACCAGGTGACCATCGCCTGATGCCAGTGGGTATCGGAAGTGCCACAGGTGGCCGGGCTCGTCGTCCGATAGCACTTCGAGATCGGAGAGTGCGGTATGCAGCACCGGATCCCAGTTGACGAGGCGTTTGCCGCGGTAAATCAGGCCTTCATCGTAGAGTGATACGAATACCTTGCGTACGGCCTCGGAGCAGCCTTCGTCCATGGTGAAGCGATCACGACTCCAGTCGACCGAGGCGCCGAGGCGACGCGTCTGCCTGGCGATTTGTCCACCGGACTCTTCTTTCCATTGCCATACGCGTTCAACAAACTTCTCACGGCCCAGGTCACGCTTCGATTTGCCTTCCGCATTCAGCAGTCGCTCGACAACCATCTGCGTGGCAATGCCAGCATGGTCCATGCCGGGTTGCCACAAGGCACGATGTCCCTTCATGCGATGGAAGCGGGTGAGGGCATCCATGATCGTGTCCTGGAATGCGTGCCCCATGTGCAGGGTGCCGGTGACATTGGGCGGTGGGATCATGATGCAGTAAGGCTCGCCAGAGCCTTGCGGCGCAAAATAGCCCTGCGCCTCCCAATGATCGTAAAGGCGTTGCTCGATTTCTTCAGGTTGGTAGGACTTGTCCATGCTTCTCAGACGTTGTGAGTTTCGAGTGTATGGCCCTGGTCGCGATAGAGAACGAAACGTTTACGGCTCAGTTGCTTACATTCGTCGTCCGAGCTTACAAGCTCAGCTACGCGGGGAAAAGCCTCGACAAACTCCGGCACGTCATCGCACAGGTTGATTAACAGATCACAGGTCTTTGCGACGTTCTTTTCGCAGCCGATCGTCACCGGGGACGGTAGTTCGGTGCGCTCCGACCCCAGCAGGTGGTGCGGCACAAAGCTGCCGTCCCGGAAGGTCCACAGCAATTCGTCCATGCGTCGCGCATCTTCGGCGTTGTTGGTCTCAATATGGACGCTATTGTCCAGTCGATACGCTTTTTCCGCGAGACGACAGGCGAATGTATACCGAGACTGCTCGCCGGCACCGGCGAGCACATAGAAATCAACGCGCGCCACGACTATTGGGGCAGTGAGCCGCTGCGCTCGAGAAGTAACTGCGACAGCATGGGCACAGGCCGGCCGGTGGCACCTTTCTTGGCGCCGGTTTTCCACGCCGTACCGGCGATATCGAGGTGAGCCCAGCGCATGCCTTCGGTGAACTTACCGAGGAATGCACCCGCTGTGATAGCGCCTGCCGCACGACCACCGATGTTGGCCATGTCCGCAAAATTGCTCTTCAATTGTTCCTCGTATTCCGCGCCGAGAGGCAACTGCCAGCCACGATCCGCGGCCGTAACGCCGGCGGCCATGATTTCAGTCGCAAACGAATCATCATTGGTCATGATGCCGGTCGTGTGAGCACCCAGTGCGATCACACATGCACCGGTCAGCGTTGCAACGTCGATAATCTCGGACGGCTTGAAGCGCCGTGCGTAGGTCAACGCGTCACACAGGATCAGGCGACCCTCTGCATCGGTGTTGAGGATTTCGATGGTCTGGCCGTCCATGCTCTTCACAATGTCGCCTGGACGAGTCGCTGTGCCGCTTGGCATGTTCTCAACCGACGGTACGATTACATTCAGGTTGATGGGCAGTTTGAGCGCGGCAACCGTGGCCATCGTGCCGATGACGCCGGCAGCACCGCACATATCAAACTTCATCTCGTCCATGCCGAGACCGGGCTTCAGCGAAATACCACCTGAGTCGAAGGTGACACCTTTGCCAACCAGCACAATGGGGGCTTCGCTGCCGCCGCCCTTGTATTGCATGACGATCAGTCGGGCAGGTTCGGTGGCGCCGGCCGTGACGCTCAGCAGGGAATGCATGCCGAGCTTCTTCATTTCGGCCTCATTCAAGACCTTGGTCGAGAGTTTGCCGTTGCCCTGCGCGAGCTTCTTCGCCGTGCGTGCGAGGTAGGTAGGCGTGCAGACGTTGGCCGGCAGGTTACCAAGATCACGTGCCAGCGAAACACCCTTGCCGATGCCGTCGCCGTGTTCAGAGCCGCGAGTCGCTTTTGCAGCATCGCCGCGCTTGGCGATCGATACGCCAACCGATTTCAATGGCATAGCGGCCTTCTTCCTGCCGCTCTTCATTTCATCGAAGTTGTACAGGGCCTCGGCGATAACCTCGGCTCCGTGCCGCGCGAGATAATAGGGGGTCGCACCGCCTGCGTCTTCGAGCGTCAGCGTATTTAGCAGGGAACCTGCCTTGCTACTGGATATCGCCGCAATTGCCGCCGTAATTGCTCGACGGTATCCGCTGATGTCCAGGGCGGAGGCCTTGCCCAGTCCGACGACGGCAACCCTTGAGGCGCGGACACCGGGTACGTTGGTGAGGACGCGGCAGTTGCCGAGCTGTGACAACAGGTCACCGGACTTGATCAATGCCTTGATCTGTCCCTTGCTGGCGGTATCGATATCGGCTGCGCCGGCACCGAGCTTGCCACGTTCGTAAATACCGACGATGACGCAGTCAACGGCTCGACGGGATGCTTTGCTTGATGTTGTGAAGTATTTCATGGGCGGTTACAAAAAGATGTCCCGGACAAATAAAAGCGGTAGTCTAACTGATTTCCTCTGGCAGCAGCCACGCAAATATCTGGGCAGCGATGATTCGAATTCTCGACCGCTATATATTTCGCGAAATTGCGATGACCTGGTTCGGTGTCACGTTCGTACTGCTGCTCATCTTGCTGACAAATCAGTTTGCCCGCGTGCTGGGCGATGTCGCGAAGGGCAACCTGCCCAAAGACGCGGCGATGGACGTATTCGGACTGTCCGCGCTGCAGTACATGACTGTCCTGGTGCCCATCGGGCTGTTTCTCGCCATCATGCTGGCGCTGGGTCGCCTGTACCGCGACAGCGAATTGCCTGCCATGCTGGCCTGCCGCGTTGGTCCCATGGGGATCTACAGGCCGCTGGCCTTTCTTCTGGTACCACTGGTCGTGGCTGTGGCCTGGCTTGCCATCGTTGTCGGCCCGGCCGCGCTGGCGGCGGTGGATCGCATCGGTGCAGAGGCGCGTCGGGAAGCGGATCTTTCCAGCATCGAACCCGGCCGCTTCACCGAGCTGGGGACAAACCGTGGCGTTGTGTATGGAGAAAGTGTCACGCGCGATGGACTCATGGAGAGGGTATTCATCCAGCGGCAGCTGGAAACCGGTGAGATCGAGGTCGTCACAGCGGCGCGCGGCGAACAGGTGGAATCCGATGACCCCAATACCCGTATGCTGGTGCTGTACGAGGGTCGGCGTTACGAGGGTGTGCCAGGCACGGGCAAGTTCAGGGTGATCGAATTTCTGGAACATGGCATACCGTATCGTTTGCCAAGTCTTGACCCGCCAGACCCAAGGCCCAGGGTCAAAACGACATCCGCACTGCTCAAATCTGATGAGCTTGACGATATTGCGGAGCTGCAGTGGCGCATCGGTGTGCCGCTATCCACGCTGATTCTCGCGTTCATCGCGGTGCCACTTAGCAAGAGCCCGCCCAGGGCAGGGCGCTACGGCCGCATAGCCGTGGGGCTGTTACTGTTCATCATCTACTTTAATGTGCTGAGCGCAGCAAAAGCATGGGTCGAAGACGGAGAGATGTCTCCGGCTCTCGGTTTGTGGTGGGTGCATGGCGCCGCCTTGATGTTCGGTGTCGGACTTCTGGCTGCGCAGAACCAGGTCCATCGGCGAATCTTTTCATGACCAGCATTCTGAGCCAGTACATGATGCGCACCATTCTCGCCAGCATTGCGCTGGTGCTGGTGGTGCTGCTTGCGCTTGCCGGGCTGTTCGAGTTCATTGCCGAGCTGGACGACCTGCAGGGCGATTACCAGACGCCGCAGGCGATACTGTTTACAGCATTGCGGCTGCCCAATCTGGCGTTCGAGATGTTTCCCATAGCCGCACTCATCGGCTCGTTGCTCGGCTTGGGCGGCATCGCTGCACACAGTGAGATCATCGTCATGCGTGCAGCTGGCATGTCGGTATTCCGGCTCGCCGGCATGGTTGCTGTCTCTGGCGCCGTCCTGCTGATTATTACCGGCTTGCTGGGTGAGTTTATCGGTCCGCCGCTTGATTTCTACGCCCGCAACATGCGCAACGATGCCCGTTACGAAAAAGGTGACGAGCCTGCAGGCGCCGCCACTTGGGTAATTGACGGCGACGCATACCTGAACCTGGAGAGGGTAAGCACCGAGTTCGAGTTTGGTTCTATCTACGTATACCGGTTTGATGAGAACGATCAGTTGTTATCCATCGCGCGGGCCGAGAACTCCGGCATTGATGAGAATGACAACTGGATTCTGGAGCGTTTTCGCGAAACGCGATTTAGTGATGATGGCGTGCAGGTCACTGAATCGTCGCGCGAGGTCGAGTCGTTTGAAATTAATGCCGAACTGCTCGGCAATGCGCTGGCGAAACCGCTCAGCCTGTCGGCGCGTGGGCTACTCGGCTATATCGACTACCTGGAACGTAATCAGCTTGACTCGACGCCCTACGTAACCGAAATCTGGTACCGGGCAGCACGGACCTTCAGCGTGCTGATCATGCCCATCCTGTCGCTTGCGTTTGTGTTTGGTTCGCTGCGAACCGGCGGTGCGGGCAGTCGCCTGATGATCGGCGTCGGCATCGGGCTTGCTTACTACCTGGTGAATGAGATGCTGGCGAATTCGGGTCAGGTGTTTAATCTCAATCCTGCCATCACCACGTCGCTTCCAACACTTGCGCTGATGCTGGTAACGGTCATAGCGCTTGCGAGAGTGCGCTAGCTGTTTTTCGCTCGCGGATAGTGAACGATCTTTGTGCCGCTCAGGCGATCGTGCCACGCCAGTTTTTCCTTGTCCCACAAAGACCAGAGATAGCCTAGTCCAAAAGGCAGCCAGGACAGGATAGAAGCGAAAAAGCGGATGACAAGTTGCTGCATTTTCAGCGGCTGGCCATCCCGCGACTCAAGCTGTAGTCCCCAGGACTGCATGCCGAGCGTACGACCCCTGTTACTCCAGAAGCCAACGTAAAAGCCGAATATCACGGCAAACAGCACAAGCTGGTATAGCGGATTGTCGCCGGGCTCGACTGCTTCCCCGCTGTACCAGGCTATGAACGGCGTCGTCGCGAGAAATAACAGGGCGACTACAAGCAAGCTGTCATAGAGCATGGCGCCGATGCGCCGCATAAGTCCGGTGTTTTGCATGTTCAGGTAGTCTCTTCAATCTTGCGGTCGCGACGATTGTATTCGCGGCCCAGCCATAGTGCGATGCCGGACCATAGCAACGCAAACGGCAGCATGACAATCGAGATACCGCTCATGCCCAGCCCCCACATGAACTTGACGCTCCAGGTGCCAATGACGTCGCCGCCGCGGTACACGGCAGTATCGACAAAGTTCTTGGCTTTGTACTTCTCTTCCGGTGTTACGACCGAATACAGCATGTCGGTAGATGGTTTGGCGAATCCAAAGCCAATCGAGCGTCGTGCGCCCTGTAGCAACGCGACAGCAAGGAGTACTGGACTGGCGGCGAGTGCGAGGAAGCCGAAGAAGGAGAAGATCGGCATGATGGCCAGCGTTAGTCCAACACCCAGCTTGCCGACAGCGTGCCGGACCACCAGCAGTTGCAAAAGTATCGTGAGGAAATTCGACGTACCGTCGATATAGGCAAACACCTGGGTTCTTTGATCGGCGCTTGCGTACGTTTCGCCGACAAGCTTGTTCATGAACATGTACAACGCGGTACCCAGAAGGCTGGCCAGCAGCGACTTGAACGCGATCGAGGACAGGTAAGGTGACTTGGCGACGTGCGAGATACCCGCCAACGGACTGCCACCGAGCGCCTTGGGCGTGGCCACTGTCTCGATCACTTCTCCTTCGTGTTCGTGCTGCACCCAGTCACGCAGCTTGCGTATGCAGATGATGCCGACGCACAGCAGGCAGGCTGATACGGGCATCAGGTTCTGGAAGCCGAGCGGCACCACCAGAACGCCGGTCATGAACGGGCCTACGAGTGCACCTATGCTGCCACCGGCTGAAATCACGCCGAACAGGCGTCGACCCTGATCGCGCGTGTAGATGTCGGCCATGAAGCTCCAGAATACCGACACGATATACAGGTTGAACACGCTGACCCAGACGAAGAACACACGGCCGATCCACACGGTGTCAACTTCGTTGTTAAGCGCATAGCTGAATATGCCGTAGAAGATCAGGATGTTGAGCGCGAAGAATCCGTATACCCACGGCAGAAACGTGCGGCGCGGATAGCGTGACGCTACCCAGCCGAATATCGGCGTTGCTAGCATCATCACGACAAAGGTGCTGGAGAACAGGATCGGGATCGTGTCGAAGCCGCTTGCCACGCCCATTTGCTCGCGCATTGGCCGCAGCATGTAGTACGAGGACAGAATGCAGAAGAAGTACAGAAACGACCATCCCACGCCAAACAGTTCGTGTCGTTCGATCCCCAGGACGCGTTTCAGCAGCCCATCGGCATCGTCGTCAGCTGACTTGGTATTCACGGCTTTGGCCCTGATAATGGCATCACACAACAACGTATAAGAGGGCAGGGACTATGGAGTATGTCGCAATCGTCACGATCTTGGTACTGATACAGTACCTCTGGTTTGGCACCGAAGTAGGAATCATGCGCGGCAGGCACGGCGTAAATGCGCCTGCAATTACCGGAGCGCCGGAGTTCGAGCGCATGTTTCGGGTGCAGCAAAACACCATGGAGCAGCTGGTGGTTTTCGTTCCTGCATTGTGGCTTTACGCGACGTACGTGTCTGCGACGTGGGCCGCCGGGCTCGGGCTGGTCTTTATCGCTGCGCGATTCGTGTATCGATATTCGTATGTGCGAGATCCGGCCGCGCGCAGTCTCGGATTCACGGCAGGCTTTCTTGTGACGGTGGTGCTGCTTGTCGGCAGTCTTTGGAACCTGGTTCCTGCCGTTTTTTAAGCACACATAAAAAGCGTCCGCGGTTTCCCGCGGACGCTCTGTCTTGCTGGCAAGCCAGATTGACGCTTACGGTCTCGTGCTTCCCTCAAGTACGGGGTCATCGGTCCAGCCGAGCCCTTGCCAGTTGATTTTCCCCTCGAAGTGGCAATCGGCGCAGTCCGACTCGTAGCCGAACGCCTGCTCCTTCGGCGCGACTTCATGGTTGACCGTCAAGTACATGTAAGTATCGATAAACTCGTACTCGCCGGAGAACTCCTGGCCTGTGTATGCTGCGCCGTCTTCAAGCGCCAGCTGCCAGTCGTACTTGGCCCAGTAGGGGTTTGGTCCGCCTTTCGAGCCAAACAGATGCGGCACCAGAATGGTCTGATTGTTGGTGTCTGCAGGCTGGTTGCCGATCATCTTCTTGAACGGATAGATCATGGCTCCAGGCGTTTCATACGTTGCGACCGGCGCGCCGAGATTGGCGGGCAGTGACTCGTACTTGTCGTTTGCGCCAATGATCGCGCGATCCCATTTGCCATCGTAGTACAACAGTTCCGGCCGCAGGTCCTTGGCCCATGCAAATGTGCCTTTCATCTTGTCGTACAGCGGTTTGCCGGTTGCGTCGTCCACGGGGATCGGGTCGATGTCCTGACCAGCGTCCTCCCAGTACCATTCGGTCTTGGTTGGAGTCTGTTTTGCGATGGCCGGGATATGGCAGACCTGGCAGGCGAGCGTTGTGTGAGTGTTGACAATGTTCTCAACCGAAGCACCAACATGAATGTTGGCTGCTTCGCCGTGGCAGTCGACACAGCCTCTCATGTTGCCTTCTTCAACAGAGTGATAGGGCATGCCGCCAATACCGTGGTCGACCAGTTTGCCGTCCATGTCCTTCTTCGTGTCGTGGCAGGCAACGCAGTTCATGTCGCCACCATCGACACCCATATGGACATCGAATTCTCGTGTGGTGTCTGCAATGGCCATGTCGAGATCGCCGTGCTTGACGTTGTCACCGCCGCCCGCGTTGGCGTGGCAGCCAATGCAGTTCTTGCGACTCGGGACGCCGCCATTATTTGCAACGCTTCTGGCAACAATATCAAGGTTGACGCCCGGATCAGGTGCGCCGGCGGTTTTTTTGCCTTTGACATAGGTGCCGCTTTGATCATGGCAGACCAGGCAGTCGACAGATTTCATGTCATCGAATGCGAATGTTTTGTCAGCGTATCCGTAACCGGCGTGGCATTCTGTGCAGCGACCTTCATTGGTCGGAACTGCGATACAGAAGTTATTGATCAGGTCGTTCTTGCCGTGATACTCACCTTCAAAGCCTTCGATACCGGACGCGACACCTTCCCAGGTGAAGTGTGCTTTCGACAGTAAGTCGATGCCATCCAGTCCATGGCAGTTCAGGCAGGACTGTGTGCCGTCATAAGCATGCTCGGTAAAGTAGCCGTTATGCAGCTGCTCGATGCCATAGGCGCCGCTGGCAGTCGGGTTACAGTCGAATACGTCGACCACACCATCGCCGTTCAGATCCTCTTCCGGATCGGCTACGCCGTTTTCATTCAGGTCCCAGCAGCTGAAGCCGTTGGCTCCGGTTGGTCCCGTTGCGCCGTCGTCTCCGTCGAGACCATCTTTGCCGTCTTCGCAGCCGCTAACTGCAAAGGCAAGCAACAATGATGTGACGAGAGCAAGAAGCGGGGGTCTATTTTTGCTCGATGTATACATTTCTAGTTTCCACATGTGAGGTTGGATGAAATCCAGGGTTTGCCCAAGGTGAATTGTCCTCCTCGGTATGCGGTTCTCAATCATGAGGTATTAGTACATGCGTAAGTGCTAATGCGGATTGCCAGACATTGGTAAGAACCGGGAAAATGCCGGCTGGTTGCTAACGGAGCAGATTTATCTCGAGCAACGGGAGAAATCGCTTGGCGACACTGCCCGATTCGAGCACTCCGACCTGCCGTGCCCGCGCCGCGAAATAGAAGTGCACGGCATGTGGGTCACTCTGGATGGACCATCAAGAGACGTCCGACGCCCGTTCCGATGTGCAGTGGTTCGACGAACATTTCTTTGAGCTCGAAAGACGGTCCGTTCGAAGGTGGAGGTACGTGCGGTTATCGCCGCTAATTGTTCTTAAGCATCTCGTAGCGACGCCTTTCTACCCTGGCGCGATCGCTAAGTCCTGCTGCCTCGCACAGGTCCGGTGCGTAGATGCTGCATGACCCCTTGCTCGCCACGGCCTTGCCCACCTGGTCAAGCAACTGCTGTGGCGGGATACCGGGTGGTGCCGCGATGCGGCCGGTGACGACGTGCTTCTCCTCTCGAATATGCTGGTCGTGATCAATGTCCGGGTCGCGCCAGCAACTGGCGCAAAGTGTCTGGAAGTTTTCTGTGTGCGAGTAAATGACGCTGTCTTGCTCGAGTTCGTCGCTGGCGCTCTCAAGTTTTCCGTCTTCGTCCTGCGTGCCAGCGAAATCGTAGAACTGATAGTTGCTCCGCACCAATGTTGCGAGATGCGGGAACACGGGGATCTCCTTGTCACCGTAGGTGTGATAGGTGATCGGCGCGCCGTCAATTAGCACGGCATCGCCGAAATTCACTCCGAGATCATGGTAGAGCACGCTGCGGATAATGCCGTGGCACGGGCTCAGGCGTTGTATCCAGATGGTCTCTTCAAGTCCGGGGTCATCGTCTCCGGCATCGCGTTCCGCCAGCGGCCGCTCTGCAAGTCGCACCTTGCATTCCGGGTAGCCGCCGTCGGGTAGATTAAAGCGACCCATTTCGATCTTCTGCGACATGCGCTTCCACACGTCCAGGGCAGCAGCTCCTTCGCCAGCGCCGGTTGCACAGATGCCGAGATTCCACTCATAACTCTCGACGGGTTCACTGTTGAGGCTCGCCGCCATCTGGTTAGCCAACATGCCTTCGTGAAAACGACCGCGAGTCTTGTAGAACAAGCCTAGGTTGTAGTGATAAGCCGAATACGTAGCATCGATTTCGACGAGTCGTTTATAACTGCGCAGGGCGATGTCGTCCCGCTGCCGCGCGACCATTCTTGCAGCCGATGACAGGCCGTCCAGAATGGTGACTTCGTCCTCGTGCCCCTTCAACGTATCCGCAATGGCTGTGAGTTGATCGACGACGGCGAGGAACAGCGGGTGTTCCGGCGGGGCCGCATTCAGTTGATCTATATCCCTGGCCATTTCCAGCGCCGCACCGATCGATGCGACCAACGTGCTGTCGTCTCTATTCGACGCGTAGGTGTCAGCGAGTGCAGAGAGCGAGTGATCCATAGATAGACGCCCGTCCTTTACGATGCGAACAACACTCTCGGCGGCTTCTTGCTGATGCCGTTGGGCACGCAGTAACGGCTGCAGCGCTTTCCAGGCGGCATCCTCGTCGCTGCCATCGGCTGCAGCGGCAACTTGCTGCTCGATCGTCTGGATCTTCTCGGAACTTAGAGCTTTGTTGAGAAACTTGAACATTCAGTCACTGCATTGCTAACTCGCGTCGTAGTCTATCACCGGCGCTATGGGAGGCATCCGGATAGCAAACGACGGGACAACTGGCCGAATCCGGCCTGCCAGATGATAAGCTGCTGACACAGCGTTTCTGAACTGGAGCAAACGGTTCGATGGCACGGTAATCAATAGTCCAGGCAGGGGTTCGAAGATTCAAGCATCGTCAACTGTTCGAGTTATCAGTGGAGTGCTGGGATTCGCCGGCGTTGCCGCTATTGCTTTTAACGCTTATGCGGACGGCGGCGTAAAGTTTGACTTCATTCTGTTCAGCAGCTTGGCAGGCGGCTTTCTCTTCCTTTACGTCGCATTTTTCGGCGCACTTCCATGGGGCATGTCTAGCGGCCGTGGCGGCGATAAGGGGAGGATGTCCAAGACCAAGTGGCGGAGTTTTTGGGCCGCAGTCGTTGTCTTTTTGGTTATCGCAACGTCATTTTTGTTCAGCAAGGGTGTATTCGAAGATGCGGATTTAGTCGTCCTCGGCATCGTCGGCTTTCTATTTGCTGCCGCTGGAGTAGCGCTGTACTTCTATGTCAGAGATCGCCCCGACGACTTCGGCTAGAGTTACGGCCATACGGTGTCTGCTCGGCCGCTCTGGATTCGCTATGACGAACGGGCGTTGAGATCAACCAGGCGCTGCAACTCAGCAAGATAACCATCCGCGATCCTTTCCCATGTCAGGACATGCTCCGCGGACTCAACCACTGGACGGTTGAGTTGCGCCGTTATCATGCTGGTCAACTGTGTGTCGTCCCCCGGCGCATAGCAATACTGACCCGACGCCGGGAGGTAGTCCGCGATGTTCGAAACCCGGGACGAGACAATTGGACGCTGACAGGCAATGTACTCGCTGAGCTTGCAAGGGTTGCAGGTTTCGGACAGCGGCGTCGACCGATAGGGGATCAGGCAAACGTCTGCCGCACCGATAACGATGGGTACCTGTGCTTGCTCCAGCATTCCGAGATGGGTCAGCCTGGGATGCTGCAGCTTTGGATTGTCTTGTCCCGTACCGGCGATCAATAGCTGAACGTCGACACCGTCGGCGGCCAGCCGATCGAGAGCCGCGAAAACGCAGGCAATATCAAACCGTGAATCGATGCTCCCGACGTATACCAGCACGGACTTTTCCTGGTCGATTCCCAGCTTCTGCCGGCATTCATTCTTGTTGGCGGGATAGAAATGCTCAGGATCAGTGCCTTGCGGTGCCACGAAGGTGCGCCGACTTCTCGGCTCTACCATGTCGCTCAGAGGTTCACTGTCGCACACGACGAGGCTGGCGCTGCGTAGCGCAGCGTCATACAGCCTCTTCATTCCCGGAATACGGTTCGACCCGAAATCCTCGTAATTGTGGTATAGATCGAAGACGAACGGCAGCTTGCGCCGCCGGGCCATCCTGGCGCCGATGTAACCAAAATGGCTGTCGCAACTCGCGACGACAATATCCGGGTTCAGCTCATCGGCAACCCTGGGTAACTGCCTTGTGAAGCCGTTGCGTATCCCGAAGAGTGGGTAGGAGCACATGTCCAACCCGCCAGCGCTGACTCGCTCAGGCTTGGTGCCCGCATATTCAGCGACGACAACCTTGACCTTATGCCCCTGGTCCGCCCAGCGCGCCGGGAAGTGATACAGCCTGCCAAATCTGTCATCGAGGAGGTCGTGAGACGTGTAGTGCCGCTTGCCGATTAAGAGGATGTTCAAGGAGACCTCGTCAGTGGAGCGCAAATATCTGCCTAAACTTGCACAGGTAGCATTTTACCAGATTGTCCAAGACGGTCTCGCCAACGATACGGGTCGAACTATCTGAGTCGATTTTGAGCGTGGCGTTGCGTGCTAAAAAAAAGGGCTGGCCGAATTCGACCAACCCTTTCGTTCTATTTGGTACTCCCTAGGGGATTCGAACCCCTGTTACCGCCGTGAGAGGGCGACGTCCTAAACCACTAGACGAAGGGAGCGGAATAGCCTGCCATTTGGGCAGGGGGCTGGTATTATACGACCGCTTAACTAATGCACAAGCGGTTTTTCATTTGAGAATGCTCGGGAAAAAGAAGCGCAAAGCTCCGCAAATAATCCCTCGCTCCGCCCACAATGTCTCTAGGGACCAAATTTCCAAAAGCGCGTTAAAGGTGCTCTACCGGCTGCATAAGTCGGGGTACCAGGCGTTCTTGGTGGGTGGTGGCGTACGGGATGCCATGCTGGACTTGCATCCGAAGGACTTCGATATCGCGACTGACGCGACGCCGGAGGAGGTGCGTGCGCTCTTCGGAAACTGCCGCCTCATCGGCCGGCGCTTTCGGCTGGCCCACGTCCGGTTCGGCCGTGAGGTCATCGAAGTCGCTACTTTCAGGGCGGCGGCCAATCACGTAGATGACGACTCTCACCACGACGACGAGGGCCGTATCCTTCGTGACAACGTCTACGGCAGCATTGACGAGGACGTCTGGCGGCGCGATTTCACCTGCAATGCGCTGTATTACAACATCGCTGACTTCAGCATCTGGGACTATGTCGACGGCGTCAAAGACATTAAGAAGAAGCGCCTCGTATTGATAGGCGACCCGGATCAACGTCTCCGCGAAGACCCGGTTCGTATGCTGCGTGCCGTGAGGTTCGCGGGAAAGCTCGGATTCAAGATCGACAAGTCCGTCGTCAAGGCAATTGATCGTCATGTCGGCCTGCTCACAAATGTTCCGGCCGCTCGTTTGTTTGATGAATTTCTGAAGCTGTTCCAGTCGGGGCACGCAGAAGACACCTTCGACTTTCTTCGCGAGCACAAGCTGTTTGCCGAGATGTTCCCGGCTACCGACCACGAGCTGAACGAGGATAAGTCGTTTGCCGCTTTCGTCCGGGCCGCGTTGCAGAACACCGACCGTCGGGTTTCGGACGGCAAATCAGTGACGCCGATGTTCCTGCTTGGCGTATTTCTTTGGGCGCCAACCGTCAAGATGGCGGCGATCAAACGTGAACAGGAGCAGATGTCGGAAGGACAGGCAATCAGCCTTGCGTCTTACGAGCTTTGCGCGCAACAGCAGCGCCGCATTTCTATTCCGAAGCGCTTTACGGTACCGATGCGGGAGATGCTTGCTCTGCAACCACGCTTTACCACGACCAGAGGCAAGCGTGCCATGAACCTGCTGGGCCACAAACGCTTTCGTGCCGCATACGATTTCTACGTGCTGCGAGCGGAGGTTGGCCAGGCTGATGAAACGACGGCCAAGTTCTGGACGGATGTACAGACGCAGTCGTTGAAGGAGCGTGCCGCCACGTTCCAGGTCAGCGCACAGCCGCGCAAACGGAAGCCGCGCCGCCGCCGCGCCCGCAAAACCGAGTCGGCTGGCGATTCATGACCAACGATCGTTGGTGCCCGGCCTACATTGGCCTCGGCAGCAACCTGCAAGGTCCTTCTCGCCAGGTCGAGTCCGCCATCCAGCAGCTTGACGAGCTCGCGGCCACACGGCTCGTTTGCTATTCGGGCTTGTATCGCTCCGCGCCTTTCGGTGGCGTGGAACAGCCTGAGTTCGTCAATTCCGTCGCTGCCATCCTGACTCAGCTTAGCCCCCACGATCTGCTGGACGAGCTGAAGGCTCTTGAGCGCGCGCGCGGACGTGAACACGGCGCGCAGCGCTGGGGTCCGCGCATACTCGACCTCGATATCCTCGTGTATTCCGACCGCATTCTCGAAGAAGACGGGCTTACCGTGCCTCACCCGGGCATTGCCGAGCGAAATTTTGTATTGTTGCCTCTACGCGAGATTGCTCCGGAGCTCGTAATTCCGGGGTTGGGTCGTGTGGCGACAATCGCCATCAACGAGAGAGAGCCCAGGATCGAGCGTATCGCTTGAGGTGCAAGAAATAGTGTCCGTCACAAACCTGAAACCTGATGCAGGCGCAGCGCGCTTTATTGTCGTCGACGGCCCTATCGGCGTCGGCAAGACTGCGCTCGCCAAACGCCTTGCGGATAGTCTGTCGGCCGAGCTTGTGCTCGAAGAGGTTGCAGAGAATCCGTTTCTCGAGCGCTTTTATAAAGACGGTCAGCCTGCGGCGTTACCGGCGCAAATGTTCTTCCTGTTTTCCCGCGCCCGCCAGATTGGTGCAATGCGCCAGTCGGATCTGTTCTCAGATGTGCGTATTGCGGATTACCTGTTCCAGAAGGATCGCCTGTTTGCCGAACTCAATCTGGACCGCGACGAATTGGCTTTGTATGACCAGGTGGTCAACAACCTTGATGTGTCGGCCCCGGTACCGGATCTCGTGATCTACCTGCAAGCATCGGTGGATACGCTGATGAATAGAATTGCCCGGCGTGGCATTGAGTTTGAGCGCATGATTGAACGGCGCTATCTCGAAAGGCTCGCTGATGCCTACTCGCGTTTTTTTCACAGCTACGACGAGGGCCCGCTGCTCATTGTCAACGCAACCCAGATTGATCCAATCAACAACGACGCCGACTATCAGCAGTTGTTCAAACAGATTGAAAAGACCACCGGCGGTCGTCACTTCTTCAACCCGGTTGCCGCGGCGCTAGCCTGACGCGACTGAACCAGCAGGTCACCCATGTACACACAGCTTGAACAGCGCGGCATGACGCAGCCGCCGATTAACGTCGCCAGCCTGAGAAAAATGGCAGACGACGGTGAGCCCATTGCCTGCCTGACGGCTTACGACGCCAGTTATGGTGCGCTTGTGGATGCGGCCGGAACCGACCTGGTTCTCGTCGGTGATTCCCTTGGGATGGTCATTCAGGGTCACGATACGACCGTGCCGGTCACTGTCGACAACATTGTCTACCACTGCCGCGCCGTCGCGCGCGGCGTTAGGCGTGCGTTCCTGGTTGCCGATATGCCATTCATGAGTTACACCGAGCCGGCGCAGGCGCTCGACAATGCTGTGCGCCTCATGCAGGAAGGTGGTGCAATGATGGTGAAGCTGGAGGGCGGCGACGGGCAGATTGAGATTGTCGAGCATCTTGCGCGTCATGACATACCGGTGTGTGCTCACATTGGCTTGAAGCCCCAATCGGTGCACAAGATTGGCGGCTTTAAAGTGCAGGGCAGGGAGCCTGACAAGGCGCAGCAGATGGTGGAGTCCGCGGTTCGGCTGCAGGACGCCGGTGCCGATATCGTGCTGCTGGAGTGTGTGCCCAACGAGGTTGGCAAGGCGGTGACCGATGCCTTGACTGTGCCGACCATTGGTATTGGCGCGGGTCCTGACGTCAACGGACAGATTCTTGTGATCTATGACGTGCTCGATATCACGCAGGGCCGAACACCCCGATTTGTGCAGAACTTCCAGAAAGACCACAATTCGCCGCTCGCCGCATTGGCCGCCTATGTTGAGGCTGTCAAAAACAAAACCTATCCCGCATCGGAGCATTGCTTCAGCTGATTATGAAAGTCGTAACTACCAAAGCAGAACTGAACGAACAACTCGACGAGTGGCGCCATAACGATGAACATGTTGCGCTGGTTGCCACCATGGGAAACCTCCATGAAGGGCACATGAGTCTGGTTGAGCAAGCTCGCGAGCATGCCGAGCGCGTCGTTGTGACCGTGTACATCAATCCGACGCAATTCGGTGAAGATGAAGACTTTGAGGAATATCCACGCACCCTTGAGCGAGATACCCGCAAGTTGAAGATCATCGGTGCCGACCTGGTGTTTGCGCCGAGCGATGACGTCGTCTACCCGTTTGGTATCGAGAATGCCACGACCGTGAGGGTGCCGGGACTCAGTGACAACTTTTGCGGTAAGTTCCGGCCGGGCCATTTCACGGGCGTCACTACGGTCGTAGCGCGACTGTTCACCCTGGTGCGACCCGACGTTGCGATATTCGGCCAGAAAGACTATCAGCAGCAGCTACTCATTCGTCATATGGCGGAGGATCTGAACCTGCCGATCCGTATTATTACAGCTGCGACAGTTCGTGAAGACGACGGCCTGGCCATGAGTTCCCGCAACCAGTACCTGACCGAAAAGGAACGCGCCGTGGCGCCACTGCTGCACGAGGCGCTTGATGAGATCGGCCGTGCAGTTCAAAGCGGCAGTCGTGAATTTGAAGACCTGGAAAGAGCGGCGCTCGAGAAACTCGAAAAGGCAGGTTTCGCGCCAACTTACGTTGCGATTCGGCGTGCGCAGAACCTCGGTGTGCCGGACAGGGATTGTGACGAGTTGGTGGTGCTTGCCGCAGCCAAATTGGGTGCTGCGAGGCTCATAGACAACGTTGTGGTTTCTGTCTAGCTGGAGACGGTATCGCGGCCTGCGTGCTTGGCTCGATAAAGTGCTCGGTCTGCACTCCGGATAAGTGCATCGAAGTCGCCGCCTTCGGGCAGCTCTGCGATACCCATAGAAATGCGGATCGGGATCCGTATCAGCGAATCACTGCCATCCCCGGTGCTGCCGCTAACGCTGTCTCGCACACGATCCGCAATCACCAGCGCCTGTTGCTCATTTACATCGGGCAAAAGCACTGCAAATTCGTCACCACCATAGCGGCACAGCAGGTCACGGGGCCGGAATTGTGTCTTGAGGATTGAGGCGACGGCAGACAATGCCCGGTCACCGGCGATGTGACCAAGCTGGTCATTGAATTCTTTGAAGTTGTCGACGTCGATCATGATCAGCGAGATCGGCAGGCCGCCCTCGACGCAGCGTTCGATCTCGCGCGGAAACAGTTCCTGCATAGCGTGCCGGTTCGCAAGCTTGGTTAGCGCATCTGTCGTTGCGTGGCGCTCGAACTTGCGCATCTCGCCGTAGCTTTCCGCGATTGCGCGGTTGTGGCTGCGGACGCGCTCAGAGAGAACGACCAGCAGGTTCTTGGCCAGTTCGTGCGAGGCATCCACCATTTTCCAGAGCAATGTGCGGTGTATGCACAACAGGTGCGAGTCCTCGGCGGCGATGACATAGGCCGACGGGTCTCGATCCTCGATAATCGACATCTCGCCAACACAAGCGCCAGCCTCCATGGTGGCAAGCACTGGCGTATCAGGGGCTCCGACATGCACGCGCAGCGCACCCGATAGCACGACGAAAACATGCTCGTTTTGTTCCAGCGGCGATATCAGCAGCTCGCCCTCACCAAGGTCGCGCCGATCGCAGCGCTGCAGCAATCCCTGCACGTCGTCCGGCTGCACACCATCGAACAGCTCAAGGCCTTGCAGCAGCGAGCGTTTGTAGTCCGAATTGATGGCGATGGGTTGGCTCAATCTGGCCGTCCTTATGTAAGCTAGTCGCCAATTCTGGGCTTTTCAGCCCTGCGAGACTGCCGACCAGGCCACAGAATCCGCCTGTCAGTTCTGTGAAATCAGCCTTGAGATTCCAGTTCTTTGCGTGATTCAGCGAATTCGGCGCGTTCCTCGTCGCTGGGCTCGGGGTACTCCAAACCTATGCTGCACAGGGCATCAATAATGATGTCAGCCACCCGCGCACGCATATACGGCTTGTCATCCGCAGGAATCGCGTACCACGGTGCCCAGGGACGAGATGTGGCGTTTAGTGCGGCTTCGTAGGCCTGCATATAGTCGTCCCAATGGCGCCGCTCCACGACATCGCCGGGCTCAAATTTCCAGTTCTTGGCGGGATCATCGAGTCGTGACAGGAAGCGCCTTTTCTGCTCGTCCTTCGAGACGTTGAGCCAGAATTTGAGTATCACGGTGCCGTTTCGGGCGAGGTGCTTTTCCTGTTCACGTATCGACTCGAGACGCTCGTCCCAGATCGTTTCCGGGTCAATTGCATCCGGCAGTTTCTGGTAGGTGAGAATTTTGGGGTGAACACGAACGACGAGCACTTCTTCGTACTGGCTGCGATTAAAAATACCAATGCGGCCGCGCTCTGGCAGACAACAGCTGGTGCGCCACAGGAAGTCATGATCCAGCTCCTTGCTGGACGGCTTTTTGAAACTGAACACCTGGCAGCCCGACGGGTCCACGCCCTGCATGACGGCACGGATCGTGCTGTCCTTGCCAGCGGCGTCCATCGCCTGGAACACCAGCAGGACGGAATGCTCGTCGCCAGCGGCCAGGACGCGCTGTAGCTGATTCAACTTGTCGGTGCGCTCGCGACGATGTTTGCCCTTGTGCGGTTTACCATCCGTCAGCGGCCTGGTGCTGGCACCGGCTACCGTGAAACTCTCATCAAATGGCACCAGGTACTCGGACTTGGGGGCCTCAAACATCATGCTTCTCCTTGTTCATGCTGGGCCAGCGCCCATTCAATGTGCTCGTTGACGAGCGCAGATTCATTGCCACGCCGCTCACGCAGGGCATGTAAAACGTCGCCACCACCGTTCGCGTTGCCAAGCGCAACCGCGATGTTTCGTAGCCAGTTCTGGTAGCCGGCACGTCGAATCGCGCTTCCTTCCATTTTCGATTGAAATTCGCTCTCGCTCCAGCCAAATAGTGTTGTCAGCGCTGTCGCATCCAGTTCATGGCGCGGCGCAAAGTCCGGTTCTTTTGCCAGTTTGGCAAACTTGTTCCAGGGGCAGAATAGCTGGCAGTCGTCGCAC
>Ga0316189_10001414_pt1 | contig 23813 bp, 19 predicted proteins | sample LowCovwburrow_MG_FD_204930 | JGI IMG/M metagenome (GOLD analysis project Ga0316189, IMG submission 204930) | Coastal sediment microbial communities from Maine, United States - Lowes Cove worm burrow | ecosystem: Environmental > Aquatic > Marine > Coastal > Sediment | place: USA: Maine... | reverse complement strand
GCTGGCGCGAGATCTCGGACTTCGACACCGCCGGCGAGCTCGCAGACTGGTATGCCGCGCGAGCGCGTGGTGCCGAGGGTACGCAGAAGCAGGCCGATGAGCACCAGCAGATGCGCTTTGCCGTCCAAGGTCGCAAGCTGAGGTCGCGCCCCAACCCGACGTTGCCGGACCACGACGCGTGGCTTGATGCCCTCATCGGAATGGTCAAGACAAAGAACCGGCGCGACGACATGATCGGCCAGCGCCTGGAGGAGTGCATCAGCAACAACCCGGCCAACTCCGATGCCTGGCAGATCAAGCTGTCGTGGATGTCGCGGGCGGGCGCCAAGGTCGACGAGATCGAGGCGGTGTTCGAGGAGGCGGTCGGTCTGGCCGCGGTCCCCGAGCTGTTCCAGCAGATCGCGGGCACCTACATGAGCCGGCGGGCGCGGATCAAGGCGATCGCTGCGCTCGAGCGCGGGGTCGAGATGTTCCCCGACGAGAGCCGGCTGCGCACCCGCCTGGCGGCGGCGCTGCTGCGCCAGGGACGCCGCAAGGACGGGCTGGACCACCTCAAGGCAGCGATGGACGCCGACCCCATGCTGCCCGACGCGTACGGCCTGCTCGGCATGGCCAAGCGGGACGAGGGCCTCGGGAGCATCGCCGAGGCCGAGGAGCTGCTCCGCGAGGCCGTGCGCCTGGCGCCGACCGACGCGGTCCAGACCGCCCGGCTCGCCCAGCTGCTGATGGACCAGGCTCGGGTCGACGTCGACCGCCAGAAGGCGCTCCGCGAGGAAGCGCACACCCTGCTCGAGGACGGGATCCGCGGCGAGAACCGCGCCGCCGAGGCCTGGCTGTTGCTGGCCACCCTGATCCGCGAGGAAGGGGGCGACCTCGAGCGCGCCTCCTGGCTGCTCAAGCAGGCCCGGAAGGTCACCGACCGCGGTCACGAGCGGTCGCGGCGGATCAGCGTGCAGCGTGCGCTCATCGACATGGCGCAGGACCGCCTCGATCAGGCGGAGCACACCATCCGGCAGCGGGTCGACAACGACCCCACGCACGCCGAGGCGTTCGCGGCGTTGGGGCACATCCTCGAGGTGCGCGAGCAGTTCGTGCCGGCCCACGCCGAGTACATGCGCGCCAAGGAGCGCGCGCCGCAGAACACGCTGGACTCGGCCTACTTCGAGCTGCTGGCCAAGCGCGTGCAGGCGATCATCGAGGCCCAAGCCGCCGGCATGCTCAGCGCGACGGGGCCCGAGGAGCCGTCCACGGCGCCCATGCCGATGCACCCCTCGGGCCGGGTCCTGCGCCGTGCCGGTGCGGAGGAGCCCCCTGAGGCGCCCCCTGCTGCCGCCGAGGCGCCGCCCCCTGCTGCCGCCGAGGCGGTAGACCCGGGCTTTGCGGCGCTGCTGGCGCCCGCCGAAGCGCCTCAGCCGTCGTCGGAGGTCGCAGCGGCGTCGGCCGACCCCGCTGAGGTCGAGCCGTAACGGATCGCCAGCGCTGGAAAGCGGCGCTGAGCGATCGCCCACACGGCGAGGCTGGCGACCACGATCGCGGCCAGCATCGCCCACCGCGTCGCGGGGATGCCCGCGGGGCCGTACAGCACCAGGCTGTCGGCCATCAGGCACAGGCCAAACATGCCAGGCGCCATCGCGACGACCGTGCCCACGTGCTGCCACAACGGCACGCGGGACACCGCGGCGGCCACCGTCAGCCACGACACCGGCAGCCACAGCAGGCGCCAGACCACCATCACGCCCAGTCCCTGGGTGTGCAGCGCGGTCTGCAGGGGGACGAGCCGCTCGCCCAGCCACGCCTCGGCCGGCGCCTGCAGGAAGGTCCGGATCACGACGAGCTGCACCGCCGCCGCGAGCGCCGCCCCCACCAGGCCCATCCCGGTGCCGCCCGCGACCCCGAACAGCACGCCGCCCGCCAGCGTAGGCCACAGGATCGAGTTCGCGACGACCCAGAACAGCAGGTACGCCCCGATCCAGCGGGGCGTCCAGGCGCGGTCGACCGCCCGGAGGGTCTGCGCGTCCAGCTGGAGGTCGAACGCGTCGCGCGCCCACCACAGGCCCACCAGCAGGGCGGCGAACGCGGCCAGACGCGCCAGGTTTGGCAAGGCGCGGCGCAGCGTCAGGGGTGCACGATCTTGCTGATCATCTGCCGGGTGAAGTCGTGACCCTCGAGATACGCGAGCCGCACCCCCTCCTGCCCGTAGCCCACCGTCACGCGGAGGACCGAGTCGATGCTGCGGCCGTCGGTCACGCAGCGCACCGGACGCCACTCGTGGTCGCCCACCTCCACGACGCACTGCGCCGTCTTGGGCAGCGTGAACGAGGTGAGCCGGGAGCGGTGGGGGCAGATCGCGGTGACCTGCAGCGTGGTGAGCGTGGGGTGCGCCGGCGTGCCGCCCGCCGAGAACGAGTAGGCGGTCGACCCCAGCGCCGTCGCGAAGATCAGCCCGTCAGCGACGAGCTGCTCCACCGCCACCTGCCCGTCGATCGCGAGCCGCAGCCGCGCCGTCTGCCCGGTCATGCGCTCGAGGTAGATGTCGTTGACCGCCCGCACGTGCACCGGCGGCCCGTCGACCTGCTCGACCGTCGCCTCGAGCATGGGGAAGTCGTGGGTCCGCCAGGCTCCGCGCTCCAGGAGCGCAGCGACCCGCTCGGGCTCCGCGGTGTCGTTGAGCAGAAAGCCCAGGTGGCCGGCGTTGAGACCCAGGTACGAGTTCTGGATGCCGTGGTGGGCCACAGTGCGCAGCAGGAAGCCGTCGCCGCCGATCACGACCACAAGTCCCGGTGGTGGGTCCCAGTCGGTGGGCAGGTGGGTGCGGAGCTGCCCCAGCAACACCTGCGCGCGCGGGTTGCGGTGGTCTGCGAGGATCATTTGGTGACCGCGTGCTCGGACCAGCGCATCAGGTGGATCAGCGCGCGCCCAGGCGCGAGCGCGTCCGTGGCGTCGGTGGGTGCGGCGACGCGGAACGACGCGACCCACACTCCGTCGTCGTGGGGAATCGCCCAGACGTCGAGCGCGTCGGTGGGGCTCGCGCCGTAGGCCCGCAGCCGGACCCGAACTCCCGGGCGGTTGTCGACCCAGGTGGTGACCCGGTCTTCGATCCGGCAGCCGCACCCTGCCGCCAGCCCCTCGACGAACCCGGGCGAGGTGACCGTCGCGGCGCTGGAGTCGACCCACATCGACAGCTCGCCCTGGAGCACCGAGAGGCGAACGATGTCGCCCGGGAGCGTCTCGGCGGCGAACGGCGCCAGGAGGGTTCCCAGGGGGACCGGCTGCGGCGTCCAGCCCGCCAGGGGGACCCGCGTGCCCGGCTGGGTGTGCACCACGAGCTGCTGCGGCCCGTCGGCGTCCGCGGTGAGCGTGCTCACGGGCCAGCCCGACGCGTCGAACCGGCGATCCTCGACCATCACGCGGCGCACGGTGTGCTGGGTCCTCACGATGGTGCCGTCCTCGAGCTCCCACGCCAGGTACGCCGCCGACCGGCGCTGGCGACGCAGGCCGAGGACAGGTCCTCCGTCGTCCTGCAGGCCGGCGTACAGCCGCTCCTGCGGTACCTCTGCTGCGTGGGCGAGGGGCGGCAGCTCCACCGCGTGCGCGGCGAGGCCAGCCTGGACGGCGATCCACATGAGGGGACCGTAGCACCCCGGGCGTCAGTCGGTGTCGGCCGGCGCGCGTCCGGTGACCTTCCAGCCCGCGGCCCAGGCTGTCGGGAGCAGGATCGCGCTCGCCATGAACACCGCGATCAGCCCGATCACGACGAGAAGTCCGAGCGATCGGATCCCGCGGTTTCCTGCCAGGGTGAGCGAGCAGAACGACAGCACGGTGGTCAGCGTGGAGATCGTCGCCGCCACACCCGTGGTGGACAGCGCCCGGCGCACCCCGCCAGGGCCCTCCTCAGCCAGCCGATGCAGCAGGTGGATCACCACGTCGACACCGATGCCGAGCAGGATCGGGACCCCGACCACGTTCACCATCGTCAAGTGGACCCCGGTGACCTGCAGCGCAGCGGCCGCCCAGGTGAGGCCCGCGAGCAGCGTGCCCAGCGCTGTGGCGATCCGGTACGGGCGGCGCAGATCGATCGCGCACAACAGGGTCACCATGACGAGCGCGAGGCCCCCGACGATCGGCAGGTCGCGGCGCATGACCCGAAACAGCGCGCCGAGCGCGACGTACTCGCCGGCCGCTGGAACGGTCCGCACCGCGGTGCGCACCTCGGCCTCCAGCGCGCTGGCCTCCCGCAGGTCCCACATGTTGCCGCGCGGCAGCAGCAGCAGGCGGTGCTGGTCGTTCGCCGTGCCCAGCAGGGTCTGGAGCAGCGGCGGCAGGTCGGCGCGCTCCAGCGTCTCCAGGGGCAGACCCTTCAACGGCAGCAGCTGCTCTACCAATGGAGGTGGCAGGTAGCGGAGGTTGCGGTGCGCGAGCAGGCCCTGCAGCTCGCGCAGCGCGGTGAGGCGCTCGGACTGGTCGGGCGGCAGCAGGGTCTGCAGGGAGGCGGTCTGCCGAATGTGGGGGAGCACACCGCGCTCCAGCAACGTATCGATGCCGGCTTGGGCGAGCACCCGCGCGGCACGGGTGGGGTACTCGACCACCACCGGCGAGTACGACTCTCTCGCCAGCGCGCGCTCAGCCTCGTCGAGCTCCGCGTAGGCGAGTCCGTCGCGCCGGAGCGCCGAGACATCGTACTCCCAGCTCAGCTTCGGGACCCGGGTCGCCGCCACGAAGCCCGTGGCGAGCACCAGCACCATCAGCAGGCCCGGGGCGAGGCTGTAGCTGCTGCGGCTCACGAAGCTCCGGGTCCCCGTGCCGCGCAGGAGCGGCGGGTCGGGGTCGAGGGTGGGGATGAGCACCGGAAGCAGGAGCACCATGCAGGCCAGCGCCACGACGAGCCCGCCCGCGAGCAGCACCCCGAGCTGGGAGAAGCCCCGGAAGTCCGCGGCGGCCAGCGCCAGGAAGCCGGCGGCGCTGGTGAACGCGGCGGTGGCGCACGGCGGTCCCACACGGTCCCACGCGGCGATGATCGCATCGTCGAGGGCGAGGCCCTCGGCGCGCAGCTCGCGGTAGCGACCCAGCAGGTGCACAGCGAAGTCGATCCCCAGCCCGATCAGGATGGCGGCGCCGAAGGAGGTGTACGTATTGAGGCTGCCGATCAGCAGGCGGGCCATTCCCAGCGTGATGACCACGGTGGCGACCAGCGGCGCTGCGACCAGCAGCACGGCGCGCCACGAGCGGAGGGCGAACGCCATCACCAGCAGCACCAGCAGGATGCTCGCGCCGCTGGTCCACCACACGTCTTGCTGGATCCCGCGGTAGTCCTCGACGTTGTGGCGATACGCCCCGCCGATCCAGTCCAGGTGGACCCCGGGAGCGGTGGCGAGCGCGTCATCGATGGTGGTCTGGACCTCGTCCATCAACGCGAGCGCGAACCGGTTGTCGTGGCTGCTCCCGGTGGGGCGGATCAGCAAGCGCCCGCCAGCCTCATCGGCGGTGGGCAGCAGCGTGGAGGGGTCGGCGGCGGCCGCGATCCGGTCGGCGAGGGGCCCCATGTCCATCAGGCGCGCGGTCACCATCGGGTTGAGCGCCGGCCCCAGCGCCAAGGCACCGCGCATGCGGCCGGTCAGCTCGGTGATGTCGTCGGCGCGCAGCTGGAGCACGCCCAGCCGGGTCGCGAGCTGAGGCTCGATCGCGTGCATGGCGGTCTGGACCCGGTCGCTCGCCTGGAACGACTCGGCCAGCGCGTGGAGGAACGGCGTCAGCGCATCGGGATCGTCCGCCGAGAAGGACAGAGTCACCAGGTTGGTGCCACCCTCTCGGTCGTGCAGGTCGCGCAGGGCGGCGGCGGCGGGCTCGTCGGGGGGCAGGAGCGCCAGGAGGTTGGGCTCGATGCGCGGAGGCAGCCCCAGCACGGCGCAGAGCAGCACCAGCACCAGCGCGGCGCCTCCCACGAGACGGCGGCGTGCCAGCACCCACGCGGCGAGCGCTCCCCACGGCACTCAGTGGGCTCCGAGCTGGGTACGGAACAGCGGTCCGACCCGAAGCTGGACACCGGCGTCCAGGGTCCACCCGATCCCCGACGCGCCGATCGGCTGTGGCACCGCATCGAGGCCGCTGCCCACGTTGGTGCTTCGCTCGCGGGTGCCGCCGATCCGGGGCTGGGGTCCGGTGTGGGCGAACAAGGTGACGTGACGGCTGGGGGACGCCTCAGCGCCGGGCAGGAGCTGCAAGAGCAGCTGCGTGGGCGCATCGAGTCGGGGGAACGAGTCGCTCTGCGGCAGACCCGAGCCCGTCCACCACACCGCGCCGATCGCCATCGTGGGCCGGGCAGAGGCATGGACGAACGGCAGGACGCGGGCGCGAACCCCGTAGTGGTAGGTCGAGATCGCGCTGGTGGTTGCTGTGCCCGGGATGGCGGCCTGGTCCTCGACGTCCTCGTCCCGCAGGATCGTGGCGCGCCCCGTGTGCATGCCGGCCACCAGGCTCACCTCGACCCAGGGCGCGACCCCGAACCCCAGCTCGGCCTCGAACGCGCCGCTGCCACCGCGGACGACCTCCAGGAACTGCGCGGTGTGGATGGGTTGTAGATCGGCGCTACCGCGCAGCAGCTTGGCCTCGTGGTTCTGCGACCAGGGGCCGCCACCTCCCGCCACCGCGCCGCGCACCGAGATCTCGCCGAGCCGGCCTTGGCGCTCGGACCGCCACTCATCCGCGGTCCTTCCCGAGTTCGCGAATCGGGGGTACTCGCGCTCGGTGAGCCCGGCCCGCTCCCATGGGGGCATGCCCTCGCCGTCGCTGAGGTCGGCCAGGTCGGCGCGGGTGAGCTTGGGCGGGTCGATCCGGCGGACATCTTCGCTGCGGACCGCGGTGCCGAGTCGCTGCTCGAGCTCGCCGACGGAGCGGGCGGCGGCCTCGCGGCGCGCGATCTCCTCAGGCGTCTCGTCGGGGCTCAGATCGCGTTGGTCGGTGAGGTCCAGCGCGCCGGCGACCATGTCGGCGTAGACCCGCGCGACCCCGTCGAGCGCTACGCCTTCGTCGCCGAGCATCGGCAGCGCAAACCGGGCGGCCTCGCGGGCCCCGGCCACGTCCACGAACGTCACGTCCAACACGGAGTGGCCGGTGCTGGGGTCGAACTCGTCGGGGGCGTACCGCACGGTGGCTCCAACGACCCAGCGCACGTCAGCACGCTGCCCGACGACGAGGGCACAGCCGGAGTAGTTGTCCGGGGGGCACGCGAGCAGGTACGTCTCGCCGTCGGTGTCGAGCGGTGGGAACGGGGGGACCTCGCGCATCGGGACCACCGTGGCGTGGCCCTGCAGACGCAGCGCCAGTGCTGAGGTGATGCGGGTGGCCTCGGCCTCGCTGGCGGTGTCGAGCGGCTGGAACGTGGCGACCAGCAGGCGCTCTGCCGCCGCGGGCGAGGGCTCCTGAGCCCCGCTCACGGCAGCGATCCACATCCAGACCCAGGCCACGCGCTCTCCTTCGCGGCACTGTAGTACCCGATCGGGCGGGGATGACCCAGGCCCAGTTGGTGGAACCGCACCCTGCGCCCGTGGACAGATCGGAGACGCACGGCGATAGAACGAGACAGGGTCTCGGGTGTCCAGAATGTGCCCATACTCCAGGAAGCACCCGCCTACCTCAGGTGGCACGGCGCCTGCAAACTTCGGACTGAGTCCACGCTTCACGGGCTCACTGGAGCAACACAATGCAGAACATCATCCTGACCCTGGCCCTGTCGAGTGTCCTGTTCGCGTGCGGCAGGCGTGCCCAGCAGCCTCGCGTGGGCGCGGTGGTGGAGGTCGCCGTTGTGGAGGACACTGCGCCTGCGGTGGACGTCGCCTTGGAGGAGCCCGCGCAGCTCCCGGTCTCGGGGCGGTACGCCCTGCGTCGCGGCGAGACCCTGGCGCACTTTGCGCGGTGGGCCGAGCTGCCGCTGGAGGCGGTGGCCGCGTCCAGCGACATCCCGCTGGACGGCCGCACGCTGACGGTGGGCACCGAGGTGGTGGTGCCGCTCGGCAGCGCCGAGCACGGTGCCGAGGTCGAGCGTGCCCGCGACGTGCACCACCAGCTCCGTGCGGACGGCTACCTGGCCTCGCGCGGCGGGAGCCTCCGCAGCGAGGAGCACACGGTGCGCAGCGGCGAGACGGCCTGGTCGATCGCGCGAGACCACGGCAACCTGCCGGTGTGGCTGGTGGAGTCCATGAACCCGAGCGTGAACGTCGACGACCTCAGGCCGGGTCATCGCCTGGTCCTGCCGGTCATCGCGATGACCATCGCTACGGCAGAATCAGGGAAATGAAGACGCCGGCGGTCTCCCCAAGGGGTGGCTCGGGAAAGGTCGTGTCCGCGACGGCCTCCTGCAGGCACGCGCCGACGGTGGGTGCGTCTCGCCGCACGATCCACGGGTGGGGCTGCCCTCCTGCGCGGACCGAGATCATCACCTCGGCCCGCCGTCCCAGGCTGCGGGCTGGGTCGACGCCCGGGAAGTCCGCCTCGGCGGCGACGCAGTCCGCCACCGACTTCGACAGCGCCTCCACCTGCGGTTCGACGGCGAGGTCGCTGATCGCGGTGGTCTGTGCGGGCCAGGTCGCGGCAGCGCGGCCTCGGGCGATCGGACCGGCGATGGTCATCGGAAGCAGCAGCCGCCATTGTTGCGACTGGTCTCTTCCGCTGGCGGCAAGGAGCCGGCGCAGCAAGCGGCGGACGAGCCGGATCTCACCCGGGGGAGCCATCGCAGCGACCGCCTTCCACTGCGATAATTCTGGGTGTACCTCGGTGTTTTCGGGCACGGTGCACGCTGCCAGCGCGGCCGACACGGCGTCTTCCTGCCAGCGGGTGCGTCGGACGCGCTGGTTGGCGAGCGCGCAGTCTTCGCCCACGATCACGTCGGGCAGGGACATGGCGCTCAACAACATCTCGGACGCTGCGTCCCCCTGGTCCGCGTACGCCATCGCGTCGGCCGCGTTGTTCGCCGCATCGACGCCGTATGTGAGACGGAAGCCCATCTCGCAGCTCATGGTCCACAGGAAGATCATCGCTCGCCTCCCTGGTCAAGTCTACGCGAAGCGCGGACTGTGTGGGCAGCGGACCCCGGCACACGAAGGGCGGACGCGGGTGCACGACGTCCCGACCTTCGTCACAGCCCCGCAGGACGCAGATCCGCGGGGGCGGCCACCGGCAGCGCGAGGGCGGTCGACCGCCCACCCAGTCTGGAGCGCGTGGCGCGGGGGGTCTGAAGGAGGAGGACTCCGTCGTCACAGGCGGGGGCGCCACTGCTAGCGCTGCCGGCAGGCCACTGCAGCGGCCGTGCGCACCACGTCGAGGTACGCCTCGCGGCTGTCGACCTGGTGCTTCGCCCCCGCCGCCGCCAGGTAGATCACCTGCGCCAGGTCTTCGGCCGACAGCGCTGCGTCGGAGTAGGGCGTCAGGACGCCGACCAGCAGGCTGCGGAAGCGCGCGTCGAATGCGGCTGCGCGGTCGCCCACGATGCGGATGGACCCCTGCAGCAGCTCGTCGAGCGCGGCGGGGTCCCGATCCGGGATCATCACGCCGCCCATGTACGCATCGAACGCGTCGACGATGCGCTCCACAGCGCTGGCACCCGGTGCTTGGAGCGCCGCCTCGATGGCGTGCGCGCTCCGGGTCATCATGTGGTCGACCATCTCCGAAAACAGCGCCTGCTTGCTTGGAAACCACAGGTACAGCCCCTGGCGGGAGAGGCCGACGGCGTGGGCGATCTCGTCCATCGAGGTCTTCCGGTATCCAAAGCGGAGAAACAGCCCGAAGGCGGTCTGCAGCGCCTCTTGCCTCCGGTCGACCCCGGTGTCGGTCATGCGACTCCCCCGTCCAGTCCGAAGCGCACGTCGGTGAGATCCTCGCTGACCTGCCACAGGCGCGCTGCGGCCTCGGGGTCGTTGGCGGCCTCGACCATGTCGATCCGCACCGGGTTGCCGCGCGCCTGCATGAAGCCGCTCGGTCCGAAGTAGTCGGCGCCTGCGGCGTCGGGGTCGGTGGCGGCGCGGAGCGTGGGCAGCGCGCCCTGCTTGGGCTTCATGGCCAACAGCGGGTTGAGGATCCGGACCAACGGCGCGGTCCGCTGCAGGTCGGTGGCGGTCCAGCCGGGGTGGGCGGCGGTGGCCTTCACGTCGACGTCCGCGGCGTCCAGCCGGCGCTGAAGCTCCCGCGTGAACAGCTGGTTGGCGAGCTTGCTCTGGCCGTAGGCGGGCCAGGGGGTATAGCCGCGCGCCTGCCACTGCAGATCGTCGAAGTCCAGCTCGCCGCGCTGGGCGGCGAGGCTGGACACGGTCACCACCCGGGCCCCGGGCCGGTTGCGAAGGAGCGGCAACAGGTGGCCGGCGAGGGCGAAGTGACCCAGGTGGTTCACCCCGAACTGCAGCTCGAAGCCCTGCGCGGTCTTGCTGTAGGGCGGCACCATCACGCCAGCGTTGAGGATGAGCAGGTCGATGCCCTCGTGCTCCTCTCGCACACCTTCGGCAAACGTGCAGACGCTGTCGAGGTCCGACAGATCGAGCCGGCCGATGGACACGGCCGCGTCGGACTTCTCGGCCAGGATGCGGTCGATGGCGTCCTGCGCCTTGGCAGTGTTGCGGCACGCCAGCACCACCTTGGCTCCCTTCAAGGCGAGCTGCCGGGCGGCCTCGAAGCCGATCCCGGAGTTGGCGCCGGTGACGACGGCCGTACGGTTGCTCTGCGCGGGGATACTGTCGAAGGTCCAGGAAGCCATGACTACTCCTACGAGGTGGGCCCACTTTACCCGTAGGGCTCAGGTTGGCAAGCAGGCCGACACCGTCGGCGAGCGGAGATCTCCGGCCAACAGGTGCGGGACGGTCACAGGCGCTTCTCGGCGGCCGTCCAACGGGGTATGTGAGGCTCGGAGGTGGATGATCTGGCTACTGACTGCGATTGGAGCGTGCATCGCGCTGGCTCCGAATCCGGATCCGGACCCGGACGTCCTCGGGCTTCCGCCCCCACCCACTCCGCGTCCGCCGGGGGAGCCCCCGGCCTCCGGCCCCCGTCCCGCGGACTCGCTCCCCTTGCTGCTCGGAACGTACGCGCCTGAGTACCTCGGGTCCACGGACGCCATGCGCGACGAGCTCCAGCGCTGGGACAAGTCGGTTCCACAGCGACTGTCGCTCGCCGGCTTCTTCTTCGGCCTCGACAGCTCCAACCCGGCCTACAACATCCCGAACATTGCGGGACACCTGGTCCGCGGCGGCTACACGCCCCTGATGAACCTCTCGGCGAACGACACCCTCGAGGAGCTCGTTCGCGGCGACCGGGACGACGATGTGGCCGCCATCGCAGCCGCCACCGCGCAGTGGGCCGCCGAGTACCCCGATGCGGTCATGTTCGTCGGTCCTCTGCAGGAGATGAACGGCGCCTGGGAGGACTACTACGGGGAGCCGGAGGACTACAAGGCATTCTACGCCCGGGTCCAAGAGATCTACGCTGACAACGGGGTGCCCGACGACGCGATCCAGTGGCTGTTCGCGCCCAACGGCTGGAGCGAGGACGGCGATGAGTTCGAGCGGTACTACCCCGGCCACGACCGAATCGACGCAGTCGGTGTCAGCTCCTACCTCTGGGGCGATTGCCGCGGCCACGACTGGACCCCCCCGGGCGAGGTGTTTCCCGAGTACCTCGATCGGCTGGCTGCCATGGCGCCGGGCAAGTCGATCTTGTTGACCCAGACCGCGGTCAGCAGCGAGCGTGCCGATGGCAGCGCCGATGTCGACGGCAAGGACGACCAGCTAAGGGCGGCCTACGAGCTCCTCGCGGCCCGCGGCGACATCACCGGCGTGATGTACTTCAACATCGACAAGGAGTGCGACTGGGCCGTGTGGCGGGACGGCGAGGTCACGCAGGGCTACCGCGACGGCGTGAGCGCCCCCGGCATCGGCTACGTCGACCCGGCCGCCCTCGCAGAGGCGCTGCGGCCTTGGCGCTAGCTTCGCAGGGCCGGCGGTGAAGGGGCGGACCGATCTCGATGGGACCACGGGCACTCACTCCGCCTTTGGCGGCGGCCGCCGGTCCTCCTTCCATCCCTGACCCGCGACTCGTCCCACCGTGGCGAACAGGACCGCGGTGTGCTCCTCCCCGTCGATGCCGCACAGCGCGTTGACCTCGTCGTCGTACCAGGCACCCATCACGCACGACCCCAGTCCCATGGCGGTTGCGGCGAGCAGCACATTCTCGCTGATGTGCGCCGAGTCCCACCACAGGTACCGGTATGCTCGCTCGTAGTACTTCTCGCGGCAGCGCTCGATCACCGCGGTCCAGACAAAGTTGACCGCTGAGACCCGGGCCGCCTCCTGGTCCAGCGCCGCCGAGCAGCTCGCCGCGCGCATGTCCGACCGCGCGGCGATCTGCTCGAGGGCCCAGCCACGCACGTCCAGGTGGTACACCCCGGGCTTTAGACCCTCGACCGCGTGGACGAACAGGAAAGTCTCGCTCGGGAAGGTGGCGCCCGACGACGGTGCCGTCCGGACCTGGTAGTCGCCGAGGTCGGCGGTGAGCCCCTGCCCGGCCCACAGCAGGACGTTGAGCTGGTTGAGGGTGAGGGGCTCCGGGGTGTAGTTGCGCAGGCTGCGACGCTGCCTGAGCACCTTCCACAGGTCGGGCGCCTCAGGGAAGCGCGGCTCGCCCAGCGCGACCCGGGGGGCATCCGGGAATGTGAGGTAGGTCTCTGCCCGCTGCGTGCGATCGTACGGGGGGCGCTCGTCCCACAGGTGCATCTCTGAGCGGCTGTATGAGGTGCACCGCATGTACGCGTCACAGATGCTGCGCCACTGTCGATCCATGGGGCCCTCCGGAGGAGGGTGTAGTCCGATGCCCGGCGCGCGTGAATCGGTCAAACAGCCGAGGGATCGGAGCTGCGCGGGAGCTGCCCGGTACGGAACGCTTTGGTGATCGCGGCAGCGCGGGAGCGCACACCCAGCTTGTCCAGGATGTGCTCCATGTGGGTGCCCACCGTAGAGGCGCTGATCTGCAGTCGGCGTGCGATCCTCTTGTTGACGAACCCGGCGGCAACGAGCTCGATCACGTCGAGCTCGCGGGAGGTGAGCGGCGAGTCGGGGACCCGCCGACCCGACGTATGGACAGCGACGATCACCCCCCCGTCCAGTACCGAGCACGCCAGCGAAACGACCTCTCCCGCAACGCGGGCGCACGGCAGATCGTTGGTGCCGCCGCGCTGCAGCTGCTCGCGAGCGCAGCCCGGCGTACAGTGCACCCTGCCGTCGGTCCCGGCCGCACCGACCACTTGGCTGCAGGGGCGACCGACACACGGACCGAACAGCGCGGCTGCAGCCTCGTTCGCGTCACGAATGAGACCGTCGTCGTCGACAGAGAGCATGGCTGTCCGATGCAATGGGTTCTCCTGGAGTAGGAATCAAGCACGAGTCGGTCAAATACCCGATTCACGGGCCGAGCCGCTACCGCTACCCTCGCAGCGGAGGTGCCTGATGCGATGTTTCTGGCTCGGCGTCCTCGCCGTCTTGGCGGGCTGCGGCGACGTGCCTGAGGAGGAGGAGGAGGAGGCCACGTCGGGAGAGCTGGTCGTGACGTGTCCCGAGCACGACAACTGCGACCAGCGCTTCTGCGAGCAGGTCCCTATCGAGGGAGGCCAGTTCGAGATGGGCTCGAACCACCCCCCGCACGAGGACACCTCGTGGACCAGCGGTGACGAGCGGCCACGGCACCATGTGTACGTCGATCCGTTCTGTATCGACAAGTACGAGGTGACCCTGAAGCGGTACGAGTCTTGCGTGGATGCGGGCGTCTGCACGCCAGACGGCCTGCTGTGGCGCAACATCAGCACCACCGTCAACCACTACCCCCCGGAGTGCTATGGCGACCTGAACGCCTGCAAGAACCGCGCGGTCAACGGCAAGAACTACGGTCAGGCCAAGGACTACTGCGAGTGGATCGGAGGGCGGCTGTGTACCGAGGCCGAGTGGGAACGGGCTGCGAATGGCCCGGGCCCGGACCGACGGCGCAACCCGTGGGGCGGGGCGGCCCCCAGCTCCGACCTGGTCAACATCCCGTCCACCGGGACGGGGTTCGTGGAGGAGGTGGACGACTACCCCGATGGCGTATCGGCCGAGGGGGTCTTCAACCTGGCCGGCAACGTGTACGAGTGGGTGGAGGACGCCTACGACCTGTACGCTGACTCTACGGAGAGCGAGCCCTTGATCAACCCGAGCAATCCGCCGGAGTCGGCAGACGTACAGGCCGTCGGGCGCGGCTCGTGCTTCTTCACCGAGCCGCACCACACAGTGGCGGAGAGGACGATCTTCGATCAGACCTTCGACTGGGGTTGAATTGGCATCCGTTGCTGCAGTTCTGCAGCAGTCGATACGCTCTAGAGACCGCTCGAACAACCGGCCCGGCGCACTCGTTGAACACGTAGTGAGCCGGGGCCACGAGATGTCCACCGTCCGAGCGTGCGGACCGGGGAGACCGGTTGGCGAACTACCGGTCTACCGACAAATTAGGGCCTGCAGGTAGCAATATTCTCGGGCTATAGTCCGGGCGGGGAACGACATGCGACCAACAGCAGTGCTCTTCATCGCCGTGACCCTGGTGGGCGCTTCTTCCTGTGGCCGTGCTGGGAACGACGTCTCGGGGTCCGACGTCGCCACGTCGGACCCCAGCGACGGCGTCCGATCGTACCTTCAGCCCACCGAACGGCTGTTGCGGATCTCCATGGCACTGCGCGGCACGCGGCCCTCACTCGACGAGCTGGCTGCTGTTCGTGCCGATCCAGGGGCGCTCGACGGCCTGGTCGACGCTTACCTCGACACCCCCGAGTTCGCGGCCACGGTGAAGGACCTGCACGCGGAGATCTTCCTTCTGCGGCGCGACACCTTCGAGATGCTCCCTGCTCTGGGAGCGCTGTTCGGCTACAACCAGCAGGACATCTACCGCAGCCAGGTCGAGGAGCCGCTGCGTCTGGTCGAGCACATCGTGATGAACGATCGGCCCTACACCGAGATCGTCACGGCCGACTACGCCTTCGCCAACGACGTGCTCGCGAAGATGTACGGCATGCCCTACGACTCTCAGTCGAGCGAGGAGTGGCAGCTGTCGTGGTGGTCCGACGGCCGGCCCGCTGCGGGGCTGCTGTCCAGCGCCGAGATGATGCGTCGGTGGGAGTCCAACGGCAGCAACTTCAACCGCGGCCGGGCGAACATGGTGGCGGGCAAGCTGCTGTGCTCCGAGTTCGACACGCGCGACATCACCGTCCAGGGCGGTATCGACGTCGCGGACGAGCTCGCCGTCTCTCACGCCGTGATGACCGAGGAGACCTGCTCCGCCTGCCACCAGACCCTCGACCCACTCGCCGGGTACTTCTGGGGCTTCATGCGGGTGGTCCGTCGCGACGTTGTGCGCGACGCGATCGAGTCGAACTGCGCGGAGTGGGACTATTCCGACGGGGCCGAGCCGCCCTACGGCCCCAACCATGCTCCCGAGTACTACTGCTACCCGATCACCCAGTACGCCACCTTCGCCGAAAACGACTGGGAGGACTGGGAGCTCCGGGCGCCCGCCTACTTCGGTCAGCCTGCCCACGACCTCACCGAGGTGGGCGAGCACATCGCGGCCGACCCGCGGTTCAGCGCCTGCATGGCACGCCGATTCTACGGCTACATAGCGCAGTTGCCCCAGAAGGCCGTTCCGTTCGACGTCGCTGCCGAGCTACAGCAGGTGTTCGAGGACAGCGGCTTCAACGCAAAGGCGCTGATGCGCGCGGTGGTCCTCCACGACAGCTTCGCCGCCTACGCCACCACCGAGGAGCAGTCGCTCATCGAGCCCGTGGTCGGCCTGAAGACGGTGCGGCCCGAACAGTACGCGCGGTTCATCTACGAGCTCACGGGCTACCGCTGGATCACCAGGGCCGACAAGCCCGGCTGCGGGTCGGGCTTCCTCAACGGCAGCCAGTGCTGGGGCGACGTCGAGCTGACCACCAGCGACCTGTTTGGCTTTCGCGCCATGCAGGGCGGGGTCGACAGCTTCATCATCACCAAGCCGCAGTTCGTGCCCACGCCCACCAAGCTGTTGACGATGGACATGCTGGCCCACGATGCTGCTCGCTACGCCATCGACCACGACTTCGACGCGGCACCCAGTGCCGAGTCGCGCCGCCTGCTGCAGCAGGTCGATGAAGACACCACCGACGAGGCGGCCGTGCGCCAGCAGCTGGTGTGGCTGCACGAGCGCATCCTCGGAGTGCAGGCGCCGAACGACGATGCCGACATCGGCTTGTCTTACTCGCTGTTCGCCGATGTGCAGCAGGACGGTGGCTCGGTGCGCGATGCGTGGACCGTCACCATCGCCACCCTGCTGCAGGATCCCCGCGTCATCTTCTTCTGAGGCATTCCGATGACCCCTGTTTCTCGCCGCAACTTCATGCTGGGTAGCGCTGCTCTCGCGGCGCTGGGCCAGCGGGTCGCTCGCGCGGGTCAGGGCGGCAGCCGCCCCGAATTTCTGGTGGTGTGTATTGCTGAGGGTGGCTGGGACCCGTTGATGTCCTTCGACCCCAAGTCGCCGGATCTCGCCGTCGACGGACCGTGGGTGGACTTCGCGGCCAGCGAGTACACCCGGACGTACAACGACAACCAGTTCGTCCAGCTCAACGACGAGCACCGCCTGTCGGTCACCAACTTCTTCGAGCTGTGGGGCGACCGCACGGCGGTGGTCAACGGCCTGTGGCAAGGCAGCATCGTCCACGAGCCGTGCCGAATTCGGCTGCTCACTGGCACGACCCAGGCCAAGCACCCAGACTTTGCCACGCGCTTCGGTGCCTGGGCGGGGGCCGACAACCCCATCGGCTCCATCGATTTCTCGGGACTGTCGTACGCCGGAGCCTTGAGTGCCACCACCGGCAGGGTGGGTAGCCGAAGCCAGCTCAAGGCGTTGCTCGACCCCGACGCCGCGTACGGACCACCGGCGGGCGAGAGTGGGCGCAGGCCGCTGTACCAGCCCAGCACGGCCGATCACGATCGCGTGCGGGGCGTGATCGAGCAGCGCGCGGCGGCGCTGCGGTCCCTGCGGGGCGAGGGGGGCGCGAACGACCAACGGCTCGACGACTTGATGACCTCCATCGAGCGGCAGGCGCGCCTGCGGGACAACGCGCAGTCGTTTGTCGGCGGCCTCGATCTGGCTTCGATCCCGGCCCTGGAGGACCAGGTGCCGCTCGCGACGAACTTGCTCCACAAGGATCTGTGCCGCGCGGTCACCCTGAAGCACGAGCTGGACTGGGACACCCACACCGGAAACATGCGCCAACACGCGAATTACTCGAGCTTCTTCCGGGCCGTCAACACCTTGCTAGACGATCTGCACTCCAAGGGGTTGCTCGACCGCACGCTGGTGTGTGTGCTCTCCGAGATGGGGCGCACGCCGCGCCTGAATGCGGCTGGTGGCAAGGACCACTGGACACACAGCAGCCAGTTGCTCATTGGGGCCGGAGTCAAGGGCGGACACACCTACGGCGCCACCGACGCGCTGGTCGAGTCCATGAAGATGGATCTCGCCAGCGGAGACCCGACCGGTAGCGCCCAGGACTCCCGCGCGGCTGGGGAGTTGCTGAAATACGACAACTTCGCCGCAGGGATCCTGCAGCACCTCGGGTTGGACCCGGGCGAGGTCTACCCCACGGTGACGCCGTTCACTGGCTGGTCCGAATATGCGTAGCGCGCTGGCCGTGCTGGTGTTGTCTGGCTGTGGCGGTGGGCGCGGGGAGCCCACCGAATCGATGGGCACAGACACCCATGCCTCGCTGGATGAGTGTCTGTCTGGCGCCCCGGTCACCTGGGAGAATTTTGCGCAGGGGTTCGTGCAGACGTGGTGTACCAGCTGCCATTCCTCCACGCTGGAGGGTGACGCGCGCTTCGGCGCCCCTGTCGGCCTCGACCTCGACACGTACGACCTGGTGGTCCCCTGGGGCGACGTCATCCTGGCCTCTGCCACCGTCGACGAGCCGAGGATGCCGCCCCCGGGCGGCACATCGGCATCGGATAGGGCCCTGCTGGCGGAGTGGCTTCGGTGTGGCATGCCGGGAGCCCCAGACCCGGTCGACCCGTGCACGGCCCCCGCTTCGGCAGCGGGCCTCACCGTGGCCTCGCAATCGGACGCCGATGCGCTGTGCGCTCAGTCCGAGGGAATCACGGTCACAGGCGGCCTCACGCTCACCGGAGATGCCGTCCTCGACTGTGTGTGCACGGTGGACGGCGACCTGATGGTCTCAGCGCAGCTGCACGCGCCTCGCCTCCGCGCGGCGGGTGCAGTGGTGCTCACCGATGGCGCCGCGGTCGATCTGCCCGTGCTCGAGAGCATCGGCGGCTTGGTCGTCGACGGGGTGCAGAACGCTGACGTTGCGCTGCCCCGACTGCTGCGAGTCGATGGTGGCATCTCTGTGCAGCGCAACCCGGGCCTCGTGTCGCTGGCGCTGCCCCGGCTGGTCGACGTGCACGGCGATGTGTCGGTGCTCGACAACCCGGTGCTGGCCGACCTGTCGAGCTTCGACAGCGTCGAGGTCGTGGAGGGGGACATCACGCTGTCGGGCAACGACACGGTGACCGACCTCGCGGTCTTTTCCACGCTGGAGCAGCTCGGCGGCGACGTCGACATCGGCGCCCATGCGACGCTGTTTGCCGTGTCGGGTTTCACCTTCGTCGAGTCCATGGCCGGCAGCATCCGCCTGCACGACCTGTCCGCCGTGCGGGCGGGCGGCTTCGACAAGCTGGTCCACCTCGGTGGTGAGCTGCGCGTCACCGACTGCGAGCAGCTCACGGCCCTGGACGGCTTCAGTCGCCTCGAGACCATAGACGGTTCGCTGCACATCGAGCGCTCCCCGCTGTTGTCCAGCTTCGCCAGCCTGGGCGTGCTCGACGCCGTGGGAGAGCTGGTCTGGGTCGACAACGAACTGGCCACCTCATTGGTGGGCCTGCAGGGTCTGCAGACCGTCGATGGACCGGTGGTGATCTCCGGCAACGGGAGTCTGGCGGCCATCGGCGAGCTGGACGGCCTGGTCACCGTCGGAAGCCTCGAGCTGTCCGACAACTCGGGCCTCGCCAGCGTCGCGGCGCTGCACAGCCTGCAGAACATCAGCGGCGACCTGCGTGTCACCGACAACCCCGCGCTCGGTGCTCTGGAGATCGACGCGCTGGTCTTTGCGATCGACAGTGGGGTCGGCGGCACCACGACCATCAGCGGAAACGGCCCGTGATCAGCGCGTGATCGTCAGGATCTGGTTGGCTTGTTGCCCACCGTACGTCTCGACTTCGCCGGTGGGCCACACCACCTCGATGGCGTCTACTTCGGTGGCCTCTCCCAGCCCGAAATGGGCGATGGGCGGCCCGCCGCTGGCGTAGCTGGTCGACCCCGCATGGATCCACCGGGTGTGCTCCTGGTCGCCGGCGGTCACTGTGATCCGGGCGCCCACGGCGTGGTGGTTGGCGTGCAGCCCGTCGTTCAGCTGGATCTCGAGCCAGCGGCCGTCGCCGCAGGTGGCCAGATTGACGTAGACCACACCGCCGAGCTCCTTCTTGACCACGTCGAGCCAGCCATCCGCGTTGAGGTCGGTGACGACGAAGCCCCGCTGCACCGAGAGGTCGTCATACCTGTAGTCCTCGCCGACCACGGTGCTGAAGGTGGACCCATCATTGAGGTGGATGTCGTCGGGTTGGGCGAACGGGCTGGCGCTGCCGGCGAAGTCGCCGTACGTGACCACCACGTCCAGCAGGCCGTCGTTGTCCATGTCGGCGAGCTCACCGCCCCAGGCGACCACCTGGTTCCTGCTGGGGTCGGGGAACAGGCCCATCGCCGCTGATGACTCGAACCACAGCCCCGAAGACCTGGACGACAACATCAGGGGCAGCTCTTCGATCCCAGTCACCATGACGTCGGGCAGTCGGTCGGCGTTCAGGTCTCCCACGCCCAGCCCCATGCCCGCGACGATGATCCCCAGGCCTGACTCTGTGGCCTCGGTGAGGGTTCCGCCATCGTTCCACATCAGCCAGTTGGCCATGGGAGGCGCATCGCTGACGACGTACAGGTCTTGGTGGCCGTTGTCGTCGAAGTCGTACCAGCCCGCGACCATGATTCGGGTCTCCTGGATGTTCTGGCTGATCTGTGCGGTCTGCGAGGTGAACGTCCCATCGCCGCCATTGCCCACCAACAGCTGGCTGTCGCAGGTGAACACCACGTCGGTGACGGGATCGCTGCCTCCGAGGCGCCCGTAGAACAGGTCGAGGTCGCCGTCGCGGTCGTAGTCGGTCCACGCGGCGGAGCCGCCGCACCCGTAGCCGCTGTCGCCGGTGTCCCACTCGGGCATGGGGAGCATCGAGAAACGTCCACTGCCATCGTTGATGGCCAAGGTGGCGGTGCCGAGCAGGCCGTACAGGATGGCGTCCATGTCGCCATCGCTGTCCAGGTCGGCAGCGCTGCCCCCGTTGAATTGTCCCGGCGTGAGGTCGCCCAACGCTGCCATGGTGTCGTCGGTGAAGCTGCCGTCGCCGTTGTTCCGTAGGAAGTTGCTCCGGAACAGGTCGCGCGGCACGAGGACATCGACGTCGTTGTCCCCGTCGAAGTCAGCCACCACCACCCCGCGCCCGCCGTCGAACAGGTCCCACGACTGGGAGCGGTACTCGGGGGTCTTGGGCCAGTCTTCCCCGTAGATGGTCGACGTCATCGGTGTGGCGTCGCGAAGCGTCGGGTCGTCGCAGGTGATGACCCCGGTGCTGGTGACCCGGCCGTCGGTGCCGCTCGGGACGCTCACGGTGCTCGTCTGGCCTCGGTCGGCTGTTCCCGTGCCCGGGGTGCAACATGCCAACAGCGCCAGCGAAACCAGGGGATGAAGTGTGCGCACCGCTCCTCCTCGGCCCCAGTATTCCCGCGCGTGCCGGCGGTTGCGACCTTTTTCGCCAATGGGACCGACAAGGCCCGCCGGCGACATCGCCACGACTCGCTTGCGTTGACGCTTCAGAGCGACGGCCCGATCCGTCCGGGAGTCCTCGATCCGAAACCCGGACGCGGCCGGGATGCCACGCGCCGAGAGCCCCTCGCCCCCATGGATGATGGCGTCAGGCATCGCGCTGGGGCTCGCCATCGTGCCGTTCGTGGGGGCGACGGGCACCGCGGATCGCGTGGATGCAGCTACACCTCAGCCTCGGGCTGCTGGGCTGGGTGGGCACCCTACTCATGGCGGTGTCGTGGAAGGTGTTGCCCATGTTCTACCTGTCCGAGGCGGTGGACCCTCGGCACGCCCGCGCGGCCCTGCTCCTTGTCGGGATCCGCCTCGGAGGATCCGTTCTCGCCCTGATGGCCCGACTCGTCTCGCTCCAGCTGACCCTCACTCCCCTCGCAGGCGCGGTGGTGTGGGTCGCCCACCCGCTCTCGACGCTGCGAGCCCTGTCGCGACGTCGACGGAGGCGCGCGCACGGCAGCGTGTGGTTCTGGCGCGCTGGCATGGGTTTCGGGCTGTGTGCAGGACCGCTGGCCGTCGCGTCGCTGTGGCTGGACTCGCCCGTGTGGCCTCTTCTGTTCGGCTGGGTCGCCATCTGGGGCTGGGCGGGAATGGTGATCTACGGACTGCTCTGTCGCATTGTGCCGTTCCTGGTGTGGTTCCACCGGCTGTCGCGGCTGATCGGCGTGGTGGATGTGCCGCCGATGCGACGCATCCTCGCGGATCGGTGGGTCCGCCAGGCGCTCTGGGTCCACCTGACCTCGGTGGTCCTCGGGGCGGGCGCGATCCTCTCTGGGACCGATCTTGCCGCCCGGGTCTGCGGGCTCGGCCTGGTGGCTGTGGGGCTGTCGCTGGGCGCGTCGCTCGTCACCGCGCTGCGCCTGCAGGTCCCCGCGTAGCAAGCGGCCACCGCACCTCGACCAACACGGGAACGAGTACTTGACGACGGCACCGCAGTCGTGCCCGTCAGCGCCACCCAGGAACGGCCTGTGTGACGTCCTGAGCGCAGCTCAGTTCGCGAAGGCGAAGTCGTCGAAGCACCAATCCTCGATGGCCGGCGGTGCCAGCTCGCCGTCATGGCAGTGAAAGCTGGAAAAAGACGCTGATCTTGTTGTAGGTCGAGCCGGCGTTGATCGGGTTGGTGTTCCGACCCGGGTTCGCGACGTCCCAGGTGATCGTCTCCCAGGTCCCGACCTGGGTGGTCGATGCGAGGGACTCGACGTTGATTGTCGGATCGGCCGCGTTGTCGATCTTGCGGAGGATCGACGCACCGGCACGCTCGGACCACACGCGGGCAGAGATCTCGGTGGTGGTGCCGTTGGCACCGAACGGCATCGTGGGGACGGCGTTGTTGGGAGCCGTGGACACGGTCGCGCCGTCCCAACAGGCACCCGGCTGTTGGCGCTCGACCTCCATCCGTCACAGTCGCACCGGGCGGTGACGCCGACGCTGGCGGTGCTCCGGAGACCAGGCACAGTGGCGAGACGCCATCAGGTCGCGAGCTTGCCGTACACGCCGGTCAGCGCTTCGACCAGCGCGCTGGGCTCCGGAAGGATGTTCCACCGACCCGGACCCAGCATCGCCGGCAGGTGGTCCCGCGCGCGGCTGTCCACGGCGAGGGCATGGGTCGCGACCCCTGCCGCGTGGGCCTGTCGCAGCGCCATGCTCACGTCCATCACGCCGTAGCGCCCTTCGTAGCGGTCCCAGTCGGTGGGCTTGCCGTCCGTGACCAAGAGCAACAGCCGCTCACGGGCGTTCACCTCGCTGATGCGGTCCGTCGCGTGCCGGATCGCCGCCCCCAAGCGGGTGTACCCCTGGGGTCGCAGGGCGCCCAGGCGGCGACGTCCCACCGTCCACGGCTCGTCCCAGTCCCGGACCGTGAACACCCGCACACGATGGCGGGTGCTCGACGCGAAGGCGAGGATCTGGAGTCGGTCGCCGAGGCGATCCGCGACCTCGCCCAGGACCAGCACCGCGTCGCGCGCGATGTCCAGGACGCGGCGCCCGGCGATCCAGCTGTCGGCGGACAGACTGATGTCGAGCAGCACCGTCGTGGCCACATCGCGACGCTGCCGGGGCCGGCGCTCGAACAACCGACCCGAAGGGGTGCGGCCCGCAGCGCGGGTCGCAACCGCGTCCACGATGGCGTCGATGTCGATGTCGTCACCGTCGAGCTGCCGACTCAGAGTGGCTCGCTGTGAGCGGTGCGTCAGCAGGCGGTCGGTCAGCTCCTCGATGGTGCGCCGCAGCCGCGCCAGGTCGCGCGAGACCTCGGCGTCGTCGCCCATCGGAGGAAGCGGCGTGGGGAAGACCGAGCACCAGTCCCGTCGCCACGACCGGGTCTGGCCGTTCCACTCGTCGTACGGCAGCCCGATCTCGTCGGCCGCCACCCTCCCGACATCGGGGACCTCCGCGTCCATCGCGATGTCGGCCCGCAGGACTGAGTGGGCCTCGGGTCCCCCGCGCACCAGGTGGCCCAGGTCGACCTCCTGCAGCGCCTCGAGATGCGCAGCGAGGTCGTCTTCGCCGTCGAGCTGTCGCAGGCTGCCGTTGAACGACTCCGCCATCTCCACCTTCTCGAAGGCGTGGATCGGCATCTCCATCGGCTCCTTCGCGTCGAGCGACACGACTGTGATCTCCTCGATCGGAGGGGCCTGCAGCTCCGTCTCGACCTGGCCGGGACCCGGCGCGGGCTCGCCGGGTCCCGCGGGAGCGCCGTGCGACCCGACGACGGGGATCAGGCGACCCCAGAGCACCACCGAGTCCGGCCAGGCTCCCGACGCATTCCGCAGCGCGTGGGCGAGCGCCGAGGGCGCCCTCTCCCCCCGCAACA
>Ga0316189_10001413_pt1 | contig 23815 bp, 17 predicted proteins | sample LowCovwburrow_MG_FD_204930 | JGI IMG/M metagenome (GOLD analysis project Ga0316189, IMG submission 204930) | Coastal sediment microbial communities from Maine, United States - Lowes Cove worm burrow | ecosystem: Environmental > Aquatic > Marine > Coastal > Sediment | place: USA: Maine... | reverse complement strand
CGGGGTCGACACGCCCATCGACGCGAGCCAGCTGCCGTCCTGCTCCACGACCGTGTCGATCGCCAGGCCGATCAGGAGCGGCGGAGCGAGGTCGAAGAACTTGTTTAGCACGCTGAATGCTGCAGCAGCCAGCATGGCGGCGCGATGTCGGGTCGCGTATCGAAGCAAGCGCAACAGGGGCACGGAACACCTCGGCGCTCGCTGTAACCATCGCGGGAACGCCGCGAGATATGGTCCGCCGCGGAGGTGACGATGTCCGGCAGCTTCGGATGCAGTCAGGCCCGGCCGGTGCTCGGGTCCAGCGACCTGGATCGGTCACGGGCGTTGTGGTGTGATGTCCTGGACTTCTCCGTCGCGGTGCGCCGGGACGGATTCATGCTCCTGCGCGCAGGAAACGCGGAGGTCGCGCTGCGCCCCGTGGAGGACCCGGCGCCGGGCTGGGTCACCCTCGAGGTGCGCGATGTGCAGGCGGCGTACGACCGTGTCGTGGCGGCGGGGGTGGAGCTGGCGGCTCCGCTGTTCACCCACCAGTCCGGACGGCGTGACTTCTCGATCCTCGACCCCGACGGGCACCGGCTCGAAGTGGCCGAGCCGCCCCACCTGGGGGGACGCATCGCCTGGGTCGACCTCACTGTGGAGGACGCGACCACGTCGCGTGACTTCTGGGCGCACGTGGGGGGCTTCGACGGGGTCGAGGCTGTATCCATGGGACGCTACAGCGACTTCACACTGACCACCGACGGCAAGGGCGCGGCGGGCGTGTGCCACCGGCAGGGCCCCAACGCCGGGACGCCGCCCGTGTGGATGGTGTACTTCACCGTCGACAGCCTCGACCGTGCGCTCGCAGAGACCCGCGATCGGGGCGGTGAGGTCTTGGATCTCCGGCCGCCGATGGCCGTGGTGCGCGGACCGGAGGGCGCCATCGCGGCGCTGTACCAGTCCTGACGTCCGAACACGCCGTCGGGGGCTATGCCTTCGGCAGGGTGCCGCGCTTCCATTGCTGGTAGTGCCGCGCGCAGTAGCCCCGCGCGCGGTGGGTGCCGTCGCAGTCCGCCACTGTGCACCCCGTCGCCGCGGCGGGTCGCGCCGCTGGTGCCGGGCGCGCGTCCTCGAGGGCGCTCACCCCGTCGGCGGCGGCCTCTGCGGCCGCGAGCGCGGAGGTGGCCCGCTGCATGGCTTGCTTGGCCTCGTTGGTGGCGCTCGCGGCGTCTTGCTTGGCCGCCATCAGCTGCGCTGTCGCGGCCTGCAGCGCGCCCATCGCCATGGAGACGCGCTTCTCGAGCTTCGCCTTCGCCGCCTCCAGCGCCTCCACACGGGCGACCAGATCGACGTCGCGTTCCGGGGGCTCGGGGGCGACCACTCGGGCCACCAAGTCGGTCAGGGTACGGCGCACGGGCATCTCTTCACTCCGGTGGAGCTGGGGGGGGGAACGTGGCGAACAGGCCCTGTCCGAGGTCCTCGGGGTCGCCGCCATCGAGCGGCACGCGCCAGACGCGCGGCGGGGAGTCCGCGCTGCCGGGTCGGGTGCCGCAGACAAGCAGCCACCGGCCCGCGGGGTCCACGATGGGATGGCTGGGGCTGTACTGCTCGAAGAAGCGGAGGTACACCCGTGTGTCGCGCGTGGGCACGAGCTGGATGAGCTCCTCGGTGGTGCCGTCCAGCGCGACCCGGGTCCAGGTGACTTCCTTGCTCCTGTCGTTGCGGGAGGCGACCACAAGGCCGGCCCCGTCGGGCAGCCAGAGGAACGCTTCGCACGGCATGTCGGTGAGGGGGGTGACCTCGGCCGTGTCCACGTCGAGCACCGAGAGGTCGCGGTAGGGCGAGCCCGTTCCGTCGGGGGACATCGCACGCGCGAGCCGCTTGCCGTCCGGTGACGCAATGACTGCGACGAGGCCGATGACCTCTTCCAGCTCCGCGATCCGGGCGCCGTCGCTGCTGGCGGTCATGATGACGATGCGGTCATGCCGATGCGCGACGTAGGCCACTCCGCGCGCCAGCCGCACGGGTGCGCAGAAGTTGCCCGGAGACCCGGGGAGCTCCCGCCGGCTGTGGTCGGACCCGAGCACGGTCATCGTGGGTTGTTCGGGCGGTCCCTCTCCCACGAAGGCGGCGATCTGCTCGCCAGGGAGCCAGGTGAAGAACAGGGGGCTGCCGCGCAGCAGTTCGAGATCTTCCTGCGCCCCGTCCGGATCGGCCTGCTGCAGGACCAGCTGTTGGTCGTCCTGCGAGAGCACGGCCAGTCGCGTCCCTTCGAGCGACCACTGTAGGTAGATGGGGACCCGGTTGCCCATCGCCGCGACCTCGGCTGAGGCCTCGCCCTGCAGGTCGGTCACCCACACCCGCGAGAAGTGCCCGTCGCGCGCGATCCGGAACGCGGCGATCCGGGTGCCGTCGGGCGACCAGGCTGGCCAGGAGTGCACGTCGGGGTCGCTGTGCTGCGCCCAGCTGCCCCACAAGAGGGCATCATCGAACAGGCGGCGGTGGATCTCGCCGTGTTCGTCCATCACCACGATGCGACGCTGGTCGTCAACCACCGCGATCAACTCGCGTCTTCCGGCGCCAAGATTCCGCGTAGCAGCATCTGGATCCCATCGGTAGACAGCCGCTCTTTCTGAGGGCGGATCCCGATCGCGCTCTGTCCCGCGAGCCCGTCGATCACCGCCTTGAGCATCTGAGCGAGCGACTGCGGGTCGGCCTCGCGGAAGGTCCCCTCCGACATGCCCTGCGCCAACATACGCGCTGCGGACTCGACGAAACGCTCGTGGACCGCCTGGCACTCCTCGCGGATCTCGTCGTCCCGGATGCCTTGTTCGCACATCATCAGGAAGAACCGGGGCGGCGACTTGAGTCCGGCGAAGTAGTCGAGATACTTCTGGCCGAGATCCAGCAGCTTGACCGCGGCTGGTCGGTTGTCCTGCTCGGCTTCGTCCAGGAAGCTGTAGGTGTTCTCGTGCTCCTCCTGAACGAGCGCCATGAACAGGTCGCGCTTGGACGAGAAGTAGAAGTAGACCGCACCCTTGGACAGGCCGGCGCGCTTGGCGACGTCCTCGACCCGGGCTGCGATGAAGCCCTTCTCGATGAACACGGCGCGTGCGGACCGGAGGATCTGGCTGCGGCGCTCGGCTTCGGAGAGGTGCTTTGTCATGCGCCCTTCCTGGTATCCAGGCGCAGCGCAGCAGGCAGATCGGCGGGGGGCAGGACCCGGGCGAGGTGATGGACCAGCGCTGCGCCTTCGGCAGCGTGGGTGTGCAGGTCGTCCGGGCGCTCGGGGGCCAGCGAAATGTCAGGGTCCACCAGGGGTGCGGGGAAGTAGACGGTCGGCCCGTCGGCCAGGACGATGCCCAGGAGCGGCACCTCGGACTCCTCTTCTTCGGGTCCATCGTCGGTCCGAACCAGCATCGTCACGGCGCGGTGTCTGCGGCAGAGCCTCAATGGAGCCAGCGCGCCGCGTCGCGTCTCGTCACCGCCCAGCGCCCAGCCCCTCTCGTCGAGCAACAGCCAAGCGGTGGCGTCCTGCAGGTGGAAGCCGAAGGAGGACAGGGCGGGCGCCTCGCCGCGCCACACGCGGGCCCCGACGCGGCCCCACGCGGCGGGGGGGACGTGCGCGCGGAGCCAGGACAGTCCGCTGGCGTCGGTGAACGGCTGGCGCGCCACGCGCTCGAGCGGTGCGAGCGCGCGCAGGGCACCCGCCTGGCCGCCGAGGATCCGATCGACTGCGTCGATGTCGACGTCGGTCTGTGCCAGGTCGGGCACGTCTCGAAACAGGAAGCCCAGGGCCAGCTGCGGCCCGGTCTCATCGGCCAGTCCCACGGAGACCCGGGTCTCCCCGTCCGCCGTGCGCCACAGCGCGGTGGCGACCGTGATCGATGCCGGGTCCAGCGCCGGCACGGGTTCGCGCAGCGCGTCGCTGATTTCGATGCCGTCCGGCGCCAAAGACAGCGTGCTCGGGCGATCGCCGCGGTGCCACAGGAACATCACCAGGAAGATCTCGCTGACGACCAGCGGGATCGGCAGCCACCACAGGTGGCCGAACCACCAGAGCACCACCATCGCGGGCAGGACAACGGTCAGTTGGGTCACCCGCAGCGCCGGCTTGAGGAACGAGTCGAGGTCGCTGGGGACCCCGCTGAGCTGCAGTCGGTTCGCCACTAGACGCCCTGCAGTGCTGCGCGCAGGGTGTCCGCGTCGACGCCGCAGCACCCGCCGAGCCAGCGGCAGCGGGCTCGCAGGGAGCGCAGCACGCCCACGGCGCCCGGACCGCCCGCGGGACGCGCCCACAGCGGCGACACTGTGGTCTGCTGGACGGCGAGCGCCACAGAGGCGGGACCCGTGCCACAGTTGAAGCCCGCGCCGTCCGCCCCCGCGTCGATCAACGCGCCCAGCGCATCGTCGTGGGGCATCTCGTCCTGCAGCCGCCCGGCGTCGTCGGGGACGAGGCTCGCGACCAGTGGTCCGCGCCACACGCGGCGTACGGCGGCCACGGCACGGCGGGCGGCGTCCGGGTCCACGAACGTCTCGAGCACGACACCGTCCACGTCGCGGGCCACCCAGTCGACCAGCGCCGCGAGCTCCGCAGGGTCCTGGTCCGTCGGACCCACCGACGCCCACACCGCTCGGGGTGCGGCGCGGCGAGCGAGCGCGACGGCAGCGCGGGCGACGTCGCGCCACCGGGGCTGCACGCTCGGCAGGGCGCGGAACGTCCCGGCGAGTACGATCTGGGCGCCGGCAGCGACGAACGCCCGGTGCGCCGCGACGATCGCGTCGGGTCGGTCGAGGATCCAGTCATCCACAGCGGTGTGGGGAGGCAGTCCCGTCGCCTGGAGCGCGGTGGCGAGGCCCCCGTCGGTGATGGTCAGTGGATCCAGCCGTCGTCGTCCTGGCTTCCTTGAGGTGTATCGCGGCCCCCTTCGATGACCTGGAACGGGCTGAGCTTGCGCTCGATGCCGACCGCCTTGCGGATCAGGTCGCGTCGGCGCCGTCCGGGGCCGACGCCGTGCCACCACGCATACACGCCGACCCAGACGCCGAGGATCTGGAACGTGTCGAGGCTGCGCTCGACCATGATGTAGAGAAGCGCGAGCGCCAGGGCGCCCCACAGGAAGACCCGGGCCTTCACGGGGAACACCAGCAGCAGGATGTCCTGGTCGGGCCGGACGATGCCGAACAGGATCGGCAACACCATCACCAGCGCGGACCAGCCGAGCGCCGTTCCGCCGACGAACCCGGCCAGATCGGCGAGGAACGGAAGCACGGTGCCGCCGACTGCGCCGGCGAGCACTGCGCGTCCCAGGGTCTCGCGGTCGGTGACCGTCTCGATCGCGGGCAGGAAGAAGAACAGGACGAACAGCGACAGCAGCACTTGGATCACCGCGCCCCGGTGGGCGCCCTGTACCAGGAACCGAGTGAACGGCTGCCACACCTGGAAGCCCGCATCCCAGGGGTACCAGGGGAGCAGCGAGTACAGGGGGACCCCGAGGTTGTGGAGGATCAACTCCACCACGTAGGCGACGAACAGGCCAATCAAGAGGCTTCGCTGCCAGCCTGTTGGCGTCGGGATGGCATATTGCACTTGGGACTGTCCGGGCATCCACCTTCCCCTTCGTTGGCCTTAAGGGCCTCCTCAGAGAAAATCGACTCGATTCGGCGGGGGGTGGGGGCGGCCGTCGGGCGAGCCATCCGCGCTTGTGGCCCCAAACGTCAGGCCGTTTGGGGTACATACGGTACCCTGGCGAGGCGAGACGAGAGATCATGGCGCGTTCTGGTTCGACTATCAAGCCCATCCTTCTGATCGCCATCCAAGGGGATGTCGACCCGGGCGACGAGTTCCTCGTCCCCACCGACAAGCCGCTGCCGATCGGGCGCAGCTCCCGTGGGCTGCGCCTGCTCGATCCGCTGGTCAGCATCCAGCACGCCCGGATCCAGGTCGACCCGCGCCGCGGCTACGTCATCGAGGATCTGGGCTCGGCCACGGGCACCTGGGTGGACGAGGAGTGCATCACCGGCGACTCGCGGCCCATCGGGGTGGGGACCCTGCTGCGGTTCGGCGACACGGTCTACGAGGTCGCCTCCGCGACGGGCGTGCCGTTGTGGATGAAGCTCGTGGGCGTTGGCGCGCTGGTCATGGTGTTGCTGGCGGCGCTCGTGATCGGCATCGTGCCGGCGCTCAAGTCCAGCGAGAGCGCCAACATCCTCACGGTGCCCGAGCCGATCAACGTCGGCAAGCACAAGCTCACCGTCCTGGATGTCCCTGCTGACTTTCTGCGGAAGCGTGGCCTGCACGTCTCCGAGCTGTCGATCATGGAGATGACGGACTACGACCACGACTACTATCAGGAGCTGTGGCTCCAGACGTCGGCGGGCAGCGAGTTCGTGATCACGTTCCCGAAGGGAATGCACCCGGAACAGCCCGAGTGGGTGATCCTGGGCGAGTTCCCCGCGGGGTGCACCCCCGCGGGGCAGAACACCGGGTTGGACGAGTTTCCGATGCTCAACTGCGAAGACACACTGTATGTGTTCGACGGCGTTCGGTATCTGGTCGTCCGGCAGGACGGGGTGGTCGTGTACTACCGCACCGACGGCAAGCGGGGAGCTGCGTCGGCACGCACGCCCGCCCCGGCTCCGGCCGACGAGGAGGAGGAGGAGGAGGAAGACCCGGACCCGCCGCCGGGGGGAACGCGGACCATCGAGTTCGCCGGCGTGGAGGAAGAGCTCGACCCCGACCTGTCCGTCGGTCGGTTCGTCCTGAAGAACGAGGAGGCGATGTCAGGCTTCCTGGTTGATCGGGGTGTGCACGCGCCGGTGCACTACCTCATCTGTGAGGATGCGTTTCCGGGGATCGCTGCGCAGGCGCTGATGATCGACGGCACCATCCAGGTGATGGCCAAGGGCTGTATCCACGAGCTCCGCATGGACGGCACGGTCTTTGGCGACCCGGTGGCTTTCGCGCTGACCGCGGTGGGCGCGCAGGCCCTGATCGACGACGTGACGACGTTCTACTCAGGCAGCCCGGACGGGCTGTTCCTACCGGTGAGCCGCAGGGAGATCGTCGCGCCGCTGGCCAAGCGCCCGGGGTTCAAGGTTGGCGCTACCCGCGTGTTCGGGGAGACCCGCGACAACCGGTCCGGCGGCTTCAACCCCGTGCCCGACGACCACCAGTCGCTCAAGACCCGAGCCCGCGCGCTGTTCGAGCAGGACGCCCGCATCGTCGCGCCGGCCACCAAGGCGACCACGGCCACCATCCTCAGGGAGGGCCAGACCCTGCTCGAGACGGGGCACTCGTGCGTCAAGCTGCTCGTCGAGACCAACGAGTTTGCGACCTACGGCTTCCGCAACATGCTCGGGGCCACGTTCCTGACCGTCAGCGAGGTGGGATGCGGCAGCAAGACCACGCTGATCAAGACGGGGTACCCCAAGCTCCGCAACGGCGTGCACGACGCGACCACCAACGGGCTGGAGGTGCGCGCGGTGGTGGAGACCATGGTGTCGACCCAGGGCACCGATGTGGTCCGCGCGCGGGTGGCCTGGCGCGACGCGGAAGCGCGACCCTAGCGGCGCTCGGGCGCGCCGGATGGCGCAGTGGCACCCGAAGAGGAGGTCGAGCCATGAGCCAACGCCTCCTATCGGCCCGAGTCGGAGGCCCCGCGAGTCTCGACCGGGGTGTCCTCGATCTAGATCCGGCGGAACACGCCGACGGCGACACCGACGATGGCAACATCACCCGCGCGCTGGTCGACCAGGATCGGGTCCATCTGGGCGTTGGCGGGCTGCAGCCGAAGGATGTCGCCCTCGCGGAAGACGCGCTTGACGGTGGCTTCGCCGTCGACCATGACGACCGCGATCTCGCCGTCGCGCGCGGTGTCCCGCTTGCGGACGAACAGGGTGTCGCCGTCGAAGATGCCGTCGTCGATCATGGAGTCGCCGGTGACGATGAGGCCGAACACCTTGCCGCCGGGCGGCAGCATGGACTGGTCGACCCGGACGCTGCCCTCGTAGTTCTCCTCGGCCAAGAGCGGCACGCCGGCCGCGATGCGGCCCAAGACGGGCACAGCGGTGATGTCGCTGTGCTCGACGAAGCCCGTGGACTCTGATGTGAGCCGCAGGGACCGGGGACGGCCGGGCTCCCCCACGCGCTCGACATAGCCCTTGCGGATCAGGGCCTTGATGTGGTCGCTCACGGCGTTGGTCGACGGGATGCCGAGCGCCGCGCCGACCTCCCGATAGCTCGGGACCACGCCCCGTTGTTCGATCGACGAGAGCAGGAAGTCGAAGACGTCTCGCTGGCGAGGGGAGAGTTGTTCCACGACGACCTCACTGAACAAGTGGTGCGATGAACAGCCGTACAGTAGCGCGCCCCCCCCAGCGGGTCAACGCGCGAGACCGCGGGGCCTGTCATGGGTCGTCACGGCGGTCTATCGTAGGGGTGGGGCTTGTTAGCCTCTTGGTTGGGAGTGCAGGAGGCTGTTTGGCCGAGGACGTGAATCGCATCCGCAGCTTTGTCCTGGCCCTGGTTCGGCGTGAGCGCCTGCTGTTGGGCATCCGCGTCGCTGCGCGGGCGGCACTGCTGGCGTTGCTCACCCTCCTCTGCATGGTCGCGGCCTCTGCGGTCCGCGTCGATCGCGCCAGCGCCACGCTCGTGGTCGTTGGCCTCGCCGGCCTGGGCGGCTGGGTCGCGGTGGCGCTGCCGCTGTTGCTCGAGTGGCGCCGGAGCGGCGATGCCCTGCGGCAAGCGCGCGCCGTCGAGGCGCTGCGGCCGGTGCTCCGCGGGCGTCTGGTCACCGCGGTCGGCCACCCCGATGGGCCGGAGGGCGGGGAGAGCCCCGCGCTGTTCGCTGCGGTCGTGCAGCGAGCCGCGGCGGCGGTCTCAGGGCTTGCCCCTCGGGACGTCCACACGGCGCGTCCGGCGCTGCGCTGGGTGGGCGCGGCATCGGTGCTGTGGGCGCTGGGTCTACCCATCCTGCTGTTCCTCTCAGGCGGGCCCGGTCCGCTGATCGCGTTCTGGTTCGGCGGGAGCACCGCGCGGGCCGAGGGGGCCGGGGTGGCGATGGAGGCCCCCGAAGACCTGGCGCGGGTCGGCGACTTGATGATCCGGTACCAATACCCGGACTACACGGGGCTCGAGCCCAAGGTCGTTCCCAACTCCACCGGCGACGTGCAGGCGCCTCCCGGCACCGTCGTGCAGGTCACTGCGCGCTCCGCCGAGGTGGTCGAGGCCGCCGGGCTGGTCGCGTACGAGGATGCGCTGGAGGCCACGCTGGGTCCCCAGGGGCGCACGGTCACCGGGCGGTTCGCCATCGAGGCGGGCGAGGGGGTCTACCGGCTGGTGCTGTACCGCGGTGGAGAGTCCGAGCGCAGCCGGGATTTCTCCATTGTCGGGCAGGAGGATCTCCCCCCGGACGTGATGCTCGACGCGGGGTCCAGCGACGTGCTCGAGGTCGCGGCCGACGAGGCCATCCCTTTGGTGTGGCAGGCGCGCGACGACTACGGCATCCGCAAGGTGGGGCTGGCGATCGACGGGCGGGAGCTCGACCGGGTGCTGTCCCGCCCCGAGACCCGGCGCGCCGAGGTCGGCGACACCGAGACGGTCACGCCTCGTGCCCTCGGGCTGGCCCCTGGCGCACGGGTTCGTCTGTCGGTGGTCGCGTGGGACAACGACACCGTCGCCGGCAGCAAGCGTGGCGTGTCACGGGAGGTCGAGGTCGTCGTGCTGGGCGCCAGCGGGCTGGACCGCCGGGCAGCCGAGCGCCGGGACCAGCTCCTCGACGAGATGATCCCGATCCTGGCGCGGCACCTGACCGATCCGTGGCCGCCCGGCGAGACCAGCGGCGTCATGGCGGAGTGGGGCCAGGTAGTCGCCGCTCGCTACCAGCCGTTCGCGGACGCCGTGGAAGAGGTGTGGGCGGGCTTGACCACCGACAGCCACGACCGCGGGGTCGCCCAGCGGATCGTCGACACCGGGCGCGACCTGATTCGCTACACGCAGGTCTCTTTCCTGCCGGGGTCCGAGGAGGCCGCGCAGACCGAGGCGGTGGCCATGTCTGCGACCATGCGGGACGACGCCATCACCGCGCTCGAGGACGGCGTCCTGGCGTTCCATCGGCTGCAGCGTCTCGCGGCGCTGCGCCAGATCGTGGGGTCCGCGGACGACCTGGTCGAGATGGGTGAGCGCCTCGCGGAGATGCTCGCCCAGCCGGACCCGGATCCCCAGGAGCTGCTGGCGCAGCTCGACGCGCTCGAGCGTCTCAACACGTTGGTGGCCGAGCGGACCGAGAAGCTCAACGCGGGCGGCCTGAAGGAGTTTCTCGAGACCCGGATCGACGAGGGCGCCAAGCTGATGGACGAGATCCGCGAGGCGCTCGCGGACGGCCGCACAGAGGAGGCGCGCGAGCTGATGTCACGCCTCGGAGAGCTGAACGAGGAGATGGGCCGGGGGATCCGCGAGCAGCTCGAGCGGCAGAAGCGGCGCGCCGAGGAGGCCGAGGACGAAGCCGAGAAGCTGCTGGAGGAGCTCGGCGAGATCGCCGAGGCGCAGGAACAGCTGCAGACGGACGTGCGGTCGGTGCGCGAGGAGGACCCGGCCTCAGCGGATCGGATGGCGGCGGTCTGGAAGAAGCTCGATGGGCTGGCCGCTGCCCACAGCGCCTCGGCGATCGACTACGCGGAGGGCGTGGAGGCGGCGGGTCGCCAGTTCTACGAGGTGGAGCGCGCCGCCGGCGGACGGGACGCCGCTCAGCGCATCGTGGGGGCCGTCGCCGCGCGGGATGTTCGGGGCGCCACTGCGGCGCTCGAGCAAGGGGCGTCGGCCTGGGGATTCGCGCGGTACGCGCTGGACGTCGAGCAATCGCGCCGCGGAGTCCTCCAGGGGCCCGGGCGCCGCGAGCTGTCCCAGCTCCGCGAGCAGATCGATGAGATGCTCAAGTTGCTGCGGCGGCCGTCCGGCGGGCAGCCGCAGGGGTCCCCCGAAGCTCAGCAGAAGCAGCGAGAGCTGCAGGACCGCCAGAAGGAGCTCGACAACCGCATGACCCAGGCGCAGCAGCAGGCCCAGGGCGTCGAGCAGCAGCTTCCGGTGCGGCCCAACGGCATGCAGGAGGCGCTCGAGGACGCCGGCGAGCGGATGGACCAGGCCGCGGACGACCTCGGGGGGGGGGAGCTGATGCAGGCGGAGGGCTCGCAGGGCGTGGCGTCACAGCGCATCCGCGACGCCATCCGTGCGCTGGAGCAGGCGCTGGAGGGGTCTCAGCAGGGGGGCGCCGGCGGCGCACCTCAGGATTCGGCCGGAGACCAGACCGGCGAAGGGACGCCGCCCGAGTCCATCTCGATGGAGATCCCCGGCCGCGAGGAGTTCCGGACCCCCGAGGAATACCGGCGCGCGCTGCGCGAGGGCATGGAAGAGGACGTTCCCCAGGAGTACCGAGCGATGAAGAAGCGGTACTACGAAGAGCTGGTGCACTAGATGCCCCCCGCCGAGGTGCTCCCATGATCGCTTGGACGCTCGCGCTGGGCTTCGCGGCCTCCGCCGCGCCCGCGGCCGACATTCGCCTGTGCTTGCGGCGGCTCGACGTCCCGTGCGCCGAGCGGTTGATCGTCAGCAGCGGGGCCGAGCGCAGCGAGGACGGAGACCTGGTCGCCGCCCTCGCACAGACGCGCTTTCAGCAGGGCAACTACCCGGTCGCGTTCGACACCATGTCGCGCGCGGTGAGGCTCGGGTACGTCGACCGCTACGAGGAGCTGGCTCACTATGAGCGCACGCTGTACGCCACGGCCAACTGGGTCGAGGAGCGCCGGGGTCGGTTCGTGGTGCGCTTTCGGCCGGGGGTCGACGCGATCCTGTGGGAGGAGGCGCTCGACGCCATCGCCGCCTCCGACAAGAACATCGCGCCGCTGCTGGGCGGGTCGCCGCCCGGAGAGACCCCGGTCGAGCTGTACCCGGACGGGCGGTCGTTCATCGGCGCCAGCTCGCTGAAGGCCGAGGATGTGTACACCACCGGCGTGGTCGGGCTCGCCAAGTGGGGCAAGCTGCTGATCACCAGTCCGCGGGCGCTCCCGCGCGGCTACGGCTGGCAGGACACCATCGCCCACGAGTACATCCACCTCGTGGTGGCGCACCACACCGACGACCGCGCCGAGGTGTGGCTTCAGGAGGCCATCGCCAAGTACCTCGACAGCCGCTGGCACGACGGCACCGACCGGTTCAAGCTCACCGTCCGGCAGCAGGGGCTGCTCGCCGAGGCGCTGCGGCGCGACGATCTGGTCACCTTCGAGGAGATGAGCCCGTCGCTCGCCAAGCTGCCCAACGCCGACCGCGCCGCGCTCGCCTACGCGCAGCTCGCCAGCCTGATGGCCTACTGCTTCGAGCGCGCGGGGCCCGATGTGCTGCTTCAGACGCTGCCACCGATCGCACGTGGGATCCGGTCGGACGCCGCCCTCGCCAAGGCTGCCGGCGCGCCGGACTTCGACACGCTGTACGAAGAGTGGCGCGCGTGGCTGGCGGCGCAGGACATCGTCGGCCGCCGGCTCGCCGAGCTCCCCACCGTCCTCGATGGCGGCGACGACATGGACCTCGATCCGGTGCTCTCGGACCGCCAGGACCTCGTTCGCTTCGTGACCCTGGGCGAGATCCTGCTCGACCACGGCGAAGCCGAGGCCTCGCTGGTGGAGTTCACCAAGGCGGTCCCCGAGGGCGAACCCCCTTCGCCGATTCTCTCCAATCGCATCGCGCAGGCCAACCTCGCGCTCGGTCGGGTGGACCCGGCTCGGATGTCGCTGCGGCAGTCGCTTGTGGACTACCCCGAGTTCGCGCTGTCGCACCGCACACTGGGCGCCATCTACCTCGAGGAAGGGGACTGGACCCGCGCGGTCGCCGCGCTGCGGGAGGCGCTCGTGATCCACCCGTTTGACACGGGTGCGCTGGAGGACCTGATCGCGGCGTACACCGCGCTGGGGGACACCGACGCAGCGGAGCGTACACAAGCGCGCTTGCGGGTCCGCAACCGAGGCGGCGATGACGTGGAGCGCTCCCCCCTCCACACCCGTGAGGGCGAGTTCGAGCTGCCCACGTACGACGAGCACGCAGCCGATGGCGGCGAGCGCCCCGGGGCCCTGCGCAAGCGGTGGGTCGGGGAGCCGGCGCCGCCGTGGCGGGCGGTGACCCTCGAGGGTGCTCCGCTGGTCCCCGCGGACCTCGAGGGTCGGGTGGTGGTGCTCGACTTCTGGGCCACGTGGTGCGGGCCGTGCAAGGCGGCGATGCCGCACCTCGCGCGCATGGAAGAGACGTACGGACCCCAAGGACTGTCGGTGGTCGGCCTGACCGACGAGGCCAAGTCCCGGGTCGAGCCGTTCCTCGCGCGCCGGCCGGTCCCGTACCGGATCGCGATCGATGTGGGCAAGCGCACGGCGGGGCTCTATGAGGTGACGTCGCTGCCGACCGTGTTCGTGATCGACCGCAAGGGGCGGATCGCGGAGGTGGTGGTGGGAGCCGGTGAGCAGGCCTACAGCGGAATCGAGGCCGCCGTGAAGGCCGCCCTGCAGGAGGAGTGAGAACATGGACGACGTGGCGCTTATCGAGCGCCTGGCCCCCACTCGCGAGGCGCTCCTCGCGTCGATCGGGAAGGTGGTGGTGGGCCAGCGCGAGGTCGTCGATCGGATGATCACAGCCCTGTTCGCGGACGGGCACTGCCTGTTCGTGGGCGTGCCAGGGCTGGCCAAGACGCTGCTCGTCAACACCCTCGCCGAGGCGGTGGGTGTGGACTTTGGGCGGATCCAGTTCACGCCAGACCTGATGCCGTCGGACATCACGGGCACCGACGTGCTCGAGGAGGATCGCAGCACGGGGCGCCGCGAGATGCGGTTCGTGCAGGGTCCGGTGTTCACGAACCTGTTGCTCGCCGACGAGATCAACCGCACGCCTCCCAAGACGCAGGCGGCGCTGCTGCAGGCGATGCAGGAGCGCGCGGTGACGGCTTCCGGTCGCACTTGGCGGCTTCAGGCTCCGTTCCTGGTGTTCGCGACCCAGAACCCGATCGAGCAGGAGGGCACGTACCCGCTGCCCGAGGCCCAGCAGGACCGATTCATGTTCTCGGTGCCGGTGGGCTACCCGTCGGTCCCCGAGGAGGAGGAGATCGTCCGGCGGACCACGGTGGGCGAGCTGGGCCGTGCCGAGCAGGTGCTCTCGGTGGAGGAGCTCGTCGCGTTCCAGGCGGTGCTCCGGCGCCTGCCCGCCAACCCGGACGTCGTGAGGTACTGCGTGCGCCTGGCGACGGCGACGCGCCCCGGCAGCGGGCTCGACGCCACGCGCTGGGTCCGGTGGGGCGCCGGGCCGCGGGCGAGCCAGTACCTGGCGATCGGCGCGCGGACCTGGGCGGCGCTCCGGGGGCACGATGTGCCGAGTCCCGATGACGTGCGCGCGGTCGCCGGCGCGGTGCTGAGGCACCGGGTGCTGCTCAACTTCGAGGCCGAGGCGGCCGGCGTCACCGTCGACCGGGTCGTCCAGCAGATCCTGGAAGAGGTGGGGTAGTGCCCCCCACCGCCACCTGGGACGCGGTGGTGCTGGCGCGCGTGCGCCACCTCCACCTGAGGGCCCGCGTGCTGACGGCCGAGCTGATGCAGGGAGAGCACCGCTCCCGCCGGGTGGGGCAGGCCGTCGAGTTCGCCGACTACCAGGCGTACCTGCCGGGGATGGATCTGCGCGGCCTGGACTGGCGGGTGTGGGGGCGGACCGACCGGTACGTCGTCAAGCGGTTCGAGACTGAGACCGAGCTGCCGGCCACGGTCGTGCTCGACCTGTCGGGCGACCTGGGGACCGGGACCGCGGGAACCCGCGACCTACCGGATCTCGAAGGCAGCAAGGCCGGCTATGCGCTGGTGCTCGCGGCGACGCTGCTGTACTTCCTTCATCGTCACGGCGAACCCGTGGGCCTCGAGATCGTGGCCGGCCAGGGCGCGACCCATCCCAGTCTGCCGCCGCGCGGCGGTCGCAACCACCTGCAGCTGCTGTTCCTCCAGCTCGCGAGCGTGCGACCCGGGGGCCGCGCCGACCTGCTGCCTGCGTTGTCGCGGGTGGGGGCGCGGTCGCGGCGTCGGAGCTGGGTGGCGGTGCTGTCGGACGGCATGGAGGAGCCCAGCAACTGGCTCCCTGCACTCGGTGCGTTCGCGCGTCGCGGCACCGATCTGCGCTTCTTCCACCTGTTCGACCGCCGTGAGTGGAAGCTCGACATCGGCGGCCCTTCGTTGTTCTTCAGCCCGGAGGGCGGAACCGAGCTCGCGGTCGACCCGCAGGGGGCCGCGAGCGCGTTCTTTGAGGTGGTGCGCGAGTACGTCGACGAGGTGCGCGCCGGGGTCGTGCGCTTCGGCGGCCGCTACTTGCCCGTCCCCACCGATCTGCCCATGGAGCGCGTGATCCGCTCGGCCGTGCTCGATCAGCCCCTGCAGGTGGAGCTCCCGTGAGCTTCGGACTGCTGGCGCCCCTCGTGCTGGGGCTGGGGGCGCTGGTCGCGCTGCCGGTGATGGCGCACCTCGCGCGGCAGACCCCGCAAGATCGGGTCCCGTTCGGCGCCATGCTGCTGCTCGAGCGGGTCGTCAAGCGCCTGCGCCGGCGCCGTCGTGTCAAGGACCCGCTGCTGCTGCTGCTGCGCGCGCTCGGAGTGCTGGCGGTTGTGTTGGGCGTGTCGGGGCCGCACCTGTCGTACACCGGCGGCGTCCCCGAGTACGGCACCAGCGGCCGCGTGGTCCTGTTGGTCGACCGGTCGCTGTCGATGAGCCTGCAGGACAGCGGCGCCACGCTGCTCCAGCGCGCCCGCGAGGAGGCTGTCGGTGTGGTGCGGGGCCTTCCGGAGGGCGTCTCTGTGGGGCTTGTGGCCTACGACGACGATGCGCTGCGGCTCACCGCGGCGCTGACCACCGATCACAGCCGGGTCATCGCCGGCATCGAGGCGCTCCAGCCCACGAGTGGCGCCAGCAACCTGCGCGGCGCGCTGATCGAGGCCCGCCGGCTGCTGGCGGGGGAGCCCGGCGAGGTGCTGCTGTTCAGCGACGAGGCGGGTCCCAAGATGGTGGGCGAGGCGACGGCGGAGATCAGCCGGCTCGTGCAGCTCGGGTCCGCCATCTTGCCCTGGACCCGCACCCCCGCGGCGCCGCGCAACGTGGCGGTCGCGTCCGCGACGTACGGCGACGGCGAGGAGGGCGGCCAGGTGACCGTGCGGGTCGTGAACTTCGGGCCGGATGCCACCGAGGTGGCCTGCGAGGTCACCCTTCCCGACGGCGCCTCCATCCCGATCTTCGTCGACCTGCCGCCCGAGGGCGCTGCGGAGGAGCGGATCACCATCCCGAGCGAGGCGCTGGGCGGCGTGGGCGAGGTGCACTGCGATGACCCGGATCTGCAGCGCGACGACACCCGCTACTTTCACCTGCCGCGCGTCGGCGCGTCGCGGGTGCTGGTCGTCGACGGCGACCCGGGTGACACGCCCATCCGGTCCGAGGTCTACTTCCTCGAGCGCGCGCTGGCGCCTTGGGGCGGGCTGCGCAGCGGTGTCACCATCGACGTGACCACGCCCGGCGGCCTGACCGAGCTCGACCCGGATCGCCACCGGATCGTGTTCCTCGCCAACGTGGCCGACCCCCGCCCGTTCGGCCCGCTGCTGACCGACTTCGTCCGGCGGGGCGGAAACCTGGTCGTCTCCGGCGGCGACAACGTGACCGCAGCTCGGTACAACGCGGCGCTCAGCGGGATCTTGCCGGCGGCGCTCCGCAAGCCGCGCGGCGTCGCCGCGCCCGGAGAAGACGGGGTCCCGATGACCCTGCCCGACGTCTCGCCGGCGATGCTGCGCCCATTCCGTCGCGGCGGTCGGGCCGCGTTCACCAAGATCCGCAGCCACACGCTGCTCACGTTCGAGCCCTATCGCGACGTCGAGGGCGAGATCGAGACCCTGCTGCGCTACGACAACGGGATGCCCGCGCTCGTGCAGCGGCGGATCGGCCAGGGGCGGGTGATGGTGTGGACCAGCACGTTCGATCTGGGCTGGGGAAACCTGCCGCTGCAGTCGGTGTTCATGCCTCTGGTGCAGCGGATCGTGTCGTACCTGGGCGGGGAGGCGGGCCAGAGCGCCGCCCGCTTCGAGGGGACCGTGGGGCAGTCCGTGGTGGTGCCGCTCCCGGATCGGGCCATCGAGCCGACGGTGATCGGCCCCGACGGGGCCCCTGCGCGCAGTCGAATCGACGGCGCGCGGCTGTTGTTCACGCCCGACCGCGCGGGGGCCTACGAGCTGCAGCTGCCGAGCGCGCCGTCGATGGCGTTCGTGGCGGTGAACACCGATCCCGAGGAGTCCGACGTGCGCCGCTACGACTCGGTCGCGGCCGTGGAGAGGGCGCTGTCGCCGGACCTGCTGACCCAGCGCATGGATCTGTCGCGCCTCGCGCTCGCGCTCGGGCTGCTGCTGCTGGTGGGGCAGGCGTTGTGGGCCATCCGGAGGGGAACATGAGGCGTCGAGATCTGCTGGCCGCCGCGGCTGCTGGCACCGTGCTCCCGCGTCGCGCGCTCGGGTTCGGCGAGAGCTCCCGCATCGACGTGTGCGAGCTCGACCTGGGCCCCGGGACGCTCAGCCGGCCCAACGCGTGGAAGCGCCTGCTGTACGAGGTCAAGCAGACCACCTCGGTCGAGGCCGAGGCGCGGTCGGTTCGCCTCCCTCCCGACGACCCCGAGATGTTCGCGCACCCGTTCGCCGTGCTCCTCGGAGACGGCGGCTTCGCCGGGGTCTCAGGGACGGGGCTCGAACAGATCGAGCGGTATCTGCAGTACGGTGGCTTCCTGCTCATCGACGACACCAGCGCATCTGAGAAGGGCCCGTTCGACGCGGCGGTTCGCCGTCTGCTGTCACGGCTGTACCCCACGCGGCCGCTGGGCCCGCTGCCGCCGGACCACAGTCTGTACCGCAGCTTCTTCTTGCTGAAGCGGCCGCTGGGCCGGGTCGATCGGTTCCCGTTCCTCGAAGGGATCACGGTCGGCAACCTGACGCCGGTGGTCTACAGCCGCAACGATCTGTCGGGGGCGCTCGACCGCGGCGATGACGGTCGACCGGCGTTCTCGTGCGTGCCCGGCGGGGAGCGGCAGCGCCGCGAGGCGATCAAGCTCGGGATGAACCTCGTGCTGTACAGCCTCACCGCCAACTACAAGAAGGACCAGGCGCACGTGCGGCAGCTCATGAAAGAGGGCCGCCTCGAATGATGCGTTGGCTCCTCGGCGGCGACCTCGGGCCCGAGGGCAACCTGGTGTGGACCGCACCGGACTGGGCGATCATCGTTGCGGTGGTCGGCGCGCTGCTGGCTTGGGTCGCGGCGGGTGCGGGGACGCGTCCTGCGCGGGCGCGGGCGGTGGAGCTGGCGCTGTGGGCGCTCGCGCTGCTGGGCGCGGTGGTCGCCGTCGGCGGGCCGCTGTGGATCGAGGAGGATGGACGCACCGAGCCGGGGCGGCTCGCGGTGCTGATCGACGGCTCGCGGTCGATGGGCATCATGGAGGACGGGGTCCCGCGGTCCGACAGCGTGCAGCGGATCCTCGACCACGCGCGGTCGCAGGCCGAGGACGTCGAGGTGTTCCACTTCGGCGACGATCTGGTGGTCGGGTCGCCGGGGTCCTACGAGCTGCCCGGGACCGACCTCGAGGGCGCGCTGACCGGGCTGTCGGAGCGGTTCGCGGGGGAGCGACTGGCCGGGGTCGTCGTGATCACCGACGGGCTCGATCGCGGGCTGTTGCGCCGCCGGTTCTTGCGTGAGGACGCGCCGGAGCGCCCGCTCGTGCCCGGGCCGCTGACCGTCTACCAGGTGGGCGCGGTCACCGACATGCTCGACCTGTCGGTGCGGTCGGTCGACTCGGGCGGGTACGCGTTCATCCGCGCGCCGTTCACCATCGCCGCCGACATTCAGGGCCTCGGGTTCGCGGACCGCACGGTGCCGGTGACCCTGCTGCGCGACGGCGGGACGGTCACCCAGCAGCGGGTCCGGCTCGATGGCGAGGGGCGCGCTCGGGTCACGTTCGAGGTGGTCGCCGAGGACGCCGGACGGTTCGCCTACGCGGTGCAGGTGCCGGTCTACGAGGGCGACGCGGTGCCGGCCAACAACACGATGCCGGTGGTCGTCCGGGTCGTGCGCGACCGGATCCGGGTCTTGCAGGTGGCGGGCACGCCGTCGTGGGACGTGAAGTTCCTGCGGCGGTTTCTCAAGGGCGATCCCAGCGTGCAGCTCGTGTCGTTCTTCATCCTGCGGACCCAGAACGACCTGCTGACCCAGTACTCGGACCGGGAGCTGTCGCTGATCCAGTTTCCTTATGACCGGCTGTTCGCCGAGGATCTGTGGTCGTTCGATGTGGTGGTGTTTCAGAACTTCGACCACCTGCCGTATTTTCAGTTTCGCTCCGCGCAGCTGCTGACCAACCTGCGCCAGTACGTCGAGGAGGGCGGTGCGGTGGTCATGGTCGGGGGCGACCGGTCGTTCTCGCTGGGTCGGTATGGAGGGACGGCGCTCGCCGACGCGCTGCCCGTGGAGTTGGGTCGCCAGGCGTCGCCGCCGGACCCGAAGCCGTTCCGTCCCGCGCTCACCGAGGAGGGGGCGCGGCATCCGGTGACCCGGCTGGCAGCCGATCCGGTCGAGAACGACGCGTGGTGGGCCCGGATGCACGAGATGGGCGGCACCAACGTGGTCCAGCGGGCGACGCCCGACAGTGCGGTGTTGTTGACCCACCCCTCGCGCACCGACGCGGACGGGGCGCCGCTGCCGGTGCTGTCGGTCCGCGAGGTGGGAGCGGGTCGCAGCATGGCGCTGACGGTCGACTCGTCGTGGCGCTGGTCGCTGTCGGAGGCGGCGCAGGGGCGCGGGAACCAGGCGTACCTGCGGTTCTGGAAGAACGCGATCCGTTGGCTGATGAAGGACAGCACGATGTCCCGGGTCAGCCTGGACACGCCGCGCGAGAACTACGCGGTCGGCGAGGAGGTCCGGGTGGTCGTGCGGGCGCGCGACCTCGGCTACGCGCCGCTCTCGGGGGCGCTGGCGCGCGTCGTGGTCGACAACGAAGGGCGCAAGGAGCGCTACGAGGGGCGGACCAACGCCGAGGGGGAGGTGGTGCTCACGGTGCCCACGGCGAACCCGGGGACCCACCGTGTGGACGTGGTCGTGACGCACGGCGAGGTCGAGGTGGGCACGTCGGGGACGGTGTTCGCGGTGATGACCCGGGACCCCGAGGTCGACGAGGTCGCGCCCGATGCAGCGTTCCTGGAGTGGCTCGCCGGCTCGGTCCAGGGGGCCTACAATGGCCCGGGCGAGCTCGGCCCGGTGGTCGTGGACGCTGACGCGGGGCGGACTGTGCGCGACCGCCGCGAGACCGCTCTGTGGCGGGCACCGCTGATCGCGCTGTGGGTCGGGCTGTTCGCGGGGCTCGCCTGGATCGTGCGGCGCCGCGCTGGGCTGCGCTAGGTGCGGGCGCTGGTCGAGCTGTTCGCGGACGGGGGGTCCGCGCTGCTGTCGCAGGCGGGGCTCGCGCCGGGCTGGGACGCCGCGCTCGCGCACGTTCCGCCGGAGGTCCTCGGGGTGCCACCGGGTCTGCACACTGGGCTGCGGCAGCTGCTCGCGCTCCGCGACTTCTGGTCGATGCGCGGGGACCTGCAGCCCGCGCTCGCGGCCTCGCGGGCGCTGGTCGAGCTGCTGGGGGAGCGAGCTGGGTCCGCGCACGTCGACACGCTGATCCAGCTCGGCGTGCTCGGTGTGCTCGCTGCGCGGGCGGGTCGTCAGGAGGAGGGGTCGACCTTCGTGGAGCGGGCGCTGGCGCAGCTCGATGTGGCGCCCGACGACGTGCGGCGGGCGCTGGTCTGTGAGTATGCCGCGCGGGTGCGGGTGTTGGGCGGAGACCGGGCGGGTGCGGTGGCGGCGCTGCGGGAGGCGCACACGATCCGGGTCCGCGTCGCGCCGCAGACCGCCGATCACGCGGGGGCGCAGCTCGCCGAGCTGCTGGTGGCGGACGGGGATCGGGCCGCGGCGGTGCCGTTGTTCGAGGCGGCGGTGGCGGCGGCCGCTGCGCGGGACGGGGCGAGACACGCGCGGACGCTGGGTCGGTCGCAGCACCTGGGGGCGGCCTACAACGCGCTCGGACGCCACGCGGAGGCCGTCGTGGTGCTCAGGCCGGTGGTCGCGTCGCTTCCGGCGTCGGAGCGGCGCGCGTCGGTCGCGTTCGAGCTCGGGCTCGCGCTGCACCGGACCGGGGGGGCGGCCGAGGCTGCGCGGCTCATCGAGGAGTCGGTGCGCTGGAGCCGGGCGATGCAGCCGCCCGACGGTCCGCCGCACCGCGCGCTGTCCGGGCGCCTCGCGCTGTGGGCGCACCTGCAGGCGGCGGCCGGTCGACCCGCGCTCGCCGAGGGGCTGCTGATGGAGGCGCTCGAGGCCGCGCGGCGGGTGTTTGGGGAGGACAGTGCGCAGGTGGCAGAGCGGACCGCGGGGATCGGGCACCTGCTGGCGCAGGCGGGACGCCACCAGGAGGCGATCGGCTGGCTCGAGCCCGCGTGCAGCTTGCTGCGGTCCACGGCAGGCGACGCGGACGTGCGCACCGTCTCGGCCGTCGAGGCGCTCGGGGAGGCCGTGCTGGCGTGTGTGCAGGGTCGCGCGGACGTCGCTGGGGTCGCGCAGATGGTGCGGGGCGCGCACCGGCATGCCGGGGCGGTGCTCGGCCATGCCCACCGGGTCACCCGCGGGCTGCGGGACGCCGCGCCGAAGCGGTGATAGGCGTCCGCCGTCGTGGAGGACGCACCGATGGCCAAGGACAAGGGGGACCCAGCTCCCATAGACCTCGCGCGTGTGCGCAACATCGGCATCGCCGCGCACGTGGACGCCGGCAAGACCACGCTCACCGAGCGGGTGCTGTACTACACAGGTGCGTCGCACAAGATCGGTGAGGTCCACGACGGCGCTGCGCACATGGACTGGCAGCCCGAGGAGCAGGAGCACGGGATTACCATCACGGCCGCGGTGACCCAGTGCCCCTGGCGCGATCACTTGATTCAGATCGTCGACACGCCTGGCCACGTGGACTTCACGATCGAGGTCGAGCGGTCGATGCGGGTGCTCGACGGCGCGATCATCGTGATGGACGGCGTGCGCGGGGTCGAGCCGCAGACCGAGACGGTGTGGCGCCAGGCCAACCGCCACGCGGTGCCGCGGATGGTGTTCATCAACAAGATGGACCGACCCGGCGCCGACTTCGACCGCGCGTTGGCGACGATCGAGGAGCGCCTGCATGACCATCCCGTGCCGGTGACGGTGCCGATCGCGGAGCAGCGCATCGTGCTGCACTGCATCGAGCAGCAGGCCTACACATTCAGCGGCGATCGCGGCGAGGTGGTGGAGACGCGCCCGCTGACCGACGACGAGGCCGAGCTGCTCGCGCCGTACCGCGAGTCGTTGCTCCTGGCCCTCGCCGAGCACGACGATCCGCTCGCCGACAAGGTGTTGCTCGAGCAGGAGCCCGAGGAGGAGCAGGTCTGGACCGTGCTCGCGCGGCTCACGCGGGAGGGGATCGTGCGCCCCGCGTTCAGCGGCTCAGCGCTCCGCAACTGGGGCGTGCAGCCCGCGCTCGACGCGGTGCTCAAGATCATGCCGATGCCGCTCGACAAGCCGCCGCAGCGCGCGATGACGGCCGACGGCTCCGAGGTCCTCGTCGAGATGGACGCCTCGGCACCGCTCGCGGCGCTGGTGTTCAAGGTGCAGCTCCTCGAGGGTCGCCGGCACGTGTTCGCGCGGGTGTACCGGGGCACGCTCACCCCTGGGTCGATCGTTCGGATCGGGCACAGCGACGTCACGGAGCGGGTCGCGCGCGTGTTCGGGGTCGACGCCAACAAGAAGACCAAGATGAACCTCGCCGAGGCCGGCAACATCGTGTTGCTGGCGGGTCTGCGCCGGGCGAGCACGGGTGACACGCTCACGCACCCCGACCATCCGCTGCTCTTGGCACCCATCGACGCGCGCGAGCCCGTGCTGGGCCTGGCGATCGAGCCGGAGAGCGCGGCGGACGAGGAGAAGCTGGTCGATGCGCTGGCGAAGGTCTGCGAGGAGGACCCCACGCTTCGGTACTCCGACGACGCCGAGACGGGGCAGATGATCCTCAAGGGCATGGGCGAGCTGCACCTGCAGATCATCTTCGAGCGTTTGGTGCGCGAGTTTGGCCTGAAGGTGCACGTGGGCAAGCCCCGGGTGGTGCATCGGGAGACGGTCGCGGGTCCGGCGACGGCGTCGGGCGGGGTCGATCGGATCATCGAGGGCGCGCAGCGGCTGGAGCTCAAGGCGAGCTGCACCACGACGGTGGCCCCGACCGAGCGCGGTACGGGCTTGACGGTGACGTGCGAGCCGCAGTGGTTGCCGCCGGACTTCGAGGCCACGCCCGAGCAGGTGGAGGCAGTCGCCCAGGGCGCGCGGGACGCGCTGTCGGGCGGTCCACTGGAGGGCGCGCCGCTGCAGGACGTCGCGGTCACGGTGGAGCGCGTGGAGACATTCGGCCCGGCGTCGAACGTTCAGGCGCTGCGGATCGCGAGCGCTCAGGCGGTGCGCGAGGCCCTGGTCAAGGCGGGCGGCCGGCTGATGCAGCCGATCATGCGGGTCGAGATCATCGTGCCGGAAGAGAACATGGGCGGCACGCTGGGCGATCTGCAGTCGCGCGGCGCCACCATCCTGGGTCAGGAGCCTGAGGGCGACACGACGCGGATCGACGCGGAGTCGGGGCTGTCGGCGCTGATCGGGTATGCGACGGCGCTGAGGTCGAACACGCGTGGGCGCGGGCAGTTCACGATGGAGTTCGACC
>Ga0316189_10001410_pt1 | contig 23832 bp, 26 predicted proteins | sample LowCovwburrow_MG_FD_204930 | JGI IMG/M metagenome (GOLD analysis project Ga0316189, IMG submission 204930) | Coastal sediment microbial communities from Maine, United States - Lowes Cove worm burrow | ecosystem: Environmental > Aquatic > Marine > Coastal > Sediment | place: USA: Maine... | reverse complement strand
CGCCAAAAAGCCGAGATGATGGGTATCAAAGATATCTATATCGAAGACCTGCGCGAGGAATTTGTCGCCGATTATGTCTTCCCCATGTTCCGCGCTAACACGGTCTATGAGGGCACTTATTTGCTCGGCACCGCCATTGCTCGCCCGCTGATATCGAAGCGCCAAATCGAGATCGCTGCTGAAACCGGCGCGGACGCCGTATGCCACGGCGCGACGGGTAAGGGTAACGACCAAGTCCGCTTTGAGCTGGCCTATTACGGCCTGAACCCCGAGATCAAAGTCATCGCTCCTTGGCGGGAGTGGGAGCTTGGCAGCCGGACAGCGCTGATTGATTTTGCCGAAAAGCATCAGATACCAGTCCCCAAAGACAAGCGCGGCGAAAGTCCCTTTTCGGTGGATGCGAACTTACTGCATACTTCTAGCGAGGGTAAGGCGCTGGAGGACCCGTGGGTCGAGGCCGAAGAATATGTTTACGGCCGCACCAATAATCCGGTGGATGCCCCTGATCAGCCCGAATATATCGAGGTCGAGTTCGAAAAGGGCGACGCGGTAGGTATCAACGGTGTGGCGATGAGCCCGGCAACGCTGTTAACGCAGCTGAATGCTTACGGGCAAACCCACGGCATCGGGCGGCTTGATCTGTTGGAAAACCGTTTCGTTGGAATGAAAAGCCGAGGCATCTATGAAACGCCCGGCGGCACGATCCTGCTGGCGGCGCACCGGGGCATTGAACAGGTCACACTGGATAAGGGCGCGATGCACCTCAAAGACGAGATCATGCCAAAGTACGCTGAGCTGATTTATAACGGCTTTTGGTTCAGCCCCGAGCGGGAAATGCTGCAGGCTCTTATTGATACTAGCCAAGAATTTGTCGCGGGTACGGTGCGCTTGATGCTGTATAAGGGCGGCGTTCAAGTGGTTGGCCGGAAAAGCCCCTATAGCCTTTATAGTATGGAGCATGTCACCTTTGAGGAAGACACCGTCTATGATCAGCGCGATGCGGAAGGCTTTATCAAGCTGAATGCGCTACGGTTGCAGCTGCTTAAAAATCGCGGCAAGGTTCGCGTACCCCCTAGCTATGAGTAATCAGCGCTTATAACGCAATATAGAAGCGGGTCAATTGGCCCGCTTTTTTCTTGCTTGCCAAGCGGGTTTCCATCAATGATGCTCGCTGTGTTTTGTCCAGCAAAGGCGGTGCCTGATGATTGCGATTTTCGAGATTTTATTGCCGGTTTTTGCGCTGCTTATCTGCGGATTTTTGCTAGGCCGCACAAAGCTGTTTGATGAAAATTCCGCCAGCAAGCTGATCAATTTTGTTTGGTATGTTGCCATTCCTGCTCTGTTGTTTCGCAGTATCGCCTCGCATCCCATTCCGCTTGATGAAATGAGGCTGGTGGCGTCCTATTATATCGCCATGTATCTGGTTTATGCCGGGATGATGCTGCTCGGCCGTTGGTGGTTTGGGCAAAACCGCGCTGAGCAGACCATGTTCGCCTTTGCTACCTGTTTTGCCAATGCAGGTTTTATCGGCATCCCTGTTATTGAAGGTGCCTTTGGACCGGACGGCCTCCGGCTTATGTTGATGATTATCAGCTTTCACAGCCTGACGCTTTTGTCTGTTTCCAGTATATTGGTGGCTAGTCACAAGACCGGCCGCTGGTCACCGATCGCCCTGATTAATGATATCAAGACTAACCCGATTGTTATCACGCTGGTGATCGCGATCAGTTGGTCGCTGTTCGGGCTTCCGTATCCGGATGTTCTCGACCGAATTTTAGCCATGCCCGCAGCGGCAGCGGCACCCGTGGGATTATTTGCTGTTGGACTATCGCTCAATCAGGTGAAGCTAGACGGCGACCTGAAGCAAGCCGGCGTTGGGACCTTTGCAAGCTTGATCATTATGCCGCTTATTGTTTGGGCGGTGGGAAAATATATCTTTGATTTGCCGGATTTGTGGCTGGGTGTTGCAACGCTTTATGCCGCATTGCCCGGCGGGTTGGTGCCCTATAGCTTTGCCTTAAAGGAAGGGCTGGCGCCGCGCCGCGTTGCCAGCTTGATCTTGCTGACGATGATTTTTGCGCCGCTGACTTTATCTTATATCATTTGGGTCTTTATCCCTTGATCAATCGGCGCTGCCTGTGAATAGTAATGGGATAATGATAGGTTGCTGATCTGTTGGCGATAAAGGAGAACCTAGTGTTGGAACAGGGGACAAATAAAGGGGGAGCTGAGCGACCGGCAGGACGACAGGGCGGCCCCTATGAAAGCTTGGCCGCATGGACATACAGTGATCCCGATTTCTTTGAGCTGGAAAAGGAAAGCCTTTTTCTGACCAGTTGGCAGCTAGTGTGCCATACCAGTAATATTCCAAATATCGGTGATTATTTCACGTTTGATTTCCTCGGCGAGCAGATTGTAACCATCCGCACAAAAGGCGATCATATCAAGTCCTTCCATAACGTTTGTCGCCACCGAGCGTCTAGGTTGCTGGATGGAGTGGTTGGGACGTGTTCGGGAAAGAATAAAGACCGGATTGTATGCCCCTATCATGCATGGACCTACAATACTGACGGCGATCTGACCGGAATGCCTTACCGCGATCAATTTAAGCACGCAGAGCCATCTCAGCTTGGCCTGAAATCTGTAGATCAGGAGATATTCCAGGGATTTATCTTCATAAGGGTCCAGCCGGACGGCGGGCCATCGGTCGCCGATCAATTTGTTGATGTGATCGAGGAGCTTAAGCCTTATCGATTAGAGGAATTGCAGCCGCTGTCCCGAGTGACCCTGCGCCCGCGCAGTGTCAACTGGAAGCAAATCGCTGATAATTATGTCGACGCTCTGCATATCCCCACAGCACATCCGGGGCTAGGCGGCCTGATGGGTAACAGTTACGGGCTTGAGGTCAGAGGCCCTATTCATAAGATGTGGGGCGATCTGCGAACAACCCGCAAAAGCGGCCTGAGCAATGAGCTGTACCAAAGTATCCTGCCCGACTTTGATCACTTACTCGGAGCGAATAAACGGCGCTGGGTTTATTATCGCATGTGGCCCAATCTGGCGCTTGATATTTATCCCGAGCAGCTAGATTTCATGCAGTTCATCCCGGTATCATCCACCGAAACAATGATCCGCGAAATGCCCTATGCGCTGCCCGATGAACGCAGAGAGGTGAAGTTGGCGCAGTATCTGAATTGGCGCATCAACCGTCAAGTAAACGCCGAGGATACTGAGCTTATCAAGGGCGTGCAAGCTGGTATGTCAGGCAGCAGCTACAGCGTGGGCCCCCTGGCTGATACAGAAGTTTGCTTATTGGATTCCGCCCAGCGAATGCACCATCAAATTCCGGTATCAAAGCTGGTCAACCATCCGGGCCGCGGTGAGGTATTTAAGACTAATGACTTGATGAAAACGGGTGCTTGTTAGCTCATTAGGATTTGCGGATGTTCTTGATGGCATCTAAGCCTTTGACGATTTCATCCAGCTTTGGGTCGGGGTCAGGGCCATCTAGATCCGCCAGTTTTACCAGCGTATGATGGTGCAGTTTGATCGCGGCGCTGAATTTTGCAGCCCCTAACCCAGATGGACCTCTAACGGCCTGATCATATAGGCTTTGTGATACATCACTTGTTCTCATCCGTCCAAAGGACCCGGTCGTACCTCGCAGCTCGTGGGCTATCCTTCTTATGCTATCCAGATTGGTGCCGTCACTCGGGGCTTTGGCATACTGCTGGATATGCCCACTTAAGATTTTGAGCACCCCGTGAATCCACTCTTTATACTGCTTATTCATTGTCCGGATACTGGCTTCGGCAATCGCAATTGCAGCCTCAGGTGAGCCCGGTATTTTTGGAATCTTCGCGCTTAGCCACCCTCGATACTCAACAGTTTCATAACCAGACGACATCGTTTTCTTCCTCCATTGTAGCCGCATCAATCACTTTCTCGCGCTCCAAGCGTTTTAAGTTCCGCTCGGGGCCAAAGTAATCTGGACCGCGAACATATTTGGGCGGCGATAATAGAAAACGCGCAATTCGATTATATAAATCAGCAGCGGATACAGGTTTTGCAATCAAGTCATCGACACCACTTTTTAGTATCGACTCAATTTTTTTAGCCTCGGTGAAGCTTGAAATCGCAAAGGTGGGCGTGAAAGTAATCCTTGGATTGGGATTGTGGCGGACCAGGCGCATGATCTCCTCACCGTCAAAGCCCTCCATTTCCCAATCCGTTAAGATCAAGTCTGGCTGGAATTTTTCTATCTTCTGCGTGAATTCGCTCAGCGTTCCAACATGTTCGATGGTTTTGATCTGAAAGGCACTTAGCATGATGCGGTACAACTGCACCATGAAGGAGCTATCCTCGACGATAAGGACTTTCAGCGCCGAAAGATTATAATTTTGCATACTATCGTACCTTACTGAAACTAAGCATTATCGTAGCTGTGTACCAAAGAAAGGGTAGCCAAGAGGGGAACGCCGAGCAACAAAAAACATCAGATTAACGCTTACAGTGTTGCCTAATCATTGGATACATGAGACGGCCGACAGATTTTGCAATCTCCTGGAAAAACTTTCATGCTTTTTCTATTTTGGGCGGCTAGGATAAAAAGTCACTGATTCAGCAGGAGGGTGAGGTGGAGGAAGAAGAGATACTGGATTTGGAATCCATTCAAAAGGATCATAAGGCATGGCTGATGCAGCATGACTGGGGTGCGCAAGCCGACTTGTCAGGAAAAGACTTGTCCGGGGCAGACCTCTCAGGTGCTAATTTTACAAAAGCTATCTTTAAAAAAACTAACCTATCCGCTAGTGAAATGCATAGGACTAACTTACGCAAAGCCATCCTTTTCCGCGCAGATTTATCAGGAGCATTTTTGTCGGATGCCGACCTAACTGGCGCTGATCTGCGCGGCGCTAACATGCAGTGGACAGATATATCCAATGCCAAGTTAGACGGCGCCGCGATGACGCCCGGAACGCTTGTTGACAAGACAGGAAATGTTACTGGCTCAATGCCCCAGAATATGAAAAGTGCAAATTTGACCGGAGCGTCAATGAAAAAGGTTAATGCACCGGGTATCCAGCTGGACGATGCGTGCTTGGACGGCGCGAATTTAACGAATGCCTCGTTGCCGGGCGGTAGTTTTACCAATGCCAGCTTGCGCGGTGCGGACTTGTCTGGCGCTGATATGCAAAGCGCCAATCTGAGCGGCACTGATATGCGCGATGCAAATGTCGCTGGGGCCGATCTATCTGCGGCTAATATTGAGGGTGCTGATTTGTCAGGTGTCGATATGAAATCGGCCAAGACTGACGGCGTTGATATGAATAATCCGACGATCGGATGTTCAGCCGAACCGCAAAAGCCGGGCGATGACCATCAGCATATCACTGACTTGATTGAATCTCATCAAAAATGGTTGGCCGGAGACGGCAACGCGCCTGCTGATTTCACCGGGCAAGACCTTTCACTGCTGGATTTGTCAGGTACCGACCTTTCTGGGGCCATGATGGCGGGAGTTAGCTTATATCGAGCCAATCTTGCTAGCTGCATATTGGTTTTGACTGACCTAAGCCGTATTAATGCGACCAAGGCTGATTTTTCGGGCGCGGATTTGCGGAATGCGCGGCTTCAGAACGCCTGTCTGCACGGTGCAATTTTTCAGTGGAGCGACCTGACGGATGCTTTTCTGGGCGGTATTCAGCGACGGCCCGATGACCCGCCGCTTGGCTAGGACTTGGCCGTCTTTCGCAAGATAAATTCGCTCAATGGAGTGCGTTTCATTTCGCGGATAAAGCGGGTTGTTGACCAAGGCCACAGCGAGAATATACGCCCATGCTCGTCCTTATACCAGCTATCGCAGTCGGTTGCCCATACCCGCTCCGAAAGTGCTGATTGCAGTCGTTCATTCCATGCGGCTTGCGCATTGGGGCAGGGCTCAATCGTTACGCCGCAGTCGTCGGCAGTTTTGATCAAATTGGCAATCAGTTTAGCTTCAGCCTCAAACATGATGATGATACTACTGTGGCCGAGGTTGCTGCCCGGCCCGTACATCATAAAGAAATTTGGAAAGCCCGCTATCGCTACTGATCGGTGAGCCTTAATACCATCCTTCCAAGCGCTCTGTACTGTCTGGCCGCTTGGTCCTGTCACCATCATGTGCCCCATCATTTTTGTCGTCTCAAAACCGGTTGCAAGAACGACCAGATCAGCCTCGATCTCAGTGCCAGCTTTTGTAACCAATTTCATTTCCCTGAAATGATCAATTGGCTCAGTGACCAGATCAACACTGTCCATCGCCAAGGTCGGCAGAAAGTCATCGCTCAGCAAAATACGTTTACATCCGGCGACATAGTCGGGCTTGATCTTGGCCAGCATGTCGGGGTCCTTCACCTGCTTCTTTTGATGATCTTCGATCATCTTGCTCACATAGCGCTTTAGGTAGCTGTCACCATTCTTGAAAGCCGAAAGGAAAAAAACATCGTTAAAGCAATATTGCCACCACCGCTGAAGCCGCTGTGTAAAGGGCAGCGTCTTGAACAGTGTTTTAGAGAGATTAGAGAATGCTTGGTCATCGCGCGGTACGAAATAGTTCGGCGTACGCTGCATAACGGTAACACGGCGCGCCGTCTTTGCAACTTCGGGAACGATCTGAACGCCGCTGGCAGCGCTGCCAACCACCACGACATTTTGATCTTTAAAATCATAGTCATGATCCCACTCGGCTGAGTGCATGACTTTACCTTTAAAGTTTTTGAGGCCCTTGATGTCGGGCTTAAACGGGATGTGTAGCGCGCCGATTGCGCTGATCACATGGGTTGCTCGTATGGTTTCGCCCGAAGTGCTGGTCACCAGCCAGTGATCATCTTGCCAGTCTGCACTTGCCACTTCAAATCCCGTCCGTGTGCGATTTCTGAGGCCGTATTTATCCATTACATGGTGCTGATACGCATGAATTTCCGGCGCTGGAGAGTACTTTCGACTCCAGTTGGGGTTTTGCTCATATGATAGGCTATAGAGCACGCTGGGCACATCGCAGCAGGCGCCTGGATACTGATTATCGCGCCATGTACCACCAATATCAGCGGCTTTCTCAAGCATTACAAAGTCGCCAATGCCCTGCCTGCCAAGCTCAATGGCAGCGGCAATACCAGAAAAGCCAGTACCGATAATCACAACTCGGGTATCTATTGATTGATTGTCCATGATGGTAGAATGACCGATGAAAGCATAACTTGCAAGCGGCTTCACAACCTGAAAGACTGCTATTCATGATTACACTGAATGACCATATGGCCTATTTTGATGCGCTCGCGGTGTTCGATAGTTTGGATCCCGTAGACGCAGATACCATGATCGGGGACTGGCGAGGGGGCGAGGTCCGCACAGGCCACCCCCTTGAAGGCTTGTTGACGGTCTCAAACTGGGACGGTAAAAGCTTTCAAGATAGCGAGACTGTTTTCCCGCTGGTGTTTAAGGACCTAAAGGGCAACCGGTTTGCGGGCAGCCCCAGCCGGATGCCAATGCGGTTAATGATGAAACTTTCGCTACCGGAAGAGGGCTGGATTACTAAGCTGTTCTTATTTTGCAAGCCGATTTTCGTCACCAAAAAGCCTGGTGCTCGGCTGCGTATGACCGAATTCCGCGGCAAAACCAGCGCCACGATGATCTATGACACCAAGCCGATTTGTGACGTTTTCCGTCGCATGGACGATAATCGCGTAATGGGCTGCATGGACCTGCGTGACGACGCTAAAGCCGAGGACGATGAGAATCGCTATTATTTCTTTTGGCTGGAACGGCTTTAGATATTTATGTCGTTCCTGCCCCTTTTCGGGGGTGACAATGGCGTAGACAGGGCTATCGCTCGTTCGGGGAAAAGCTAGTCCTGAATCTTTTTCACAAACTGCGTTTTGAGGCCCATTTGGCCAATCCCTGGTACCTTGCAATCAATATCATGATCGCCGTCAACGAGGCGAATGCCCTTGACCTTGGTGCCGACCTTGACGGTAGAGCTGCTGCCCTTGACCTTCAGATCCTTAATAACCGTCACGCTGTCGCCGTCCGCTAGGATATTGCCGACGCTGTCGCGCCAGACACGCTCGTCTAAAGCTGGTCCAGCCGGGTTCCATTCGTGGGCGCATTCAGGGCAGACCAGAAGCGCATTATCTTCGTAGGTATAGATCGAGCTGCATTTCGGGCAAGCGGGAAGATCAGTCATAAATCAAGGTCTCGGCTTTGTGAGTTGCCATTCAAGATTGGCTTTTGCGGTTGGCCACTCAGAAGCAATGATGGAATAAACGGCGGTGTCGCGCAGCGTACCGTTCGGCATGGTCATATGACTACGCATGACGCCATCAAGCTTTGCGCCCAGCCGCTCAATTCCCAGTCTGCTTTGGCGGTTCATGGAGTGCGTGCGAAACTCAACAGCGATAGCATCCAGAGCGTCAAAGGCCTGCGTCAATAACAACAATTTTGCTGCGGTGTTTATCGCTGTTCGCTGGACAGCGGTACTGTACCAGGTATGGCCGATCTCCAGCCGTTTCTGGGTATGATCAATGTTCATCCAGGTGGTCATGCCCACCGCTTTTTGGTCGGTTTTCCGGATCACCGTGAAAGGTACCATCCAGCCACTTTCCATAAGCCCTAGGCGCCGGTCAATTTCAACGCCGATTGCTTCAGGCGCTGGTATGATGGTGTACCAAACCTTGTAAAGATTGTCTCTCGCGGCGGCTTCTGCCAGATCAGCAGCGTGGCTATGGTCTGTAAGCTCCAGTCGAACATGCTCATTTTCAAGCGTTATAGGTTTAGCCCACATGATCAAACCTCCGGCACTGTTTCAATCAATCGAGCGCCGATGCGCAGCGGTTCGGCCCGTTTTGCGAGGCCAGTTTTATCATCGGTTTCGATAAACACACCGCTCATCGTGCCGGGGCCTTTGGCTGGCTCATAGCGCTTGCGGTTTATCTTGGTCAGAAAGCGATTAAGCGGTTCATCGATCTCATTGCCAATCACGCTGTTATAATCACCGCACATGCCGGCATCGCACTGGAACGCTGTACCGCCGTCAAGGATTTGGGTGTCCGCGGTGGGCACATGGCTGTGGGTGCCGACTACCAGCGATGCTCGACCGTCGCAGTAATGACCCATCGCCATTTTCTCCGACGTTGCTTCGCCGTGGATATCAACGATCACCACATCGGCGGTGCGAACCATCGGGTTATCCGACAGTCGGTATTTCTCTAGGCCAGCTTTTACAGCTTGAAAGGGGTCGCCCAGCGGCTGCATGAACACTTGCCCCATGACATTGATCACCGCGACTTTTTTACCGCGTGGCGCGTCATATAGATGCATGCCCCGGCCCGGCGTGCCGGTTGGGAAGTTGGCAGGACGTAAAATTCGCGGTTCACTGTCCATTATCGACATAATCTCTTTTTGATCAAAACTATGGTTGCCGCCGCTGATCATATCCACGCCCTGGTCAAACAGCTCATTACAAATCTTGGAGGTAAGGCCAAAGCCAGCCGCGGCGTTTTCAGCGTTCACGATGACGAAATCCAGCTTCAATTGCTTGCGAAGATCGGGCAGTCGCTCACGGATGATCGTGCGGCCCGAGCGGCCAACAATATCGCCAAGAAAAAGAAGTCGCATACTCAGTCCTTACTCAAATTTACGGTGGATTCTACGACCGGCGTGACAATACCTGTCTCGGTAATGATCGCATCCAGATTGCGGTCAAAGGGCCCAATCGGCACATCATCCACCATCTGCCCTGAATAAGCAAAGCCATATGCTGGAACGTACGGAATTTCTGCAAGCGTTCGGTCATAGCAGCCGGCGCCGTAGCCCAGCCGGCCGCCAGTGTCATCAAACGCCAGCAGCGGCAAAATGATGATATCGGGACTGATGATAGGGGCGTCTTCAGCGGGTTCCATCACCTGAAAGGCTCCGGCGATCAGCGGATCACCCATGTCCCAAGGTTTAAAAGCTAGCGGCAGGTTTTTATCCACAACAACAGGAAGCAAGCAGCTGTGGCCTAATCGCGCCAGATCGCGCATCAAAGGTCTTGGATCCAGCTCATCACCCAGCGGCCAATATAACGCAATATTTGATCCCGCAGGCAAGCCATCCAAGAACCTGCAAGCGTGAGCGGCTGCTTTTTCTGCGGCCTCAGTCCCATACATATGACGGAGCTGGTGCCTGGTTCGGCGCGCTTCGATCCGCAGGGCTTTTTTCTCAGCGGCTATATCATTCATTACGCTACCTTAATGACATGGCATGGGTGATAGGTGCGGGACCGCCTCTGCCGTTTCACGTTTCGTATCCTCCGGAACCTGCAGAACAGGTGGGTGCCGTATAACTATGACCACGGTCAAGATCAGGGACAGCTCCCTAAGAAGACTTATAGCCCCAGGGATTACTTTATTGTGTCTCGCACAGCGCAGTACCCGCGCTCAGCTTATAGAGCCTAGCGCGCCAAAACTCAACCATCATACGAGTTTGGTAAAAAGAGCGTGTTGGGAAACTTGAAAGCTATACTTTCGTAAGGCTTCCGGATAGGCCGTCCACTTGATCGGCGATGGTGTTCAAAATATAGGCCACATCGTCATGGGAAAGCTGATCGGTGAGCGAGGCTTTTTTGCCGTCCGTTGACAGTGCCTCCTGCAGCTCATCAGCGATCAAAATGGCCGTCATCAACAGCAACTTGCTTTCGTTCACCTGGCCCAGTTTTTTAACTAGGTCACTGGCGCGCGTATCCACATAGGTCGCTAGATTGCGCAATCGGTCTTCATCGCCGTCCCCGCAGGCTAGCGTGTAGCGGTTGCCATTCACATCAACATTAATGGTTGCCACGGCTGGCCTCCTGTTCCATCAGATTTTCAACGTCCGCAATCGTCGCGTCCAGCTGGGTCAGCGTATCAGCGCGTGATCGCTCCACCGCGTGCAGCTTAGCCTCAACCTCGCCCAGTTTGCGCTCAGCGGTCATGCGCTGCTCCCGCTCGTTCGTCAAGGCTGTTTCGGCTTCTTTCAAAAGCGCGGCCATGTCAGCGACCTTACTATCTAACTGTTCAACTTCGTTCCCTAGTTCCGTAGCCGCCGTCAGCGCAGCAAAATTACTAGCCGGACCCGTTGAGCCGCCAAGGACCAACTTCTCGTTTTCTTCTTGTAGAACGCCGTATTGCTCCTTGAGCATCGAAAAGCTGCGATCTAAGTTCAAGTAGTCGTTGGTCATTGTCTTAAGTTTGGTCTGCAGCGCCACGACCTCACTGGCGTCAACCCCGTCCCCTGAAGCGGCGGTGTGGCTCGCTTGATCAAGCAGGCGGGCGTTATCTTCCTCCAGCTCGCCAACGCGCGCGGACAAGGCTTTGCGCTCCTCCATCGCGATGCGAGCTAGCTTCATTTCTTCTGACTTGGCGCGGACGACCTGTGCCATGTGGGACAGAGCCCCTTCGATTCGGCTACGGGCGCCGTCAAGCGTTAGGTCAGGGCTGTCTTCTTCGCTGGAGGTGTTACTCATGGTGTCCCTTCTGATCGATGACCACCGGCGCATTGTTTATGGCCCGGATGGTCGACAAGTCCATGCAGGATAATGGTCAGCGGGGTCTATGGTCAACCGGAGTCTGAGGGTTGACGGGACAAGGCTAGGTGATTCTTTTTCGCCAGATCGGTATTTGAGGTTGACCTGCTGGCTGAACACGCTAGATTTTGCGCCAGTTTTTGACGCTTTTAGCGGCTAGGTCGTCACTGCGAAGTTCAACATCTTGTTGGTTCGCCCCAAATAGAAAAAGGCTCCTCATATGCCGGATACTGCTACATCTTTCGATCAAGAAACAATGACCCGCATGGCGAACGCGATTCGTGCACTGTCCATGGACGCGGTCCAAGCTGCTAATTCTGGCCATCCGGGAATGCCGATGGGTATGGCTGATGTGGCGACGGTTTTATTCTCAAACCATCTAAATTTTGATCCAGCATGGCCCGAATGGCCGAACAGGGACCGTTTTGTTTTGTCAGCGGGGCACGGCTCAATGTTGATTTACAGCTTGTTAAACCTAACAGGCTATAGCGCTCCAACCATGGATGACATCCGACATTTTCGCCAGCTACACCGCCCAACGGCAGGTCACCCAGAACACGGGGAATGTCCCGGCGTTGAGATGACAACTGGGCCACTGGGTCAGGGCCTTGCAACTGCCGTCGGTATGGCGCTGGCTGAAAAGCTGGACGCAGCCCGTGTCGGCAATGCGATTGCTGATCACCATACCTATGTGGTTTGCGGCGATGGTTGCCTGATGGAAGGTGTCAGTCACGAGGCGATCTCGATGGCGGGACATTTCGGCCTTAGCAAAATGATCGTCCTTTGGGATGACAATAGTATTTGTATCGATGGCTCTACTGACGCCACGGTTTCTGATGATATGGCTGGACGCTTCGAAGCCTCTGGCTGGCACGTTCAAGCGGTTGATGGTCATGACATGGAAGCGGTTGATGCTGCCCTTGCTGAAGCGAAGGCCAGCGACAAGCCCAGCATGATTGCTTGTAAGACCACGATTGGTTTTGGTGCACCTAACAAACAGGGCACAAGCTCAACGCACGGTGCCCCGCTTGGCGCTGATGAAATTGCAGCGGCGCGTGAATTTCTAAACTGGGAAGCCCCCGCCTTTGAAATACCAAGCGATGTAGCCGAGGCTTGGCAAGCTGTGGGCCAAAAAGGCGCGACAGTTTCTGCTGCTTGGAAGGCTAGATTTGACGGTATGAACACGGATGCCAAGGCCGCTTACGAGCGCAGGCTGTCAGGTGAAATGCCGATGACTTTAGAGGCAGCAATCAATGCCTATAAAGCCGAATTGGTGCAGCAGCCGGTTAAGGTTGCAACGCGCAAGGCATCTGAAATGGCGCTGAATGTGATCAATCCTATCGTTGAGGAAACCATTGGCGGATCAGCGGATTTGACTGGGTCTAACAATACCAAGACCGCAGGTCAGGATGATATCACGGCCGCTGATGCCTCGGGGCGTTACATGCGATACGGCGTGCGCGAGTTTGGTATGGCAACAGCGATGAACGGCCTAGCCCTGCATGGTGGCTTCGTTCCTTACGGCGGAACGTTTCTGGTCTTTACGGATTATTGCCGCAACGCCATTCGCCTTAGTGCCCTTATGAAGCAGCGGGTGATCTATGTGATGACCCATGACAGTATTGGCCTGGGTGAGGACGGACCGACCCACCAACCCATTGAGCATGTAGCAAGCCTGCGCGCCATGCCCGGCCTGACGGTCTATCGTCCCTGTGATGCAGTGGAAACGGCTGAGTGCTGGCATCTATCGCTGACGCGGCAAGAGCCGTCCATTTTGGCACTAACACGCCAAGGGCTGGCCCAACAGCGCCTGACCCACACGGATGAAAATCTGTCAGCGAAGGGTGGCTATATCATCCATGAAGCCACGGGCGGCGACGCCAAGGCCGTAATTCTTGCTTCAGGGTCCGAGGTTGAGATTGCTGCCGCAGCGCGCGTTGCTTTGCAGGCTGGCGGCATCCCAACCCGGGTGGTTTCTATGGTATCCACTGAATTATTTGATGCTCAAGATAGAGCCTACCGTGATAGCGTCTTGCCAAAGAATACCGTGAAGGTGTCGATTGAAGCAGGAACGACATTTGGCTGGCATAAATATGTTGGCTCAGATGGCGGTACTGTCGGGATCGATAGCTTTGGCGCCTCAGCACCCGCCTCAGATCTTTACGAGCATTTCGGCATCACAAGTGCAGCAGTTGTTGCGTCTGTGAAAGAGAGACTTTAAACCTAATAACTGAGTTTTCAACTGGTCCAGATCAACAAGGAGTGACCTATTATGACAGTACGTGTTTCCATCAACGGATTTGGCCGCATCGGGCGTAATGTTCTACGCGCTATCTATGAAAGTGGCCGCGATGATATCCGTGTTGTCGCCATCAACGACCTCGGCGACGTCGAAATGAATGCCTACCTTTTAAAGCGCGACAGCGTGCACGGCCCATTCCCGGGTGATGTGAAGGTTGAAGACGGCGCAATTATTGTCAATGGTGACCGTATTCGTGTAACGGCTATTCGCAACCCCGAAGAGCTTCCTTGGGGCGAAGAAAAAGTCGATGTCGCAATGGAATGTACCGGTATTTTCACCAAACGCGACGCTGCGGCCATGCATCTAACAGCGGGTGCGAAGAAGGTCTTGATTTCGGCCCCAGGTGCCGGAGCGGACAAAACCATCGTATACGGGGTAAATCACAAAACACTGACGTCTGATGACACAGTGGTTTCAAACGCATCTTGTACAACAAACTGTTTGTCGCCGGTTGCCAAGGTCTTAAATGACCTGATTGGCATAGAGCATGGTTATATGACAACTGTGCATGCTTATACTGGCGATCAGCCGGTGCTTGACACGCTGCATAGTGATCCACGCCGGGCCCGCGCTGCTGCGCTTTCAATGATCCCAACCAGCACAGGTGCTGCTAAGGCTGTAGGCCTAGTGTTGCCCGAGCTTGCTGGAAAGCTGGACGGTTCTGCGATCCGTGTTCCAACGCCGAATGTATCAATGATCGATCTGAAATTTGTCGCTAGTCGTGACACAACGGCTGAGGAAATCAACGGCGCAATTAAAGCGGCCGCTGAGGGTGGCTTGAAAGGTGTGCTGGGCTATGAAGATATGCCAGCGGTCTCCATCGATTTTAATCACAATCCGAACAGTTCCACATTCGACAGCAGTCAGACAAAAGTGATGGAAGGTAACTTCGTTCGCATTCTGTCTTGGTATGATAACGAGTGGGGATTCTCTAACCGGATGAATGATACGGCCGTTTATATGGCGAAGCTTGGCTAAATAACCGGCCTACACTAGCTTAAGAATGGGGGCAGGTCGTATGATTCTGTCCCCCTTTTTATACGAATCGATTTTACAATTTTTGAAGCAATAGCCAGCAAGGGGACAGAAATGCCTTTTAAGACAATTTCCGATTTCGACGATTTAAGCGGTAAAACTGCGCTTGTGCGCGTTGACTTGAATGTTCCGATGAACGGCGATGAGGTCAGTGATGACACCCGCTTGCAGGCTGTCAAGCCAACGGTGGACGCATTGGCGGCTAAAGGCGCCAAGATCGTTCTGCTCGCTCACTTTGGCCGCCCCAAAGGTCAGCGCGTTGCTGAGATGTCTTTGAAGCAGGTGGTGCCAGCCCTTGCTGCTGTGCTTGGCCGTGATGTTGGGTTTGCTGAACTAGGCGATGACTTGCCCGCTGATCCGGTGGTGGTGCTAGAAAACACGCGTTTTGAGCCCGGCGAGACGGAGAATGATTCCCTACTAGCGGCGCGCTATGCTGCATATGGTGACGTCTATGTGAATGATGCCTTTAGCTGTGCCCACCGGGCGCATGCCTCGACAGAGGCCTTGGCTAGATTGCTCCCCGCAGCAGCGGGTGTGACCATGGGCCGCGAACTAGCAGCGCTGGATAAAGCGTTGGGTGTCCCTTTGAAGCCGGTTGTCGCTGTGGTCGGCGGCGCTAAAGTATCGAGCAAGCTGGCGGTGCTGGAGAATTTAGTTGAGAAGGTTGATCATCTGATTATCGGCGGCGGCATGGCGAACACTTTTCTATTTGCCAAGGGTACCCATGTGGGCGCAAGCCTGTGTGAGAATGACCTGAAAGAGACTGCGCTGGCGATCCTTGCAAACGCCACAAAGCACGGCTGCCAAGTTCACCTGCCGACCGATGTTGTTGTGGCCAAGGAATTTAAGGCACACGCGCCAAGCCGGATATGCTCTCCGGACGATGTTGCTGGTGATGAGATGATCTTGGACGCAGGCCCGTCAACGGTCGAGACGCTGGCGGGTGTTATCGCGGCCTCCCAAACGCTGGTGTGGAATGGCCCGATGGGGGCGTTTGAGATGGAACCCTTTGACATGGCAACGGTTGCGCTTGCAAAAGCTGCAGGCGCTGCGACGGCGGCTGGCAATCTGCTGAGTGTAGCAGGCGGCGGCGATACGGTTGCAGCACTTGCCCATGCCGGGGTGAAGGATGATTTCACGCACATTTCAACGGCGGGCGGGGCTTTCCTTGAATGGATGGAAGGTAAAATATTACCCGGCGTTGCAGTATTAGGGTAATTGATGTGTCGTCCACCTCCGGTTATCGGCCGAATCCCAACTCAGTCATAGAAACTGCTCGTTAAGCCGATCAGGCGGTAGGTTGATGATTTAGGGTTCCAGAAAGTGCAAAATTGCGCTAGCAATATAGTCGGTGAAACAGCAGGCAATCAGATGCTTATGATTTCTGCCCAGCGCTATAATTAAGGGAAATATGATGAAACCAGGTATTGTTTACGGCGATGATTACATCAAACTTGTACAGAAATGTAAGGATGAGGGCTATGCCCTGCCGGCGGTCAATGTCACCGGGACCAACACCATTAATGCGGTGATGGAAGCAGCAGCGCGGAATCGCTCTGACGTGATCATCCAGTTTTCGAATTCTGGCGCTCAGTTTTACGCGGGCAAGGGCATGAAGGACGGGTTTCAGGCGAAAGTACTAGGAGCCATTTCGGGTGCGAAACATGTTCAACTTCTAGCCGAGCATTATGGCATTTGCGTTATCATGAATACGGATCATGCAAACCGCGGCTTGGTGCCTTGGGTTGAAGCGCTGGTTGAGGCTAGTCGCAAGAATATCGAGACCGAGGGCCGACCGCTCTATAGCTCGCACATGCTCGATTTATCAGAGGAGCCGATTGAGGAAAATTTGGCCACCTGTGCGAGGGTCCTAAAGGACATGGCGCCGCTGGGTATGAGCCTAGAGATCGAGCTGGGCGTTACGGGTGGCGAAGAAGACGGTGTTGGATCGGACGTGGGCGATGATTTTGAAAATCCGGCCCTTTACACCCAGCCAGAAGAGGTTTTGCAGGCGTATGATCTGTTATCGCCGATTGGTCATTTCTCGGTGGCCGCTAGCTTTGGTAATGTTCACGGCGTCTATAAGCCGGGTAATGTAAAGCTGCGCCCGGAGATTTTAAAGGCCAGCCAAGCGATGGTTGAAGCCGAGCGCGGCACTAAGGATCATCCATTAAACTTTGTTTTTCACGGCGGGTCTGGATCGGAAAAAGCTAAAATTGAAGAGGCGGTTTCATACGGCGTCTTCAAAATGAACATTGATACTGATACGCAGTTTGCTTGTGCCAAAGCGATCGGGGAATATGTCAACGCGAACCAAGACGCCTTCAAGTGGCAGGTTCACCCAGAGACGGGTGAGCCCTATAAGAAGAAATATGACCCGCGCGTTTGGCTTCGCAAAGTCGAAGAAAGCATGATGGACCGCCTTGATGAAGCTTTTGCTGATCTTGGCGCGACGGGCAAGACAATGGCGGATAGTGCGTAATTTTATGAGCGATAAAACCCCAAAGAAAAAATCAGAGAAACCAGTCGAGAAAGATTGCCATCTCTATTTGATTACGCCGCCGGTCATCGATGATCTTGCGGACTTTTCAAAACAGCTAACAGCCGCCCTTGCGGTCGGTGGGGTGGCGTCTGTCCAGCTCCGCCTAAAAGACGTTGACGATGCGACGGTGCTGGAGGCGGCAGCGGCCTTGATGCCAATTTGCCATGATCATGATGTTGCTTTTTTGATCAATGACCGCGCGGACTTGGCAAAGCTCGCCGACGCAGACGGCGTTCATCTAGGTGCTGGCGATGGCATGATTACTGAGGCGCGGGAGCTTTTAGGTTTTGAGCGAGCAATTGGCTACACCTGTAAGGATAGTATTGATTTGGGCTATCAAGCGGGCGAAGCGGGTGCAGACTATGTCGCGTTCGGCGCCTTTTTTACAAGCCCAACAAAGATGTCAACCACCCGGCCCGAGATAGAGGTGCTGGAACGCTGGTCAGAGGGCACTGAGCTGCCCTGCGTTGCTATCGGTGGGATCACCCCTGAAAACTGCGGGCCGCTGGTAAAGGCCGGCGCGCATTTTCTAGCAGCCTGTTCATCGGTTTGGGATCACGCAGACGGTCCTGCTGCAGCGGTTAAGGCGTTTAACGCTGCGATCGAAAAAGCATGAGCGTCTCCTTGTATTTTGTAGATTGGATTGGCTTTTTGGCCGCCGTTCTGACCACGCTTGCCTTTATCCCACAAGCTGTCATGGTTCGGCGGACTAGTGACACACGGTCCATTTCACTGGGCATGTATAGCCTATTTGTTATCGGTATCTGTTTGTGGCTGGTATATGGCATTGCCTTAAACAGCTATCCGCTGATCGCGGCAAATATCGTGACATTTTTCATGGCAGCTTATATTTTGGGCCGTAAATTAATCAATGTTCGAACAGGCAGAGACGCCTAGCTGGAATAGAGCGCAGGGTCTGTGGCGACGTTCTAGGATTGACCTGATCTGGCGGTTCTGATACGTACCCCGTTGATGCAGGGTCGGGTGCGACCTAACGCTTGCTCTTTGCTTGCTCTTTTATAACCGTTTTATTTCTATTGAGGTGACCCCATGAAGATTGATGGCAATTCCATTCGTCCTGGCAACGTGATTGAACACAAGGGCGGCCTATGGCGCGCAGTTAAGATTGCCCATACACAGCCGGGTAAAGGTGGCGCTTACTTGCAGGTGGAGCTAAAAAACCTCAAAGACAATACGAAATTAAATGAACGGTTCCGGTCGAGCGAGAAAGTTGACCGTGTTTCCCTAGAGCAAAAAGATTATCAATTTCTGTTTCAAGATGACATGTTCAACTTTATGAACACCGAAAGCTATGAGCAGATCGCAATATCGCCAGAGGACATCGGCGATGATGCTGTGTTCCTGCAAGACGGTATGATGGTTGTGATCGAGTTTCACGAAGAAACACCGCTAGGTGTTAGCTTGCCTGAAAAGGTTGTTCTTGAGGTGATCACTACAGAGCCCGTGATTAAAGGCCAAACAGCATCATCAAGCTACAAGCCTGCCGAGATGGATAATGGTCTTCGGGTTATGGTTCCGCCGTTTGTGTCCGCAGGTGATAAAATTCATGTAACAACGGCTGAGCGTGAATACGCTGGTCGCTCTGACTAATATCATTCCGCTATCATTTCGATACCGAAATAAATAAGGATTAAACTTATGGCGCGTCGTTCCGCCCTTGTTAATGTAATGGTTACTGCTGCAATGAAAGCCGCCCGCGGTCTACGCCGCGATTTTGGTGAAGTTGAGCATCTTCAAGTGTCTCGCAAAGGTCCGGCAGATTTTGTCTCCATCGCCGATAAGCAGGCTGAACAGATACTGCATGAAGAACTGTCAAAATCGCGTCCCGATTTTGGTTTCTTGATGGAAGAAACCGGGGCTATCACCGGTAAAAAGGGTATTCGCTTCATCATTGATCCCTTGGACGGCACGACAAATTTCCTGCACGGGATTCCCCACTGGGCAATTTCAATCGGTGTTCAGGAAAACGGTCAGGTAATCGCAGGCGTGATCTATGATCCCTTGAAGGAAGAACTTTTTTGGGCCGAAAAAGGCATCGGCGCCTATATGAACGACTCGCGTCTTCGGGTATCGGGCCGGGGTAAGATGGACGAGGCAGTTCTTGCAACTGGCCTGCCTTATAAGGGTCACGGCGCTCACGAAGAGGTGCTTGCCGAACTGACAGAGATTATGCCGGCTGTTGCTGGTGTGCGGCGTTTCGGTGCTGCTTCCCTTGATCTGGCTTATGTCGCTGCTGGTAGGTATGACGGTTTTTGGGAGAGTAATCTGCAAGCCTGGGACATGGCGGCGGGTGTGCTGATTGTCCAAGAAGCGGGCGGCTATGTCACTGATTTTAAGGGTGGCGACGCAATGCTGAAATCAGGCACCGTTGTTGCCGCTAATGACCGCCTTCATGCACCTCTTGAGCGCATGATTAAGCGGGTCCATCGTGGGTTATCTGCAAAAACTGGCTAACTAGGGCTTGATTAGTAGCTCGTTGTAGCCAATCTTTATAGTGGTTATTAACGGAGGCGAACCATGATTCTTTCAAACATCGAAACGATTCCCGGTCGAGCGATCACCGAGCAGCTTGGCGTGGTGGAAGGCTGTGTGGTGCAAAGCAAGCACATTGGCCGTGATATTATGGCAGGTCTTAAAAACATCGTCGGCGGCGAGCTAGCGGGCTATACCGAACTGCTGGAAGAAGCGCGCGAAAAGGCGATCGAGCGCATGACCGCAAAGGCGGTGGACAAAGGCGCCGATGCGATTGTCAATGTTCGGCTTTCAACCTCGGCTATCACCTCGGGCGCTGCGGAGATTTTAGCATACGGCACCGCCGTGAAGCTGGACTAAACAGTGGTAGAGCGCCTCAAAGATTGGGTCCGGCCCTATATCCCAGTCGATGAATGGATGACCGTGTTCGCCTTCGAGTTCGTCTTTGCCGTCTTATTTCTATTGGTTATTTTCTTTATCTCTCGGTACCGCGAGAAGCGCTTCTGGGCGCGGGTAGAAGCGCGTGAGGAAGCCTTAGCACCAATCGGCATGTCAACGTGCAAAACGGTCCCCGCGACGGCTCAAGCGGGACTGGTTTATGCCAGCATTGTGGTTGGTCAGGGCCATTATCGGCGCTTTGTTGCTGGCTTTATCAAGTTAGTGGGCGGTGAGTTGAAAGCCTATGCTGATCTGAACGAAAGAGCCCGCCGTGAAGCCGTTAACCGCATGAAAGAGGAAGCTAAAATCCTAGGGGCGACCAAGATTGTCAATGTCCGGTTCACCACCAGCAGTCTAATGTCACTGAACAATAAGGGCGGGCGTCACGCAACTGAGATCACCGCATCCGGGACAGCCGTCATCTCGGAGTAGTACCTCTATCGCTTTGCCCCATTGCCCCATTGCCACAATCTAGCCATAGGGCTATGCTGCTCTAGGTAGGATGAAATGGAGGGGTCGGTTATGACGAAGTCGAAGCAATATTTAACGCGAATGATGCTGTTTATCGTTGCTGTGCTCGCACTGCTGCTATTTTTGCATCAGCCGCTATTATCGGCTTTTGAAGCCAACCCAACACTCAATGGTTTGATTGGTGTTATGCTGATCGTCGGCGTCTTTTATGCGGTGCGCCGGGTTACAGATTTGGGCGCCGAGGTTGATTGGATCAACGCTTTTCGAAAAACCGATGGTGCTGTGTCATCGACCAGCGTGCCGCGCCTGATGGCGCCCGCAGCCGCGATGATGACAAGCAATGACGATAGCCGTGTGATGCGTTTATCTGCGCTGTCTACCCGTTCAGTTTTGGACGGCATTGGCGCCCGGCTTGAGGAGTCGCGGGAAATATCTCGCTATTTTACCGGTCTTTTGATTTTCCTGGGGTTGCTTGGAACTTTCTGGGGGTTGCTTGGAACGATCAGTTCGATTGGCGAAACAATCAACAGCTTAAGCGTCGACGGCGGCGATACGACATTGATGTTTGATAGCTTGAAGGCAGGCCTTGAAAAACCGCTATCTGGGATGGGTACCGCTTTTTCCAGCTCATTATTCGGCCTCGCGGGCTCGCTTGTCCTTGGTTTTATGGATCTGCAAGCGACGCAGGCCCAAACACGTTTCTATAATGATGTTGAAGACTGGCTATCATCAGTTACCCAGCTTTCTCGGGGCGAAGAAGGCATCGTCAGTGGTGCATCGCCCAGCGCTTATACCACTGCGCTAATGGAACAAACCGCTGAAGGTATTGATAAATTACAACGAACCTTAAAGCATAGCGAAGAGGACCGCAGGTCGTTGAATGACGGCGTTATCACCATGGCCGAATCGCTGGTGGGATTATCTGATAGAATGGCCGATCAAAGCGCCGGCCAGCAACAGGGCCTGATGCAAATCGCCGATGCACAAAATAAATTGGCTGCCGCGATTGACCGACTTGCTAGCGATGATCAGGTGCAGACGCCTGTGCTGGATGACGCGTCAAGGCAACATCTTCGCAATGTTGATATTGGCCTAAAACGTCTAGCAGAGGAACAATCCAGAAGCTCTGAGCAGATGGTTGATGAATTGCGCAGTGAGTTGAAACTGCTTTCGCGCACCATATCGGCTGGCATCGAAGCCTCTGCGCAACCGGGCAGGGAGCTGGACTGATGTTTGGGCGCGGTCGGCGCATTGGTGGCGGTGAATCGGATAACAGCTGGCCGGGCTTTGTCGATGCTTTGTCGACCCTATTGCTGGTTATTATATTTCTACTGTCGATGTTTGTGCTGGCGCAGTTCTTTCTTGGCCAAGCGCTGACGGGCAAGGATCAGGCCATTGCTGAACTGAGGTCTGAACTCAGTGAGCTTGGTGACCTGCTGAAAATGGAACGGACGGCTAATAATGATCTCCGCGACCGGGTTGGATCCCTTAGCAGTCAACTGGGTGATATGACCGCTGACCGCGATACTATTAAAGGGCATCTGGCCAGTGCCAGTGACGCGCTGGCGATCGCCGATGCTAGGGTGAGAGCGCTAGAGACGGAGCACGCTGAGACAACGTCCGAGCTAGAAGATATTACATCTCGTTTTGATAACGCATCGAAGGATTTGGCTGATGAGCGCGATTTATCCGCAGCGGCGCGAGCGCAGGTCATCCAGCTACGCCGCGATCTTGCCGCTGTCCAGTCGCAGTTATCCCGTCTAGAGGCTGCTCTTGATGCGTCTGAGGACCGCGACCGGCGCAATCAAGCGGTGATCGTTGATTTGGGGCGACGCCTAAACGGTGCGCTGGCGTCAAAGGTCGAAGAGCTAGCGGGCTACCGGTCCGAGTTTTTTGGTCGTCTGAAGGAAGTATTGCAGAACCGCAACGATGTCCGCGTCGAGGGCGATCGGTTTGTTTTCGCCTCCGAGCTATTATTTGCCAGTGCCAGCGCCGATCTGAACGCTAGCGGCAAGGCGGAGCTCCGACGCTTTGCAGAGTCGCTGATCGTAATCAGCGCCGAAATTCCGGCGGAACTAGACTGGATTCTGCGGGTTGACGGTCATACTGATAATCGGCCGATCACTAATGCACCGTTTCCCAGCAACTGGGAGCTATCAGCGGCGCGCGCTATCTCGGTGGTCAAGTTCTTAACGGAAGTCGGGGTGCCCCCGCAACGGCTGGCTGCAACAGGCTTTGGCGAGTATCAACCGATTGACCCGGCTAATAATAGTTTTGCATGGTCACGCAATCGCCGCATTGAGATGCGACTTACACAACGCTAAACTAAAGGCATAGATAATATGTCATTGAATAAACCAACAAGGGAGACATTATCATGAATACGAATCTTAAACTTGCCGTCGTGGCAGGCCTATCACTTTCATTAGCAGCGTGTGGCGATAAGCCCGCGGAAGAGGCACCAGAGCCCGTGGAGCCAGCAGCCACCGCAGCTGCCGAGGCAGGCAGTGCAGCTGAAGATATGGCGAAAGAGGCCGTTGAAGCCGTAAAAGAGGCATTGAAGCTAGATACAAGCAGCCCAGCAGCATTCAAGGAAAGCCTATCCGCTATGAAAGCATCGCTTTCAGGCTCTGATCAGGACAATCTGACGTCTGCGCTTGCAGGCCTTGGCAAGAAAGCTGCTGGCGAAGGCGAAGGCAGTATGCTTGATAAAGCAAAAGACATGGCCGCTTCTGGCAGCATCGAGGATACTGTGCTTGAGTCATTTGGCGAAGAGTTAGACGGTATGACTTTTGATGATCTAATGGCGTACGCTAATAAGTAAGCTTTGATCTATCCGATCAGAAAGACACTGTTACCTTAGAAAGGCTTTGGGGCATCGCCCTGAGGCCTTTTTTATGGCTTACTACTCGCCGAATTGCAGGTCGGCGAGGCGCTTATAGAGACCGTCCCGGCGACTAAGGTCGTCGT
>Ga0316189_10001409_pt1 | contig 23836 bp, 21 predicted proteins | sample LowCovwburrow_MG_FD_204930 | JGI IMG/M metagenome (GOLD analysis project Ga0316189, IMG submission 204930) | Coastal sediment microbial communities from Maine, United States - Lowes Cove worm burrow | ecosystem: Environmental > Aquatic > Marine > Coastal > Sediment | place: USA: Maine... | reverse complement strand
ACGGTACAGAACCGATTAATAATACCATATTTGGTATAAATGGTAACTTCTCAACCGAGGTTCCATTTTTGACCCGTCTTGCAAATAAATTACCTAATGTAGATACAGATGTACCATCAAATTTATCGGTTAGAGGCGAGTTTGCGTATCTTTTGCCAGGGGCACCTAAAGGATCCGATTTTCAAGGTGAAGCAACGACCTATGTCGATGATTTTGAAGGTACCCAAAATGCCATTGATTTATTGGCACCACAATCATGGCGCTTATCAAGTAGACCAAAAGAGTTAGGGAGAGTTTATCCTGAAGGTCCTGAAGATGAAAATGGTGTTCAAAATGGTTTTGATAGAGCTCAGTTAAATTGGTATTCCATCGACCCCATCTTTTATAGCAGTCAAAGACCAGCAGGAATTAGTGATGATGATATGTCTAATTTATATACGCGACGTATTTTTATTGACGAAATATTTCCTCAAATTGATATAGTACAAGGACAAAATACTACGATTAACTCATTGGACTTAGCTTATTACCCAGCTGAAAGAGGCGCATACAATATGGAGCCTAGTGCAAATAACAATGTCTTGTCTAATCCTGCAGATTCTTGGGGCGGAATTACTAGACAGCTAACTTCAACCGATTTTGAGCAAGCCAATGTGGAGTATATAGAATTTTGGTTGCAAGATCCGTTTTTGGATAATTTGGCCAATCCTGGGGGTAAATTGACCTTGAATCTTGGGAATATTTCGGAAGACATATTAAAAGATGGTAGAAAACAATATGAAAACGGACTTGATGAAAGTGGGGATATTAGCGGATTACCACAAACGGTTTGGGGTAGTGTAGTTCCACAAAATCAATCTTTAATTTACGCTTTCTCTAGCTTAGGTCAGGATCGAATAAATCAAGATGTTGGATTTGATGGATATGACGATGTTGAGGAAGCTTCAGTATTTACAGATTTTGCAGGGCTTGACGATCCAGCCAAAGATAACTACACTTATTTTTTAAACACCGATGGTGACGTTTTTGAGCGCTATAAACAGTACAATGGATTAGAAGGTAATTCACCAGATACGTTTACACAAACCAACAGAGGTTCTACAACTGAGCCTGATGTAGAAGATATTAATCGTGATAATACCATGAACACCATTGATAGCTATTTTGAATATGAGTTGGATATTACTCCTACTAGTTTATCTAATGTAAATAATGCTATCATAACCGATAGAAAAGAAGTTACTGTAACCCTACCAAACGGGGATACAGATCAAGTAAAATGGTATCAATTTAGAATACCACTTTCAGGACACACAAAGCAAGTTGGAGGGATATCAGATTTTAGATCTATTCGGTTTATGAGAATGTATTTAAAGGAATTTACCCAAAACACCGTATTACGTTTTGCTACTCTAGATTTGGTGCGTAGTGATTGGAGACGCTATCAATTATCTTTAGATGACGATCCAAACAATAATAATGACGGTACAGATTTTAATGTCGGGATTATTGGTATTCAAGAGAACGATGGTCGATATGTTTCGCCACCAGGGGTAGAGCGTGAGCAACTTAATAATAATAACACTTTAGTTAGACAAAATGAACAATCGTTAGTTGTAAATGCATGTAAGCTGGAAGCAGAAGACTCAAGAGCAGTTTTCAAGAATATTAATGTTGATATGCGTCAGTTTAAAAAACTAAGAATGTTTATACACGCTGAAGATGGTGTTGCAGGTGGATTAGAAGATGGTGATGCCATTGGATTTATCAGAATGGGGAATGATTTTACACAAAATTATTATCAAATTGAAATTCCATTAAAAGTCTCTGCATCTGGTTCTACAAGCGAGACCAATGTCTGGCCAGACGTAAATGAGATTAATCTTCCTATAGAAGTCTTGGCAAAAATTAAGGCTATAGGAATTTCTGGAGGAAGTCTTGGTAACCTTGAACCCACATTTTACGATGTTATAGATGGCATATTAGATGAGAATGCTATACCAGAATTTTCTCCTTATACATTGGGACAGCAACGTGTAGCGATTAAAGGAAATCCAAATTTTGGAGATATTAGAACGCTAATGGTTGGTGTTAAAAATTCAAGACAGGACAATCTCGATATTTGTACAGAGTTGTGGTTTAATGAATTGCGCCTATCAGATATGGATAACGAAGGGGGTTGGGCAGCTGTTGTGAGCATGGATTCTAATATTGCAGATTTTATGGATATTAGCGCTACTGGACGTAGAAGCACAACAGGTTTTGGAACTATAGAGCAAGGCCCTAACGAAAGAAGTCGTGAAGATGTTAAACAATATGATGTCGTAACCAACATCAATTTGGGACAATTGTTACCTAAAAAATGGGGATTACAAATTCCTTTTAATTATGGACAAAGTGAGTCGTTAATTACTCCGGAATATGATCAGCAATACAAAGATGTTAAGCTGCAAGACCGGTTAGACGCAGCTACTAGTTCAAGCGAGCGTGAAGCTATAAGGGAGCAATCAGAGGATTATACAAAACGCCAAAGTATTAACTTCATCGGTGTAAGAAAACAAAGAACAAACGATGAAGCAAAACCAAGGTTTTACAATGTTGAAAATTTAACGCTTAACTATTCATTCAATCAGGTTGAGCACAGAGATTTTGAAATTGAAGATGCTCTCGATCAAAACGTCAGGGTTGGAGCAAATTACAATTATAATTTCAACCCTATAAAGGTTGAACCTTTTAAAAAGAACGATTCTTTATTTAAGGGAAAATATTGGAAAATATTAAAAGATTTCAATTTTAATCTTTTACCGACGAGTGTTTCTGTCAATACCGATTTTATTAGGCAGTTTAATAGACAAAAATTTAGGGATATTGATCTTGGTGGAGGCAATATTGGATTAGAAGAATTGTATAGAAGAAATTACACATTTGATTTTCAATATACTATAAACTATGATATTACGGATGCTTTACGATTAAACTTCACAGCCTCAAACAATAATATTGTACGTAATTATTTTATTGATGATAATTTAAATGGAGCACAAGACCCATCAAAAGATGTTTGGGATGGCTTTTTTGATGTTGGTGATCCTAACAGGCAGTTCCAGCAGCTTGGTATTAATTATGAAATACCATTGGACAAAATCCCAGCTTTTGATTTTCTTAAAGCAACCTACGCTTATACCGGAGATTTTCAATGGCAAAAAGGGTCAGATTTATATGGCAACTTAACTATTGATGGTCAAACTTATGATTTAGGAAATTCAGTGTCTAATGCAAACACTCACACCTTAAATACCACGCTGGATATGAAGCGTTTGTATAAATATTTGGGCTTGGTAAGAAAAGAAAATAAAGCTTCAGCTAACAATAATACAGCAAGAGGTGTTCCAAGTACAGGGGCTAATCAAAATGCGGACGCTCCAAAACCAAAGAAGAATACATTGTATAATGCAGCTATTGATATATTGACAAGCGTAAAAAGAGTTCAAGTTAATTATAGTGAAAACAATGGGTCATTCTTACCGGGGTATTTAAACACCCCTGGATTTATAGGGACATTGAAACCTACTTTTGGCTATACATTTGGTAGTCAAAGGGATGTTAGGCATTTAGCAGCGAGGAATGGTTGGCTAACTGTTTTTCCTGAATTCAATCAGCAATATACCGAGGTCCAAAACAGGAATTTAGATTTTTCTGCAAGTATAGAACCATTTAACGATTTAAAGATTGACCTAACAGGAGGAAGAACCTACGCCAAAAATTTTACCGAAAATTTCAATACTACAGATACTAATGGAGATGGTTTTAGTGACACCTATAATTCATTGCTTCAAAATTCATTTGGGAACTTTAGTATTTCAACCTCATTAATAAAAACGGCGTTTAGCACTAGTGATGAGAATGGATCCGAGACGTTTGATGATTTTAGGACCAATAGACTGGAGATTGCCAATAGATTGGCAAGGAAGTTTTATGGAGCAGGAGTTATCCCTACGGACGCAGAAGGCTATCCAGTAGGGTTTGGAAAAACGAACCAAGCAGTATTGTTGCCAGCGTTTATATCCGCCTATACAGGTAAGGATGCAGGTAAAGTGAAATTAGGGGCGTTTAGAGATATGCCTTTCCCAAACTGGACTTTAAAGTATACTGGATTCATGAAAATGAAATGGTTTAAAAAACATTTTAAGCGTTTTTCTATTACTCATGGATATAGTTCTACATACACTATTAATCAGTTTAGAGCTAATCTTGATTATGATGTCAATAACCCTACAGACCTAGATCAAGGGGATAATTTTAAAAATGAAACCCTGTTTAGCAACATTAACTTGGTTGAGCAGTTTAGCCCATTGGTAAAACTGGATTTTGAAATGAAAAATTCAATGAAAATACTTGCTGAGGTTAGAAAAGATCGAGTACTATCATTAAGTTTTGACAATAATTTATTGACAGAAATACAAGGGAAAGAATTTATTTTTGGTCTAGGGTACAGAATAAAAGACGTTAAAATTAGATCACAATTGGCAGGGCCAAGAAAAATAATTAAAAGTGATTTAAATATGAAGGCTGATATTTCTGTAAGGGACAATAAGACAATTATTAGATATTTAGATTTAGATAATAATCAAATTACCTCCGGGCAAACTATTTGGGGCCTAAAATATTCAGCAGATTATGCCTTTAGCAAGAACCTAACGGGAATCTTTTATTTTGATTACTCATTCTCTGAGTACGCTATTTCTACAGCTTTTCCTCAAACATCTATTCGTTCGGGAATTACGATGAGATATAACTTTGGAAATTAATTAAGCAACCAATATATTTACAGAAAAATACATTATGAACATTCCATCCGAATTAAAATATACCAAAGACCATGAATGGGTAAGCATTGATGGCGATTTAATTACCATAGGGATTACAGATTTTGCACAGAGCGAATTAGGAGATATTGTTTACGTTGAAGTTGAAACCCTGGAAGAGACTCTTGAGGCCGATGAGGTGTTTGGGACTGTTGAAGCCGTTAAAACCGTATCAGACTTATTTTTACCAGTTTCTGGTGAAATTATTGAATTTAATGAGGCTTTAGAGGATGAGCCGGAAACTGTAAATACTGACCCTTATGGTGGTGGTTGGATGATAAAAGTGAAATGTTCTGACACGTCTCAATTTGACAATTTACTTTCGGCAGAAGATTATAAGGCTTTAATAGGTGCTTAACAAAAACCTATTACTTTTTGGCGCACTTGGATATACCTTGACCCTTGGGATTCTTAGTTTGGTTAGTAATGATAAAATACCCTATTTTGGGACTAACTACGAAGATAAGGTCTACCATCTTGTAGCCTATGCTTTGCTGACGTTTTTATGGTATAAAGTTTTTGCAGCATTCAATATTAAAAATTCAATTTTTATTGCTTTTATTATTTCAATAATTTATGGTATTATTATTGAAGTCTTACAAGGGCAGCTTACCGATGCAAGAGATTCATCAATTTTCGATATTTTTGCAAATGTAATTGGCGTTGCAATTGTTACACTCATTTTAACATTTAGAATGAAAACAATCACAAAAAAAATATAAACCCTTGCTTTTTTAGCAAATAATTGGTTATTTTACCATTCTTGAAAAAACAAATATTATGGAACCTAAAAAGAATCCGAGTGCAGATGTAAAACGAAATAGCTCAATCTATTTTTTAGTTGGTCTTGCATTAATGTTATTCGTCACAAATTATTCTATTAATTATAAGACCTATGATAAGAGTGCCATAGATATTGGTCAGTTAAACATGGATGAGTTAGATGAAGAAGAAATTCCTGTTACTGAACAAATTCAAACACCACCACCTCCGCCACCACCACCAGCTGCGCCAGAGGTTATTGAGGTTGTTGAAGATGAGGAAGAAATTGAAGAAACTGTTATTGAATCTACAGAGTCAAGTGAAGAGGAAGAAATAGTAGAGGTAGAAGAAGTAGAGGTGGAAGAAGTAGAAGAAGATATTGAAGTTCCTTTTGCGGTTATTGAAAATGTTCCTGTTTTCCCTGGTTGTGACAAAGGAAATAATGATGCAAAGAAAAAATGTATGTCTGAGAAAATTAACAAATTTGTACAAAAGAAATTTAATACTGATTTGGCTGGAGATTTAGGGCTAACAGGAAGACAACGTATTAATGTAATCTTTAAGATTGATAGGCAAGGTAATGTTGTAGGGATACGTTCAAGAGCACCACACCCAAGATTAGAAAAAGAAGCTGCACGAGTAATAGGCTTATTACCAAAAATGAAGCCAGGTAAGCAGAGAGGAAAAGCGGTGACCGTGCCGTATTCTTTACCTATTGTGTTTCAGGTTCAAGACTAAAGATAAACATCATAATATTAAAATCCCGTTACATTATTGTAACGGGATTTTTTATGGTATGCTTCTTGTGATTTATGCATAACATTAACATTTTTAAAATAATAATTATGCAAACAAAAAAGAATCCGAGTGCAGATGTGAAACGAAACAGTGCTATTTATTTTGCAGTGGGTCTAGTATTAATGTTATTAATTACCAATTATTCTATTAACTACAGGACCTATGATATTAGTGCCATAGATATTGGTCAATTAACTATGGATAATCTAATTGAAGAAGAAATTCCAATTACTGAACAAATTAAAACACTTCCTCCAGCGAAGACACCAGTTGTACCTGATGTAATTGAAATAGTAGAAGATGACCCAGATATTATTGAATCTGTTGTGGATTCTACAGAGCCTAACGAAGACGATAAGATTGCTGAAATTGAAGATGTTATAGTAGAAGACATTGTGGAAGATATTGAGGTGCCTTTTGCGTTTATTGAAAACGTTCCAATCTTCCCAGGTTGTGAAAAAGGAAATAATAATGCCAAAAGAAAATGCATGTCCGATAAAATTACAAAGATAGTCCAGCGAAAGTTTAATGCCGACCTAGCGGGAGAATTGGGATTAACAGGAAAACAGCGTATTAGTGTAGTTTTTAAAATTGATAAAAGCGGGAATGTTATTGGCGTACGGTCGAGAGCACCACATCCAAGGTTAGAAAAAGAAGCTGCGCGTGTAATTAGCTTACTCCCAAAAATGAAACCAGGGAAACAAAGAGGAGAACCAGTAACAGTTTCTTATACCTTGCCAATTATTTTTCAAGTGCAATAAAGGATTAAATAAATTATTTATAAAACCGTTATCATTAATCGATAGCGGTTTTTTATTTGCAAACCTAAAAAATAGTATCTTTCACAATCAAAAATTGAGTATCATCAAATGAAGAAATTATTCCTACTAGTTTTAAGTTGTGTGTCTCTAAATATGTTTGCCCAAGACCTTTCTGAATACGAAAAGCCACCTGTATTCCCTGAATGTGCAAACCAATCAATATCATCTTTAAAAGACTGTTTCAATAATCAAGTATCTCAGCATATATACTCCAATTTTAAAGTGCCACAAATAGTGAATGGCGAAAATTATGAAGGCAGTGTTGTGGTTTTGTTTGAAGTTGATGCCAATGGAGATTTTATCGTTTTGTATATCGACGCTATTTATGATGAACTAAAAACAGCCGCGAGACTTGTTTTTGCAGAGCTTCCCAAAATACGACCCGCAACTTATAACGGTAAACCCACATTTAAGCAATACTCGTATGAAATAAAAATCCCTTTGGTAGATCCTGCTAGAGATATGGAGAGTATATCCATAAAAAGTGAGACTAATTCTATTTCAGAGATTGAAAAAATATCAAAAACAGAGTACGATAGTATTAGTTCCTCTATTAAACCGTATGAGGATTTAGAATACCAAAGTCAGTTAAATATACCATTCACACACACAGAATATGCCAGATTTGATAGAAATATAAATCTAGTTGGAACAAATAGCCATACCGCATCGAAGCCCTATATGTTTGAAGAAATTTCAAAATATTATGATTTTAAAAGCGGAAAAGAATCACTTACAAAAACAACAGATGCTAGGTGGAAACGTAAGTTGTTTAATGAACACTTAGTTCAATTGCAAGGGAAGGGGTATTGGTTTACGTTAGATCCAATTTTTGATTTACAGGTTGGGAAAGACTTTGATGCCGATTTTAATTCAACATTTAATAACACTCGAGGGTTTTATGTACAAGGTGGTTTAGGAAAAAAATTAAGTTTTTTTGCTTCGGTTTATGAAAGTCAAGGCCGTTTTGCCCAATACGTCAATCAATACTCAGAAACTCTAAAAGCTTTTGGTCCCGATCCAGCAATTATCCCTGGACGAGGCATTGCCAAGCGGTTTAAGGATGATGCTTACGACTATCCGGTTGCAGAAGCTTATTTGTCCTATTCGCCAACATCTTTCTTGAATATTCAATTTGGTCATGGTAAAAATTTTATTGGCGATGGGTATAGGTCTTTGCTGCAAAGCGATGTTTCAAGCTCGTCTCCCTTTTTAAAATTGAGCACAAAATTCTGGAAAATAAAATATACCAACACATGGATGTGGTTAAAAGATGTAAGACCAGAGGCAACAGCCGATAAGGCATTTCTAACCAAATATATGGCGAACCATTATTTGAGTTGGAATGTGTCCAAAAGATTTAATCTTGGACTTTTTGAATCTGTATTGTGGACTAACTCCAATGACCGTGGATTCGACATTAATTACTTAAACCCAATTATATTTTATCGTGCTATTGAATTTGAAACGGGGCAAGGGGCAGGTAATGCTGTACTTGGGGCAACGGCAAAATACAAAGTCAATGATAATTTTAATATGTATGGGCAATTTGTACTGGACGAATTTTCCTTAGGTGATGTTAAAGGTGGTGAGAAGAGCTGGAAAAACAAATACGGATACCAAATTGGGGCGAAATACTATAACGCTTTTAAAGTGAAAGATTTAATGCTTCAGATGGAGTATAATCGTGTTAGACCATATACCTATTCCCACAATACAATTGTACTCAATTATGGCCATAACAATCAACCTATGGCGCATCTATGGGGCGCCAATTTTAGTGAGACTATAGTTATTGGACGATATCATTATAATCGGTGGTTTGCTGACGCAAAATTTGTTTTTGGTTCTCGAGGGTTAGATTTTAATAACGGGACTGATGATTTTAGTTACGGTGGGGATATTTATAGAGATTATAACGACCGCCCATTTGATACTGGTGTTAAGGTAGGTCAAGGTATAAAAACCAATGTTTTTCATGCCGAATTGCAATCGGGCTATTTGCTTAATCCAGCAACTAATTTAAAGTTGTTCGCGTATTTAAGTTTTAGGAATTTTAATCCAAATGCTACAACAGTCTCAACCTTTGATAATAATACCGTATGGTTTAGCTTAGGTTTAAAAACAGATTTGTTTAATTGGTATTTTGATTTTTAATAGATTAATGTTTCAAACTTTTGTAGATAGCACGTCTAATTTTTTCAGAATTAATAAAGTTCCAACTATAGCCTAAGTCATCATATTTTTTGGTTAGGGCTCCATCAATGGCGACTTCTTCTTCCGATTTTCCTTTATCTATTTCAGCTTGAATATTTGTCCTAAGTGTTTCTAGCATTTTCAAAAAAGAGGTATATTCTGTTTTATTTGAAAGAGCACCATGACCAGGAATAACTTTAGTCTCATCATCTATCAGTATCAAAGCACGTTTCACGGCATCAATGTAACCATCAATGCTCCCTCCAGAGGCTATATCGATGTATGGATACCACCCCTTAAAATAAGTGTCTCCAGTGTGTAAAACATTGCTTTCTGTAAAATATAGTAGCACATCACCATCAGTATGGGCATTGTCCACATGAAAAATGGCAACTTGCTCACCGTTAATATACAAACTCATTTTATCGTTAAAGGTAATAATTGGTAATGCTGCTGCTTCATTTATACTGCCGTCTCTATTTGGGGTTTCAGCTAGACGCTTTCTAACATTGTCGTGAGCTATAATTTTCGCCCCCACTTTGGTCATATTTGCATTACCTCCTGTATGGTCACCATGGTAATGCGTGTTGGCTAGAAACACGATTGGTTGGTCACTTAATTTCTTAATGGCACTAATTATTTTAGGGGTCAATCTTGCAAACTGATTATCAATAACAAAAACACCATCTTCACCAACCGAAACACCGATGTTACCACCCTGACCCACAAGCATATAAACATTATCAGAAAGCTTTGTAGATGTGATGGTAACGTCATCTGATTGTGCATATGTAATACATGAAATGGATAATAAAAGGAGGCAAAGTAGTTTTTGTATTGTTGTCATAAAATAGATTTTTGTTTAAAAGTCATCTAAAGATACTAAAACTTGCTGCAGACAGTTAAAATGTGAATTACTTTTATTTTACATTGCCAATAAGTAATTTAAAAAGTATCTTTGCCCTCGCAAAACCGTAGCATAATAACAACTAATGTCAAGGGCTTCAAATTCTTCAATTTCAACGGCTTCAATAATTTCTGACTTTAAAGAAATCACAAAAATGAGATTATCCTTGAGTGTGGTGTTTTCTTCACTTGCGGGGTACTTATTAGGTACAGAAACGGTTAGTTTTTATATTTTAATATTATTGGCTTTTGGTGGATATTTTATGGTTGGTGCATCGAATACGTTCAATCAGATTATTGAAAAAGATTTGGATGCCTTAATGAATCGTACAAAAAACAGACCTATTCCTTCTGGTAGGATGTCTGTTAAATCAGCCTTTATTTTGGCAATTATATTTACGATTCTAGGAGTTGCGATATTGTATATTATTAACCCTCAAACAGCTATGTTTGGTGCAATTTCAATTTTTCTGTACACAAGCGCATATACGCCATTAAAAACAAAAACACCATTATCTGTTTTTGTTGGTGCTATTCCTGGAGCAATCCCATTTATGTTGGGTTGGGTTGCGGCCACAAACGATTTTGGTATTGAGCCTGGAACCTTATTTATGTTACAGTTTTTTTGGCAGTTTCCACATTTTTGGGCGATTGGCTGGTTTTTGCATGATGATTACCAAAAGGCAGGTTTTAATATGTTACCCACTGGGAAAAGGGATAAAGCAACGGCAGTTCAAACCATATTGTATACTGTATGGACAATTATTGTATCCATTTTACCAGTATTTGGTTTTACGGGAAAATTACAACTAACTGTTTTAGGTGCCTTTGTAGTACTTCTATTAGGTTTGGGGATGTTGTATTATGCTTTTCAGTTGTTTAAAAAAATGACTGCAGTAGCTGCAAGACAATTAATGTTGGCTAGTGTTCTTTATATAACACTTGTACAAATAGTTTACGTTTTAGATAAGTTTATTAGATGATATGGATTTAACAGAAGGGACTCAATTAGAAAAAAACAACCGGGCAAAAAAGATGATGCTCTGGTTTGGGATTGTGTCATTAATAATGTCATTTGCAGGATGGACAAGCGCTTTTGTTGTAAGTAGCTCTAGAGAGGATTGGCTAAAAGATTTTCAGTTACCCAATGCATTTTTTATTAGTGCAATTGTAATAATTGTGAGTAGTCTTACTTTTATATTGGCCAAAAGAGCCTTAAAATTGGGACGAAATAATGCAGTAACTATGTATTTGTTACTCACCTTGATATTGGGTGTTGTGTTTATTGTAAATCAATTTTCAGGGTTTCGTGAGATTATAGATTTAGGATATAATTTTACGGGTCCAACTAGTAATGTTACGATGAGCTATATTTTTCTTATTGCGGTAGTACATATCGCTCATGTAGTTATTGGGATAATTTGTTTACTTGTAGTGATTTACAATCAATTTAAACAGAAGTATAGTGCTAAGAACATGTTGGGCTTTGAGCTAGCTGGGACATTTTGGCATTTTATTGATATTTTATGGCTTTATTTGTTTTTGTTTTTATATTTCATGAAATAGGATACAGTGATAGTCAAGTCATATAAAACAGGAATATTTACCTTGTTTAGACTGATTAAAATTTAGCAGTGATGTTTCTTTAGATAAATAAAATGATTATTTTTGTGCAATTTTAAAAACGAAATTCATTTATGGATAATACAGTTGTAAGTACTGGAACGGATGGAAAAACTTGGGGTGGAGGCAACCAACCCATGAAAGCCAGCTATGGCAAAATGATGATGTGGTTTTTCATCGTTTCTGATGCATTAACGTTCTCAGGTTTTTTAGCGGCCTATGGTTTTTCAAGATTTAAGTTTTTGGACTCTTGGCCAATTGCTGATGAAGTATTTACGCACGTTCCTTTTTTACATGGTCAGGAACTTCCTATGATTTATGTAGCATTTATGACCTTTATCCTTATTATGTCTTCTGTTACTATGGTTTTGGCCGTGGACGCGGGACATGAAATGAAAAAAGCTAAAGTGACCTTTTATATGTTTCTTACCATTATTGGAGGAGCTATTTTTGTGGGTTCGCAGGCTTGGGAGTGGGCAACTTTTATTCAAGGAGATTATGGTGCTGTACAAACAAAAGGAGGTAATATTCTACAGTTTGTAAATGCCGAAGACGGACATAGAGTAGCATTACGTGATTTTGTAGTCGTTGATGAACATAAAGAAAGAACAAGCCATGAACGTAAAAATGGAATATGGTTTTTAAGTGAGGGAACACTGCCTACTTATACAGTGGAGGAGGTAATCCATGGTATGGAATCACACAGTAATGTGTTGATTCGAACACAAATTATAAATGACGAAGGGGAGAAAACAATTTTATCTCGTGGGGAGTCTTTGAAGTTGCTTAAGGACAATGGTAAGCTTGTGGTTGAAGGCGCTAATTTGCGTGTTAATGAATATGGTACACCATTGTTTGCTAACTTTTTCTTTTTCATAACAGGATTTCACGGGTTCCACGTGTTTTCAGGTGTAGTAATTAATATTATTATTTTCTTTAATGTAATATTAGGAACCTATGAACGTAGAAAAAACTATGAAATGGTCGAAAAAGTAGGTCTTTATTGGCACTTTGTAGATTTAGTTTGGGTATTTGTATTTACATTCTTTTACCTAGTTTAGTTTAAAATAATTCAATTAAAAAATGGCAGATCACGCACATAAATTAGAAATATTAAGAGGTCTAGTTAAGTTTAAAAATAATACTCAAAAAATTTGGGGTGTTTTAGTATTATTAACTATTGTAACTACAGTTGAAGTTGTTTTAGGGATATACAAACCTCATGCTTTAATGGGTCAAGTTTTAGGAATGAAAGGCATAAACTGGATTTTCATAATTCTTACCATTGTAAAAGCTTATTATATCACTTGGGATTTCATGCATATGAGAGATGAAACCAAAACGTTGCGCCGTGTTGTAGTTTGGACTGCAGTTTTCTTAATATGCTATTTAATCTTTATTCTATTACAAGAAGGAGGTTATGTGTTTGATGTCTATGAGAGTGGTTATGTAAAAAAGGATTTTTAACGGATTACTAATTAAGTGTTAAATCATATAAATAAAGACGGTTATTAAAACCGTCTTTTTTAATTTTGTGCCATGACAAAAAAGAGCTTTAAAAAAACTGGGATATTGGCAATATTATTTTTTTTGCCTGTCCTATTTTTATTGTTTTTATACCCCTCAACCCATAATTATAATGCGTTGGATATTGTTAAGCAAGAGGTTATAGAAACTACTGCTTTTAATACTAATCAAACTGAAAATGTTTTACTTGAAGGCAACTTAACGGTTCTTGGTTTTTTTGGCAATAACCCCATGGAAAAACTCACGGCAGCATCCAATTTAAAGGAGCTGATTTATGATAAATTTAAAGGCTTTAAACGATTTCAAATCCTGATCCTAATTCCTTTCGGTGGAGAGTCTCAAGTGGAAATATTGCAAAAGGAACTTTTAAAATATGATGAGTTGAAATATTGGCATTTTGTTTATGGTAAAGTAGAAGATATAGAGTTGGTGTATAAATCGCTTAAGACTAAAGCCAAGTTAAATTCAAGTTTTGCTACTGACCATGTATTTATTATAGATAAAGAGCGCCATCAAAGAGGACGACTTGATGATAGGACAGATCGTGAGCTAGAAAAGAACAAGTTGGTTTATAATTTACCCTCATACGATTGTATAGCAGTAGCCGAGATTAAAAATAAAATGAGCGAAGATTTACGTATTTTATTTACTGAATACAGACAAAAAAGAAAAGGAAATTTTGACTCTACATCAAGAAGGGCAGATGATATAAAAACAAATGAAAAAAACTAATTATTCCTATGTTGGGATTGCACTAATTATATTGGTGTTTGGCATTTTATTTATTCCAAAGATTGTTAATCGTATTACAAACAACGACATAATTCGAAATGAAAGTAGAAGCAATCAAGCAGATAATACAAATTCTGAATCATTAGATTTAGCGTTTTTAATTATCAACGGTAAACCAAAAAAAGTTCCGGCTTTTAGTTTTACCAATCAAGATGGTAAAACAATTACAAATAAAGATTATGATGGAAAGGTTTTCCTTGTTGAATTCTTTTTCACAACGTGCCCAACAATTTGCCCAAGAATGAGTAAAAATTTAGTCCAGATTCAAGAAAGTTTTAATGGGTTTGAAGATTTTGGAGTAGCATCTTTTACCATTAATCCTGACCATGATACACCAGAAGTTTTAAAACAATATGCCGAACAATACGGTATGACAAATCCAAACTGGCATTTAATGACTGGTAATGTAGAAGTTATATATGAATTGGCTAATACTGGGTTTAATCTATATACTGCAAAAGATGATGAAGTAGAAGGTGGTTTTGAGCATTCAGGAAATTTCGCTTTAATAGACAAAAACGGGTTTATTCGTTCTCGTGTCATGAACGAAAATCCAATTATTTTTTATAATGGTATGATATCAGAGTCGGAAAAAATGGATGAAGATGGTCAAGAACAGCAAATAACAATGTTAAAAGAAGATATAGCAAAATTACTAAAAGAATAATGGAAACAAAAGCAGAAGAAAAAAAATACAATAAATGGATAGTAGTTTTGTCAATTGCAATTCCTTTGATTGTCGCTGCGCTCTTTAGAATACGTATCCCTAATGTTGAACCTTTATCCTTTCTACCCCCAATTTATGCGAGCATTAATGCAATAACGGCGGTTTTATTATTAGTGGCATTTTGGGCAATTAAAAACAAAAAACAAAAGTTACATGAAAGGGTAATGAAAACAGCCATTATTTGTTCTATTGTATTTTTAGCAATGTATGTAGCATATCACATGACAAGTAATCCAACCGAATTTAAAGGAGAAGGTATTATTAAATATATGTATTATTTTATATTGATTACACATATAATACTTTCCGTAGTCGTAATACCGTTTGTTTTAATTACCTATGTTAGGGCTATTACAAAGAGTTTTGAAAGACATAAAAAAATAGCAAGAATAACATTCCCATTATGGTTGTATGTTGCGGTTTCTGGAGTTTTAGTTTACCTATTAATTTCACCCTATTATTGAACCTTTGAATAAAAGTATCGTCATATTAATAATACTGCTTATCATAAGTTTAGATATCCATTCGCAATGCGCTATGTGTAGGGCAGTATTGGAAAGTGAAGAGGGCCTCTCTACAGCAAAAGGAATTAATAACGGGATTGTCTATTTAATGATTATTCCATATATTCTCATAGGCGGACTGGGATATTTCATTTATAAAAAACTAAACCAGAAATAACTTTTTAACAATTTATTAAGCCTTAGGATGTAACAATATCATTCTTTTGCAGTCTAATTGTTGTTGTGTCTTACTACAACACGAATAAATAACACTAACTATGCTAAAAATTAGCCAACTGCATAAATCCTATCCTATAGGGGATTCTAGTTTACATGTACTTAAAGGCATTGACCTGTCCGTAGATAACGGAGAGATGGTTGCAATTATGGGATCTTCAGGTTCTGGAAAATCTACCTTATTAAATATTATTGGAATGTTGGATGAGGCAGATTCGGGCGATTATATATTAGATGGTTTGCCAATTAAAGATTTAACGGAGAAGAAAGCGGCAGTTTACAGAAATAAATTTTTAGGATTTATATTTCAATCCTTTAATCTCATCAATTACAAAAACGCGCTTGAAAATGTGGCGTTGCCATTGTATTATCAAGGGCTTAAGCGCAAAGAGCGACAGGAGAAAGCAAAGTTTCATCTTGAAAAAGTAGGCTTACTCGACTGGGCACACCATTTGCCTAGTGAACTATCAGGCGGACAAAAACAACGTGTGGCTATAGCTAGAGCGCTAGCCGCTAATCCAAAACTATTATTAGCTGATGAGCCTACAGGAGCATTAGACACAACAATCTCTTATGAAATCATGGAGTTTCTTCAGCAGTTAAATGATGAAGGGAAAACCATATTAATAGTAACTCATGAAGAAGATATTGCAGCGATGTGTAAACGGATAGTCCGTTTACGTGACGGAGTTATTATGGAAGACAAAAAAGTTAATCAAGTTAGGGCGGGGCAACATGTTTGATTTAGATCTTTGGCGCGAAATATTTCAGAGTATCAACAAGAATAGGCTAAGAACCATATTGTCAGGCTTTACTGTGGTATTTGCTATAATGCTGTTTACCATCCTTTTCGGAATAGCCAATGGTTTACAAAATACTTTTGCAGAAGCTTTTGCAGATGACGCAAATAACTCCATTTTTGTTCAGTCAGGAGAGACTACAAAAGCATATAAAGGCTTACAAGCTGGTCGACGTATACAGTTTGAAAACAAGGACTTTAATTATATCAAAGATGATAATGGGGATAAAATAGAATTCATAACTGCTAGAATTTACAAAAATGTCACCGCTACATTCCGTAACGAGCAAAATAATTATAATGTTAGAGCAGTTCATCCTGACCATCAATACCTTGAAAACACTTTAGTGACTCAGGGACGCTTTATTAATCAAAGAGATTTAGACGAAGAAACGAAGGTTGTTGTAATTGGTAGATTGGTCGAAGAAGATTTATTTTTAAAAACGTTGGCTTTAGGTAAATACATAAACCTTAGTGGTATTCAATATAAAATTGTCGGAGTTTTTGAAGATGTTGGGGGCGATAATGAAGAGCGATTGATTTATATGCCTGTTACTACAGCCCAACGAGTATATGGAAATAACGAATATATTGATCAGATAAACTTGACCTATAACCCTGAGATGGATTTTGACCAAGCTATCGCTTTTAGTAATAGTTTAGAAAAGAAGTTAAAAGAACGATTTTCGATTGCTGCCTTGGACCAAAGAGGGATTCGAGTTAGAAACATGGCAGAAGCATCAAAGAATGTAAATCAAATGATGACAGTTTTGGGAATCATTGTATTTATAATTGGGATGGGCACGCTTATCGCTGGTATTGTTGGGATAAGTAATATTATGATATTCATCGTTAAAGAACGTACAAAAGAAATAGGAATTCGTAAAGCATTGGGAGCTCAACCAAAATCAATTGTATCCATGATTTTAATTGAGTCCGTCCTTATTACTGCTATTGCGGGCTATATAGGTTTACTAATTGGGACGGGAGTATTAAAAGCCGTTGGACCAAGTTTAAAGCAATATTTTATTACAAACCCAAGTGTAAGCACGTCACTTGTAATTTCTGCTACAATTGCATTGGTCTTCGCAGGTACTTTAGCAGGATACTTACCGGCAAAAAAAGCATCAAAAATAAAGCCAATTGTTGCACTTAGAAACGAATAGCTATGATTAGATTTTTATTTGATAGAGACACGTGGCAAGAAGTTTATGATAGTATGAGCAAAAACAAGCTGAGAACTATTATTACGATGATTGGAGTTTGGTGGGGCATACTATTGCTTATTGGCCTATTAGGCTCTGCTAGAGGAATGGAAAATTCGTTTAATAGACTTTTTGGGAATTTTGCAACAAATAGCGTCTTTGTTTGGGGACAAAACACAAGTAAGCCTTTTAAAGGTTTTCAAGAGGGTAAGAGAGTAAGATTAACACTTTCAGATGCAAAGAAAGTTGAAGAAAATGTAGAAGGTATTGAATTTGTGGTGCCAAGAAATAACAATCAAGCCTTTGTGGTTAGAAATTTTTTATCTGGAAATTTTGGTGTTGCAGGAGATTATCCATTACTTGATAAAGTGCAAAAGAAGAAGCTTATACATGGTCGTTTTATAAACCAAAATGATATTGATGAAAACAAGAAGATTGCTGTAATATCTGAAGATATCTATAAGCAACTTTTTGAAAAGGACGAAGATGCCATTGGTGAATTAATCCAGATAAATAGTATAAATTTTGTTGTGGTCGGGATTTTTGAAGAGGGAAATATAAATGTTGGAGGCGATCAAATTCATATTCCGTTTACAACTTTTCAACAAATATATAATCAAGGAGAGCAAATTGGCTGGATGATGATTACAGGTAAGCCTGAATATGATATTAAGCAAATTGAAAATGACGCAAAATTACTACTCAGAAATTTAAATAGAATTCACCCCGAAGACAATCGTGCATTGGGCAGTTTTAATTTGGGAGAACGTTTTGGTAGAGTGACTGGATTCTTAAAAGGAATGCAATTTTTAACTTGGTTTGTTGGTATTGCGACCCTTATTGCTGGGGTATTTGCTATTGGAAATATCTTACTTATTACAGTAAAAGAGCGTACTAAAGAAATTGGGGTAAGAAGAGCGTTAGGGGCTACACCTTTTGAGATTAAAAGGCAAATCGTAGTCGAGGCCGTGTTTTTAACACTAATTGCAGGATTGTTTGGAATCCTTTCTGGCGGATGGATATTAATTCTGTTAGATTCAATGTTTGGGCAAGGGAATGATGCTACGCTCGTAAATGCATCAGTATCAATATCTGTAGTATTTATTGCCTTACTAATTTTAGTGACCTTAGGAACAATGATTGGATTAATACCGGCATTTAAGGCCACAAGTGTAAAACCAATAGAAGCATTAAGAGAAGAATAAAAAATCAATCAATAATAAAATGAAAAAAGCAGTAAAAATTATTATAGGGATAGTATTAATATTACTATTACTTTGGGTATTGGCATATTTTAGAAAATCTAATGCGGCCGAAGTTGTCGATTATAAAGTAAAGGAGCCGTACTATACATCAATCAACACAAAGATTGTTGCTACTGGTAAATTGAATCCAGAAGAAGAAATTGAATTAAAACCTCAAATTTCAGGTATTGTCGATAAAATACTTGTTGAAGAAGGTGATATTGTAAAAAAGGGAGACTTAATTGCTAAAATTAGAGTGGTGCCAAATGAACAAAGTTTGGTAAGTGCTAATAGCCGAATTAAGACTGCCCAATTATCGAAAAATAATACACAAATATTATTTGATAGAAATAAGGCGCTTTTTGAAAAAGGTGTGATTTCTATGCAGGATTTTGAAAATAGTGAGTTGGCATTAAATCAGGCACTAGAAAGTTTACGACAAGCTCAAAATGATTATCAAATAATTAAAAGAGGGTCTTTATCTGGTGGGAGTTCAGCTAACACCAATATTATAGCACAGATTCAAGGAACAATCCTGGAAATTCCAGTAAGAGAGGGTGATCAGGTAATTGAAAGTAACAACTTCAATGCCGGGACAACTATTGCCACTATTGCAGATATGAGTATCATGATTTTTGAAGGGAAAGTAGATGAGGCTGAAGTTGGAAAATTGGAAGAAGGAAAAGATATCAAAGTTATTCTTGGAGCAATTAACGAAAAAGAATTCCCTGCAAAATTAACTTTTGTGGCACCTAAAGGAATTGAAGAAAATGGTGCGGTTCAATTTACAATTAAAGCAGATGTTGAGGTAGAGATGTCTACGAATATAAGAGCAGGCTATAGTGCCAATGCTGAAATTGAATTAGAAAGTAAAGATAGTATTTTGTGTATTAAAGAATCCTTACTTCAGTTTAATAGAATTACAGAAAAACCATTTGTAGAAATACAATTGGAAGATGGTAAGTTTGAAAAGAAAGATGTGACTCTTGGTCTGTCTGATGGAATAAATGTGGAGATTACAGAAGGCGTAGAGGAAGGTGATAAAATTAAAGTTTGGAATAAAGCTTCAAAAGATGATGAAGATGAGGATAACTAATAACATTAATGATAGAAAAATGAAGTATAAATTTTTAATACTAATGCTAGTTATTGGATTTTCATCTGTAGCACAGCAAAAGTTATGGACTTTACAAGAATGTGTAACACATGCCTTAGAAAATAATATATCGGTTAAAAAGGGTGAAAACACGTTATTGATTAACGAGCAAGATATAAAAGGCGCTAAAGGCAATTTTTTGCCTTCGGTTAGTGGAAGCGCATCACACGGATTAAGTTTTGGGCAAACGGAATTATTTCCAGGCTCCTTTGTTAATAGGACTAGTAACTCAACAAATTTTGGGGTTAATGTATCTCAAAATGTTTTTGATGGATTTAGAACAACCTATTTGTACAAACAATCAAAGTTGAATTTTGAAACTAGTGAATTGGAGCTCAATAAGATTAAAGATGATATTTCTCTATTTGTGGCAAATGCCTATTTGAATGTACTTTTTAATAAAGAAAATTTAGAAACTGCTCAGGCACAATACAATTTTTCTAGTAAACAATTGCAACAGGTAAAAGATTTGGTTGATGCAGGAGTCCAGCCCAAAGCTAATATTTATGACTCTGAAGCAACATTAAGCAACGATGCGCAAAGTGTAACGGTAGCAGAAAACAATTACACCTTGTCATTGCTTTCGTTATCGCAATTGCTTCAAGTACCTTTCCAAGGATTTGACGTACAAATTATTGAAATAGATAGCCCATCAGCCGAATTAATGTACAATGATATTAGACCTATATTAAATTATGCATTTGAGAATAGAAACGAAATTAAAATAGCTGAAAAGAACATTGAAAATTCAATGGTTAGTACAGATATTTCTAAAAGTGGATTTCTGCCAAGCGTCAATTTAAACTATGGTTTTGGAACTAATGTATTTTACACAAACTTAAGCAGTGATGAGCAAAGTTTTTTCAATCAGCTTAATGACAATAAAGGACACAGTTTTAATTTGAGTGTGAGCATTCCAATCTTTTCTAGATTTCAAAACAAAACTGCAGTTGCAAAATCACGAATTTTTGAAGAAAATTCTAAATTGGATTTAGAACAAGCCAAATTAGATTTGGAGTCAACTATACAAAGTTCTTTTACAGATGCACAAGCGGCATTAAAAGCCTATACTGCAGCTCGAAAATCGCTAGAGTCACAACAATTGGCATTTAATAATTCACAAGAGCGCTATAATTTAGGCGCTATGAATTCTTTTGATTTGGAGCAAGCTAGAATAAGACTTATTAATGCGCAATCATCTTTAATAAATGCAAAATATGATTTTGTGTTTAAGACTAAAGTCCTAGATTTTTATTTAGGGAAGACCGTTACATTATAAATTGGCATATATATTAAATATAGAAACATCTACAACTAATTGTTCAGTCTCTCTTTCGAAAGAAGGGGAGACTTTAGTTTTAAAAGAAGATTATAGTTCTAACTATTCTCATGCAGAGCGGTTGCATAACTACGTAGATGAGGTTTTAAAAGAAGGAAATATAGGGGTGTCTGATTTGGTAGCAATTGCTATAAGCAAAGGTCCAGGGTCATATACAGGACTTCGAATAGGTGTTTCTGCTGCAAAAGGATTGTGTTTTGCAGCGAATAAGCCACTTATTTCGGTACCAACTCTAACGGCATTGGCACATCAAGTAACTAATGAAAATGGCGTTATTGTAGCGATGTTGGATGCCAGACGGATGGAGGTTTATTCTGCAATTTTTGATGCTGAGTATAAACAAATACGGGAGACCCAAGCCCAGATTATAGATCAAACATCGTTTAGTTCATATTTGGAACAAGGAAAAGTTTATTTCATTGGGAATGGTGTGTTAAAGACTAAACAAGTTATTAATCATCCCAATGCCATTTTTATAGATGATAAATTGCCATCTGCGAAAGAGATGGGAATGTTGGCCTATCATAAACACAAAAAAAGCCACATCGAAGATGTCGCTTATTTTGAACCTTATTATTTAAAAGATTTTATTGCACTCAAGCCTAAAGTTTAAGCCTCTTTTCTAATTTCAACTTGATGCGGATAAGGAATTTCAATACCCTCAGCATCAAGAGCTAATTTACATTGTTCAGTAATCCCAAAATAAACATCCCAGTAATCTTCCGATTTACACCAAGGTCTTACAGCAAAATTCACGGAGCTATCTGCAAGTTCCATAACATTAACAGTTGGCGCAGGATCTTGTAATACTTTTGAATTGGATGTTAACACATTCATTAATACATCTTTTGTTTGTTTAATATCTGCATCATAGCTCACACCAAAAACAAGATCTACTCTTCGTGTTCCTTCAGTGGTATAGTTAATTATATTCCCATTTGATAGCGCCCCATTCGGAATTATAATTTCTCTGTTTGAAAGCCCTGTTAGCTTAGTTGTGAAAATTTCTATTTCTTTAACGACACCAACTTCGCCTTGAGCTTCAATAAGATCTCCAATTTTTATGGGCTTAAATATCATTAAAAGTACACCACCAGCAAAATTCCCTAAGCTGCCTTGTAAAGCCAAACCAATGGCCAAACCTGCTGCTGCTAATATAGCCGCAAAGGATGTTGTTTCAACACCTAATTTGCCTAAAATCACAACAACTAATAAGATTTTTAAAATCCAATTGACGAGATTTAATAAGAATTTTTGAAGACTTTCATCATAATCACGTTTTACCATGACTTTTTTAATGCCTTTGATGATTTTTTTGATAACCCAGGACCCAATAATCCATATTAAAATGGCTCCTATAACTTTTATACCATAAGTTGAAGCAAAGTCGATTAGTTTTTCTAAAATCTCGTCTAAATTCATTACAATTTTGTTTTTATTAATTAAAAAATAAGATTACTATAAGCGCTAGTATAGCAGGAATAGCTTGTACGTAAAATAAACGTATTTTCTTTGTAGAGTAAGACCCATAAATTCCTGCAATGGTCACAAAACTTAAAAATAAAATAGCTACACTTATGTTGTTTTCGATTAAGGAATAGATTAAGCCAACAGCTAAAAACCCATTGTAAAGGCCTTGATTTGCCGCCAAAAATTTCGTTTCTTCTGCAAAATATTTTGACTTTAGCCCAAAGGTTTTTATGCCTTTAGGAGTGGTCCATAAAAACATTTCTAAAACCAAAAAATAAAGATGTTCCAGAATTACTATGGTGATTAATATAATTGTAATTATGGTCATGTTAATTTTCAATAAGAGTTAATGCTTTATCAACTTCTGAAACAGGCAGTTTACAGGCTTTATTTACGCAAACATAAATATACGTTTCATCTTCTACATACCTATTTTTAAGTAGTGGCAGTGTATTGGCTTCTTTACTGCCAACAATAAGTTTGTTAGGGATATAGGATGCATTCAATTCGTTAATTTTTTCATTTGCATCTTCTCCTACCACAGCAACTTCGTAATAATTATTAGTGTAATTTAACATTAGGTCTAGCCAATTTGAAAACCCCGAAGGATATTTTGTCATTTCTGGCTTGACATTATTCAACATTGTTGTAGCCGTGGTATAGTAAGTTTCGTTATCGAAATAATGCGATAATTTGAAAAGATTTTTAGCCATTATTGAGTTACTAGCAGGAATTACATTATCTCTATATTCCGTATTTCTAGTAACTAATGATGCATCTTCATTCGAGGTAAAATAAAACATTTTACTGCTATCATTAAAAAAATGATCAAACGTGTAATTAACCAAATCCTTGGCTGTTTTTAA
>Ga0316189_10001408_pt1 | contig 23839 bp, 21 predicted proteins | sample LowCovwburrow_MG_FD_204930 | JGI IMG/M metagenome (GOLD analysis project Ga0316189, IMG submission 204930) | Coastal sediment microbial communities from Maine, United States - Lowes Cove worm burrow | ecosystem: Environmental > Aquatic > Marine > Coastal > Sediment | place: USA: Maine... | reverse complement strand
CGCGTGGCGCTCCTCAAGCTGGACTTTCTCGATCCGGAGCATACGAAGGAGCGAGGCATGCTCGTCGACGCCGCGAAGCTCGTGAAGAGCTCGATCGAGAGCGGCGAAGAGGAGGCGGAAGAGGAGGGCGAGCTCGCCCCCTCGGAGCGCAAGTATTGGGCAGGCGGCTTCCTGTGGGGCGACCAGTCCCAGCTCAAGGCCTTCAAGGAGGGCGACTACTGGCAGCTCGGATGGGGCCGAGATGCCACGCAGCAGGCCGCGAAGACGAGCTGGCGTCGCTTCGATGAGATCCAAGAGGGCGACTGGTTCGCGATCAAGGGCTACGGGGGCTCCCATGATCTCGTGGTTCACTATGTCGGAGAGGTCCGCGCTATCGATCCCGACCGGGGGCGTGTGGAGCTGGCGACTGACCTCTTCCATGGGAAGGCTCCACGGGGACCTGGAGCAGGGAAGTGGTTTGATGCGCTGCTACCGGTCCGCCAACCGCGTGCGATCGCCACCATCTTTGGTGTTCGTAGTGAGGCTGGGCCGTCTGATCGGCTCCCGGAATACCCAGATCTCAACCTGATCCTCTACGGCCCGCCGGGGACGGGTAAGACATTTCGGCTCCAGAGAGACTTCTTTCCGAAGTTCACACCGCGGGCGGCGACCGATAGCGGAACGCGCGAGGACTACACATTCGTCACGTTCCACCAGTCGTACACCTATGAAGACTTCGTCGAGGGGATCCGCCCGAACGTCGACCAGATCGATGGTGACGCGGGCGTCCGATACATCCTCGAGGACGGCGTGTTCAAGCGTGCGGTCCGCTCGGCGCTGCGCATCGCGGGGTTCGAGGGCAGCATCGACGCCTTCTGCGCCCTGAGCCCAGACGAGCGCCAGGAGCAGCTCGAGGGCGCGCCTCACTACGCGCTCTTCGTCGACGAGATCAACCGCGGCAACGTCGCCAACATCTTCGGTGAGCTGATCACGCTGCTCGAGGAGGACAAGCGCCTCGGCTGCGACAATGAGCTCATCGTCACGCTGCCGTACTCGAAGACGCGCTTCGGCGTCCCCTCCAACCTCCACCTCATCGGCACGATGAACACCGCTGATCGCAGCGTAGAGTCGCTCGACGCGGCGCTTCGGCGGCGCTTCGCGTTCCACGAGTGCGCCCCGCGCTACGACGTGCTGGACTTCGAGATCTCCGGCGGCGTCGATCCTGCGAAGATGCTTCGCGCGATCAACGAGCGGATCGACAAGCTCTACGATCGCGATCATATGATCGGCCACGCCTACCTCATCCCGATCGAGCAAGATCCGAGCCTGGAGCGGCTCAAGGAGTGCTTCGGCCGACGGATCATCCCGCTCCTCCAGGAGTACTTCTTCAGCGACTGGGGCCAGATCGCGCTGATCCTCGGCCGTGAGTTCGTCCGCCGCGTCGACCGTGAGGTCCGCTTCGCCGATGCGGACCATGACGACCTCGAGGCGCTGCGCGACCGGCCGAGCTATGAGCTCGCCGACCTCGACGACATCACGAGCGTCTCCTTCCGGCGGATCTACGAGCATGTCTCGGACGACAATTAGCGTCTTCGAGCACGAGCGGCTCGTTCTCGGCGAGACTCGCGAGACTCGCGAGGGCGGGCGACTCAAGCTGACCCAGGCCCACTTCGATGCGCTGGTCCGCTTCAACGAGCGCAGTGATCGCCGCTACATCAGCATTGGCTACCGCCAGATTCGCTTCCGCCACTATGTGGGCTTTCTGCAGATAGGCGAGTTCGGCATCGAGGTCCTGCCGAAGATCGACAGCCTCTCGGAGGATCGGACTCCGTATCGCGAGGCGCTGCTGGATATGCTGCGGATGACCGGAGGGCTGCGCATTCAGAACCCGAGCGAGGCCTCGCTCGCGGCGAGGCGCGGGACCCTCCTGGATCTCTACATAGTGAGCTTCCTCGATCTCTGCGACGGGCTGCTGCGTGAGGGGCTGACGCGCGGCTATCGGCGGGTCCAGGCGAACCAGCCGGTGTTTCGCGGGCGGCTGGTCACGACCCAGCACCTCCGCCACAACCTCGTCCGCGCCGATCGGGTCTATACGGAGCATCAGGTCTACGATCACGAGATCGTCGTGAATCAGGCGCTCGTCTCGGCGCTCGGCGAGCTCGACCGGCTGCCGCTCGCGCACGGGCTCCGCACCCGTGTCCAGCGCTGTCGGGCGGCGCTGCCGGAGTCGCTCGGCGGGCTGCCCAGCCTCGCGGCGCTCGACCGCGTAGTCCTGGGGCGGAACACCTCGCGCTATCGACACGCGCTAGAGTTCGTCCGGCTCATCTTGACGCACCGGGCGCCGACATTGCGGACGGGGCGGTTGCCGGTGCTGGCGGTGCTCCTGGACATGAACCAGCTGTGGGAGCGGTACGTGCTCGCGCTGCTGCGGGCGGTCGCGCCCGAGGGGATCCGCGTCGACGGGCAGAGTTCGCGCGCCTTCTGGCGGCCGGATAGCCCCGGCGAGCGCAGCCGCAAGGTCCGCCCGGACATCGTGGTCCACGACGGCCGGGGCGGCGACGTGCTCGCGATCCTTGACACGAAGTGGAAGATCCCGAAAGGCGGACGCGCGGCGATCGGCGACCTCGGACAGATGTTCATCTACAACGAGCTCTTCGCCTGCCCGCATGCGGTTCTTGTCTACCCCGGGCACGGGGTGACGACGGTGCGCCAGAGCGGTCGCTTCGAGAGCGCCGTGCACCGCTGCTCGACGGTCTGCCTGAGCCTGCTGCGGCCGGGGACGTTCTCGCGGTCGTTCGCGCGCGAGCGCGCGCGCGAGTTCCTCGATCGGCTCCTTCCGAAGGCGTGAGGAGATTCGGGAGTTGGAGCTGGAGATTCAGGGGATGCTGGCGGAGGTGCTGGCGTGAGGGGTAGCTTGGCGACCAAACTGCGTCTACTGCTCCACGCAGATCAGACGCGCCGCATAGCCACAGCTGGTGGCCGCCGCGTCGGACCAGTTCTTGTCTACCGCCCCGAGGGTGCCCCGCAGGCCAGGATCCCCCTTCTTTGGGCTCGTCCAGCCCTTGCAGGATGGCGATGCGGCTTCGCCTGCGGCGGATGTGCCGGTCCACACCGAAGTGTCGGAGGCCACCATGCCGAGCTCATCGATCGTGATCGGGTTGTCGAGCGCGCCATCGGTCAGGTCCGTCCAGGACGCCGCGATGATCGTCTTGCCGTCCAGGAGCAGATAGGGGACGTCATGATGGACCATGCGGCTCGACGGTGACTTATCGTCCGCGCTCAGCCAGGCGAGAAAGCTGCCAGCGTTCGCGAGCCCGGCCTCCATCGCCAGGGTGTTGCACTGGTCATCCGCGCCTGGGAGCCCGCCGAGGGCGCCGTCGTAGGCCTCGCTCGTGACGAAGACGACCTTGCCTGCGAGCTTGCAGGCCTCCGTGCAGGCCTCGCCGTCCTCGCCGTTCTTCTCTTCGCCGAGGTCGCACTCCTCAAAGGGCTTCTGTGTCTCCTCGTCGCCGCAGTGAGGGCCCTTTGTGCAGGTTTTCGGTGTGCACCCGCCGTAGGTACCCGCCTGGTTCTCGTCGCCGAGGTCGCACTCCTCGAACCCCTCCCACACGAGGCCGTCGCCGCACTCCGCGAGCGCACACTGGGAGGTACACTTCCCAGCGTCGCTGTTGCCCAGGCCGTCGTCACACTCCTCGCCGGCGATCTCCTGGAGGAGGCCATCGCCGCAGCGCGCCTGTGCGCAGCTCGCCGTGCAGAAGCCGTCATCGGCGTTGTCAGGACCGAGGTCGCACTCTTCGCCGAGATCGACGGAACCATCGCCACAAACTCCGGGATCCATCGATGTGGGGCCTGTACTCGAGCTTGAGCTTGAGCTTGAACTCGGGTCGTCAGTCGTCGTCGTAGGAGCGGAGGAGCTTGTCGTCGGTGGCTCTGCGGTCGCTGATGGATCCGCGGTGAGCGTCAGCGTTGGGGAGGTCGACCCGCTGGTCGAGGAGCTCGACTCCGTCGCGCTCGTCGCTGCACCCGCTTCAGGATCGTTGGCACAGCCTCCCCAGGCGACCGCGACGATCACGACCAGCCCCCGGGTAGGCGACGTCGCCCTCTTCACAGCCTTGCCTCAAAGCAGTAGAGGTGAAGGGTGAACCCACACTCGGCGCCAAACTCCGAGACGTAGTTGGTCCACTGCTCGTCGATGAGGTCGTTGAAGCCGTGGCGGACCTTCTCTTGGCTCGGGTTCGACCAACCGTCGCAGTGGCCGTCGGGGTACGACGTCCCGTCGGGCTTGGTCCCGGTCCAGACGCCGACCTCGTGCATCAAGGTGCCGTCAGCGGTGCGGTCGATCGGGTGGAGGAGCTCGCCGTCGGTGAGGTCGTCCCAGCCGTAGGCGATAACCTCGCCTGTGACGAGGACATAGCGCCCACCTGCGTGATCGAAGCGGGTTGACGGTGAGTCCACACCGTCGCTGGTCCACGCCCGGAAGCGCATGGGGTTCGACAGCCCTGCGTTCTGCGCCGCCTGTCCGCAGCGGAGGTAGGTGACGTCGAGGTTGCCGAGCTCCTTGACCGCGAAGGTCTCCTTGGTGACGAAGACGCGCCGGTCGCGGTAGCACTCCGCGTTGCAGCCGTCGTCGTCGATCAGGTTGCCGTCGTCGCACTCCTCCACGCCCTCATGGAGCACCCCGTCGCCGCAGGACGCCTTGACGCAGATGTTGAGACAGCTGTCGCTGTTGTCCTTATTACCGTCCTCGCACTCCTCTTTGCCCTCCCAGAGGATTCCATCACCGCAGGTCGGATACTCGCAGGCGTTGGTGCAGTTGTCGGAGTCGACGTCATTCCCATCGTCGCAGGCCTCGCCTGGCTGTTGGTAGCCGTCTCCGCAGCGGGGCAGGGCGCAGGTGTTGGTGCAGCCGTCGTTGTTGATCTTGTTGGCGTCGTCGCACTCCTCGAATTCAGGATGGACCACACCATCGCCGCAGGCGGGCAGGGGGACGCATTGGAGCGAGCAACCGCCGAGCCCATCCGCGACCGGCTTATTGGCGTCGCCGTCGTCGCAGAGCTCGGGCTCCTGGAGAATGCCATCACCGCAGCTCGGCGGGGCGCAGAGCGGGGTGCAAGGGCCCTCGTCGCGGTTATCGTCGCCGTCATCGCAAAGCTCGACGCCCGCGTGGATGAGTCCGTCACCGCAGCGGGCGGTTTGGCATTCGAGAGTGCAGGCGCCGTCGTCGGCGTTCTTGTCGCCCCGATCGCACCCTTCGCCGACGTGCGCCTCGGGGACCGCGTTGCCGCAGATACCCAGGCCGTGGTCATCGCCGGCGCAGGCGATGACCATCGCGGCCGATAGGCACAGAGCATGGGTGGAAACGCGCATCATGGATTCACGCTAGTGGGATAGGTCGGCCAGGTCAATGGGGTGTTGCGGTCACGGAGCAAGAACGACGCCTGCGTATTCGCCGCTTTGCGAGGAGGTGGAGTTGTCATCTCCGCGCGGCGAGCCTCGTGGGCTCCTGCCTCCACTTGGATCGGGCCTTCGTCAGGCCGCGAAGAACGCAGTTATTGGTCAAAGTCATGTCCCCTGCGGGTGTGTATCTCCCTCAGTGAAGGGCAGTGAGGACTGCGGCGGTGGCAAGCAACAGGGCTACAACGACGATCAGGATTCCGGCACGGGAGCGAGAACTTCGGATCTGGAGAGACGAAGGGGGCAGCAGGGCTGGCAAGGGAGAGCTTTCAGGTTCCTCCTGTTGGGAGGTCTGTTGGGAGGCCTGTTGGGAGGCCTGTTGGGAGGCCTGTTGGGAGGCCTGTTGGGAGGCCTGTTGGGAGGCCTGTTGGGAGGACTGTTGGGAGGACTGTTGGGAGGACTGTTGAACCGCGAATTCGCACGTTGCATCTTGGGTACCATAGACGTGGCGAAAGTGCCTTCGCTGCTTGTTTCCCCCGTAGAGTTTTACCGGCTGGTGGCACATCGTACACTGATACTCCATCTCCGGGATGTCCTCTTGCGATGCAAAAACGCGGTGGTGAGTCTGTGGGTCCAGTGCGACTTCCATGGTGTCCTCCTCGCTGCGTCAGAAGCTCCAGTAGGCTGTTGTTGAGGAGCAGGGTAGCGAGTCTCCGTGCTCTTTACCTGTCCTGTATTCAGGACGCAGGGCACCACGAGGCCAGGGAGCGCGAATCTCGCATTGGCATCGGTGTAGTTCTCACCGCCTCTCTAGGCCTGTGCGAGCGGTGATGCGATGCTGATCTCGAGGTGGCGGCGCTGAGGAAGCGACTTCCGCCCAGACTCACGGACGCCGCGAAGGAACTGAACGGCGAAGAGTGATCTCGCCCAGTGGGGCGGTAGCCCGGCGAAAGGCGGAGCTCCGAGGAAGTCCCCTACCTCCTTGGCATACTTTGGCACACTGTTCCTCGGATGGACAGGTTGGGCTACAAGCGCACGTTGAGCATCATCATTGGAGCTTTGCTGCCGAGCTACCAGAGGAGTCTGTTTGCGGTCCCACTCCGGCAAGTTGCGCAGAGCTGAGCGACTCTTCATTGGCGCGGCTGGCCTGCTTGCTGGCGATCAGCCGCTGGACCAGATCAAGCGCTCCAGGCCGACTCACGTTCGCTTCGATGAAGTAGCGTCGGCCGTCGAACTCTACCTCAACGGGGCGGATAAAGTCTCGCCCATGGTCGTGTCTCGCTGTCTCGGCGATGAGGTAACGGACCCGGCCTGATTTGTACGGGATGTCGTCGGGGCGGAGGAGGCCGCGGTCGAAGAGCGCGGTGACAACCTCCCTGAGGAAGCTCGGCACGTCGTAGGCCTCGATCTTCTCATCGCCAATCGTGATGGACAGCGGCGTGGTCTCCTCCACGGCTGAGGGGGGCCGGTCTTGGACCGTCGCTTGAATGTCGAGCTTGTCGCAGAGGAGTGCCGCTGCCGAAAGCGCCTGGTCGTAGGTGTAGGCCGTGTTCATCGAGTAGCCGCCGCGCTCGATCATCGAGTCGAAGCGGCGTCCGTTCTTATGGTACGGCTCCTCGGCCAGGAGGTAGCGGACACGCCCTGTCGCGACGGGCACGATCTCGGCGATCGGGGCATCTCTGGCGATCAGGTGATCGAGCAAGGCGGCGAAGAAGCGCCGAACAGTCGGCCCCTCGATCCGCAAAGGGCCTTCCTCGCTCGCGAGGTCGATCCCGAGGCCGAGTCGAGCGCTCGTCGTCGTCTCGTCGTCGTCGTCAACCTCATCCTCGCGGAGATCGATGACTCCGCCAGTCTCGGGGTCAGCGCCGTCGCTGTCGAGCTCGTCGTCGAGCTCATCCTCGAGCAGCAGCTCAACATCGGGGGATGTGGCGGTGATCCCGAGACGCGCGAGGAGGCGGAGCGTCTCGGTGAGCGCCTGTTCACGGCGGAGGTTGCCCTCGAAGAAGAGGTGGTCGACCTCGATCGGCGCTGCGAAGGGCGTCCCATTGGCATGTTTCGGGGTGTACGCGACCAGGTAGCGCGTCTTGCCGATCAGCATCGGGACGGCGGCCGAGGCGTCTCGCTGTCGGGCTTTGATCGCTTGCAAAACGGCCGTGAAGAGCTCGCGCAGGTTGTCCGCGCGCAGCACCTCGTCGCCGATCTGGATCGTCATGATGGCGTCGCTCGTGTCGACGGTTGTTGGCTTGGCGTCGCTCTCCTCTGCGAAGAGGGCGCTGAACTCCTTGAGCTCAGCGTCGTCGAGGGCAAGCCCTTCGTCACTGAGGAGTTCGGCGCAGAGATCGAGGAGGCGCCGCAGGGGCGCGGCGTAGCCATGCTCGGGACGTTTCGGGCGGAGCTCTGCGAGGAGCGCCCGCAGCCGTTCGGGTTTGCTCGGGTCCTGCGCTTTGAAGTGACCGTGCAGACGATCCAATTGAGCGCCGTTGAGCTGGCGGACACGATCCTCCTGTTCGAGCTCCCCGAGCACCGTGTCGAGGTCGGGCTCAGAGAGCTCGCTATCCGCTCGGAGCTGGTTGAAGCTCATGAGAACGTTGTTGTCGATCTGCTCAAAGATATAGTCTTTGCGCCGCGTCGGCAGCTCCTCCAGACGAGACAAGAGCGTCTCTCGTCGCTCAGCTGCGCGTTCGGGGCCGAGGAGCTTCGTGAGTAGAGCGATGCTCTGCTCACGAGCGGAGTCGTCTTCGTTCGAGTATAGGTTGATCGCCGCTTGGATCTCCCCCTCGACACGTTGGCGCTCATTTGCGGATAGGGCGAGCTCTTCGAGCTGAGAGTGCAGCTTCCCCTCTCGCTGAGTCCGGGTGATCAGGCCGTGAGCGAGGTAGGCGTCGAGATAGGTGTCAGCATAGCGCCGGGCGAGATGTTCGGATGACTGGAGCGTCTTCGGGAATTCCACATAGCGGACGACGGCGTCCAGCTCGTTCGGCAGCTCTCCGCGACGGGCGAGGAGTCGGGCGGCGACGGGGGCCGAGAGGCCTGCGTTGAAGGCTACATGCGAGGTTCCGAGCGGGGCTCGTGCGTCACTGATCTCGTTGCGCAGTGCGACTGAGCGTTTGCGGCCGCTATCCGGTTGAGGTGCGAGCGCTGGTCCCACGTCGATGACCTCGTAGAGCGAGAGGAGGCGCTCGAGCGGCGACCACGTGAGCAGGTCATCGACGGCCGGAGCGAGGTAGCGACAGACGACGGTGTACATCGTAGGATCGCGAGGAAACCAGGTCTCAGCGGCCTGGTGCCCGTGGCCCTTGTTGCGGAAGGGGACGATCGCGGAGAGGAACTCGATCAGCCCTGAGCTGCCGAGCGCCTTGCCGTCGGGGAGGTTCTTCTCTAGGTACCTCGTCAGCTTGCGGGGCGGGATCTCGAAGTCACTGCGGGCGCCATAGATCAGCTTGAAGGCCCGATTCAGCCTCGCGCAGGTCGTGGGGACCTTGTCGTGCAGAACCTCGTCGAGCTGCGGGACCGGTTGATCGAAGTTGACCGAGCTCTTCGCGAAGGAGCGGAGCGCGCCGACGGCAGTGCCGAAGACAAGCTCGGAGGGCGCTTCGCGGAGGCTGCGCTCGAGCTTCTCGTCGAGCGTGTCGAGCGGACGCTCCAGGTAGACGCTGTTCGCGATGTTGCTGATATAGCTCGCCAGCCACTCGAGCAGGTGGCAGTAGCAGGCGAAAGCATCTGACGGTGAGGCGGCCGTGATGACATTTCGCAGGTGCTTGATGAGCGGCTTGGGGTAGTCGGTGAAGACGGCGCTGACCTTGGGGAGAGGGTGGGGCTCGGTCGTCATGGGGATCCTAGTTACTCTTTCCGGGGATCTCAGGGGTCTGAGCCCCCGCGGCCGTTCTCTTCGTTCGTGTGGTCAGCTCCGGGAGTCGCGACGAAGCCTGCAAGCCAGGCGGTGACTCGGCGCATAAACGCCCAAACGTCACGGTCATCGGGAGGCTACAAGTTGGACTCGATCGGGCCGAGTTTGTCGAGCGCAGCCGGGTGATGGCTCCCTGCTCGATCGTTGATACGTTCGACGTTTCACCGTTTGGGCCGAACCTGAAGGTTATCTGCATCGAGATGCGCCTTCATCTTGGGTGGCCTTCGCGTGCGACACAGCCAGCCAGCTAGCGACACGTCGCACAAAGGCCCAGATGTCGTCCTCAGCAGGGGCGAGGCCGGTGGCGGTAGGGCCCATCGCCTCGAAGATGGACGGGATGAAGTCTGTCTTGTGCCGCTTGCCGCGCGGAATATGCGTGAACTGCAAGAGCCACTGCTCCAGGGCGCCGTTCTCTGGGACGAAGATGCCGAAGCGCGCGAGCGTGTCAGTGAACATCTTGACGACCTCAGCCTCTTGCGCTGTCAGGGATGAGGCTCCGCCGCTCTTAAGGAGCGGCTTTCGATCCGCAAAGATCTTGCTGACTTGATCGCTCATAGAAAGGAGCGATTGGACCCCAAACTCGTGGGCGTTCGTGCCGCGGAGGAGCCCCTCAAGGACAGCATTGTCGTTGAGCAGATCGAGGTCCGTGATGCAGGCGCAGGGGACCCCGGATGCGCGGAGCTTGGAGACGACCTTCGGCAGCGACTTTCGGCCGTTGGCGTTGATCATCAAGACGTCTCGCATAACCGTAGGGTAGTCTGGGTCGTGGATCGCCAGTCGATCGCTGATCTCTCCGTACAAGGCGACGTCTGAGGCTCCTTCGCAGACGAGCGCGCCTTTGTGAAAGAGGGCGCCGAGGATGCCTGTGGAGCGGAGGAGCGGGTCGGTGCTCATCTCCTTGACCAGGTCGGTCGACAGGGCTTGGGCGCTACCCTGGCCGTCGCGGTAGTCGAGGCGGCAGATGCTCACGGGGTGGCGGGTCGAGAGGCATCCGGCGACAAAATCGGGGCTGTGGGTCGCTGCGATGATCGAGAACCCGCGCTCTTCGGCGAGGTTCGTCAGGAGGGCGCCGAGCTGACGTGCGAGTCGCGGGTGGAGGGAGATCTCAGGCTCGTCGAGCAGGAGCAGGTCAATGTCGTAAAGGAGGCACTCGACCACGAGGGCTGCGAGGCTTCTCTCGCCATCACAGCGCTTGTCCAGCGGCGTCGTTCGTGCGAAGAAGGCTCTGCTCTCCTCGCTCCATGGTGGGCTCTCCGGTAACGGGCCGTTGGTCTTGTCATAGCTGACGGCGCGCAGCGCCGTCATATCCGTCGGATCAACCGCGATGCTGAAGCCTCCTAGGTTTGATAGGGCGCGGTTGACGTCTGACCGCACTTGCTCCTGTACTAGGAGTCGCATGAGGGGATGTCGATCGCGATCGTCTGGTGCTTGTGGAGCGCAGCGTTTAAGAGTCTCCAACCTCGTCGAAAGGGTGCTGAGGTAGACTGAAAGCTTCGATACTTCGGCTCTCGACAGAGCGGACTTCGCAAGTAGATCCCGTGCAAGTCGAAGAGGGTCGACCTCGGCGAGTTCGCCGATTAGAGTTCGTAGCTCCTTAATGGGGCGATCCATCCAGTTTCGACCATACTGCTCGGTGCTCGGGGTTTTCTCGCGCTCGTAGTAGTTGCTCTCGTAGTCATTTACGAGGCTGCCGGCGGGTTCGATGATGCTGTGCCCCTGAGCTGGCGGCTTCTGCATGTACTGCTGGATGAAACAATGGATGCGGTGCGCAGTCGCGGCCTCGACTCGGCGACTCCATCGTCCTTGTTCTGCAGGACGTGGCTCGGTAGGGTGAAAACAGCGCAGGACCCGACTTTCACGGCCATTCGAGGAGCTGCCTGCATGTCCGAAAAGATCTACAGTCACGGCGCGAATCTCACGGAGTAGGAGGCTCTTGCCCACACCGTTGGGCCCCACGATGAGGGTCATCGCGCCGAGTTCGAGGTGTGGCCAGGCCTTGCCGGGCGGGCTGAAATTGAAGCCGATCTTCATCGCTGGATCCTCTCGCTAGTCCGCGATCCGGTACTTCGCCCCGCGGCGCTGTCCTTGCTTGTCGACGAGCCCTGCGTCGAGGAGGGCGCCGATCGTCTTGGTCCAGTCTTTTGGGTTGATCGCGGCCGCGGCGAGGAGGGCTGACTTGCCCAGGGGGTCGTCGGCGGCGTGGAGCGCGCGGAGGGTGGCGAGCATCGGTGGGGTGAACGCGAGGTCCTCAGCGGCGAGGAGGTGATGGATGGCAGGGGGGTCGCCGGGGAGGGGCTCGCGTGAGTGGAGGCTGGCAGGCGTGGGCGATTTCGCTCCTGGGCCGGCTCTCGCCGCGGTCCGGCGGGTCGGGGGGGGCTCGCTGGCGGCGTCCTCCGTGGGCTCGGCCGTTGCTGGGGCGTGGCTCGGGGCTGCCGGCCGAGGCTTGGGCGGGGCGTTGTCCGTGGGCGTAGCGGAGCCGGCGTCGGGCTGGGCGCGGAAGAGCGGGAGCTCTTCGTCGCTGGCTGCGGTGCGGCGGCGAGAGGATGTCTCCCGCGCCGCGCGGGTGTCGGTCGTCGTCGGGGGAGTCGGCTTGGACTTCGCCTTCTTGGCGCGTTTGGCTGAGGACCGCGGCTTGCTCGCCGCGGTCGCGGCGGCTGAGGGCGTGGGTCCTCCGGCTGCGCCGAGCTCGGCTGCGTCCGTGTCATCCGCCACAGGAGCGATGGGGCGGACTGGGCGGACGCGGGGGGGCGAGGCGCCGTGCTTGACTCCGGTGGTCTCGGCGATGATGTCGGCGTCGGGGCCGAGGGCTCGCTGGAGGACGGGGGCGATCTGCTCGGCCTCGTCGCGGGTGAGCCAGGGGTGGGCGACGCTGGGGTCGGCGGGCGGCGGGTCGAGGACGGTCGCGTAGGGCTCGCCACCGGCCATCGCCGCGGCCATTCGCCGGTAGAGGTCGAGGATCGCCTCCTTGGTGCGGTAGCTGTCGTGGGTCTTCTGGTCGCGCTGGCGGACCAACCAAAACGACTCCATGACGTGATCGACCTCGGCCTCGGCGAGGCCGTAGAGGTGGAAGTAGGCGGCGTCAAGCTCGGCACGGAGCCAGAAGCGGCGCTCCTCGTCCCAGCGGAAGGGCGGTCCGTCGTAGCCGTGGTCGCGGGCGAAGCCGGCGAGGTCCCAGGCGGTGTAGGTCAGCTCGAGGACGCGGGGGAGGATCCAGTCGGCGAGGGTTTTTGTGGTTGGGTCCCAGGGGGGCTGGGGGTCGTAGGCGGATGGGGGGAGGACCGGGAATTGCTTGAGGATGAAGAGCGTGAGGGAGGTTCCGCCCACCTTCTGACGGGCTGCGTAGTCGAGTGCGAAAGACGTGAGGTTGGCCAGCAGAGCACCAGCTGGTTTTTGGCTCGGACACATGAGGGGGAACTTGTGGCCGACTGCGTCACGAGGAAGGACAGCGGGAATCACTGTTCGTATGTCTGAGTTGCGGCAGACGTCGCGCCAGCCGAGAAACCAAGGTGGCGACCATCGCTCATCGAGTTTCGCCTCAACGTGTTGGACGTCGACCCAATAGCGCGACTCGGGCAGCAGAAGCGGCTTTGCATGGTCCTCCGGGGTCAGGTAGGGCAGAAAACCCTTGTTCGCCTGCGCTTGGGTCTGACCGTCGTAGGTGCCAAAACGGTGGTCAAAGTGGTGGACCATCTTCGCCTCGTAGAGCGGGAGCATAAGCTCATTCTTCTTGGCGTAGCAATTTCCGGAAAAGCCCCAACCCTCGGCGTCAAGCTGCTCGCGTGTGCGGAAGAGGCCGGAGTCATTGGCCATGTCGAGCATCCGCTTGAATGAGACTCCCCACGGGTTGCCGCTCTCCGAGTGCTCGTCCCAGAGAACTGGGAGCTTGCGGTAGATCGCGGCATTGATCGCGGCATCGATCCTCCGGCGAAAGGTCGGTAGCGTCCGGGTGTTCGGGTTGATCCGCGCGAAGTCCTCGGCGCTCAGAGTGTAGCGGCGATCCGGATCGCGGAGGTGCTCCGCCTGGCGTGAGAACGCCGAGAACATGGGGGAGTCGATAGATGTCTCGGCGCCGCCGATTGTCAGGAGGCAAAAGCGCAGGGCGTTGTGGATCCCCGCAAATATGTGGTCCTCGTTCTCGAAGTGAAATAGGCTCACTAGAGTACGGCTGTTGACGAGGTCGGCGAAGTACAGCTTCGTCGTGTCATCCATCGCGATACCAGCGGGGACGATGATCCCGAGACGGCCCGACGGATCGAGGATCTCGCGGTCGAGCTCGGCGAAGATCGAGTACGTGTTGATATCTCCGCGCCCGCATAGCGGGTAGCGATCGCCAAGCCGAACAATCTGCGACTCGCCGCTGGACACTCGCAGCGCCCCTCTCCACTCATCCCACAACGATGGGTCAGTCATCGGTAGCTTGGCGATCATCTTCTTGCGAGCGGCGGCGTTCTTGGCACCGGCGATCGTCGGGCTCCGGGTCGCGAAGAACTCCTTCTCTTGCAGCTTGATCCGCTCCCAAGGCGGGTTCCCGAGCACCACGTCAAACCCACCATCCCAACCGTGCTCGCTGCTCTTCGAGTCTTCGCCTGTGCTGACGACCACCGAGAACACCTGTGGAAACGCCAAATACCAGTGAAAGAACTCATACTCCGCCGCGAGCCTATCCACGATTGTCGCGGTCTCGGGCGGCGCGAGGGTCGGAGCGGCGGCGATCCGCTCGAAGAGCCAGTGCGTCGGCGCGGCCTCCTCGTGGCGTTCCACCGCGTCCTTGGGCCAGACAAAGGCCGCGCACCAGGTGTCGGCGATCCGCCGCAGGGCGCGTGTCTCGGGCGACTCCAGGTGCTCTCGGTAGCGTCGCGCCTTGGCCTCGGCGCCCGCGAGCGTGCCGTCGTCCATGGCCTCGATCGCCTCGACGCGGCTGGCGAAGCGGCCATAGTCCACTGTCGGCGCGCTGACGCCGGCATCCTCCGAGAAGAGGCCGTGCTGGACGCCTTGGGCCTTGCCCTTGCGCTCGTCGCGGTTGCGCGTGCGAAGGCGTGAGGCGACGGTCCTGTCGTCACCCTCGATCGGTTTCCAAGCCTTGTCGGGAACCCCACCTGCGATCAGGGCCGGGGTCGCGCCGAGGAGGGCGTTGCCCTGGAGGATATGGCCGTCGAGGAAGGGCAGCGGGCGCTCGGGGTCGATCGCCTCGATCCAGAGAGACACCTTGCACAGCTCGACCGCCATCGGGTTGATGTCGACGCCGAAGAGACAGCGGGCGTAGACGTCGCGCAGGGCGTGGCGGACGGCGATCGGGCTCGGCTCGTTGTCGTCGGCGCGGATCTGGGCGAGGCGGTGGGCGATCCGGCGGCCGGCGGCGACGAGGAAGTGGCCGGATCCGCAGGACGGGTCGCAGACCTTGAGGCGGAGGAGCGCTCGCTCGCGGGCAACGGCGCCCCCGCGGACGGTGCAGGCGCGGTCGAGCACCGGGTCGAGCGCGGAGTCGAGGAGGCACTCGACCAGGGACTCGGGCGTGTAGTAGGAGCCGGTGGTCTTGCGCTCGTTGCCGGCGGCGCTCTTCAGCGCGAAAGAGCCGGACTCGCGGTGGAGGAGGGGGTGGAGCTCGAGGAGCGACTCAAAGACGGAGCCGAGCTCGTCGGCGCCGATGCTCCGCCAGCTCACCGCGCGGACGAACCCCGCGTCGTCCTTGAAGGTGCAGAGGGCCCGCAGGGCCGGGAGGAGGTCGCGGTTGGCGAGCTCGACCGCGCTCAGTTCGGGCGTGGTCTCCGGGTCGAAGAGCGCCGATCCGAGCGCGGGTAGGTCGAGCTCGGCGCAGCCGCGGTGGAGCTTGCTCAGGACCAGGCTGAGGCCGCGCCAGCGATCTCCGTGGGGGCTCCCGCGGCGGCGCAGGGCGAGCTCGCGGAGCTTGGCGGTCGCGTAGTAGCGGGTGTAGCGGTCCTGCGCCCGCCGGCGGTCGGCGGCGAGCTCCGGGTCGAGCGCGTCGTCGATCGGGGGCAGGAGGACGCCCCGATCCTCGGCGACGAAGACGAAGATCAGGCGGTAGACCAGGCGGAGGAGCTGGCGGTAGTAGCCCTGGGGGGAGAGCGCGCCGCTGCGGAGGGCTCCGTTCAGGGCGGCGTTGGCCGGGTGACGGAGGAGGCCGGAGCCGATCCCGGTGATCGCCTTCTCGACGCCGTCGCGGAGGCGGTCGCGGACGCGGGCTCCCTCTTCCTTGGCGCGGGCGAACCAACGCTCGATCGGCGCCGACTCAGGGCGCTTCGGGGTCGCCTCGGCCGGGAGCAGGCGTGAGGCGTGGGCGCAGAGCCAGAGGAGCCGGAAGTCTGAGAAGAGCTCGCCGTTGAAGATCGCCTCGAGGTCGAACTCGAGGTAGGGGCGGCGGGTGAAGGTGTGGGAGTCGCGGAGGAGGCGGAGCTGGAGGCCGTTGGTGACGATCCCCCCTGGTTGTCCTTGATCCGCTCGACCGCCTTGAGCGCATTGTTGACCCCGAGGAACTGGTGGTTTTGGCCGACGATCTTGGCGACGTCCGACTGTTGCTCCGAGAAGAGGGTGAAGTTCTCGACGATGTCGAGCAGCCGCGACGGCTCGCAGACGCCGCGCAGCACGGTCTCGATGCTGACCGTCGGCGTCTCGTCCTCGCGCTCGATCCGCTTCCACTCCTTGAAGTGCTCCCACCCCGCGGTGAGGCTGCCGACCTTGGAGTCGATCCCGTTGGAGAGGATGACGACGCCGTTGGCCCAAAAGAGGTGCGGGCAGCTGTTTTTGTAGCTGCGGAGGTTGTCGTCGAAGGCGTGCTTGACGCTGACGTCCGGCCGCTTGAGCTCGATGAAGACCAGCGGCAGCCCGTTGACGAAGCCGAGCAGGTCGGTGCGGCTGTTGTAGAGCTCGCCCGCGATCCAGAATTGCTGGGCGAAGAGGTACTCGTTGGCCCCGTCGCTCGGAGCGGGGCGGCTCCAGTCGATGATCTTCGCCCGCGCCTGCTCGGCGCCGCCGTCGTCGAGCGGGACCCTGACAGTCACGCCGTCCCGCAGCATCTCGTAGAGGTCGCGGTTGGCCCGGACGAGGCTGAGCGTCGACCGGTCGCGCGTGATCAGCTCGTACGCCTCGTCGATCGAGGCTCTGGGGAGGTCTGGGTTCAGCCGCTCCAGAGCCGCCCGCAGCGGCTTGGGGAGGAACCACTCGGCGTGGCTGTCGCGGCCGTAGTCGCCGTCCTCGCCGAGCTTCTCGTGGTAGCAGTTCGCCCAGGACCAGCCGAGGTGTTCGACGATCTCTCGTAGGGCGTCCTCGAGTTCGGCTTCGGATAGCTTGCCTGAAGTCATCTACGTGTTCTCCGGGAGGTCGAGCCTGTCAACGTCGATCTCGCCTGAGATTAGGCGTGGGAGGAGGAGGTCGCGGGATTCGCGGAGAACTTCCCGTTGGCGAAAGAGGACATCCCAGAGGGCATGAGCGCGGGCTGCAAAGGCACTGAAAGCAGATCGGGTGGCGACATCAGGAACTGGGATCGAGACTTCTGCCAGGACTTTGGTGTCGAGCTTGCCGGTTCCATGCGAGGCTGCGCCAGATCGCTGGCGGATCTCGTCACGCATCGAGTCGAGAGCGTGGAAGAGCACGTACGGGTCGATACCAGGGGTGCACACGAGCGCCTTTAGGTCCTGGTTGAACGCGACTGGCCGTCCTGCCATCCCGATACGGAACTCCTTCTTTAGCGACATTCCACGCACTACCGCCAAGATTGCATCTTTCGGAGCCAGGCGACTGCCTGCCTTGAGCGCCTCTCCGGTGATCTTGAGCTTGGCATCGTGAATACGCATTCGGGTTAGCTCACCCGAACTCACCCACGGGATATCACCGTCCCAGAATTCTGCGCGAGACTTTCGTGGTGTGCCGCCTGATAGAAACTTCGCACACTCGCCCAGTCCTCGGTACTCCCACCCCTCCGGGATCTGGCCCAGGGGGGAGTCGACGAGCTTGACCTTCTCGTGGCCGGGGAAGCGGAAGTGGACGAACCACTCGCGGTAGAGCGCCCGCGCCATCTCCTCCAGGATCTTGATGCGCTTGGTGTTGTTCTCGATCAGGTCGTCGTAGGCCGACAGGATGCCCGCGATGCGCCGTTGGGTGGGGAGGGGAGGGAGCGAGGGGAGCTCCATCCCGCGAATGTCTCGCATGTTTGCCTTCCTCAACGCGCTCGAGGAAGCGGGCGAGGTGATGCCGGACGAGCACCGCGGCGTCGCAGCCGTGAGTGTCGCGGGGGACATAGACCCCCGGGCTGGCGCACACCGGCATCGCTGCCGGCGCTGCAACGCCGCGGCCGGAGAGGGCTGCTCAGAAAGTGCGCGTGATCCCATCACAAGCGCTCGCGTCCCCCTGGGTCTAGCGTCCCATCTCGGAGCCGCGGACGACTCACCGGCCGGCTGACGCACTGGCCGCGAGAGCCGAGTAGCGGACTCAGCACCGCGGCGTCGCAGCCGTGGGTGTCACCTATTAACCGCTTCAGTCGTCCAATTCGGTACGCCCACGCAGGGCCTTCCGCAGGGTTTGCATGTCGTCGTAGCTGAGCGCGGAAAACTTCATGGATGACGAGTAGGCCTCGAAGTTTGCCGAGAGCAGGGACGAAGGGTCAAACGAGTCGCAGGTGAGCGTCAAGTCCCGACAGTGACCGATCAGGCTTGCCTTTCGAGGATTACCCGGGTGCAGAGCAAAATGCCCTTCGCTGCTGATATCGAGGTACCAAGTCTTTCGCCTGAGCCACGTATAGGCCAAATTGAGCAAGAGTGCCAAGACCCACCAGATGCCAAATCCCCAGAGGAATGGGGATGACACACCGGCAGTGAGAAGTGCGACGGAGAGCGCGAAGCCGACGATAAGACCGGCCGCGAAGGTGCTGGGAACATCCGCCTCCCCCATCAGCTCGTCGAAGGGAACGGGCTCGATCGTGATCCGAAGCTGGTCACCATTATTGGCGGCAGAGACCCGGGGCCTGCGGCGTGCGAGTTTTTGGCTCATCTTCGCCTGCTGCAGACGCTTCTCTTCGTCGGCGCGCCATCGCTCGATCTCCTTCGCCTTGACCAGAGCCCTCAGGCTGGCCTTAGGATCCGCAAGGGTGGCGCGCGCAACCGCATCGGAAAGGGCGCTCCGGGCCGCCGCCGCATCGCTGTAGCGGTCCTCGGGGATCGGCTCAGTGAGGCGCTCGATCACCTCGATGACCGCCTCAGAGCAGCTTGCTCGGCCGCGAAAGTCGGGCCGAAGGCGCCTCAGCGGAAAGTCGTTAGGCTCGATTCCGGTGAGGAGGGCAATCATCGTCATCCCCAGAGAATAGAGGTCCGAGCGATGCTCACCGCCGCCGCGAATAATCTCCGGCGCCATGTATCCAAATGTTCCGACAATCGTCGAGCCGATCGTCGACGCACGTGCAGCGACATCCTTGACCGCACCAAAGTCGACCAGACGAACCACGCCTTGGGGGTCGATGATCAGGTTGGCGGGTTTGATGTCCCGATGAACCACTGGAGGCGAGAGCGAGCCAAGGTAGGCGAGGACTCCCAGGAGCTGCTCGGCGACCTTGACCACTTCTTCCTCGGCAAGGCAGCCAACCTCGGCAAGCATCTGTGCGAGCGAGCGACCAGGGGCCAACTCCTGGACCAAGAGCCCGGCATGCTCGGCCTCAATCGGAATAAAGTCGATGTACTCGGGGATCTGTGGGTGGTTTAGGCGACGAAGAATCGCGGCCTCTCGCTCAAAGAGCTCGACGCTCTTCCAGTCCTCGACGTCCCTAAGGTCGAGCCGTTTTACCGCAACACGATTGTCAGTGCGGCAATCACGCGCGGCGAAGGTCGTGCCAAAACCGCCCTTTCCGAGAATCTTTTCGATCTCGTAGCGGCTTGCCAGCGTTTCCCCAGGTCCTAGGGCAGAGGACATGGGACATCGTATCCGCCGATCTTTCAATGCGGTTAAGCGGCTAAGAGGTTCTAGCCGGGAATTTGGGCGAGGCGCAGGGTACTCGGAGGCTCGTGGAGGCTGAAGCGCTGACGGCGCGCTGAAGCTCCACGGGGTGCGCCAACCGCTCAGCAGACCCGCGGGATCCGTTCGTAGGCTAACTCACCGCCCTTGCCGGGCCTCGCGACGCGACGTCGACGGTTGGGCGCGCGAAGCGGACCGCGACGCCGATCTTCCTGAGCATCAGGGGATATGCTAAGCTATCCTGCGGCCCCAAAGGTCCAGCGCAGATGCTTCGGACCGGGGGCGCGTCTGCCGCTACCCAAGCGGCCGGCATTGCTTCAACGGTCTGCTCGAAGTGCGGCGGGCGGATGAAGGTCCTCGAGATCGTCACGGATCCCAACGCCATCGCCAGGCTCCTCCACGGCGCCCGCGCGCCGCCGCGACCCTATCCTCCTGGACAGTTGGGGTTGTTCGTCTTTGCCCGCGCCTAAACGTCGCGGTCGGCTTCGCGCGTCGCGGTTAAGAGGTTTGAAGCGGGAATTTCGGCGAGGCGCCAGGTACTCGGAGGCTCGTGGAGGCTGAAGCGCTGATGGCGCACGGACGCTCCACGGGGAGCGCCATCGCGGGGGACATAGACCCCCGAGCTGGCGCACACCGGCATCGCTGCCGGCGCTGCAACGCCGCGGCCGGAGAGGGCTCCTCAGCAAGTCCCCGTGATTCCGGCACAACGGGCGAGCGTCCCGGTGGGTCGAGCGGCCTACCTCCGGGCCGCCGGCTCTCCAGGTGACCAACTCACCGGGAGGCTGAGCCCGAAGGGAGCTGGGCGCCTTCACCGGGCGCAAACCCGAGCCAAGACGTCGCCGACGAAGAGCACAGGACAGAGCGAGGCGGAGTAGCGGGCCTGGATGCGAGGCGGCGCCAAGACGGTACCGCCCACGCTCGCGCTGCGGTCACGTCGCGAGCGCGAGTGGCCCCTGAAAAAGATCGCCGCCGGCTTTATCGCCTCGGTCCTCCCCTTCGGCACCTTTATCTTCGACGCCAACCTCAGGCGAGAGGTCAACGCTGAGGCTGAGGAGAAGGAGAAGGAGAAGACCCCCAGAACCCCCTAGCAGGCCAATCCTCGCACTTCGCCTCGGCCACGAGGTCGACCGCGAGGCGACCGAAGTCGTCGCTCACTTCGCGCATCTTCTCATCGAGAGGTGGTCCCCGAGGTGGTCCCCGAGCCTGCCCGCGGCAGCCTGCGCTGCACCGTAGCCCGCTCGACCTCCCCGTCGGGGCTCACGGCCGAGTGGAAGAAGGCCCGGGGCCGGTTACCAACGCCTTGATGGTTCCGCTCGGCGTTATAGTGCTCGGTATACTCGCAAACGATTCTTCGCAGATGACCAACTCCGAGCGGCACGACTCTGGATAGGCATTCTCTTCGAATCGAGCCAATGAATCGCTCTGCGTGCGCGTTGAGGTTCGGGCTTCGAGATGGCTTTCGTACAACGCCTACACCGGCACTGGCGAACAGGTTTAGCTTTGCAGCTCAGAGCAATGGCTCTCCTCTTGGGTCCGAGTGATACGATATCACTTGAGGATCTTGAGAGCGCACGTCGAGATGCTAGGGAGGCCTTGGCGCTAGACGACATCCCACCACATTTCACTGAAGGTGCCCAGCTACTACTGTCGCTTCTGGATGTGGTAGGAAATCAGGGGGAACTTGGTGAGGAGCTTCGCAGGCGGCGTGGCGAGGAAGGGCAGCTCACAGGGGACCTACGAGGTCTCTGTGCCTGTCTCCTCCAGAGCGACCGTCACCTCAGCGCCGGTGGCGACCCCCTCGACAAGCCCCTCCGGCGAGCACGTGGAGCTTCTCCAGTATTTCTCCAGCGCGCTCGCGCGCAGCACCCGTCAGAACTGGCGTGTGGAGCCCGTGAACTCCCTCAAACCCCTGTTTGGAAGCGCGCTACCCATCTGCTGCGGGTAGGACGGGGTTTGTGGGGGGTTCACGGTCTCCACGATGGAGACCGAGACGGTCGCTAATTCCGCCGAATACGGCAGATTTCAGGCCGCCTCGTGATCTTCTCCTGAATCTCTCCAAACGCGCTGTTGCCGGCCAGCCTCGAGGGCACGCGCAGCATTGCGCAGGTCGGACTTGCGCGCGTTGTGGAGGTAGCGCTCGGTCGTGACGATCGAGCTGTGTCCGAGGAGCGCCTGGACGGTCCGCAGCGAGACCCCATGATCGAGGGCATCGGTGGCGAACGTGTGGCGCAACGTGTGGATGCCCCGAGGCACGTCGGCCTCAGCCCAGATCGGCCCGAACCACGTGGGCAGCGTCTTGTTGGTTCGGACGTAGGTGCCCTTGCAGGTCGTGAGGACGTAGGTCGAGTTCCGGGGCACGGCGAGTAGTGCCTCGCGCAGCCGCCGGGTGATCGGCACGACGCGAGTGCGCCCATGCTTCGGGGGACCGGCCTGGCCTTTCCAGATCCGGTTCTGGATCGTCAGCTCGCCGGCGACGAGGTCGATGTCCTCCCAGCGCAACCCGATGATCTCGCTGTTGCGGAGGCCCGTGTCGAGACCGAGGATCGCGACAACGAGGTACTTCACGCCGTAGCGGCCTGCGACCTCTACGAGGCGCGACGCCTCCTCGTGATGTAGGCGCGCGCTCTCTCGCGCGCCCATCGCTCGGTCGCCTGGCGCGAGGACAACGGCGATCGCCACCGCCTCCGCACCTTCTTCCCGTTAATGAGCATAAACACGTCCGCTTCCAGCTTGCCGGGGCCCTTCTTGTAGGGCCGTACGACGATCTTCGTGATCATCTGCACCTCTCTTGAGGCAACAGATGCGCAGCGCGCTTCAGCGCTTGATCGCATTCGAGCACACTTCGCCGGCGCGATCAAGTGCTCGCCCGCGGGCTGCTCCCTCGGCTTCCGTCTGCGTCCCATCCCATTCCCTCCAGACCTCACTCACGGGCTCACCTCCCGTCGCTCTGAGAACACCTCAAACGCTCGTTGCGCGCCGGCTCCCAAGTCCTCGTCCGTCACCGTATTGGGGAGCGCAGCCCGCCAGTGCGGAAGCAGCGCTCCTCCCAGTTCATGGACTCGTGGTTGTCGTCGGCTTGGCGGGCTCTTCCGCGAACACGCCACGGCTGCCCATCGTAGCGCTCAGGAGCTGTGTCAGAGACTCACGGAGGGCCTGCGCCCCAGGAGTGAGTGCGAGCTCGGTGTCGCTCCAGACACTCTCTTGCTGACTCGCAGCCTTGATGATGGCGCGGCTGTAGGGGACTGATGGCAATATCTCGACCCCCTCAAGGTAGGCGGGGACGGTGACCTCGTAGGACATCATTGGGATCCAGGAGACCTCTCCCACGAGACGGTCCGTGAGGGCCGTCGCGTGTTCTTGTGCGAGCCGACACGAGACCGGCACAAGCCACACATCCGGCGAAACCGGCGGAGAGGAAGCCGTCTGCACGTCGATGACGAGGAGGTCTCGCTCGTCGTCCGCTGCTGCCTCGCGATCGAAGCTCTCGGGATCGAGGAGCCGGATATCGAGGGGCTGAAGGTGTCGACGGAGCTCCTGCGTTGGATCGGCGGACACAGCGTCGACCTTCCAGCCGAGGTCGCGGCCGAGAGCGCAAAGGTGGGCGGCGAGAGTCGTGGAGCCGACTCCCCCCTTGGTATTGTGGATCGCGATAATCATGACTGTCTTTGTTGTCCTTCTTGCTGTTGATTGAGTTGTTGTTTCGTTCATGAGTACGCTCGGTCCCGCCCTGCTGCCGTTGTGGAGCTGGCGTGGCGAGGTGTCCTGGCGGCAGAGAGTTGCAGGCCTCTCGCTCCAGGTGGGCGAGGAGTGCTGCCCCCGGCGTTGCCGGTATTTCGAGCGTGGCCGGTATTTCGAGCGTGGCCATAAGTCGCTCTACGAGAACTTCATGACCTCAGAACCACAAGGGCAGCCCCAGCAACGAGACCGGCCGCCAGCAACCCCTTGTGCGCCCCCGTCACAGCCCGCCAACGCCCGGCGGACCCGCCTCGCCATCGGGCGCCGGGGTACATCACGGACGTAATCGACCAGGGGTCGACGTACACCATGAAGAGACGATCCCGGTGACCTGCGATCCGAAGGAGCTCGGCCTCCGCGGCAGCAGCATCGGAGACGTACTCCAGAACGCAGGACACGAACACGACGGCGCTGTCGTCCGCGAACTGCTCAAGCGCCTGCGTAACGTCGGCTTCGATGGAGACGGGGCAGAGCGGGCACCCGTGGAGATCGACGCAGGCATCCCCACAACCGTAGGCCCGCGAGAGTCGAGTGTGCGCCCCTCCGTCCGGGTCGCCGACCACAACGAGAGGTCGCCCGAGCTGTGTCGCGCGGGCGCGGGCCTCTGCGAAGACACGCTCGCGTCGGCGAAAGCGGGCGACAGCGAGCGTCGTCTCGTACGCCGCGAGGAGGGCCGCCGATGCGACTAGCGCCTGTCTCATGTCGGTACCCTCCGGCCTGCGAGGTCACAGCACTCACGGACGACCTCGGCTCGCGATGTCGACCTGCCGATCTGCGTCCAGGTCCACCACGACACCGCTCGGAGTCCTGGCGGGAGATCGTCGACCTGTCGCCGCATCTGCTCTGCGCCAGTCGCCGAGGCCCCGAGCG
>Ga0316189_10001407_pt1 | contig 23857 bp, 19 predicted proteins | sample LowCovwburrow_MG_FD_204930 | JGI IMG/M metagenome (GOLD analysis project Ga0316189, IMG submission 204930) | Coastal sediment microbial communities from Maine, United States - Lowes Cove worm burrow | ecosystem: Environmental > Aquatic > Marine > Coastal > Sediment | place: USA: Maine... | reverse complement strand
CGCGCGCGGGCTGTACGACCCTCCGGTTTTTCCGCCATCGGGATAACCTCGGCTGTCAGACCTTCCAGGTGGGCCAAGGGGATTGGCTTTTTGATCAGTCTTTCAATGTCGCGTAATTGCTTTTGCTCATCGGGTGCACAAAATGAAATGGCGCGGCCTGACGCGCCTGCACGTGCTGTGCGCCCGATACGGTGAACGTAAGATTCTGGTACATTGGGAAGATCGTAATTGATCACGATTTCAATGCCAGAGATATCAATGCCGCGTGCAGCAATATCGGTGGCGATCAACACGGCGGTTTTGTTTTTACGAAAATCCTCTAATGCGCGTTGACGCTGGCCTTGGGATTTGTTTCCGTGGATGGCGTCCGCTTTGACATCTTGTGTTCCCAGCCACTTTACCAACTTATCGGATCCATGTTTGGTGCGCGCGAAAACCAATATGCGTTTGCCAAGGTTTTGTTTGACGATGCGTTCTAATGCCAGCCCCTTGTTCATCTTCACAATATGCATCAACTTTTGCGTAACTTTTTCCGCAGTGGTATTTTCCGGTGCTACAGCCACATTTACCGGATCTTTAAGATGATCTTGCGCCAGTTCTCGGATTAGTTTTGGCATGGTTGCAGAGAACAACAATGTTTGGCGTTCTTCTGCCAGTTTAGGCAAAATGCGCTTGATCGCCGGCATAAAACCAATGTCCATCATTTGATCGGCTTCGTCCAAGACAACGTAATTTGTCAGGTCTAGGCGTAAGGCACGTTGGTCAACCAGATCTTCCAGGCGACCGGGGGTTGCAACCAGAATATCAACGCCACGCGATAATGCTTGCATTTGTTTGCGAATAGGGGCGCCACCAATGACAACGGCGAAATCCAGCGGTAGTTTTTTACCCATATCGCGCAGATTTTTGTGGATTTGCATTGCCAATTCACGGGTCGGTGTCAGGATTAAAACACGGCATGAACGCGCTTTGCGTTCAATCGGTTCGCGCAGCAGGCGGTGTAAGATGGGTAATGAAAATGCTGCGGTTTTCCCTGTACCGGTTTGCGCAAGCCCAACAATATCTTTGCCTTCCAAAGCAGCAGGGATCGCCTGGGTTTGGATGGGGGTAGGGGTGGAATAGCCTAGGAAGGATAAAGATTGTACCAACAATGGATCCAATCCCAAGGCACCGAATGCAGAGGCGTCACTTGTTGGTGTTTCCTCTTTGATTTTTGCTTCGGCCGCTTTTTCTATAGGGGTTTTCTTTTTTGGGCGCGGGCGCGGGGCTTCGCCCGCGATTAATGCAAAGCCGGACCCTGCCTTGCGGCCTGTTTCCGTATCGGTTTGCAAATCGAACGATATACGTACGCCTTCAGCCAAATCTTTCATCCCAGAGGCTTTCAAAGCCTTCATATGGATAAATACATCATTTTCTTCAGTATCGGGTTTTACGAATCCGATGCCCTTTTTGGCATCGTACCAAAGCACAGTTCCTGTCAGCATATCGCTCTTTCAAAAAAGGCGCAGCCTTCTTCTAACAGGCGCGCGTTATGGGATTGGCAAATGTGCCTATATCCAGAATGCTGCCTTCAACAGGATTTAGAGGCTTAAGTCAAGCGTTATAAATCAAGCGCATTTTTGACGAAGCGGCGTTGTAACAGTGGCAAATGCTCTGTGGTGCGTAAAAAACTGCGTAAGAAAAATCGTATTGCGGGGTGGGTGGACGTTATGGTGTGGCGGGCACGTTCAGATAATTTTATGGTTTTCTTGCCAACGGGATAACGGGCTGCGTGGTATCCATCTGTGGTGCCATTAACGATACGTTCGGCTAAATCTGCGGCGTCGGCAATGCCAAGATTCATACCGCGCCCACCTACAGGAGAATGACAATGGGCCGCATCGCCTGCCAAAAATACGCGGCCGGATTGATAGGATTCAGCTTGCCGCACTGAAATGTTGAACTTTGCAACACGGTGCACACGGGTGACGTTCATTGTAATCGGCAGGCTTGCCAGCGCATAAGACTGGTTCGCAATCACGCGGAAACGGGATTTACCCAAAGGAACCACCACAACGACGCCACCATGATCCAGAATAAAGCTTTGAAAGGCACGTGGGTTTTTCCACCCTTTTACGGTCACATCGGCGATTGACCAAACTTCGGGCAGTTCATAACCGTTAAAGGGAATATGTAATGCTTGGCGCACCGTTGATGCGGCCCCGTCAGCACCGATAACAGTATTGAAACGGAAAGCTTTGCCCAATATACTGACCGAAATGCCGGCACCATTTTGTGAAAGTGACAGTAATTCTGCGCCGTAATTGATTTTACCACCTAACTTCCTGAAAGCATCACGTAGATGTGCTTCTGTGCGATCTTGTGGTAAGCCGAAAATCCGCTTGTTCCGATTTTTAAGTGTATTCAACGGGATGGTTGCTATTGGTTTATCACGATTATGAAAGATTGCCCGCTGAAAAACGATTGCTTCACCGCGAATGGATTTTGCCACACCGGAAGCACCAAGTAAATTCATTGATCGAGGTAAAATCCCAACCGCACGTGACAAATTTGATGCGGATTTACGTTTTTCGATTACAACAGGCATTACGCCACGCCGTGCCAATTCGACGGCAGCTGTCAGGCCAGTGGGGCCTGCGCCAACGATCAAGACATGTGGGCTTGTCATACTATTTCCTTAAAACCGCGGCAAACGCCGTCCGCGGCCTGTTGCGTCCAACGTCAAAAAGTCTGGCCACCCATAAAAATATTCAAAAGCATACATTAATGCGCAGACCAAAAGTATACCAAACACAAACTTGACCATTTTCCAAGATGGCGGTCGCTGGGTCAAGCGTTTCATACGTAACAATAGACGCAAGTTATTCATAAGAAGCGCACTTTGCCAATGTGATCAAGGTTGCGGTTCAGTTGTGCATAATCAATGCCGTATCCAACAACAAATTCATCGGGGATTTCAAAACCGACCCATTTGGCTTTAATGTCAACTTCGCGTCGCGATGGTTTATCAAGCAGGGCACAAACCTCTAGGCGTTTTGGGTTGCGTGACTGAAGCAGGTGAATGACATGGTTCAAAGTATGGCCCGTATCGACAATATCTTCGACAATCAAAACATCGCGCCCTTCTATTTCTCCGCGAATATCTTTCAGAATACGTACTTCACGGGAACTTTCCATACCGTCGCCATAGCTTGAGGTTTCCAGAAAATCGACTTCGACAGGCAGATCAAATTCGCGGACAAGATCGGCGATGAAAACGAATGAGCCGCGCAACAAACCCACAACAATTAGCTTGTCGGTTCCTTTGAAGTGGTCGGATATTTCATGGGCCAAGCTTTCAACGCGCGCAGCAATGGATTTTGCAGAAATCATTGGATCTACGGCATATTTTGGGGCAGTCACGACATTAGCTTTCAAATTGTTTAAACATACTGGGAACTTAAAAGTATAAATCCAGCAAGTAAACCAAAACCGATGTATTTGTTATCGTCCTTTAACTACACCGCGCGTATAATGACGAATGAAGCAAGATTGGATTTGATGTAACCAAAAAACCATATCGGTTTTTAAAGCCACCATTTGTTGGTGGATTTTTCGTTGCGCAGATCGTTTTTGGCTTTTATGTGTCGTAAAAGAAACTGGATAATATGCCGACCCATTCTGAAATCCGTATAATGCCTTACACCGCGCAGCAGATGTATGATCTGATTGCCGATGTCGATGCTTATCCACAATTTTTACCATGGTGTGCAGCGTCGCGTATCCGCAAGCGTACACCAAAAGATGATACAGAGATTATTGATGCCGAATTGGTAATCTCGTTTAAGGTGTTTCGTGAAGCATTTGGTTCACGTGTGACTTTAAACCCTAATGCGCAGAAGATTGATGTGGAATATCTGGACGGGCCATTCAAGTACCTGAACAATCATTGGACATTTACCGATTGTGATGCGGGATGTGCGGTCGATTTTTTTGTCGATTTTGAATTTAAATCAAAAATCCTGCAAAGTATTATCGGTGTAGTTTTTGGCGAGGCGATGCAAAGGATCGTTGGGGCGTTTGAAACGCGTGCCGACAGCCTTTATAATTCTGAAAGTCTAAAAGGATAGTTTAAATGACCTATTGGCCCGATAACCGTCTTTGCGATCTATTGGATATTGATCATCCCATCATTCAGGCCCCGATGGCAGGGGCAAGCACGGCCGAAATGGCAGCTGTTGTCGGTAATGCAGGCGGATTAGGATCTTTGGGTTGTGCGATGATGACAGCGGATGGGGTTTTGGATGTGGCGGCGAAAACGCGGGCTTTGTCCAACCGCGCTTTGAACTTGAATTTCTTTTGTCATAAAGCCCCTGTTGCAGATGCAAAGCGGGCAAGTGCAGCACTGGATCGGTTGAAACCCTGGTTTGACAAGTTGGATGCAGGCGTAATGCCTGATGTAAGTGAAGGTCACTTTCCGTTTAATAGTGAAATTTGTGAAGCAGTTCTGGAGGCATCGCCAAAAGTTGCCAGTTTTCATTTTGGCTTGCCTGAAGAGGCTTTGATTTTACGGTTGAAGGATGCCGGTATTGTTATTTTGTCTTCTGCGACATCCGGGGCAGAAGCACGTTGGTTGGAGGAACGTGGGGTCGACGCAGTCATCGCCCAAGGTGCCGAAGCTGGCGGGCATAACGGTTGGTTTTTGCCGCGTTCGGGTGAAGTGGCCGGTACGATGGCCCTAGTGCCGCGTGTGGTTGATATGGTGGATTGTCCGGTAATTGCGGCAGGCGGCATTGCAGACGGGCGCGGCATCGCAGCGGCTTTTGCCCTGGGGGCAGCGGGTGTGCAAATTGGAACTGCATTTTTGGCTACACCTGAAAGTGCTGCCAGTGATGTTCACAAACGGACATTGGCGGCGGCAACGGGTGATGATACACAATTCAGTCAGGCCTTTTCAGGTCGGGCAGCGCGAACCATTGTGAACGACTATGCGCAAGCAATGGCAACTGTGACAGATTGGCCTGATTTTCCGTTGATGAATACTGTGACAGCACCATTGCGTGCAGCGTCAGCTAAGGCCAACAAACCTGATGCGGTATCTTTATGGGCGGGTCAAGGGGCAGGGCTGGTTGATCAGAGTACAACGCGTGATGTTTTTGAAAGCTTGGTTAAGCAAGCACAATCCATCCTCAATCCAAAACGTTGAGGTTGGCTGTCTATCAAGGGATCCGATTATCCGCCCTTAGAAAAGGGCGGATACACAAAATAAATATAAATCAGGATGTATGATCGTATGCACGTTCACCGTGGGCTGATAGATCAAGACCGGTGATCTCATCTTCATGGGATACACGGATTGGGAAGATCATGGCGACCAATTTGACCAACGTGTATGTCATTGCAATGGTGAAAACACCGACCACCGCAAGGCCACCCAACTGTGCGGTCCAACTTGCATAACCGAAAACCGCAAGCATGATGATGCCGAAAATGCCGCCAACACCGTGTACAGCAAAAACATCCAGCGTATCGTCGATTTTCAAACCTCGCTTGATCACCCCGCAGAGTTCCTGACAGATAATGCCTGCAATGGCCCCGATCAACATTGCTTCCATAGGGCTAACAGAGCCAGAGGCCGGCGTGATGGATGCCAAGCCTGCAATGGTGCCTGTAACCATGCCAACAAGCGATGCTTTGCCATATTTGATGCGCTCATATATGGCCCAGGTCAGGGATGCGCTGGCGGCTGAAATATGCGTGACCGTGATTGCCATTGCGGCGGTCCCGTTCGCGGCAAGGGCTGATCCGCCGTTAAAGCCGAACCAGCCGATCCACAACATGGATGCGCCGATCATCACAAAGCCCGGATTATGCGGTGGTACGTTTTTATTGCGCCGTCCACCAAGTGTTGCAGCAACGATCAAAGCTGCAATACCTGCGGTTTCATGCACCACAATACCACCTGCAAAATCATTGACGCCGTCCGCAAATAGCGACCATTCCGCACCGGCCAATAAGCCGCCACCCCAGATCCAGTGGGTAACAGGGGCATAGACGAGCAACATCCACAGACCGGAAAATGTCAGTACAAAGCCGAAACTGATACGTTCGACATAAGCCCCAACAATCAAGGCCGGGGTGATAATGGCAAAGGTCATTTGAAAGGCAAAAAACAGTATTTCGGGGAGTGTTCCAAACGTTGTGTCCGCAGTAACGCCATTCAAAAACATTTTTTCCAAACCGCCCCAATAGGCGTTGCCGTCACCGAATGCGATGGAATAACCTGCGACCAGCCATAATATAGACATCAGACAGGCAATTGCAAAACATTGCATCATCACTGAAAGAACATTTCGCGCGCGTACCAAGCCGCCATAAAACAGGGCCAAGCCGGGTAGTGTCATAAATAGAACCAATGCCGTTGCGACCATGATCCAAGCGGTATCTGCACCGTTCATATCTGTTTTCCCCATCTATAAATAATTTTCAGGTTTTTTAGGGCCTAGACGGATATGCAAAAGACGAAACCTTTGACAGTGTAACTGAATTATTGGGTTTGATTAAAAAATAAGCAAAAAATACAGGCATAGATTAAGAAATAAGCAATAATAATATTGCCGCTATGACTTTATTTTGCAGCGTTTATAAGTAATGTGAGTGCATGTTGCATAGATTTTTCACGTACATTTGTCCGCCCAATGGCCCCGAACTCCACGGTTGCAGACTGTGTTGCTTGACCTTTGCATGCCAAGCCAAAACATACGCGTCCCTCAGGTTTATGTTCGGACGGGCCGGGGCCTGCTATGCCGGTGATGGATACTGCCAGATCAACGTTTGCGGCGGTTAATGCGCCTTCGGCCATTTCAATGGCAACCTGTGTCGATACGGCCCCATAGGCTTCCAATGTTGCAGGCAGTACACCCAGCATTTGCATTTTTGCGTTATTTGAATAGGTCACGTACCCGCGATCAACCACATCGGAGGAACCTGCAATTTCAGTTAAAGCCGCAACGACCATGCCGCCCGTGCAGCTTTCGGCGGTGGCTAATATCCAGCCACGTTTGCGGCACGCGGATAAGACTTGTCGCGCCAAGCGTTCCATTAAACGGTCATTCCGTGATATAAGACTGCAAGCAATGTAGAGGCGATGGCGGCAAAAATACCCGCCAGCACATCGTCCAGCATCACACCAAATGCAGTCACTTTTTGATCTGCCCAGCTAATAGGCCAAGGTTTGAAAATATCGAACAACCGAAAGAAAATAAAACCTGCAACTAAGGCCGGCCATATCAAAGGCAGGTCGTGCCGCGTGAACATATAAGACGCAGGCAGCAGCGTGATCCATTGGCCCGCGACCTCATCAATGACAATCTCGCCCGGATCGTGATTTTCCTTACCTTTGGTTTCCTGAAGTGTTGCCCACCAACCGATGAAAAAGACGATAATAACGGCACTTAGCAATGCTGTAAAACCACCCAAAGAATGCAGGATAACGGCAAAGGGCAGGGACGCTAACGACCCCCATGTTCCCGGTGCTTTGGGCAGTAGGCCCGTGTAGAAAAAGGTTGCGATCAGTTTGCTCATGTTTTTACCAATGTTGCTGTGGCTTGCGCGGCAATGCCTTCGCCGCGCCCCGTAAAACCCAGTTTTTCAGATGTGGTAGCTTTGACGCTAATGCGTTCGATTTCAATACCCGTTATATCCGCCAACACTTGACGCATTGCCATGGAATGAGGGCCGATTTTTGGTTGCTCGCAGATCAAGGTGCAATCTATGTTTGATATGTAAAACCCTTTTAAATCTGCTACTTCCATGGCTTTCTTTAAAAATATTTCTGAAGATGCACCTTTCCACTGCGCGTCAGATGGTGGAAACCATTGACCGATGTCACCCTGACTTATTGCACCGAAAATCGCGTCCGTAATCGCGTGCATCCCGACATCTGCATCAGAATGCCCGACCAGACCATGATCAAACGGAATTTTTACGCCGCACAAGACCACGTGATTACCTGCGCCCAGTTTATGTACGTCAAACCCGTTTCCAACCCGTATATCCATCGTATTTCCCAGCAATTTGGCCGCCAAAGCAAAATCCTCTGGTCGTGTTACTTTCATATTTTGTTCTGACCCAAGAACGGTAATAACGTCAAGGCCTGCAAGTCGTGCCAGTGCCGCATCATCGTCGGCCGGATATTCGGCTGCTTCATGTGCTTCCAGAATATCGTGCAAGTGAAATGCTTGCGGAGTTTGGCCGCGCCAAAGCATGTCTCGGGGTTGGGCGGTCAGGGCCTTTTTTTCGGCAACTTGCCAAAGCGCATCGGTTACCGGCAAGGCAAGAAATGCCGCGCGATTGTTGTCTAGACTGTCAATAATCCGATCCAGCGCATCCAGCGGCAGTAAGGGTCTTGCGCCGTCATGGATAAAAACCAAATCACCGGTGCAGGCACGTAAACCGTTCAATGCGGATGCACTACGGGTATCCGCCCCAAAGACGGGGGGCTGCAAGCGTGCGTCTGATATATAGCTAACGCATTGATTATAATGATTTATATCGTCTGGATGAATAACGACACGCACGGTGTCTATGCGATGGCTTGCAAGAATTGCGCGAATGCTGTGCCGCAAGATCGGTTCACCTGCCAGATCGCGGTATTGTTTGGGCGGGCCGTCCCCTGCACGGGTGCCGCGCCCTGCGGCAAGAATTAATCCTGTACGTTTCATTTATTATAGATCTCGTCTTCAGTTGTATTGCCGATTTGATTGAACAGGGGTATGGATGTATTTGCACAAGGATTAGGCATGTCACCGATTCTGATTGATAATAAGGCACTTGCGCCTGCGGTATTTCTGGCTCCCCTTGCTGGTATCACAGATTTACCGTTTCGTAACCTTGTATCTGGCTTTGGGGCGGGTTTAGTGGTGTCTGAAATGGTTGCATCCCAGGAAATGGTGCAAGCACGGCCCTCGACCCGGGCGCGGGCGGAATTGGGATTCGGTTTGCAAAATACGGCGGTACAAATCGCGGGGCGGGATGCCTACTGGATGGCTGAATGTGCAAAAATGTGTGCCGATAATGGTGCCAAGATCATCGACATCAACATGGGTTGCCCATCCAAGACGGTCACGCACGGGCAATCCGGTTCGGCCTTGATGAAAACGCCGGATTTTGCGTTATCCCTGATCGAAGCCGTTGTAGCCGCTGTTGATGTGCCTGTGACCCTGAAAACCCGATTGGGTTGGGATGATAACCTGCTGAATGCACCGATTATTGCGCGCAGAGCCCAAGATGCAGGGGTGCAGATGGTGACAATCCACGGGCGCACGCGCTGTCAGTTCTACAAAGGGTGTGCGGATTGGGCTGCTATTGCTGCCGTTAAGGATGCCGTTGATATTCCCGTGATCGCCAATGGTGATATTGTAGATACGCCTTCCGCCAAGCAAGCTTTGGCGCAATCCGGTGCGGATGGGGTCATGGTGGGGCGCGGAGCACAGGGTCGACCCTGGATATTGGCGCAAATTGCCCATGATATTTTTGGATTGGAAGCACCCATTATGCCAACAGGAAATGATCTTATTGATTTAATAACAAATCACTATGAAGCAATGTTAATGTTTTACGGCACAGAGCTTGGTAGCCGTGTTTCACGTAAACACATAGGGTGGTATATGGACGATCTGGGCACATCGCGTGCCTTGCGCAGGGCCATTCAAACGGAAACGAATGCTGATGTTGTTCTGTCTTTGATTGCACGTCTTCTTGATGATCAAGAGGTTGCCGCATGACTATTATAGCCTATGAAAAAATATGGGATGCTTTGCCGTTTCCGGCTTTTGTGGTGGCATCAACAGGTGAAATAAGTCAGGCTAATGCGGCGGCCGAACAATTACTTTCCATATCGCAAAAACAGATGAAAAACAGGCCCCTAGCGTATTTCTTTCAGGAAAATTCGATTGTGGTTGGCACAGTGAAGCAGGCGGTGAAGGATACGGGGTCAGTTACGCAATATAATGTTGATGTCGCAATCATGGGAAAACCGGTAACGTCCTGTAATGTCTATGTCAGCTTCCTGAATGCGGCCTTGAGCGATCTGTTGTTGGTGGTGCAACCCACAGGCGTGGCGCAAAAGATGAGTCAATCGTTAACAAACTTGTCTGCCGCGCGGTCAGTGACGGCAATGGCAGCTATGTTGGCCCATGAAATCCGCAACCCGCTGGCGGGTATATCAGGCGCGGCGCAACTATTGGCGATGAATGCTAATAAAGAGGATGCAGAACTGGCCGAAATGATTGGACAGGAAGCACGGCGTATTGGCCAACTTGTTGATCGGGTCGAGCATTTCAGTGATCAACGGCCAATGGACCCAAGGCCCGTGAATATCCATGATGTGTTGGATCGGGCAAAACGCGCGGCACAGGTTGGTCACGGTGCACATGTTAGCTTTAGTGTGGATTATGACCCATCTTTGCCTGATGCGTCAGGGGATGCTGATCAATTGTTACAAGTATTCCAAAACATTATAAAAAATGCAGCCGAAGCGGTGGATGAAAAACGTGGAGAAATCAAGGTGCGCACGTCTTATAACTCTGGTGTAAAGCTGTCGATGCAAGGAAGTAAAACCAAAAATTTACCTTTACAGATCGAAATTATTGATAATGGGCGTGGCGTGGCCGAAAGTATTGTTTCCGAGATATTTGACCCGTTTGTCAGCACAAAATCCAATGGAACTGGGCTGGGTCTGTCGTTGGTGTCAAAAATTATCGCAGCACATGGCGGATTGGTTGAATGCACAAGTTTGCAGGGGCGTACATCATTTTGTGTGCGTTTGCCTGTTTGGTCTGAAAATAAAAAGGTGACTTAAATGGATGGAACCGTAATTGTAGCAGATGATGATCGCACAATTCGTACAGTTTTAACGCAGGCCCTGACGCGGGCAGGGTGCAAAGTGCGCTCTACCAGCAATATTGCAACCTTATGGCGATGGGTGGAAGAGGGTGAAGGTGATGTCGTGATCTCCGATGTCATGATGCCAGATGGGAATGGTTTGGATCTGCTCCCGCAAATTCATAAAAAACGACCCAATCTGCCTGTTATTATCATATCAGCCCAAAATACGGTGATGACAGCCATTAAAGCTTCAGAACATGGCGCGTATGACTACCTGCCAAAACCGTTTGATCTAAAAAAACTTTTGTCGAAAGTCAGCCGTGCGTTAAGCCAGTCGAATATGCCACCACGCCCGGTTTCTACAGTTATGCCCACAGGGCAAAGCCTGCCACTTGTGGGTAGTTCGCCTGCAATGCAAGACGTTTATCGTGTTGTTGCCCGGGTGCTGAATACTGATTTGAACGTGATGATAACGGGTGAAAGCGGTACTGGTAAAAACCTGCTGGCCAAAACCCTGCATGATCTTGGGAATCGCGGAGCCGCACCAATGGTGACCATTAGTGCGGCGTCTACCACGCCTGACAAAATTACGCAGATATTGAACGATGAAAATCAGACCTTAGTCGGTTCAACAGTATATCTGGATGAAATTGCAGAAATGTCGATAGAAACCCAGCTTGGTTTGTTGGATGTGATGCAATCACCTGCTATACGGGATAAAAATCTGCGGTTTATATCGTCAACACAAATCCCGTTGACGCATTTGATCAATGAAGGTGCTTTTCGCGAAGATCTGTTCTATCGCTTAAGCGTTATGCCCATATCTTTACCGCCATTACGTGATCGTATGGATGATATTTCGGAACTGACGTTGTATTTTCTACAATTGGCTTCGGTAGAAGGATTGCCGTTGAAAACCATTTCGAAGAATGCATTAGAATCAATGCGGATAACACTCTGGCCAGGAAATGTACGCGAACTGCAAAATTTTGTTCACCGCATTGCAGTGCTTTGCCCGGAAAATGAAATTACCGCGCAGTTTGTTGGAGACAGTTTAAAACAGATGCCCAAGATAAAGCCTGAAACGGCTACCATTGGTGGAGATAAGTTGTCATCTGCAATTGAAGCCCACCTAAAACGGTATTTTGATATACACGGCGATCAACTACCGCCGCCAGGACTTTACAATCGTGTATTACGAGAGGTGGAGTTGCCGTTAATTGCGCTTACATTGTCTGTTACGCGGGGAAATCAGATAAAAACGGCTGAATTATTGGGCATTAACAGAAATACTTTGCGAAAAAAGATACAAGATCTCGATATTCAGGTGACACGCACTAAAAAAATGATGTAAAACTGCCACAGTAGTAGTGTAATAATAGAACGACTCGAGCAGCATGAGACAATTTCAATTCCTATCGATTTTGAACCGGCTGAATAGCTGGCGCAAACGCAGGCGGGTACAAAATGCGTTGACATTTGTATTGGTCGCAATTGGTCCTTTGTTGTTACTGATCACTGTTCTGGTACTAAATCGTTTTGGCAACCAAATAGCACCAGGCATCTTGCGCGGTATACTGCTGGCGGATTTTGTCTATGTTCTATTAATAGGTGCTTTGGTTGCACAACGTATCATGCAGATGATAAGTGCAAGACGTGCGAAGTCAGCAGGTTCTAGGCTTCACATGCGCCTAAGCGCCGTATTCGCTTTGGTGGCTTTCATGCCAACGGTGCTGGTTGCAGTTTTTGCAACGGTTACCCTGAATATCGGCCTGGAAGGTTGGTTTTCAGAACGGGTGCGCAACGCGGTTGGAACATCTTTATCTGCCGCTGAAGCTTACGAAGCAGAACAACGCGATGATTTGATCGAAGATGTTACGTTCTTAAGCAATTATCTGATCAGGCAAAAACAACGAAACGCGTTTATCGATACAGGTGAAATCCGTGATGCGGTGATAAAAGGCCAATCTTTAATACAGCGCGGTCTAAAAGAGGCTTATGTTATTGATAGTGGTGCTGAATTGATTGCGCGCGGAGATAAAAGTTATTTGTTTGACTATGAAGCCCCTGAAGTTACGGATTTTGATGAGTCTAACTTGGGTACACCTGCAATTATTCAGGATTGGGAAAACAATGAGTTTCGTGCACTTGTAAAGCTGCCGAACTATCTGGATCACTATTTGCTGGTATCACGCACCGTTGACGGCGAGATTTTGACTTTGCTTGATGAAACCAAGGAAACGGCCACACTTTACAATCAGCTGGAAAGTGAACGGGGTAAATTGTTGTTTGATCTGGGACTAATCTATCTGGGCTTTGCTTTCTTTGTTATTTTATCCGCCATATGGCTTGGCCTGTGGTTTGCTGAACGGCTGGCGCGGCCCGTGGGCAAGTTGGCAGGGGCGGCACAGCGTGTTGGTGCCGGGGATTTGACTGTACGCGTCAAGGAAGAAGAAGGCGATGATGAAATTGCTATGTTGGGCCGCATTTTCAATCGTATGACCCAACAAGTGAAATGCCAGCGGGATGATATGATCGAAGCCAATGCGCGCACGGAAAAACGCCGCCGTTTATTCGACAGCGTTTTGACAGGGGTGTCCACAGGTGTGATTGGTTTGAATCCTAGCGGTCGTATAGAAGTGCTCAATGCGGCTGCTTCCAAGATATTGGAAGTCAGCAGTGAAAAGGTCATGGGGCAGGCTTTGTCTACAGTTGTGCCAGAGTTTTCCAAGTTGTTTGAACAGACACAAGTTAAGACCAACCCCACGCGTCAAGATGAAATTAGCCTGACCCGTGCGGGTAATGCAGAGGTATTGCTTGTGCGCATTACAGCGCGTGTAACAGACGGTGAAAAATTAGAAGGGTACGTTGTTACTTTTGACGATGTTACCGATTTGGTGTCGGCGCAACGTATGGCCGCTTGGGGTGATGTCGCGCGGCGTATTGCACATGAAATCAAGAACCCCCTGACACCAATCCAATTATCCGCTGAACGTATGGCACGCAAATTTGCACCATTGGTAGGCGATCAGGCCGAAATGCTGAAACAATATACAGATGTGATTATCCGTCAGACAAATGACCTACGTCACATCGTTGATGAGTTTTCCAAGTTTGCGCGGATGCCGGAACCGGAACGACGGGTGGAAAACCTGTCGAAACTTATTGAAGATGCTGTTTTATTACAACAAAATGCGCGCCAAGATATTGATATAAAATTAAAAAATAATCGAAAACAGCTTTTGACCGAAATCGATAGTACGATGATTTCACAAGCTTTGACCAATTTGATTAAAAACGCAGGGGAAGCAACAGACAGTTATATTTCAGAACACAGCGCGGAAGACTATACACCCGAAATCCGCATTGTTGTGGAAACAAAAAACCATGCAACAGTGATCCGCATACAAGACAACGGTATTGGTCTACCAAATGAACAACGTTCGCGGTTGTTCGAACCTTATGTGACCCATCGTGAAAATGGCACAGGATTGGGTTTGCCAATTGTGAAAAAAATTATTGAAGAACATGGCGGCACACTGGAACTGTGTGATGCGCCCAAATTCATAGGCAACACTCATGTTGGAGCAATGGCACGGATCACCTTGCCGAATGTAAATCAGGATCAAGAAGATCACTTAAAATCAAAAGTGGCGTAAACATCAAAAGGAAGCAGTATGGGCGATATTTTAGTAGTAGACGATGAAAAAGACATTCGAGAGTTGGTGTCTGATATTCTGGTGGATGAAGGCTATACAACCCGACTTGCGGCGGATTCAGATGAAACGTTCAGCGCAATCAACACAGAAGCACCTGACCTGATCATTCTGGATATCTGGCTAAAGGAAAGTAAACTGGACGGCATTGATATTTTAAAAACCGTACGCCGCGATAACCCAGATATACCCATCGTTATTATTTCGGGTCATGGCAATATTGAAATTGCTGTGGCTGCCATCAAACAGGGCGCATATGATTTTATACAAAAACCATTTAACATTGACCAATTGATGGTGGTCACTTCACGGGCCATGGAAACCTCGCGTTTACGCCGCGAGAATGCAGCCCTGAAAGTACGCGATATTTCATCTTCCACAATGGTTGGTGAAAGTCCGGCTTTCAAAACGCTTAAATCACAATTGGACAAAGTCACAAAGACTAATGGCCGGGTGATGCTGACGGGCCCTTCAGGCGCAGGCAAAGAAGTGGCTGCACGCTATATTCACGCGAATTCTGATCGGACAAAAGCACCGTTTATATCAGTAAACTCGGCCACGATAGAACCGGAACGGATGGAAGAAGTGTTGTTTGGTCGCGAAACCGTTGAACGCGGGCACGAACCAGGTTTGTTGGAGCAGGCACATGGCGGGTTCGTATTTTTTGATGAAGTTGCTGATATGCCAATCGGAACGCAGTCAAAAATCTTACGGGTTTTGGTTGATCAACAATTTACCCGCGTCGGCGGCTCGGACAAGGTGCGGGTTAATCTGCGTGTGGTGTCCGCGACCAATAAAGATTTACGCGCTGAAATTGAAGCGGGAAGATTTCGTGAAGAATTGTATCACCGTCTGAACGTTGTGCCGATTGATGTGCCGTCTTTGGAAGACCGGCGTGAAGATATTCCACTTATAGCCGCGCATTTCATTGCGGAATTTCATAAAAATCAGGGTTTGCCGTTAAGGAGCCTGTCCGATGAAACCGTTGCAATGCTGCAAACGATGGGGTGGCCGGGAAATGTTCGCCAGTTACGCAATATTATCGAACGCGTACTGATCCTTGGGGCTGATACAGGTGATATTTCACCCAATGAGCTGCCGAATAACGTCATTCAGGAAAGCGATAATGGCCAATCACAAAAATCCTTTGCAATGTTACCTTTGCGAGAAGCGCGCGAAATGTTCGAGCGTGACTACCTGATGGCCCAGATTAACCGGTTTGGTGGCAATATTTCGAAAACCGCGAATTTTGTCGGTATGGAACGTTCGGCACTTCACCGCAAATTGAAGTCACTGAATGTGATTACAACCAATAAATCGGGTGCGCGGGTGGCAGAAATCGAAGATATTGAAAATAACGGTTAATTATTGACCAAAGGCTACTAATTTGCGACTAAACATGATTGCGTAAAGGTTTAGCGTATCAATCAGGAGACCGACATGAAGGTCATCATATGTGGCGCGGGTCAGGTTGGCTGGCAAATTGCCCGTCATTTGTCGTCTGAAAATAACGATGTTACCGTGGTCGATAACAATGCCGAGTTGGTTGCACGTGCAACGGATACGCTGGATGTGGGCGGTGTAACAGGGTTTGCATCTTACCCCGATGTTTTGGCGCGTGCAGGGGCTAATGATGCCGATATGATCATTGCCGCGACTTTTTCGGATGAGGTAAATATGGTCACATGCCAAGTGGCCCATTCAGTGTTTTCAATACCTCGCAAGATTGCCCGATTGCGTGCGCAATCATATCTGGATGTGATTTATTCCGATCTTTACCAACGCGACCATCTGCCAATTGATGTTGTAATATCACCGGAAATGGAGGTCGCTAAAACAGCACTTCAACAAATCGAATACCCGTCTACCTTTGACATTGAACCTTTTTTTGAAGGGCGGGCCCAGTTGATTGGGATTGAACTGGATGAAGATTGCCCCGTATTGAATACCCCATTGCGTCAATTGTCGGAACTGTTTTCCACATTGCGTGCCGTTGTCGTCGGTGTCCGCCGCAAAGGCAGGCTGTTTGCACCCAGTGCAGATGACCAGTTGTTTGCAAGTGATCAAATTTATGTTCTTTTACATAATGAAGATCTGACACGTGGCCTGGAAGTGTTCGGTAAAACTGTCAAAAAACGTGAACGTGTGATTATTCTAGGGGGTGGGAATGTCGGGTTGCGCGTAGCGATGTCACTTGAACAAAGTGGCGAGCGTATCCGGGTCAAGATGATTGAGAAAGATCGTGAATGTGCAGAGCGTGCAGCAGATGCGTTGGTCCGTACAATTGTTTTGCATGGGGATGGGTTGGATATGGAGATGTTGCATGAGGCTAATATCACGCAGGCAGACTCTGTGCTGGCTTTGACCTCTGACGATAAAACCAATTTGCTGGGGTGTACCCGCGCTAAAGCTGCGGGGGTTCCGATGACAGTTGCATTGGTAAACGACCCGTCCCTTACCGAACTGAAAGACCCGCTTGGTATTGATGTTTTTATTAACCCCAGGGCTACAACAGTGTCGTCCATTCTGCGACATATCCGCCATGGCCGCGTTAAGCAGGTGTATTCTATTGGTGATGCAGAGGCCGAAGTTATTGAAGCGCAAGTCTTAAACAGCTCACCAATTGCAGGTATGAAAGTACGGGATATTGATTTTCCCGAAGGGGCAATGCTTGGGGCCGTGCAAAAAGGTGTGGATGTCATCCGACCAAATGGCGATACGAAAATTGAAGACGGTGACGCTGTGGTTATTTTCTGCCTTGCAGAAGATATATCGAAAGTTGAAACGCTGTTTCAAGTTCAAGTAGATTTTTTCTAAGCTATGAAATGGTTAGATGATTTTCCATTTTTTACAATCTTGATGGGTCTGTCTTGTATCGCGATGTATATTCCGATGATGCACGCGATACGCCTTGAAGACTGGCTGACTGCACGTACATTTTTCTACAATGGAACATTTTTGTCTGTGGTGACTGCCATTGTCGGTATTGCTGCGCGCAGACAGGCCAAGGGCGCATCGGCCAGCACGCATCTATTGACCATGCTTGGGGCTTATGCAATTTTGCCTATCTTTCTGGCAATGCCAATGGCGCATCTGGTTAAAAGTATCACTTTTTTTCAGGCCTATTTTGAAATGCTGTCCAGTCTGACAACAACTGGGGCCACGTTGTTTGACGATCCCAAATCAATCTCTGAGCCTTTGCATTTATGGCGTTCTTTGGTTGGGTGGCTTGGTGGCTTTATGATCTTGGTTGTGGCAATGGCGATATTCGCACCGTTGAATATGGGTGGATTTGAAATTTATGCGTTGCAAAGGCATCGTAAGGTGGCGGTGTCACAAATGCAAAAAGCCGAAGTGGCTGAACGTTTAAATCGGTTTTCGATACAGATATTTCCAGTATATCTATTACTGACCGTGGTTTTGTCCCTTATTTTGGTTGTTTTGGGTGAACGTGTTCTGGTGGCCGTCAGCCATGCGATGGCTGTACTTTCAACGAGTGGTATTTCTCCGGTAGGGGGGCTTTCCGGAACACAAAGTGGCTTTGTTACAGAATTTATCATGTTTTTATTTTTGTTTTTTGCAATTTCCAGAAATACATTTTTATCAGGACGTGAGCAACAAAGCTGGCAGTTTATCAGGCAAGATAAAGAAATCACACAGGCTTTGTTATGTATCACGATCATTCCATTGCTATTGTTCATCCGGCATTGGTCAGGCGCGATTGGGCTGAATGAACAAGTCGACGGGCTTTCATCTCTTGCATCGCTTTGGGGCAGTGTCTTTACTGTTTTGTCCTTTCTGACAACGACAGGTTTTGTAAGCCAGTCTTGGGAAGTGTCGCAAAGCTGGTCGGGTTTAAACACGCCGGGGCTGATCTTTATTGGTCTGGCGTCCTTGGGTGGCGGGGTTGCTACGACTGCAGGTGGCATTAAATTGTTACGGGTTTATGCGCTCTATAAACATGGGCTTCGCGAAATGGAGCGGTTAAGTTATCCAAGCTCTGTAGGCGGGGCGGGGCAACGGGGGCGCTCGATCCGGCGTGAAGGGGCTTTTGTAGCGTGGATCTTCCTGATGGTTTTTGTACTGACCTTGGGTGTTGTTATGTTGGCTTTGACACTTACCGGTATCGGCTTTGTCAATGCCCTGGCTTTTGCTGTTGCAGGCCTTAGCACAACAGGTCCTTTGGTTCATATTGCGATCGAAGGTGGTGGCAGTTATGCCCAACTTCCCGACATGGCAAAGGGCATACTTTGCGTTGCTATGATTCTTGGCCGACTGGAAACTGTTGCGGTTATTGCGCTATTTAACCCGAATTACTGGCGATAAAAGCACACTTTTGCCGAATTAGTCAAAATTTAGGTTTGTTTCCTCTGGATAATCTTAAATTGCTGACTAGTATCACGCGGATAAAAAGAAATTGCCTGCGCAAATGCAGGCCAATAACGAAAGCTGGGACAAATGGCTGCCGACAAAGCAAACTTACAGGACGCGTTTCTGAATAACGTCCGAAAAGAAAAAAACTCTGTAACTGTCTTTTTGATCAATGGTGTGAAATTACAAGGTGTGATCACCTGGTTTGACAACTTCTGCATTTTGTTGCGCCGTGATGGTCAATCACAACTGGTTTATAAACATGCTGTATCAACGATTATGCCTGCACAACCCGTTGTTTTATATGATGGAGACGGAGAATAGGCGCTTCTGGTACCCGCGCAAGTGTTCTACATCCTGATATTCGGAATTTAGACAACCGACGCTCACCACAGCATTCACTGAATGAAGCGGTTTCGCTGGCGCACGCCTTGGATCTAGATGTTGTCCATGAATTGGTTGTGCCTTTGCGAAAACCGCAGGCGGGTTTGTTGTTTGGCAAAGGTAAACTGGAAGAGCTTGCCGCTGTTTTTGAAAGCGAAGATATCGGGTTGGTTATAATTGACGGGCCAGTGTCACCTATTCAGCAACGAAATTTGGAAAAACAATGGGGTGTGAAAATTCTGGATCGTACCGGACTGATCCTAGAGATTTTCGGGGACCGTGCCGCGACCCGTGAAGGGGTGTTGCAGGTTGATCTGGCTGCACTATCGTATCAGAAAACCCGCCTTGTACGCAGTTGGACACACTTGGAACGTCAACGTGGCGGTCTTAGCTTTGTAGGTGGTGCTGGTGAAAGCCAATTAGAGGCGGACAGACGCGCTATCGATGACGCGATTGTACGTCTGAAACGGCAATTGTCGAAAGTGGTAAAAACCCGGACGCTGCACCGTGCCGCCCGCAAAAAAGTACCTTATCCGATTGTTGCTTTAGTTGGTTATACCAATGCGGGAAAATCAACTATCTTCAATCATATAACCGGTGCATCCGTGATGGCAAAAGATATGCTGTTCGCCACGCTTGATCCCACAATGCGTGCCGTTAAGCTACCTTCCGGCCGTGATATAATTTTGTCGGATACGGTTGGATTTATTTCTGATCTGCCTACCGAATTGGTTGCGGCATTTCGTGCGACACTGGAAGAGGTTTTGGATGCTGATTTGATCCTGCATGTCCGCGACATTGCGCACCCCGAAACAGAAGAGCAGGCAAGGGATGTTCTGGATATTCTGGACAAGCTTGGTATTGAAGAGGCTGCACAACAATCTATCGTTAATGTCTGGAATAAGATAGATGCGGTTGATGCGGATAAACGTGAACCGCTGGTCACTATCGCCGAACGCAGTGACAAGATTGTTACGACCTCTGCACTGACCGGTGCAGGCATTTCAGTACTAATGGACGTGATAGAACAGAATTTACTAGAGCCTGCAGTTACCCAGAAGATCAAATTAGCTTTTTCCGAAGGTAAACGTCGCGCATGGTTGTTTGATCACAATGTGGTCGATGCAGAGGAGCAGATCAATATCGGCTTTGAGGTTACCGTGACATGGACAGCAAAACTGGCCGCGCAATTTCAAAAAATCTAAGGTGCAGGTTTCAGGGTCGTCACCCCAATAGACCCACCCCGGGCCAATTCAGGGTCAAGCGACATTGGAATATATTCACCCCGCCGCCAAAGCTGTGCCAAATCGTCATAATGTTGCGAAAGCGGATGACCGGATTGCCCAGTTGAGATGATATAAACAGAGCTGTCAGGGTCGGAAAAATCCACGACAGCCCGAAAGCCTGCAGCATGAATATTTGCATAAGGTGTATCGCCAACACCGGATGTGCGGGCACGTTGCAATGTGTTATCCCCGCCACCTGATTCCTGACGAATATTGCTGAACCAGCTTAGAAAAGGTCTTTTGCCCAAAACCTCATGATCCTGGTGGGCCTTGTGGGCCTGACCCCAGCGCCAGCTATCAATACGGGGGCCATATTTTTCGGTTAGTTCTAACAGTGCATCATCAAGTGCCATACGTGCGATATCATTACAGTCTTCTACCCTTGTTGAGGGGCGTATATCGCACCAACTGGCAGCACCTTCGATGTTCCGGTAGACCCGTTCGATAAACACGGGGTCTGGACGGGGGAAATTCCCAATCAATGGTCCCAACTCATCAAAAGCAAGGCGGTTTTGCAGGCTTCGTAACCAAGCCGCATAGATCAGCGGTTCCGGTAGGTGTTGATCCATTTCACCATTCCAACCGGCCAACAGTTCCAGTGCGGTTTGCCGCAGGCTTTCTGGTGTACCTGCCGGAGCTTTTCCATCGGAAAACCACAATTCTTTCGCGATCAATGGCAGTATGGAACGTGCAGTGAAAGATACTGTATCTGTTTGGGCCTCGATTAAACTTTCACGGGTATGTACAGCGCGGGTGTTCAACAGTTTTGTCAGGCGTTTGATCCGCTGTGTATCTCCCCATAGGTAACTGACATGGTTTGGAAAATCTGTATCAACGAGTTTGTTGTTTGTGTTGGCAACGATACCGCTGGATGGGTTAAGTATATATGGGTTTTTCGAGTAGTCGAAATAGCCGTCCCAGTGGTTTTGTGGTAACCAACCTTGGGATGGAATGCGGCCCTGACCGGCATGATTTGGTTGTCGTTTCGGCATTTTCCCGATGGTTTGCAAGGCTATCGAGTTTCTGTCGGCTAAAATCAGGTTCAATGAGGGCGCGATGAATTTCCGCCCGGCCCGACGCGCCTGAAAGACAGAGTTTGCATGCATCAACTCGATTGCGCCGGACATTGAAGTATCTTGCAACTCAAGGGCTGCCCAGCGCAAGGATACAACATGGTCGATTGGCGTGATTGCACCCAAAGAATAATGTTTGGCGGGTATAACTGGGCCATTTTCAGTATATCGCAGCTTTATTGTGCGGCTTTTCCCGTCTTTAATGTCAATAATCACGCTTTTGGTTTTAAATGGTTTGTAACCGGTAGGTGTCAGGTATTCGTTTGGGTTTTCTGGATTTAATTTCTCGATATAGACATCCAGATTATCCATGTATGAGCTTGTATTCCCCCAAGCCAGATTGTTGGATCGTCCACCAAGAATTAATGGCATTCCCGGAATTGTCGCCCCGATCACACCACCATTCTGGAACTCCAAATGTGCTAACATCCAGATCGACGGGGCCGTCAGGCCAAGATGAGGATCGCTTGCCAAAATCGGTGATTTTGCGGCGGAACGGCTTGCCGAAACTGCCCAAGCATTTGATGCGCCACTCTGACCCGCTGGGCGCATCGGATCCAAAGGGTCCTGTGTGTTTTGTGCGAGTTGCGGTTGTATCTTCGTAGCCGGAAACAATTGCGAGAACTCTGGCAGGCTTACCCGCCCCAAACCCGGTGCATCAGGCATAATATCCTTCACCAGATCAGGCCCGACAGTCAGTGAGACCTGCGCACGAAGGATTTCGTTTCGCAGGTTACTGTCTAATTGCAAGGCCATCAGCCGCATAATAGCCAGACTGTCAGCGGCTATCCACGGGGCGATATTTTTGGAAAACAAAAAGAATTCTGGGGCGCCGCGTCCAAGGGCTTGTTTGTTGACTGTGCGAAGCCACGCATTGACGCCTTGTGCATAGGCATTCAAGGCTTCTTTCGTCTGCCCGGTTTGATATTGGTACGAACCTTGCGCCAATGAATATAAATCAAGTCTGCGAATAAACTCGTCAATATCCGCAGTACGTTCGCCAAATAATTCAGACAATCGCCCCTGCGCGGTGCGCCGTAGTATTGCCATCTGCCAAAGACGGTCTTGTGCATGGGTAAAGCCCAAGCTGAAATAGACATCGCGATCAGTTTCGCCAAAAATATGTGGCACATTATGGGTGTCACGTATGATTTCAACCGGGGCGGAAACTTCTGTAACTTCATAGGTTGCATTATAATCGGGTATTGAGCGCACGGCAAAATAATACACAAGCATGCCAACGGCGATTGACAGTGTAAACATTGTGATAAAACCGCGTAATAGCCAGCGAAATAAGAAAGCCACGATCATCTCCGATAATTCTTGTATGTCCTATCAGCCCATATGTTTAGGGGCAATAGAATGGTATTAACAATATGGATGGTATTGGGCCATTGTTTCAGGGGCATTCCAGTGTGTCACTTGGAACCGCGTATGTAGATAGACCAATATGCCACTGCAACCATGCCTCCACCTATAATATTTCCAGTGGTCACAAAAATAAGGTTCCGGAATAACCCCGGCAAATCCCAGCTGGTGAAACCGCCAAGCATAGCGACGGGGATGACGTACATATTGGCAATAGAGTGTTCAAACCCAACCCCGACAAATGCAGAAATAGGCAGAATAATAACGGCCACTTTGCCGATTACAGAATGGGCCGCAAAACTCATCCAGACCGCAAGGCAAACCAGTATGTTACACAAAATGCCCCTGAAGAACGCCTCTGTCGGGCTCAAGTGCAGTTTGGCTAGCGCAATTTCGGAAACTTTGTCAGAAAGCGCGCCAGAGGTCATCGTACCTGCTAACACCACACATGCCGCAATTAACAATGCGCCCAGAAAATTACCAACCCAGACAATTCCCCAGTTTCGAAAAAGCCCACGTAATGAGATTTTTTCATCAGCCAGGGCAATAATCATCAATGCATTCCCCGTAAATAGCTCTGCTCCGGCAATTACCACTAGGATCAATCCCAACGAAAAGGCTATCCCACCCAGCATCCGTGTCGGGCCGGCACCAAATGCACTGTCTGCAACAACCAAAGTGTAAAATAATGCCCCAAGAGCTATGAATGCGCCTGCCAGTACCGCCAGCATTAATAGGTTCGTATTAGATGTTTTACTTTTTATCACACCTGCTTTTCGTATTTTCACCGCGA
>Ga0316189_10001405_pt1 | contig 23883 bp, 15 predicted proteins | sample LowCovwburrow_MG_FD_204930 | JGI IMG/M metagenome (GOLD analysis project Ga0316189, IMG submission 204930) | Coastal sediment microbial communities from Maine, United States - Lowes Cove worm burrow | ecosystem: Environmental > Aquatic > Marine > Coastal > Sediment | place: USA: Maine... | reverse complement strand
GCTTTCGATCACCTCAAAGGCACAGATATAGACCCCGCGATGGTCGATTATATTGATGGTGGAGTGGTCAATAACAAGCCCTTTGCTGACGTGATTAGCAGTTTGCTGTCGAGGCCCGCTCACCGGGAAGTCGATCGCCGAATCGTTTATATTGATCCGACGCCCGATGTGATGAAGCAGCAGACCGCTCCGCAGAAGATGGGCTGGTTTCGGACAATTTTAGCTGCGATCACCGATATCCCGCGTAATGAGCCGATTCGACACGATCTGCAGGCCATCAGTGATCATAACAGCAGAGTGCAAAGGCTTCATGATGTGATCGCCATTCTACGGAGTGACATCGATGTGCTGATTGACGGCCTAGTCACTCTGGGCGACGCTGATCATATGTCGGACCCAGCGCTAGTTGCGTCCTGGCGCGAGCGGGCAGGAACAATGGCCGCCGAGAAGGCTGGCTATAGCTACGGGAACTATCTGCATGTTCGAACTTGGTATCTATTTGAGACGCTATCCGATCGGGTGATGCAGGTCGCTGGCGTTAATGGGCTGTCGGCTGATCGCGGTCAACTTTTGACGCTGCTAACAAAGTGGGGCAGCCACCGATCAATCTGGATGACCTCTGACCAGGCTGATGATATGCCCAAAACGATCGATTCCCGGAAAGTGACCGCGTTTTTGCGATTCTCTGATGTGGATTACCGTATCCGCAGGATTCGCTTCGTTATCATGGAGCTTAATACGCTCTATAGTCATAAGGATTTGGTTGGTGACCAGCTTGGCACAAAGCCCATCGACCAGATTAAGCGGCGGCTGTACACCTATCTTGAAAGACTTCAGGCCATCAGGGAGCCTATTAAGATGAAGCTTGAAAGCTCGGGTGTTGTTAGCAAGTTGCTAGCGGTGATTGCTGAGCCGGATGGCCAGAAGCAAAGCGACTGTTTCCTTGCGATGGATGCGCTTTTTGATAGTATAGGCGAAATGATGGCCCTGGAAGACGTCGACATGGATCTTGACTGCGACCTATCAAAATTGCTGGCAGGTCTCGGCGCGACGTCAGTCCAGCAAAGCTTGTTCAGGGCCTATATTGGGTTTGCCTTTTATGATGTGCTGACCTTGCCGTTAACTCAGTCGGTTGATCTGATTGAGCTGGAGCCGGTGATCGTTGACCGTATCAGCCCTGTGGACGCGGATACCATCCGCCGGGAGGCTGATAGTCCGACCCTAAAGGGCACCAGCCTAGCGAATTTTGGCGCCTTCTTTAGCCGAACGGATCGGGAGAATGACTATTTGTGGGGCCGGATTCAATCCGCCGACCGATTGATTGACTTTATTATGGATAGCGTCACCGATGATGGGGCCGAGCCTTCGTTCGATCTTCTGGCATTTCGTAAGCGTCTCTTCTTATCGATTTTAGAGGGTGAACGCGCTCACTTGAAAGCTGACCCAAATCTAATTGACAGTCTAAGGGCTGAGATAGAAGCCATTCAGCCATAAAACCTATATAGAACAAAATCCTACGATATATGGCAATATTCAGGATATATGTGGCATCATGACAACTGTAATATCGGGAGCATTGAATAGCGGGGCCGAGACTTTGGTTTTTCAAAGGGGCCAACCATAGAGATTCACAAAGAGCATATGCAGAAAAGGTGCTGGCGCATCTAGCGCTGTGAAGCCAACAAGTCTTTTTGGTCTGCTACAGAGGGGGGCTAGAAAACATGGCCTATCTTGCGAGCGCTGAACCTGCTCCCTTGGCCGGAAGGCATGGCTGCGCTATAGGTTTAGGGCCGCTGCATACATCCGCATATGGCCGTCGGTATTGCATACTAAGATAAGCTCGCTAAGCGCATCAGAGCGCTCACTGACGATGAATTGCTTAACAGCCTTAGCTGCGACAGCAGCCGCGTCACGCACCGGATAGCAAAATGCACCCGTTGAAATGGCAGAAATGGCTATGGATTTAAAGCCAAGGTCGGCCGCTAAGGTTAGGCTGTTCCAGTAACAAGCATACAGCATAGCTTCTTCATTCTTGCGGCCACCCCGCCAAATGGGGCCGACAGTATGAATAATATATTTTGCTGGCAGCTTGTAGCCCGATGTCACCTTAGCCATACCGGTTTGACATCCGCCAAGCGAGCGACATTCCCGGACCAGATCAGGGCCAGCAGCTGCATGAACCGCTCCGTCAAGGCCTGCTCCGCCCAGCAAGCTCTGATTGGCTGCATTGACAATACAGTCAACTTCTAGCTTCGTGATGTCACCTTTAATAACGGTTATTTTGGTCAATCACTGATCACTTCACTATATAACTGCCTATATTGATCGGCAGGGCCGTTCCAGCTTACATCCTGAGCCATTGCGCTTTTGACCATTTGATTCCAGATTTTTTTGTCTGCGTATAGCTTAAAGCTCTTATCCACAGCGTCAGCGAGCGCTTCGACTGTTGGTGGATAAAATTGGACACCGTTGGAGACCTTTTTCGACAAGGCCGCGACATTGCTATCGATGATCGTATCGGCCAGTCCTCCAACCCGAGCCACCAAGGGAATCGTACCGTATCTGAGACCGCAGAGCTGTGTAAGCCCGCAAGGCTCAAAGCGAGACGGGACCATTGTAATATCAGACCCGGCCTGAATCAGGTGGGCCAGCGGCTCATTATACCCAATTTGTACCCCGACATGATCCGGATACTCGCTGGCAGCCATCGTGAATGCCGCCTCCAGCGCCTTATCTCCGGATCCTAGCAACACCAATTGACCGCCACGATCAACGATCATCGGCACAAGCTGCGACAGAAGATCAAGTCCCTTTTGGCTCGTCAGCCTTGAAATGACTGAAAATACTGGTGTGCGAGGCTTTACTGGTAGGCTGTATTGCCCTTGTAGCGCCGCCTTGCAGGCTCGCTTTCCAGCCAATTTTCCAATTTCATACCCTTGCGGCAATTCTGGATCAGTCTTTGGATTCCAAACGTCAGTATCAATGCCGTTCACTATCCCTTGAAGGTCTGCCGCGCGGCTTTTCAATAAACCGCCCAAGCCCATACCATCTCTGTCGGTTTGTATTTCCAGCGCGTACGTCGGGCTAACCGTTGTGATTTTATCGCTATAGACCAAGCCTGCCTTCATTAGACTGATTTGGTCCCAGTATTCCAAGCCATCACGGGTGAAATAGGACTTGGGCAGGCCCGTTGTTTTCCATTCAGCTGCCGGGAACAACCCCTGAAAGGCAAGATTGTGGATGGTGAAGACGGTCTTTGGCGAGTAAGCGCCTTTTGTGGCAGCTTGCTCGGCTATATAAGCAACCGCCAAGCCAGCCTGCCAATCGTGCGCGTGGAGAATATCGGCCCGCCAATCAGTGAATTTTCCTGAAGCGTAATCGGCAGCAGCCTTTGAGAAAGTTGAATAGCGGTCTAATGCATTCGGCCTATCTTTGCCGTCTGGGCCAACATAGGGGTTACCTTTAAAACCAAACAGGTGGGGTGCATCGAGCGCGACAATCGTCAGACCAGTGGAGGTTTTACCTGATACCAGTCGCGCCTTCTTGCCAGCGCGCTTGCCAATTTCAGCAATCTCTTTCAGGCCGCTTAAGCCCGCAAGCACGTCCGGAAAACCGGGTAAAAAGACCTGAATGCCCACACCCTCTTCCTGCAATGCAAGAGGCAATGCGCCAACAACGTCAGCCAAACCTCCGGTTTTGATTAGTGGATAACATTCAGAAGCGACGCATAAAATTCGCATGATCTGGGTTACTCCTCAGCACTCATACGATCAATCATTGGCTGGGTGATCAAGCATACGCCGTTTTCCGATCTTAGGAATCGCTTGGCGTCGAGCGCCGGGTCCTTGCCAACGACCAACCCTTCTGGGATATGCACACCACGGTCAACCACTACGTTCGTCAGCTTAACATGCCGCTCCATATAGACCTCGGGGAGAAGAATAGCTTTGCGTAAATAGCTGAAACTATTAGTCTTTACTCCAGTAAAAAGGAGCGAGCTTTCAACGTGTGTGCCGGAAATGACACAGCCGCCCGAGACCAAGCTATTAATCGCCTTGCCACGCCGTTTTTCCTCGTCGTGATTAAACTTAGCCGGCGGCGTGATCTCGGAGTATGACCAAATCGGCCAATCCTTGTCGTACATATCAAGGGATGGATTATATGTCGTCAGATCAATATTGGCCGCGTGGTAGGCGTCGACAGTACCAACGTCTCTCCAGTAAGCCTCTTTTTCATTCTCAGAACGAACACAGGATTTAGTGAAGCGATGGGCTTGAGCTTTGGCGTTGTAAACCACCCAAGGGATGATATCATTGCCGAAGTCATGGCTGCTATTGGGATTAGCGGCATCGACCCGGAGCAGATCGAATAGATATTTAGTATTAAAGACGTAAATACCCATCGATGCTAGCGACATGCCATCTTGACCAGGAATTGTTGGCGGATCAGCTGGTTTTTCAAGAAAATCAACGATGCGGTCATTCGCGTCAACCCCCATCACACCAAAGGCACTCGCCTCGGCCTTGGTAACGGTCAAACAGCCCACTGTCACGTCTGCTCCGCTGTTGACATGCTCTTGCAGCATCTGCTCATAGTCCATCTTATAGATATGATCGCCGGCCAGAATCACCATATATTCGGGATTATAGCTTTCAATGATATCGATGTTTTGGAAGACAGCGTCAGCGGTACCCTCGTACCACATATCTTCACTAACCCGTTGAGAGGCAGGAAGAATATCAAGGCTTTCGTTACGCTCTTCGCGGAAAAAGTTCCAACCCCGCTGCAAATGGCGGATCAGACTGTGCGCTTTATACTGAGTTGCCACCCCGATCCTACGAATACCGCTGTTCATTGCATTCGACAAAGCGAAATCGATAATCCGGCTTTTGCCTCCGAAGTAAACAGCCGGCTTCGCCCGGCGGTCGGTCAGATCTTTCAGCCGGCTCCCCCGGCCCCCAGCCAATACATAAGCCATTGCGTTACGAGACAAGGACTGTGATGAAAATACCTTTGTCATAAGCTTCTCCCCTAGAGACAGATATTAAATTGTACTGGACCCACTTTATCCTGCAAGGTTTCAAGCCCTAGCGCAACTCCGATCTTGGCTTGAGTTGCTTTTTCCTACTATTGCCAAATGTTGAACCCCGCCGGGCCCCAACGCGTACAAAACAGGACCTGACGAACCGCATCAACGGGTCCGCTTAGGGTCGTTTAACTCATAAAAACGCACTCCCGCCTTTGAAGGTCAAATCTCAGAAGTTTCTGAAATTTATGACTAAAACTTGAATTTTTCGAAAGATATGATGAATTCCCACTTATCTATAGACATCATGACACCACTATATAAAATATCGTAGCATCATGATGGCATGTTTATCATAGATATTCTCCGATAGCGCTGAGTCATGGATATTTTACTGTTGATAGAGGCAATCTCGCTAGATAGAGGCAATTTAACTGGATAAAGTCTTGGGGATTGGCTAGAAAAACTAATCAATAGTTCTGGGTAATCCGTAATGTCTGGTCATAGCAGCTTAACCATCAACCAAACGGGCGGCCATGTTAAGGCTGTTTTAGGGCCAACCAATACTGGTAAGACCCACTATGCCATTGAGCGCATGATGGCCTATTCATCCGGCGTCATGGGGTTTCCGCTGCGGCTGTTAGCCCGCGAAGTTTACGACCGCGTTGTAGCGATTAAGGGCAAGGCTAGCGTTGCCTTAATCACTGGTGAAGAGAAGATTATCCCCAAGAACGCCCGTTATTACCTTTGTACTGCAGAAGCTATGCCACGCACCATGGCGACCGACTTTGTTGCCATTGACGAGATTCAGATGTGCGCCGACCGCCAGCGCGGTCATGTCTTTACTGATCGAATGCTGCACTGTCGGGGCAAGTTTGAGACCCTATTGCTGGGTAGCGATAGCATGGAGACACTGGTTCGGGCGCTGATCGACAATGTTGAGGTTGTCAGCCGGCCCCGGTATAGTGAACTGACCTATGTAAAACCAACCAAGCTCACACGGCTGCCCCGCCGCAGCGCCATCGTCGCCTTTTCGATCGCCGATGTTTACGGCATGGCTGAACTGATCCGGCGCCAAAAGGGGGGAGCTGCCATCGTGATGGGGGCACTTAGCCCCCGCACGCGCAATGCCCAAGTAGAAATGTATCAGTCAGGTGAAGTGGATTATCTCATTGCTACCGATGCCATTGGCATGGGGCTCAATATGGATATCCGCCACGTAGCTTTCGCCGGAACCAGTAAATTTGATGGCCGAGCTATGCGCTACCTTACCCCTGCCGAGCTGGCGCAAGTCGCTGGCCGAGCTGGGCGGTACAAAACCGACGGCACTTTTTCTACGCTTGGCGGCGGTGATGGGTGTGAGGCGCTAGACCCGGATACGATTGATCAGATCGAAAATCATTATTTTGAACAGGTTCGCCATATCCAGTGGCGTAACCCCAAGCTTGATTTTTCTTCACCGCTGCGGTTGATCAAAGGACTGGAAAAGCCCGCCACAATCAAGGGTATCCACCGCCACCACGATGCGATCGATCTGCTAGCCCTGAAAGCACTTGTCAAAAAGGACGAGATCACCGACCGAATTCAAACGCCCGAGCATGTTGCGTTGCTGTGGGATATTTGCCAGATTCCAGACTTCAAAAAGCTCGGTTTTGACGACCATTTTCAGCTTTTAGAGCATATTTTTGGCTTTTTAACCTCACCTGCAGCAAAAATACCCGCAGATTTCATGGCAAAACAGGTGAGAAGGCTTGACAATCCAAAGGGTGATATAGATACCTTGGCGAGCCGGATTACCGGGATTCGAATTTGGACCTATGTCTCGCACAGACAAGGCTGGCTTGACGACCGGGAACACTGGGAACATGTAACGCGTAGCGTAGAGGATCGATTATCCGACGCGCTACATGAACGATTAACTCAACGCTTCGTGGACCGCCGCACTGCGGTCCTGATGCGAGAGCTTCGCCAAAGGGGCGCACTAAGCGTGGAAATAAACGAACAGAACATCGTATCCGTTGAGGGTCATACCATCGGCGAATTAACTGGATTCACCTTTAAAGCAGAAGGTGGCTCCGCCCGTGATGATCACAAGACGCTGAAGTCGGCCGCAGAAAATGCCCTGCGCGGTGAGGTAACTCGCCGGGCAAAATTATTTGCCAACGTTGGATTCAGAACCCTCAGCCTTAATTTTGATAAAGGCCTCTCCAAGCCTCAACTGTGGTGGGAAGGCGCTGCTATCGCCCATGTCACTGCGTCCGCTGGATTGATGGCTCCAACAATCCAGCTGATTGATGGCACGTTATTGGACGCAGACGCTGCCGAGTTGGTCCAGTCTAAATGCCAAGCATGGCTGAGCGAGCGCGTGGAAGAGAAGCTGATGCCGCTGCTGCTGCTATCGCGGGAGCTAAACGGCGAGACTGAAGCACCCGAGGGGGCAGCGCCCCTAACAGGCCTAGCCCGCGGTGTTGCTTATCAACTGCTAGAGAATTACGGCGTGATGCGCCGCGCTCAGGTCGGCAAGGACCTGCGCCAAATTGATCAGGACGAACGCAAGGGTCTTCGCCGCTTTGGCATCCGCATTGGTGCGACGAGCTTGTATATTCCCCTCATCTTAAAGCCACACGCCACAGAGCTTCGCTTGATGATGTGGGCGATGGCTGAAAAACCAGAATCCCTGCCCGCTTTGCCGACGCCCGGCATGGTCTGGGTTGAGGTTGATCAGGCCGCACCCAAGACATTCTATGAAATGGCTGGCTTTAATGTCGTAGGCAAAAAGGCTATCCGGATTGACATGTTTGAACGCCTTGCTGACGCCGTCCGACCGCTTGGCCAAAACGGCGATTGGTTCGAAGTCAGTCCAGATATTATGGGACTTGTCGGTGTTTCGGGCGAAGACTTCGCTGAGGTTATGAACGGCATCGGTTATAATAACGAAATCCGCATGCTGCCAAAGCCTGTACCCGAGGCAGCAACTGCGCCAATAGTTGAGCCAGCAACTGAACCAAAAGCTGCCGATCCTGCAGAGGCTGCACCAGAAACGAAAGACCCAAAGGAACCTGCGGCTGTAAAAGTAGAGGCGGAGGCGCCTATAGCGCCAGAGGGCGCTGATACTGCAGACTCTGAACCAGAGTTGGTTGAACGCTATTTCTTCCGCTGGGCGAAGAAACGGAAACCACAGCCGGCTCATACAGATCAGAAGCAGGATGGCAAAAGGCCTGCTGGCAAAGGTAAGCCGAGCGGTAAAGCTGGACGGGGTAAGCCCAGCGGCAAGCCAAAGGGTGCTAAGACCTTTACAGCTCGACCGCCTGAGAAAAAGGCAGATCCCGATTCTCCTTTTGCAGCGCTGGCTGGCCTGAAAGATCAACTGAAAACTAAAAAGTAGCGCACTGTCTTGGAGTCCGGCTCACAGGAAACTATTCGACTGGATAAATGGCTGTGGTTCGCACGGTTTTTTAAAACCCGCTCACTAGCTACCAAGATGTGCAAAGCCCATAAAATTCGTATTGACGGCCAACTGATCTCAAAGGCGTCGATCGCAGTTAGGGTTGGCAATATATTGACCTTTTCTAGGGCTGATCAAGTTGTGATCATAAAGATTAGGGCAATCGGCGAGCGTCGCGGCCCCTATAGCGAGGCATGCGAATTGTACGAAGACCTTTCGCCGCCTGCTGAGCCAAAAAATCGACCCTTTAAGGGACAGGTTCTGACCCGTGATCCCGGCGCTGGGCGTCCCACAAAGAAAGATCGCCGAGCCCTTTCCAGGTTAACTAACGAGCGGTTTGATCCAGACACTTAGGCGGCGCATCGGGCATTGCATCCTAGATATTTGGATGAACAATGGCTCTCTGGCGCAGTCTTTAGATGATATCCCGTCGGTAGGTAAACCTCGAGGTGATCCAATATGAACAGCAGGTGAGCGTTATCGGGGCAATGGTCGTGGTTTGTAAGCCTGGTGATGCTCTCACTTGTTTGTCTGGGGAAGTCGGGAACGGTTGGGGAGATCTCCGGCGAAAAGCCCTTTGACCTGGGGAAATCAGGGCCCTCGCAGGACCCAAGTAAGATCTCCAAGGAAGCCTTTCGACTGATTTCATATCTTAACATCGTCTCGATTCAGTTTTTTCTGTGCGAAATGCTGTTGTCGGGTGACGATAATTTGGGCATAAGAGGTTGAGTGAGTCGGTAGCGAATCAGCTGACATTGGCGAAAGGGCGCAACCGCCCAGTCGAAAGGGTAAATGAATGACATATGTAGTAACCGAGGCCTGTATTAAGTGTAAGTATACTGACTGCGTGGAAGTATGCCCGGTCGATTGCTTTTACGAAGGCGAGAATATGCTGGTCATCAATCCAAGCGAATGCATTGATTGCGGCGTCTGTGAGCCTGAATGTCCAGCAGAAGCCATTTTACCCGACACCGAGGACGGGCTTGAGAAAATGCTGGAAATTAACACGAAGTTTTCCGAGTCGTGGCCGAATATCACTGTCAAAAAGGACGAGTTGCCGGACGCTGACGATTGGAAAGATAAAGAAGGTAAGCTTGAATTACTATCCGAAGCGCCGGGCGAAGGGGACTAACCGCCAGGCAATTTAAGCCTCTATCGTATTGTTTTTAAAAGCGTATTCTTTTTGAATGCGCTTTTTTCTTTGGCTAGAGCCCACCAAAATAAAGGTCGTATCAAGATATCGCGAACAATTTTATATACGCGCAAAAGAACGCGATCCTGCCAGCGCTAGCTTTTAGGCGTTTTTTATGTTATAAAAGTAACACTTGAAGGGACCATCGACCATCGGAGCGCTGCAATTGGCAGGGCTTCTTTTGTCTATAAGTCCCCGATATCGTGGCCCATATGGTTTGCCCCACTTAGTCACTATCGCGACTTTGCGGGTATAGGGTTTCAGGACCTAGTTTTGAAAGTGATACCTTAATCAAGGTGTGCCGCTATTATTAATTAGAATAAGGTTGTTTGCATTATTTCTCCTCAGCACCATAGATTTGATCTTGTCATTAGGCTGGAAGGCAACGCTTTTACGCCTTTTACAGCAGCAGTATAGACCAGACAGATAGACGGTATCAATTATCCTATTGGATGGTGATAGCCCGAGGCGTTAGATATGCAGAACCTTCGATATCAAAAGGACAAAAAAGTATGACAAGCAAAAGCAAATTGCCATTCGCAGCTGGTGATTACATCGTATATCCAAAACACGGCGTTGGTCAGATTGAAGAGCTTGAAAATCAAGAAGTGGCTGGTATGAAGCTGGATCTATACGTCATTCGGTTCGATAAGGAACGGATGACCTTGCGCGTACCGACGAATAAAGCCGAAACTTCGGGTATGCGTAAGCTGTCCAATGACGCTACTGTGAAGGAAGCCTTCATCACCCTTAAGGGCAAGGCCCGCATTAAGCGGACGATGTGGAGCCGTCGGGCGCAGGAATATGAAACAAAGATCAACAGCGGTTGTTTGGTATCGATTGCCGAAGTCGTGCGCGATTTGCATAGGACTGCAGACCAACCAGAGCAAAGCTATAGTGAGCGCCAAATATACGAATCAGCGCTCGGTCGCTTAGCCAGAGAACTAGCAGCAGTTCAGTCGATTGATGAAGATGCTGCAATCGTTCAGTTGGAAGAAGAATTGACCGCGGCTTAAGTCAAGCGGTAGAAAAATAGAAGAAAGCCCAGCGTTTGATATGCTGGGCTTTTTTATGGAGCGTCTACGGAACGAGGTCCTATCACCAGCGTGCGACTATCGGCCAAAACGAAGCGTGGGCCATTGAAATAATCGAAACGGCCACGGAACTGAATAAACTGGCCCGCTATGATATGATCGATCAGCCCTTCCTTTCGCATCTTACGAACCAGCCTACTGGGCACCTCTAGGGTTACATCTGTGCGGTAGTTGTCGCCCATATTAATGAGCAGTTTCTCGCCAATCAAGGCGCTGGAGGCAACGCGGCCTTCGACAATTCGGAAACGACCAGGGGCGCCCGTTCGTGCCACTGAGCCGTCTTGCGCTAGCGGCAGTCCATCAGCATCTAGCCTCCAAAGAAACGGTGAACCATCTAGCCAGAGACCGACTTTCGCAGAACGCGCCTTTCGCTCACTATCCAATAATTCCGCCACATCCGGACCGGGGGGTAAAACATCCGCCGTAAAGGCCAGACCCATCGCCAACAGATCAGCTTGCAGCGATGAGGCTGCTTGCTGGCTTTCCTTAGTAGCGAATGCCTCGCCAATGCTGGTATCGTCAGTATTAGTGTCATCAGATATCTGAGACGCTAGGTAAATCATGCCAAAAGGGTCACCGTACCTATCCACTTGATCGGGCAGGCAATCATATAGAATGTTTCGCTCAAATAGACGGTTTTTGATCCGTTTATCAAAAACTCTATACCCTACTGGCACCATGATGCCGGTGATGTTCAAATTCTTGTTTTCAGGGTATTTTACTGATACATCCGCTGCTTTTTTCCGGCTAGAAATAGCCGAATCTGAGGGGATCCTTGCTTTTTCTTGAGCCCCTTTAATGTCCCTTATAAAAAGGCGGTTTGGAGCCATAAAATCAATAATTTGAGCCCGAGAGCAGGCCGCCATCCTGTCCTGCCCGTGCGCTGAAAAATCAAACAGGCCGATAAAGCAAAAGAAGAGGGCCAACCCCAAAGGGGCTGACCTTCTCAGATGATAACACAGGCCCCTCACGACCTAGCGGAGGATCGACCGCAAGTGCCGCGATGCGAAACCAAGCTTGGCAACCGTCATTGCCCCTGAGCTCTTTAAATCGCCAACCAATCGGTCGGCCCTGATAAGCCTAGTCTCCTGAGCTTTCTGCCAGGCCTTGAGGCCTTCTCCCGGATTTTTCTCGGCTGTGACCACGTCACTGACTAGTTCACGCTGCTGATCAGCTAAATCATCGATGATCGAGCGGACGGCAAGAAGCTCCCAGTGATCATCGGGAACGATCTTCTCGGACGTTTGGCGAAGCCATTCGAACCCAACAATATCACCTAGCTGGAAATAAGATGCCGCGACTTTCTCTACATTCTCGCCGCTCTCCTCACTCACAGAAATGATATCCGGTGCTTGTCTTAGCGCCATCAAAGCAGCAATTCGTGTGGCAAGCTTTAACGGTACGGCTTGATCCTGTAGGTCAACTCTGCGGGCTTTCAATTGCCTTAGGGTCGACTCGCTCAGTGCTTTGCTTGGGTTGCTAATCAAAGCTTCCAGTGCAGGTTTAAAGCGCTTAACCGTTTTGCTCATATCGAATTCATGCGGCATGTTCCGCAGCAACCACATCACTTGGTGCTTCAAGAAGCTCGACACTTCCATATGCATATCGCTTTGTGTACTAGCCTCTATTTTATAATCTAATGCATTGATTTCATTCCAAATATCTTGCAAATCATAAATCTCGCGAATGACCACGAATGCCGCCACAATATCATCAACCGCCAGACCCGTTTCTTCCTTCACCTCATAAACAAAGGTCAGGCCGGCCCAGTTGACGACCTCATTGGCGAGAACCGTTGCAATGATTTCTTTCTTCAACCGGTGCCGCTGCATTTCCTCCGCATATCTTTCATTGAGAACCGGCGGAAACCCCCACTCGAGCTCAGGCAGTAATATTTCATCATCCAGCAGCGGTGATTTTATCAAGATATCATTGAGGCTCATCTTTGCATAAGCCATCAGGGTTGCGATCTCGGGTCTCGTCAGCCCTTGGCCGGCCGCGGCTAGCTCTGCGAACTGCTCATCTGACGGCAGTGTCTCAATCTCGCGGTTTAGGCCGCCGTCGCGCTCCAGTGTTTTGATCAAGCCCATATGATATTCTCTTGCTGGAACAGCTTGTGCCTCCGCCAGTGAGATGGCCTGTGTCTGCAAGTAGTTGTCCGAGAGTACTATACGCGATACGTCGTTGGTCATTTCCGCAAGCAAACTATCGCGTTCATCGCTAGATAACTTATCGCTATCAATAACTTCTTTCAGCAGGATTTTGATATTCACTTCTTTATCGGAGCAATCAACACCCGCGCTATTGTCAATAAAGTCGGTATTCAAGCTGCCGCCAAGACGCGCAAACTCGATACGGCTCAATTGGGTCATGCCCAGATTGCCGCCCTCGCCGATGGCTTTAACGTTCAGCTGATCAGGGGTGACGCGCAGCGCATCGTTAGCCCTATCCCCAACCTGCGCATCCGTTTCATTGGAAGCACGGACATAGGTACCGATACCACCGAACCAAAGAAGATCAGCCTCCGCCATCAAAATAGCTTTTAACAAAGCATTTGGTGCCATGACATCAACATCCACACCCAGCCACTCCTTGACTTCCGTTGAAAGTGGGATTGATTTCTCTGAACGAGAGAAAACGCCGCCGCCCTTGCTGATAAGATCGGTTTTATAATCTTCCCAACTGGAGCGCGGCTTATCGAACAAGCGCTTCCGCTCTTTCCAGTTCGCCTTCGCGTCCTTTGGTGTTGGATCCAGGAAGATATGCAGGTGATTGAATGCAGCCTTCAGCTCAATCGTTTTAGACAGCAACATGCCGTTACCAAACACGTCGCCCGCCATGTCACCGATCCCGATGACGCTGATAGGGTCTGTTTGTGTATTGATACCGATTTCCCGGAAATGGCGTTGGACCGAGACCCAAGCCCCTTTGGCTGTAATACCCATACCTTTGTGATCGTAGCCGTTGGATCCACCTGACGCAAAAGCGTCACCTAACCAAAACCCTTTATCGATAGCGATGCCGTTTGAAATATCTGAGAAAGTAGCTGTGCCTTTGTCCGCTGCAACGACCAGATACGGATCATCGCCGTCGGTACGCAAAACTGAGTCAGGCTTCACAATGTCCCCGTCCTTCAGATTATCCGTCACGCTTAGCAAGCTAGAGATGAAGCTGCGATACGATGCGATGCCTTCATCCATATATTCATCGCGCGACATCGATGGATTTAGGTATTTCGGGAAGAATCCGCCCTTAGCGCCTTGTGGCACGATGACGGCATTCTTAACTTGTTGAGCCTTAACAAGGCCTAAAATCTCGGTCCGGAAATCTTCCCGGCGATCTGACCAGCGAAGGCCACCACGAGCAACTGGCCCGCCGCGCAAGTGAACGCCTTCAAGGCGTGGGCTATAGACGAAAATCTCGGCAAAAGGACGGGGCAGCGGCGCCTCATCAACGTTGCGAGATCTAATTTTAAAGGCAAAAGCGCGCTCATCAGCGCCTTCGATAACACCGTCCTGCCAGTAATTCGTTCGCAGGATATTGCTGATAACATTTTCATAAGCCCGCAAAATACGGTCCTGATCCAGGACTGAAACTTTGTCAAAGCGCGCTAACAAATCGCGCCTGATGCCCTTGCAATCTTCGTCGCGGCTACTTTTTCCTTTTGGATCAAGCCGGGATTTAAAGAGCGATACCAGCTTTTGCGCGATATCCGCATGTTCAACCAAACAATCCTCAACATAATCAGGGCTGTAGCTCATACCCAACTGGCGCAGATACTTAGCGATCGCGCGCAGAATCAGGACATCCGCCCACGGCATACCACAGGTTAGCACCAGCTCGTTAAATCCATCATTTTCAGTCACTCCCGACCATGATCGTGTAAGCGCTTCTTGAATAAGCGGCTTCATATCAGCCATCGAAAGCGCCAAGTCACCGGAACGCTCCAGCGTAAAGTCATGCACGACAGCGCCGCCGCTATTGCTGATCTTATAGGTGTATTCTCCGATTACCCTGAACCCCAAATTTTCTAGCATGGGCAAACAGTCAGACAAAGGCACAACCCTCGATCCGTGGTGGATTTTTAGCCTATAATGATCATCTCCATCTGCGACATGCCTATAAAAGTCGAATTTGATTTTATCTTTATCAGTAAGCGCCTCAAGCATAGACACGTCAATAGCTGCCTGTGAGGGATCAAAGGCTTCGCGGTAAGAAATGGGGAAGCGGTCTTGGTACTTCTGATAGAGCGGCATGCCATCTTCTTCACCATACCGACTTACCAATTCATGCTGCAAGCCATCGGTCCAGCCAATCGCGGCGGCAGCGATGGCTTCATTAATTGCCTCTTCGCTCGGCTTGCCAACCTTGCCCGGTGTTGTTCGGATAATGAAATGCCAACGGGCCAGACTGTCTTCACTCAGCAGAGCGTAATAGACTGACACTTCGCCGTTGAAAGCAGAACATAAAATCTCACCAATCTTTTCCCTGAGACCCGCATTATAATTTTCACGAGGCACATAGATCAGCGCTGAGACAAAGCGTTCAAATTTGTCACGGCGAATAAAGGCCCTTGGTCGAGGGCGCTCGGATAGCTGGACAACGCCCATCGCTATCGTCTGCAGCCGTGTTGTTGAAACTTGGAACAGCTCGTCGCGAGGGAATGTCTCTAGGATATGGGCCAAGACTTTGCCGTTATGCGTCCGCTTATCAAAAGGCGCGGCGTCGATCACATGCTGCGTTTTGGTTCGTAGTAATGGCACCTCGAACGAGCTGCGGCTATAGGATAGTGAGGTGAATAAGCCAACAAATCGGCGCTCGCCAATCACCTTACCCTCGTCGTCAAATATCTTCACGCCAACATAGTCCATATGAACAGGGCGGTGCACACGGGTCTTCACATTCGCCTTGGTGATCACCACGGGCTCCGGTAGGCTGAGAAAGTGCCTGATTTCAGCACTAATCGCCGTCAGCCCATCCACGCCGCGCAACACATATCGGTCTGCTGCCCTAAGAATACCAAGGCCCGAGCCTTTGACTAATTTATAGTCGGAGGTTTCAGGGTCATCTTCAAATCGGTATTCTTGAAAACCAAGAAACGTGAAATGATCACTCCCAAGCCAGCGAAGAAATTTGATTGTTTCCTCAACGTGACCTTCTGGTACCGGCGGAGGGTTAACTGTCAAACTGGCGACAGTTTCATCGATCTTTGCCAGCATTCCCCGCCAGTCTTCGACCGAGGCACGGACATCATCAAGAATATCTTTAAGCGCTGTCTTTAGTTCTGCAAGATTAGCCTTTCCGCTTTGGGCATCAACCTCAATATACATCACCGATTCGCGGACACCGTCGGCTGGATCACTTCTACGCGACGCAGTACCCGTGCCCTTTTTTGCAGTCAATGTATTCAAGCGAGTGCCATTTTTATCGCGACTTGTTACCAATTGCGGGTGATGCATCATATGCAAACGTTGCCGCAGGCTGACCGATAAGCCCTTGGATACAGAATCAACAAGGAAAGGCATGTCGTCATTAATGATCAAAATTACCGAATGGTCAGTATCAAATCGCTTCATTGATACAGTCGAATCCAGCACCTCTATAATCGCCGTCCGCGGTTTACGCTTCTTGGCCGTTTCCCATATTTGGTATGCGATTGTATAAAGACGATCTGGGTCTTCACCTAGTAAATCAGCGGGCGTTGAGCCCTGATAAAAGTCATCCAGCCAAATCAAGAAATCTTTTTTGCCTGAACCGGACAGTTCCTTTGAAGCTCGCTTTTTAAGCGCGCTCAGTACTGTCTTCGCTGTTGTTTGTGTCATCCGCTGTATCCTTGTGTTCCCGGATTAAATATTTCCCAATAAAACCCTAGTCTATCCGTGACCTATTTCTATCCCTAGCTTATCAATGATCAAGTCCCCACCTATCATGCCGTATGCCGTTCCTTATGATTTGAAGCTAGCCGTCTCCAGGGCGCGTTTTCCGCACCGTTTGGCGGTCAAAGCGCTTTATAGCTGCGTCTAATTGGCTATCACTTTCTCCTGCAAATCCAATCGGCTCGATATGCCCATCAGCGGTTTTGCGAGCGATAAGCAAACAAAAATCTGTGTCAGGAGCGTCGCTGTGATTAAAGGCCGCCTCCAAGTCAAGCGCCGGAAATCTGCGAAGATTTTCTCTCGCTGTCTCCAGACGGTCAGCGGCTTGATTTCCCGTGGCAATTTTGCGCTCCTTCCGCTCCATCGCTACGCAGCCTTTGATGCCGCCAGGCTGATCCCGAAGAAAATCAGGAAAGCTATCCCGGGTTTGGCCGTTACGCCATCCATAGGATAGTGCCGCCGCATATTCGGTAAGCCGTGTTTTGTCGTATGTCTTGCCGAAAATCATTTTCAAAACCGGCGTAAAGGGCGCTCTCGCCTGTGTCTTCAGGCCAAGGTCTTTGATCAGCCGTTGATAGTCATCGGGCGCCAAAAGTGACTCTTCATAAAAGCCAATCGCCTCCGCTAGCGCGTAATACAAAGTGTCCCTCGTGCGACCATCAATAGATACGACTTTGCCCGCAGCAGCGCGCGCTCGGCGGAGCATCTCGCTTAACGCCCCATCATTTTTAACGTCTTCATCCAGCGTAATGTTGCGCCACCCAAGAACGGCATAAATAAAGCGAACGTTGCCGCCCTTCCCAGCCAAGGGCAGCAGCACACCGCGGTACTTGATTCCGTCGCCTTGCGGGAAATGGCACACCGCTGCCATCTCCACAGGGCGCAGCAGATCAGCGGCGACAGGAATGTTCGCTAAAACTTGAACGGCTAGAAAATTTTCCGAAAGGCTTTCTAGATCCACGCCTACCTCAATCGGCTGCTCTAGAGCCAACGCCAAATCTGCACCAACATAGCGCACAGTATGCGAATGGTCGCCAAGCTCGATCATCATTGATGTATCACGAAACGGGGACAGCCCTTCACGGGTAAGAGCTTGCATGGCTGGCAGGGTTGCTTCATCACCACGGGCATTGCGCCAGTAATCAATGGCCTTCAGATGCAATCGCCGATCAGCGGGATTCATTGCTGTCCCTTGTGCTTCAGAGTATTCTTCAAAATCATCCATTGGATGCCTTTGCTGCCCTATATAGATAGCTGTCGATCCCCTCCGGATCGAAACCGACTCTAGACCTAGGCGCATGTCTGACGCAAGCCAAACTGACGCCTTTAGACAACTTTTATCAGAAAGTTGTTTTTACTTCGTTAAGAGGCGGGAATCTCAGCAGGCCTTGATATCAAGCGCAAAAGTCATTAAATCCTTTATCAAGCGTTCAGGGAAGGACGCTGTCAAAGGGGAGTTTTGTTTATGTCCGATAACCTTGCAATCAAACGCTGGGATACTTTGGTCTCGATGTTTTTTGATCAAGTGGCTGCCAGAGGCGACAAGCCAATGCTTCACTGGAAAGCAGCGGGTGAATGGCATTCCCTGTCTTGGAACGAGGTCAGTGATAGGGTAACCCGATTAGCAAATGCACTGCGAGTCATGGGCGTTGAAGCAGGCGACCGGGTTGTCTTGGTCAGTGAAAATAGACCGGAGTGGCTGATTGCTGACTTGGCGATTATGACGGCAGGCGCCATATCTGTGCCGACTTACACGACCTATACCGCGCGCGATTATTTGCATATTTGTGAAAATAGTGGCGCCCGAGCTGCCATTGTTTCTACAAAACCCCTTGCACGGACCTTTTTAAAAGCAGCGCACGAGTCAGACGAATTGATAGATGTGGTTGTGATGGAGGATCCAAGGATTGAGCAAAGCCTCAACTTAAATATTCACCACTGGGGCGATGTGCTGGAGACACTCTCAGCACAAGCGGCCGATATGGAGCTAACTGAGCTACCCGAAGCGGGCCGCGATGATATTGCATGCCTTATCTATACCAGCGGCACGGGCGGGGCGCCAAAGGGTGTTAAAACCCACCACGGCGCGATCCTGCATAACTGTGAGGGCGCTGCGCGCGTAATCGAAGAATTAGGCCTAGAAGATAATACCTTCCTATCCTTTTTGCCGCTTAGTCATTCCTATGAGCATTCGGCTGGGCAGTTTCTACCAATTTCGGTCGGCGCCAGCATATGGTACGCCGAAGGCCTGGATAAACTGGCCAGTAATATGAGCGAGGCCAGCCCAACCATCATGGTTGTTGTGCCACGGCTTTTTGAAGTGCTTCGAACCAAGCTAACTCGGCAAATGGCAGCAGCTGGTGGCGCCAAGGAAAAGCTATTCCATCTGGCTATCAAGCTAGGTACCAAACGAATGGTCGAGCCGGAAAATCTAACTTTATGGGATAATCTGGTTAACGCTTTCTTGGATGCAACCGTTCGCAAGCAAGTTAGAAACAAGTTCGGTGGGCGCCTAAAGGCACTGGTCGCCGGCGGCGCACCGCTTAGCCCCGATGTCGGCTTCTTCTTTGCGTCCTTAAACTTACCCTTACTTCAAGGCTACGGGCAAACAGAGTCGGGACCAGTAGTGTCCGTGAATCCACCGTCAGCACCGCGTATGCATACGGTTGGGAAAATACTTGAAAATACCCAGGTGAAGATCGCAGAGGACGGCGAGATATTGGTACGCGGCGAATTGGTTATGAAAGGCTATTGGCGCGATGTCCACACGACGGATCGGACTATAAAAGATGGTTGGCTGCACACCGGCGACATCGGCACCTTCGATGAAGACCAATATCTGATCATTACCGATCGCAAAAAAGATATTATCGTCAATGATAAGGGCGATAACGTTTCCCCGCAGCGCGTCGAAGGCATGCTTGCCCTTGAAGAAGAAGTTGCACAGGCGATGGTCTTTGGTGATCGCCGCCCATATTTGGTGGGGCTCATTGTTCCAGACGATGAATGGATTCGCGATTGGGCAAAGAAAAATGACAAACCTAATGATTACAAGGTCCTTAAAGACGACGCCGACTTCAAGAACGCTATCAAAGACGCTATCTCTAGGGTCAACAGTCGGCTTGCTACCGTCGAGAAGGTGAAACGATTCACTCTTGCTGACGATCATTTCACAGTTGATAACGAGCAAATGACACCGACGATGAAAATTCGCCGCCATGTAATCAATGAAACCTACCGAGATCGGTTAGAAGGTCTTTATTGATTCTTCTAATCCGACCGCGATTCTCCGCCAACACCGGGCCAAGGCGTCGCCCTTAATCGCGCCAACAAAGCTGGATCTAGCGAGCCACCGCCAGCGATCCAGCTGTGCGTTTCGCCGACATGAAAACGTCGGCTCAACTGATCCGTCAGGCGATCATCTTGGGCCTGAAGAAATCCAAACACCGCATCATCGAAAATCGTTAAGTCAATATCGCCGGCCTTGAGCATCTGCATCCGCCGAGGAATTGCCATGGATGGCCCACTGAGGATACGAGAGTCCGGTAGCCCCATCCGGGTTAAAAACCGACACTGAACTGATTGCTGCGCGCAGGCGACCTTCCAATTCTGTTTCAGCATCGCATCACGCGTTAACTGATCGAAAACTGGTTCTCTGCGCGAATAGATATAATATTGCTGTGCTCGCAATCGATTGAGCCAAGTGAAGTCATCCTCACGCTCCCGGACGCGGTCAAGCGGAAACAAGAGAACATTGTCCCGATCCAGCGTTTGCTCATAGGCAGCGCTCCAGCTGGTCATGCTCATAGTATAGTCAATTTCCGAGGCGTCCAGCCACGCCCGGACCAGCTCAACATCCATGCCCGTCACCCGACCACGATCGTTCGACATGGCATAGGGTGGTACAAAGTTTGTCAAAACAAGAAGGGGTTTTTTGCCGTCCTCAGAAAAAGCATTGGCCTCAGCAAAAGCATTGGCGTCATCAAGTAGGTTGGCGTCAGCAAAAGCAGCGGGGGCTTGGATCAAAATCACCAAACCAATGCACCAAAAGAACAGGACTAGCGTCGCACTTTTTATTGTTCCAATCATAAACTCTCCACAGATCAACATACCTTAGAGCTAAAAATGGCAGCTTGTCTACGGTATCTACGATCACAGGGTGGTCACATTATGGCGAGGCATAACAATCAGTCTTTGATGGGGCGCGCCTCTTCATTTGATGTCTTATTTTCAAGATCAGCCATGTCTATCCTATCTAGCTAAACAAAAACGATGATAAACGACGTCGGTATTTTAGCGTTACCGGGTCGGTTGGGCCTAATGCCTCAAACAATTTCAATAGATGCACTCGGCACGAAGCTCGGGCCGATGCTGGTTGATTTATGACTTAAGTACAATATTAACTATTATGTGATTATGTGATTATTCGTTTTAGATAAATATCTTAATATCTGATTTTTCAAAATATTTATCTAATTTATTTGTATTGAGTATTTGGTTGAGTTCATGTTTAAAGCATTTATAGACGGCTGTTTATTTTTAGTGGCTATTACAATATGGGTATTATGGCCCAGCGATACAGGTCAAGTCGTCGCTTACTTTCCGACATCGAAATCACAATCACAAACTCTTGCTCTTATAAACAAAACGGAAGCAAGACTTGTTGATATAACACCATATGGGACATCAATGGTTGTTTGGTTACCCAACAAGATTACAGGCGAGAAACTAAAAGAATTAGGAGCAATATTGTTAAGTCCTAATGGTCTTTATGGTTGCTCGGATCCGAAATAAATTACGCGCACTTCTAAAAACACAAGCCAGATTGAATAATTAAAAAAACTAAAATGACAGGGTAGAGTAATGAATCAATTAAATGTTTTAAGAACACAAATTTCAAAGTTAATGCTAATTTATTGTTGGGTTCATGTTCCCGTGGTTTTTATCGTGGGAAAAATGGTTTCTTCAGATAAATTGTGGGGCGCAGTTTTACTGTCTGTTCTTGCCAATATTTTTGTTACAACCGCATATAAGGCTTACGGCTCAAATAGCCAATATCGCTATGCTGTTGGAACCTGTCTTGTTGTGCAGGCGGCAATATTTCTGGTGTTATTAATTGGCCATTCCTGGCAAATTGATGTTCATATGTATTTCTTTGTTCTTTTGGCTGTTATGGCGTCTTTTTGTGATTGGCGCTCCATTATCGTAACAGCAGGATTGATAGCTGTTCATCACTTGGTTTTGAATTTTGTAGCTACGTCGTGGGTATTTCCAGATAATGCCAGTTTCTTTCGCGTTATTTTACATGCAGCTATCGTCATTCTTGAGACCGGTGCCCTAGTTTATTTAACGCGTCAGCTTGTTCTGTCATTTAATATTTCTCATGAAATGATGGCCAAAGCACAAACCGCACAACAGCAGGCTGAAGAGGCATTATCACAAGCCGCAAAAACAGAGGAGCTGGAGGCTGCTCTAATAAATATGGAGGAGGCAAAGCAAAATGCCTTTGATGCAGAAGAGATGCGCCTTTACCAGGAAGAGCAAACAAAAATTGAAAAAAACGAACATCTGGAATCTCTGGCTCAAGAATTTGAAAGAGCACTCAAGCTTGTTGCTGAGAATATTACCACATCTTGTAATGAGCTTAATGAAAAAACAGATCTCTTAAATACGATATCTACAAAAGGAAAAGAAGAATCTTCGGTTGTATTGAATGCGGTGGAGAAATCAGAATCCAAAATTGAAGGACTTCATTATGTTATTGATGATCTGGTGAAATCCATTGAAGAAATATCGAAGGAAGTTGGTAATTCCAATGCATTGACTTTGAGTTCTGTTGCTAAAGCGAAAGAAGCGAATGGTCATATTGAGGGGTTGGCAGAAAAAGCACAGAATATTGAAAAGATTGTAGATTTAATTTCAGATATTGCTAATCAGACAAATCTGCTAGCACTTAATGCGACAATTGAATCTGCTCGTGCCGGTGATGCAGGAAGAGGTTTTGCGGTTGTTGCTGGTGAAGTAAAAGCTTTGGCAAATCAAACAGCCAAGGCAACCGAGGATATATCAGACCAGGTTTCATCTATGAGAGATGCTGTTAAAATTGGCGTCAGGGCAACGGCAGAAATTTCTGATATGATTAATAATATGAATAACTCATCCAAGGTGACATTGGCATCAATTAATCAGCAACAATCAGCAACACAAAATATGTTTATTGCAACACGAGAAACGCAAGAGGATTCAAAAGCGATTACTCAAGGAACACTAGCCGTCTCTCAGATTGTTGATCAAACGGATAATGAATCGAGATCTGTAGGAAGAGTTTCGACAGATCTACAAGGGTTATCTGAGGTGTTAGAGAGTCGTGTTTCTTTATTTTTGAGTAAATTGCGGGCCGTATAGAAAGTTTAAATATCCAACTCTCTTGCTTCATCCCCCAGCATAATGGGAATACCATACTTGATCGGGTAGGCTAGTCCAGCCACGCCCGGACCAGCTCAACATCCATGCCCGTCACCCGACCACGATCGTTCGACATGGCATAGGGTGGTACAAAGTTTGTCAAAACAAGAAGGGGTTTTTTGCCGTCGTCAGCAAAAGCAGCGGGGGCTTGGATCAAAATCACCAAACCAATGCACCAAAAGAACAGGACTAGCGTCGCACTTTTTATTGTTCCAATCATAAACTCTCCACAGATAAACATACCTTAGAGCTAAAAATGGCAGCCTGTCTATGGTATCTACGATCACAGGATGGTCACATTATGGCGAGGCATAACAATCAGTCTTTGATGGGCCGCGCCTCTTCCACTAATAAAATCGGAATCCCCTTCCGCACCGGATACGCAAGTTTCGCAGCCTTGCTGATCAACTCGCCAGCCTCTGCGTCATAGATCAGAGCCTTCTTACTAACGGGGCATACAATAAGGTCTAAAAGCCGCCGATCCGGCGTCTCTTCATTTGATGTCTTATTTTCAAGATCAGCCATGTCTATCCTATCTAGCTAAACAAAAGCGATGATAAGCGACGTCGGTATTTTAGCGTTACCGGGTCGGTTGGGCCTAATGCCTCAAACAATTTCAATAGATGCACACGGCACGCCGCATCGTTCCATTCGCGGTCCCGCATGATACTCGCAAGCAAGCTTTCGGCTGCTTCCGCCATCTTGTTGTGTGCCTGATACGCCAGCGCCAGATCAAAGCGGGCTTGATGATCCGTCGGATCAGCTTCGATTTTGGCTAGCAGTTC
>Ga0316189_10001404_pt1 | contig 23911 bp, 20 predicted proteins | sample LowCovwburrow_MG_FD_204930 | JGI IMG/M metagenome (GOLD analysis project Ga0316189, IMG submission 204930) | Coastal sediment microbial communities from Maine, United States - Lowes Cove worm burrow | ecosystem: Environmental > Aquatic > Marine > Coastal > Sediment | place: USA: Maine... | reverse complement strand
ACCGGCACATTGCTGTGGCGTCCCACGCTGTCCATGACCTCGTACTGCAGGCTCAGGTCGTAAGCGGGGAATACCGGGCGCTGAATTTCCGGCTGCAAGCGTGCCACGCAGGCTTCACTTTGCTTTACGCCTCCTTGCTGCCACTCTATATCGAACAACAGGGTGACGTTGGACATGCCAGTGGCTTCGGGGATGTCGAGCCTGGGAATACACACCGCATGCCCCCGGTGCTCACTGAGCCAGGACTCGAGTTTTTTGCGGGTACCTTCGCTGTCTTCTAGCAGCGGAGTGGGACGTTCATTTTCCACGAGTGTTCTCCGTATTGGCTATACATGCGTATAGTATAAGCCCGGTCCAGTCGACTGGCCACAGCGCTGCGGTATAGCCCACGACACCATGCGCCGATTGATATTTGCTAATACATTTAGGGGTTGGCTCCGGGGCCGGGGCTATAATGTCGCACATTGTTAAATGCTCCGCACGGAGAGGTGTATGAAGAACGTCCTGTGGTCCACGCTGGTGCTACTGTGCGCTGCCCTATTGCTGTGGTGGCAGCTGCAGCCCGGGGAGCCGGTCGCCAGGCGGGAGCGTCCGCCGGTTCCCGTTAGCCTGGTGGCGGCGCACACCGGTGATTTTCAGGACCAGGCCTCCGCAGTGGGTACCCTGCTGGCATGGGAGTCTGTCGATATAAGTGCCAGCGTGTCGCAGATTGTGACATCCATCGCTTTTGAAGACGGGCAGCAGGTGCGCAAGGGTGACGTGTTGGCGCTGCTGAAGCAGGATGCCGAACAGGCCACCCTGAGTGAGTTGCAGGCGACCCTGCTGGACGCAAAACGTGAGGTGCAGCGCCTGGAAAACCTGGCCAGGCAAAACCAGGTAGCCCAGACCGAGCTGGACAAGGCGCGCACCCGGGAAGAGATTACCCGTCACCAGATCGAGGGGGTACAGGCGCGCATTGCCGATCGCACTATCGTCGCGCCATTCACCGGGGTTTTGGGCCTGCGCCAGGTGAGCGAGGGCGCGCTTATTACACCCGGGCAGAAGTTCACCACCCTGGACGATATCAGCCGGATGCGCCTGGAGTTCACGCTGCCTGCACGATTGCTGGCTTTTCTCTCCACTGGCCAGGAAGTGCGTCTGCGTACGCCGGCTATCCAGCGTGAGTTCAGCGGTGTCATCAGCGCAGTGGGGTCGCGCATCGACCCTGTGGCTCGTTCCATCAGTGCCCGGGCAGAGATAGATAATTCAGAGCAACTGCTGCGCCCGGGCATGTTGATGGAAGTGGTGGTGCGCGGCCCCATGCGGCGCACCCTGCTGGTGCCAGAGGAAAGCTTGCAATCCCGTTCGGTAGAACATTATGTCTGGCGCTTCGAGGATGGCCAGGCGGTGCGCACCGTGGTGGAAATCGGCAGTCGTATCCCGGGCTGGGTGGAGATTGTCTCGGGCATACCGGAGGGCGCGCTGATTGTACGCGATGGCGTGGGGCGATTGTCCGGCGACTCAGTGCCGGTATTGCGAGTGGATTCTTAAACCGTGCTGCTATCCGATCTCTCGGTAAAACGGCCGATACTGGCGATAGTCTGTAGTGCGCTGCTCATCGCTTTCGGCCTGCTGTCCTTCGATCGCTTGCCGCTGCGGGAATACCCCGATATCGACCCTCCAGTGTTGAACGTGATTACCACTTACCCGGGAGCCTCGGCGGCGGTGGTGGAAAACAAGATCACTGAACAGATCGAGGACCGGCTGGCGGGGCTGGAGGGCATCAAGACCATGACCTCCCAGAGCCAGGATGGGCGCTCCAGCATAGTGCTTGAATTCGAGCTGGATCGGGATATCGATAATGCGGCCAACGATGTGCGGGACCGAATCGCTCGCGTGCTTAACCAGCTGCCGGACGAGGCGGATCCCCCGGAGGTGCGCAAAAGTGAGAGCGATGAGCAGGTCATTTACTGGGTGCATCTGGCAGCGCAGGGTATGGATGCCCTGGAGCTGACCGACTACGTGCGGCGGTACCTGGAAGATCGCTTCTCAGTGCTCAGTGGTGTGGCGCGCATCCGCATTACCGGCTCCCAGGTCTATGCCATGCGCATCTGGCTGGATCGCAATGCCCTGGTGGCGCGCCAGTTGACGGTGGCGGATGTGGAGGCGGTCATCCGTGCCCAGAATATTGAGCTACCCGCGGGCACGCTGAAGTCACTGGAGCGTGACTTTATTGTGCGTATAGAGCGCAGTTATGTTTCTGCGGATGATTTCCGCAATATGGTCGTCAAGCGCGGTGACGATGGCTACCTGATTCGCCTGGGCGATGTGGCCAGGGTGGAGTTGGCCAGCGCCGAGCACCGCAGTCTGTTTCGTGGCAACGGCGAGTCCATGGTCGGTATCGGTATTGTCAAGCAGAGCACGGCCAATGCGCTGTCCGTGAGTCGCCTGGTGCGCGAGGAAATAGCGCGCAGCAACCGGCAACTGCCTGATGGCATGCAACTGATCCCCAGTTTCGACAACTCGCAGTTTGTGGAAAAGGCGATTGATGAGGTCTATCGCACCCTGCTTATCGCCGCTGTCCTGGTGGTCTTGGTAATGTTTCTATTCCTGGGTGATCCACGCAGTTTGCTGGTGCCGGCGCTGACCGTGCCGATCTCCCTGATCAGCGCCTTTACCGGGCTGATGGTCATGGGTTACAGCATTAACTTACTGACGCTGTTGGCCCTGGTGCTGGCTATTGGCCTGGTGGTGGACGACAGTATTGTGGTGCTGGAAAACATTCATCGGCGCCTGCTGGCGGGTGAAAGCCCGCTGGTGGCAGCCTACCGGGGCGCGCGACAGGTAGGTTTTGCGGTGATTGCGACCACCCTGGTACTGGTCGCAGTTTTCGTTCCTATCACTTTCCTCGAGGGTAATATCGGTCGCCTGTTTTCCGAGTTTGCGGTCAGCATGGCCATTGCTGTGGTGTTTTCCAGTTTCGTGGCGCTGAGCCTGGCGCCGGTGCTATGCAGCAAGATGCTAAGCGCCGAGCATGTCTCCAATCGCCTGTCGAACAGGGTTGAAGGTTTTACCGGCAAGCTGGAAAACGGCTATCGCAAGTTATTGGAGCGCTTGATCCCCCGGCCCTGGTTGACCGTGCTGGTGCTGTTGACGAGCCTTGCCGCCAGCGCGCTCCTGTTTCTGGAGGTACCCCGGGAATACGCGCCCCAGGAAGACCGGGGACTGCTGTTTATGCGCATTACCACGCCTGAGGGCTCATCCTTCGAGTACACCGTGAAACAGGTGGAAGAGGTCGAGCGCAGGCTTATGCCCCTGGTTGATCGCGGCGACCTCAGGCGCCTGTTGATCCGCGCGCCCTCATCTTCGGGGGGCGAGGCTTTCAACCAGGCTTTTGCCATCATGGTGCTTTCCGACTGGGACGGTGGTCGTCGTTCCACCGCCGAGGTACGCGCCGATGCCTTGCAGCGGGTGGCTGACTTCCCGGGCGGGCGTGTATTTATCGGTGGGCCCCGGGCACTGGGCGGCTCCAGTGAGGACCCGGTGCAGTTCGTAGTGGGTGGCAACAGTTACGCGGAGCTGATCGAGTGGCAGGACCTGCTGCGTGAAAAAATAGCCGCCAACCCCAACCTGGTCGGGGTGGATACCGACCTGAGACCTACCAAGCCGCAGTTGCGCGTATCTATAGACCGCAACCGGGCGGGAGATCTCGGGGTAAGCCTGCTCGATATCAGTCGTACCCTGGAGACCCTGCTGGGCTCACGCCGGGTGACGACCTTTATCCTGGATGGCCGCGAATACGATGTCATCGTAGAGGGCGAGCGCGACGCCCAGCGCACCCTGGGCGATATCAACAACATTTATGTGCGCTCTTCCAGCAGTGGTGGTCTGGTGCCACTGGCGAACCTGGTGAGTATGAAAGAGCAGGCCGATGCCGGAAGCCTTAACCGGTATAACCGGGTGCGTGCCCTGACGATTTCCGCCGACCTGGCTGACGGCTACTCCCTGGGGGAGGCCTTGTCCTACCTGGAGCAACTGGTGCGAGAGGAACTGCCGCCCCACGCCAGCATCGACTTCAAGGGTGAGTCCCTGGAATACCAGAATGCCGGGCGCTCGGTGATCTATACCTTCGCCCTGGCATTGCTGGTGGTCTACCTGGTGATGGCGGCTCAGTTTGAATCCTTTGTCCACCCGTTGGTCATTCTGTTTACCGTGCCCCTGGCCCTGGTAGGTGGCCTGGGAGGCCTGCTGTTGTTTGACCAGACACTCAATATCTACAGCCAGGTGGGGATGATCATGCTGGTGGGACTTGCCACCAAGAATGGTATTCTCATTGTCGAATTCATCAACCAGCGCCGGGACGAGGGGCTGGAATTCTATGAGGCGGTATTGCAGGGCGCGACCTATCGCCTGCGTCCCATATTGATGACCGCCTTTACCACGGTCATCGGCGCAGTGCCGCTGGTGCTGTCGAATGGTCCCGGCCATGAAGCGCGCACGGTCATCGGTGTGGTGGTGATGTGCGGGGTTGCCCTGGCAACGTTGATCACCCTGTTTCTCATTCCCATGGCTTACGCCCTGTTTGCGCGACGCACACAATCGCCCCTGGCGGTCACTCGCAAGCTGGAATCCGAGCTTTCCTGACATCGCATATTTTTCCGCGAGCGACAAGCTGCTACAGTAGCGGTACGGAATCGCCGCCGGGCGGCGCCTACGCAATAACATTTGATCGCACCCGCAGCGGCGGTGTGCATAAAGGGGAGATAGCGTGAGAATTACCCAGTGGCTGAAAATTTTGTCCAGTGAGGGCGGGTCAGACCTGTACCTCAGTACCGGTGCACCGCCATGCGCCAAGTTCCAGGGTCAGTTGAAGCCAATCGACAGCCAGATAATGCAGCCCGGGGAGATCAAGGATATCGCCTACGAGGTCATGGATGCCACGCAAATTGCTGAGTTCGAGAAAGAGCTGGAGATGAACCTGGCGACATCGATCTCCGGTTACGGGCGTTTTCGTGTGAATATATTCTTGCAGCGCAACGAGGTCGGCATAGTGGCGCGTAATATCGTCGCCGATATTCCCCAGTGGCAGGACCTGCGCCTGCCGGCAATTCTCCCCGAAGTGGTGATGCGCAAACGCGGCCTGGTGTTGTTTGTCGGGGCGACAGGCTCAGGTAAATCCACCTCCCTGGCGGCATTAATTGACTATCGCAACAGCAATAGCAGCGGCCATATCGTCACCATTGAGGACCCGGTGGAATACGTGCACAGCCACAAGAAGTCCATCGTCAACCAGCGTGAGGTCGGCGTGGATACGCGCAGCTGGCACAACGCGTTGAAAAACACCCTGCGCCAGGCGCCGGATGTGATTCTCATCGGCGAGATTCGCGACCGCGAAACCATGGAGCACGCCATCGCTTTTGCCGAAACCGGGCACCTTTGTATCTCCACGCTGCACGCCAATAACGCCAACCAGGCGCTGGATCGCATTATCAATTTTTTTCCAGAGGAGCGCCGCAACCAGTTATTGATGGATCTCTCCCTGAATATCCAGGGCATTATTTCCCAGCGCCTGATTCCCACGGTGGATGGCAAGCGCTGCGCCGCCATTGAGGTATTGCTGGGGACCCCCATGATTGCCGACCTCATCCTGCGCGGTGATATTGACGGTATTAAGGAGGTTATGCAGAAATCTGAAAACATCGGCATGAAGACCTTTGATACGGCACTGCTTGAGCTTTACCAGGAAGGCCTGATCACTGAAGAAGAGGCCCTGCGTAATGCCGATTCTCCCAACAACGTGCGCCTCAAAATCAAGTTCGCCAAGGAAGAGGGTGATGGTGACGGTGGCCCCATGGGGCTCAGCCTGGAGACGATTGAAGAGGAAGACTCAGGACAGGTTTTTTAGCCCGGTTCAGTTGTCCATTGCGCTGAGCAGGCGTATCCAGCTCGCAATATCGGAGTTGTTGGCATTCATCAGTTGGAACCCGGCTGACCAGCGATGCTGTCCGGTGTGCAGTTCACGGCACCACTTGACCTCGCCCGCAAGATAAAGCGTATCGTCCGCGCCCGGCCATTCCACGCCTATCTGCAGGATGGCTCCCACGGTCAGTTCACGATCCAGGCTCACGCGAAGTCCCCCGCGGGAGACGTCAAGTGTTCTGCAGGTAGCAATTTCGCCGTGGTCATCCTCCGCCAGCCCGGGCGCCACCAACTCGATGAAAACCCTGCTGGCAACAGGTAGGCGCAGGTGCCTGCGTTGCTCATCGGCCATTATTTATTCCTCCTGCTCCTGTCCCGTCGGGGGGTCCTGTGCCCGACTGACCTGGCTGCGGAAGCTGGCGCGGGTTTCCAGTATGTCCACCTGCCCCTGTTCGATCAGCGCCAGCAGGTCTCGCCGGCTCATTTCGCGCATCTTCAAACCCTCCCGATTGACGAAGAGGTACATGTCGAGATCCTTGTCGTGTACAGCCAGCTTGGCGAGTAGTGGCGTCGCTCCGTCGTGAAAACCCAACCAGGCACCCATGGGCAGGCCCGATATAAGCTGCACCGGGTTCGGGCTCTTCTCAATGGCAGGGGGTTCCGGGGCGGGGGTTACCGCGGCAGGTGGCTCTGCAGGATGGGAGGGCGGCGCCTCTTCCACGGGGGGTGGCTCCGGCACGACTATTCCAGTCAGCGCTTGCAGCGCTTCTACCGTGTCTACCCCGGCGGCGCGCGCCAGGCAGGTGCTGAAGCCGGCGCGCTGGTGTAATCGGGTCACTTTCTTCGCAGTGAGCAACTCGGCAAATTCCGCGTAGTGCAGCAGCAGGGCCTTGAGTCCGGCGTGATTGGTAAACAGGAGTTTCTGTTGCTGCTCCATGTTAAGGCTGAGCTTTACCCGTACCGCTGCTCCGTCGGTATTGTCGATGAGAAACCACTGCCCCGCTTTTATAGCGCGCAATGTGTCGGCGCGTTGGCTGTCCCCGGGAGGGGGTGTGTCCCCTGGCAGTTCTATGGCGGCAATAGTTTCCAGTTCCAGGGGCTGTTGCCGCAGGACGCGCAGGTGTGCGAATTCGATCATGCCGACTGCATCGCTGACCGCGTCACTGTCGTGATGCAGACTGAGTAACAGCCGCTTGATATCCTTGGGCAGGCGTGTCACTACTTCGAAAATATACTGCCGCCTGTCCTCTGGTGCGCCCTCTGGTGCGCCCTCTGGTGCGTCCCCCGGTGTCTGCACCGAGTCGAGCAGGGTATGGGTGGTTTCACTCATCTTGCCCCACTGTTCAGAATCCAGGCCGAATTTCAGCAGTACCAGCTGGGCACTGGCGAACCAGGGGCCTTTGAGGAATTCGCCAATACTCGCCGGCGCGGGAAATTCCTGCAGGCGGGCGTTGATCATCTGCGCTGCGCGCTGCCGGGCGTCTGCCGCCCTGGCTTGCCCGCTCTCAGTTTCCGCTACCCGTTGAGCCATGCGTTGGGCGCGACTGCGGTCTCGCTCGCTGGCCTGCGCAAAAGTGGCGCAGATGGCGTTCAGGTCGGTGTCCCGGTTGGCGAACCATCCCAGTGAATCGGCGACGGCCTGTTGTATGTGCTGTTCCAGGGCGTGTCCGGCGCGGCCCAAGTGTGGTTGCCAGCCTATAGCACTGCTGATGATATGGTCCAGCAACTGATGCAATGGGTGCTCCCCCGGCTGGAAAAAACGCGGGTCGATGAGGGCCTGCGCCGCCAGCAGTGGCTTCAGTGGCAGCAACAGGTCGGCCAGTGACTGTTCCAGCCGGTAGCGTTTTTCCCAGTCCTGCAGGGTCGCACCCAGCCAGGCCAGGGTGGCGCCTTGCTCACGGGTGGGCTGGGTGGGGTCGCCCATGGCTTCCAGCTGTTCCGCGACGGCTTCCAGCGGTGTCTGCTGGTGGTTTTCGCTGCGCTGCAGGTAGTCCAGTAACTCCTCCAGCGGCATGGTCTGGTCGGCTGTATCGCCCTGGACCTGGGCATAGCGGTTCATCACCAACTCGCGCAGTGAACAGGGCAGTGGAAAATGTTCGGGGCTAAGCTTCAGTGCAACAACTTCCAGATAATCATGGCGATGAGATAAGTCCAGAGTCCCACCAGTAATACCAGCCGCCACTTCGGGTGAGGTTCCTGTTCCTTGGCAGTCTTACCGCGGGTAAGGTTAAAGGAGCCACAGGCGGGGCATTCGCCCCCCTGACCACTGGTTTTGCCGCGGTAGCTGCAGTCTTTGCAGTATATTGTCATTGAATTTATCGCGTACTCTTCAGGAGCTGGTCAATAATCCGTTCCAACTGCTTAAGATTATTGCATTCGGCTGAAAAATGACAGGTGCTTTGGTAGCGCAGCATTTCCGAATCGCCAGTGCCCCAGGCTCGCCGTGACTCGGGATTCAGCCATATGACCTGTCGGCTGCGCTGGTAAATACTTTGCATGATATCCAGCCTGGGGTCGCCATTGTTATTGCGTGCATCGCCCAGGATGATCACCGTGGTGTTGCTGTTGATGTCATCCAGGGCCAGCTTGGCAAAATCCAGCAGGCTGCTGCCATAATCCGTGGCGCCGCCGTATTTCCAGTTCACCAGCTCGATGGCTTTTTCCACGGGGTGCTGCTGGAAATAATCACTGACCTCCCCCAGGTGGCTGGAGAAGGCGAAACTGCGTACCTTGGGCAGTACGTCCTGCAAACTGTAGAGGAATAGCAGCAGGAACTTGGCGTAGGCGGCGACCGAACCACTGACATCACACACCGCCAGGATTTGCGGCTTTTCCTTGCGCGTGCGCCGCCAGTAGGTATTGAACATCACACCCTCGTTGGGGATGCCCTTGCGAATGGTTTTGCCCATGTCCAGTTGCCCGCGTTTAAGCCGGCGGCGTTTGCGCGAATGGCGGCTGGCCAGTTTCTTCGCCATCTTGCGTATCAGTTCCTGCACTTTGTGCAGGTACATATGCTCAATATTGTTCAGGCGCGTTTTGCTGAGCACTTCCTCCATGAACTGCCGTGTCTTGCCCTGTGCCTGCAGCAGGTACTGCCGCTCCACGTAGTCGCGCACCTGCTCGCGCAGGATGTCCCGGTAGCGCTGCAGGCTTACCAGGGCCGGGCTGTCGGCCCGCTCCAGTTCTATAACCGCATTGCGTATATGTGCTTCGCCCAGCTCGTCGAGAATCTTGCGGGTGTACTGGCCCTTTTGTGTAAACATCTGTATCTGTTGCAGGCCTACACGTTCACCGGCCCGGTTCATGGCCAGGGTCAGTTGATTACGGTCGTTGCGCAGCAGGTTCTGCATCAGCGGTGATTCCAGCAGGGCCTGCAGTTGTGGGCTGTCAGCCGCCGCACTTTCCAGCGGGGAGGGCAGTTGTTCCTCGCTGGCGCCGTCGGGCTGATCATCGGCAGCGGCACTTTCGTCTGCATCCGACTGCGCCTGTATATCTTCCTCTGGCACTTCTGCGGAGGCGAAGTCGGCCAGGCCCTGGTGAAAAAAGCGCTGGAAACACTCCAGGAAAATAACCTCTTCCTCAGGGGTCTTGGCCAGGGTCATGGCGAGACCGTCACGCAGCAGGCTGCGATCGGCATAGCCCAGGGTGGCGGCGACGTCCACCGCATCCAGGGTTTCGGCGGGAGATACCCGCACGTCATTGCTGCGCAGCACCTGAATGAAGTTGACGAGGTTGGATTGCATGCGCCTGCCCCGCCGATTCAGTTACCGGGTGGGTGCAGCAGGCTGCGCAGTTCGGGGCCGGTGGCCTCGATGTCGTCTTCGAATTTGAGCAGCACATTCAGGGTGTCACTGACCAGCTGCTCATCCAGCTGATCAGCGTGCAGCAGCAGCAGGCTGCGTGCCCAGTCGATGGTCTCGGAAATGGCGGGGGCCTTTTTCAGGTCCAGCTGGCGCAGTGAGTGCACGAACTCCACCAGCTGATGGCGCAGTTGCTCGTTTATATCCGGAACACGACTGCAGATGATGCGCTCCTCCAGCTCCACGGTGGGAAAGGGGATATACAGGTGCAGGCAGCGCCGCTTGAGCGCGTCTGAGATATCGCGGGTATTGTTGCTGGTCAGGAACACCATGGGAGAGGTGCGGGCTTTCACTGTGCCAATTTCGGGGATGGATATCTGGTAGTCCGATAGTATCTCCAGCAGCAGCGACTCGAACTCATAATCGGATTTGTCCACCTCGTCGATCAACAAAATAGCCCCTCGATCCTGCTGCATGGCTTTCAGCAGGGGGCGTGGCTCAAGGAATTCCTCGGAATAGAAAATATCCCCGAACTGGTGCAGGCGCTCCACCGATTCCGCCAGGCCTTTGGCGCCCTGCAGCAGGTCTCCCAGTTTCTCTTTCAGCACCTGGGTGTAGAGCAGCTGCTTGCCATATTTCCACTCGTACAGTGCCTTGGCTTCATCCAGCCCCTCGTAGCACTGCAGGCGGATCAGGGGAACATCCAGCAGGGTGGCGGTGGTCTTGGCCAGTTCGGTCTTGCCTACGCCGGGCGGGCCCTCCACCAGCACGGGCTTGCGCAGCTGGAACGACAGGAATACCGCGGTGGCAATCTTGCGACTGCAGATATAACCGTGAGCTTCAAAGCCCGCCTCAATCTCTTCGACTGATGCCAGCTGAGGGAAGTCTTGTGTGTGCACCGCTCTACCTCGGGTTTCGGCCGGCTATTGTAGCGGAAGTGCTAACCGCCGGTCATATTCATGAAGCGCACGATCTGTGGTTCGCCGCCATTATCGAAATGGTGGCGCTCCGGCTTGATGTCCATCGCCGCGACGATGGCCAGCTTCAACCGGGTTAGCGAGTAATCGGGGCTGCGCAACACCGCGCGCAGGTCTACGGAGTGTTCGTTGCCCAGGCACAGCAAGAGTCGACCCTCCGCGGTAACCCGTACCCGGTTGCACAGGTGGCAGAAGTTTTCGCTGTGGGGGGAGATAAAACCGATGCGGGAGGGGCTGTCCTGCATACCAAAATAGCGCGCGGGCCCGGCGTGGCCAGTGGGGTCGCCCAGGGGTTCCAGCGGGTAGCGGGCGCCGATCTGGCTGCGCAGTTCCTCGCTGCTGCAGAAACTGATTTCCCGGTCATGCTCGACGATATTCCCCAGCGGCATCTCTTCGATGAAAGCCAGGTCGATAGCGCGGCCGCGTGCGAACTCCACCAGGTCCAGCACCTCGTCGTCGTTGCGTCCCCTGAGGATAACGGCATTGATTTTAATCCCTTCGAATCCCGCGGCTATGGCCGCGTCAATACCGGAGATGACCTGGTCGAGATTGCCGTGCCGGGTCAGGTGGCGAAATTTACGCGGCTGCAGGCTGTCCAGGCTGATATTGATCCGCCTGACCCCGTGCTCTCGCAATTGCCCGGCCATGCGCTGCAGTTGCGAGCCATTGCTGGTCATCACCAGCTCATCCAGTCCCGGTAGACGTCCCAGTTCTTGCACCAGGCTCATGATGTTATTGCGTATCAATGGCTCGCCGCCGGTCAGGCGGATTTTGCGCACACCCAACTCGCTGAAGGCCGTGCCTACCTGCGCCAGTTCCTCCAGTGTCAGGACCTGGGGTTTGGGCACAAAGGTCATCTCCTCTGCCATACAATAGACGCAGCGAAAGTCGCAGCGGTCGGTAACGGACAGGCGCACATAATCAACTCGTCGTTGAAATTGGTCGATCAGCGCAGGGGGGAAAGTCTCATTCATGTCGCGCAGTGTAGACCGTTAGGTTAGTGCAGACCAGCACACCCTTTACACCGTCGGTGGTGTGCGACAGGATGGGCCTTTAGAAAATCGGCGGCAGGTGGCAACGGGTGTGCCACTGGGTAAGGCCGGGCCTTTGGAAGGGGTATAGGGGATGAAACAGGGAGCACTGTGGTTGGGCCCGCTGGTGGCGATGGTTGCCGCTATCGTGTTAGCGCAAGCCGGTTATGACCGGGACGTGGCTATCGTGAGCTTTGTGGCAGTGCTGTGTGTATTGTGGTGGGTATTTGAGCCAGTGCCTATACCGGTGACGTCTCTGCTGCCGCTGGCACTATTGCCCTTGCTTGGTGTATTGACCCCGACCCAGGTGGCTCAGGCCTATGGCTCACCAATGATTCTGTTGCTGCTGGGAGGCTTCCTGCTGTCCAAGGCCATGGAGCATGCCGGGGCTCACAGGCGTATAGCCCTGGGTATGGTGAATCTGTTCGGCGCCAGCAGCGGCCGGCGCCTGGTCATGGGCTTTATGGTGGCAGCGGCGCTGCTGAGCATGTGGATTTCCAATACGGCTACTACCCTGATGTTGTTGCCGGTGGCGTTGGCGGTGCTTGACGCCACCGATGACAAAGAGCGACTGGCTGTGCCCTTGATGCTGGGGATCGCCTACGCCGCCAGCGTCGGAGGTATAGGTACACCCATCGGCACACCGCCCAACCTGATCTTCATGCAGGTCTATGAAGAGACCACGGGTGAAAATATCAGCTTCACCCGCTGGATGAGCTGGGCGTTACCGGTGGTGATAGTAATGGTGCCCGCCATGGCGCTGATCCTGACCCGCAATCTCAAGGGTGCGCTGGCGGTGCACCTGCCGGAGGTCGGTTCCTGGCGCACTGAGGAGCGAAGGGTGATGGCGGTATTCGCCCTTACGGCGCTGGCCTGGATAACCCGCAGTGAGCCCTTTGGCGGCTGGAAAGTCTGGCTGGACCTGCCCCAGGCCAATGATGCCTCGGTGGCGCTGCTGGCCGTGGTGGTAATGTTTGTCATTCCCAATGGCAAGGGAGAGGCCCTGCTGAACTGGGAGCGCGCCGCAGGCATTCCCTGGGGGGTGCTGCTGTTGTTTTCCGGTGGTATCTGCCTGGCCAAGGGTTTTGTCAGCTCCGGCATGAGTGAGTTAATGGGCCAGTGGCTGGCTCAGATGACCCAGATGCATGTGTTTGCACTGATACTGCTGGTGGCACTGGTGGTGACCTTCATGACCGAAACCACCTCCAATACCGCCAGTACCACCCTGTTGATGCCGGTGTTGGCTGCGGCGGCCATCGCGGCGGGCATGCGTCCGGAGTTGATCATGGTCCCCGCGGCCATGAGCGCCAGCTGTGCCTTTATGCTGCCGGTAGCAACGGCACCCAATTCGGTGGTCTTTGGCAGCGGACTGGTGAGCACCGCGCGCATGGCGCGGGAGGGTTTTCTCCTCAACCTGCTGGGAGCCGCGGTCATCAGTACGGTGTGCTATATCATGCTGGCCTGAAGTGGCCGTGTGGGCAGCGCGGCTTTTCGGTATCATGCCCGCTTTTACCCGAGGAGCCGTCATGTCCCTGAAGCGAAAACTGCTCACCCTGCTGTTGCTTGCCATATCCCTGGGGTTGCTCTATCCGGGGGTTACCCAGCCCGTGCTGACCCTCAGTGGTACGGTGGAAAAAGCGAGGATTGCCGAACTGGGCATAGAGATGATCGCCGGCGAGGATGCGGACCCACAGACCCGCCAGATGCTGGGTGCGATCTCCAGTTTTCTGGGCTTTGATCGTATCGAAGGCCAGCTGGAGGCCTATCGCAATACCCGCTCGATATGGGGCACGGTGGAGGAGCTGGCGCGCGGCGGCAATTTGCTGGTGGCGCTGCTTATTGTGTTCTTCAGCCTGGTGATTCCCGTGTGCAAGCTACTGCTGCAGGCAATCAGCCTGTTTATTTCCAATGCCGAGCTGCGTGGTCCACTGCTATGGCTCAATGGGGCATTGAGCAAGTGGTCCATGTCCGATGTGTTTGTGATGGGTTTGCTGGTCGCCTATATGGCAGGCAGTGCCTCGGGCCAGATGGGCGACATGCTGACCATGTACGCCTCCCTGGAATCCGGTTTCTACTATTTTCTCGCCTACTGCCTGTTTGCCATCGCCGCGGGCTCGCTCTTGCGTGAACCGCAGCGGGAGGTCGTCAGCACAGGAAATTGAGGGCGCCGTCGATGCAGCGCCCCCCGGGCTTTGCTATAACAGCGCCATAATCGTTTCAGCGGAACTGACGTCCACGCCAGGACCCGCTTCCACGTTCAGGTGAGTGACAGTGCCGTCCTCGACAATCATCGCGAAGCGCTGACTGCGCCCACCCAGGCCAAAACCACTGCCGTCCAGTTCCAGGCCCAGGGCCGCGGTAAATTCGCCATTGCCGTCAGCCAGCATCAGCAGCTCCTCGGCGTTCTGGGCTTTGCCCCAGGCATCCATGACAAAGGCGTCATTGACTGCCATGCAGACTATGGTATCGACACCACTGGCCTTGATCTTGTCCGCGTTGACCACATAGCCGGGCAGGTGGGTCATGCTGCAACCGGGGGTGAAGGCGCCTGGAACCGCAAACAACACCACTTTCTTGCCGCTGAAAATCTCTTCGGTGGTGATATCGGCAGGCCCCTGCTCGCCCATGGTCTTCATGCTGCATGCCGGGATTTTATCCCCTGTTTGAATCGTCATGTTACGCTCCTCAGTAATGGGTGCTGGTGAAAATGAAAAAGAATAATAGCAGATGACAGCGGAATCACACTGCCCGCTTTGTGGGGTGCGCGATAACAGTGTTTTTTGCACGGACAGGCGTCGTGTTTACCTGCGTTGCCACGACTGCGCCCTGGTCTTTGTGCCGGCCGATTATTTTCTGTCGCGGGCAGCGGAGCGCGCGGAATACGACCTGCACGAAAATTCCGTGGATGACCCCGGTTACCGGGGTTTTCTGTCCCGCCTGGCGCAGCCTTTGTTGCAGCGCCTGCCCGGTGCTGCCAGGGGCCTGGATTTTGGCTGTGGTCCTGCGCCCGCGCTGGCCCAGATGTTGCGCGATGCAGGCTGTGAGGTGGCATTGTACGACAGCTTTTACCTGCCCCAAGAACAGGTGCTGCAGCCAGCTTATGATTTTGTCTGTGCTACGGAAGTTGTCGAGCATTTGCACCATCCCGGTGCCCAGCTGGGGCAGCTCTGGTCACTGCTGGGCGCTGGCGGCTGGCTGGGTATCATGACCAAGCTGGTACGCGATGCGGACGCCTTTTCCAGCTGGCACTACAAGAACGACCCTACCCATGTGTGTTTCTTCAGTGTTGAGACCTGGCAGTGGTGGGCCCGGCAAATGGATGCGCAGCTGGAGATCGTGGGCGCCGACGTTATCCTGTTGCAGAAACCCTGAGGGGTACTCAGTCGGCCTGCTCCAGCATGCTGGCGTAAATGCTCTCGCAGTCGCGGTAGAAATTCAGCTGCTCGTCCCCCAGGTAGGGTGCCACCATGGCCAGCAACTGCAGCACGCCCTGGTGAATAGTGACGTGGGGTGGTCTGGATTCATGCAGCAACTCGCTGTAGTTGAACCAGAAAGTCAGGGTCAGGGTCATGTTATCCACCAATCCCAGCAATTGCTGTTCCCGGGCGTCGAGCACAGACTGCTGCAAAAGGGTCTGGCAAATGGCGAATAGCGCGGCCCGCTTGAGCTGAATAAGTCGCCTGAAACCCCGCCGGATATCGGGATAGCGCTGCAGGATGTCATCCAGGTTGTGGTAGAGGAAGCGATACTGGTACATCTCTTCCATGACCACGTAAAGGTAGTACCAGTTATCCTCCACGTTGGAGTGGTCTGCGCTTAGCGGCCTTTCAATAGGGGCGGTCAGGGTGTGGCTCAGGGCCTGCTCATACTGCTGGAACAGCTCGGCAATGATCTCGTCCTTGCCCTTGAAGTGGTAGTAGAGATTGCCGGGGCTGATATCCATCTCATTGGCAATGTCGATGGTGGTGGTCTGGGGTTCACCTTCTTCATTGAACAGCGCCAGGCTGGTATACAGGATGCGATCCCGGGTCTTCATTGGACAGTGTCAGTCCAGTCTAGCGCTTGCGCGTCGTGGTCTTGCCGCGCGCTGCGGCCTTTTTCCGTGTGGTAGTGGTGGATTTCTTGGTCGCGGCTTTTGCAGCCGCCGGTTTGCGGCCGCGCGCGCCGCCAGCGACGCCCTGTTCTGACAGCGCCTTGGTCAGGCGGTCGACCTTGCGGCTCAATTGGTCGACTTTCTTATGCAGCGCGTTAAGGTCTTCGATGCGTGCGGGGCGCTGGTTGTGGAAGTTCTCCCGCACCCTGTTGATACGCTCCTCCACCGAACTGCGAGCGGCTGCGGTGCTCTCCAGCGCCTCCCGGGCATCGTCTTCCAGTGCGGTACCGGCTTTGACCAGTTCCTTGAACAGTTTCGGTGGCTCCATACCGGCCTTTTCGAGGCGGCCCTGTGCATCTTCCACCGCCTTGCCGTAGGCACCCACACCCGCCAGCCAGATGTTCTTGGCAATTTCGCCGGCCTTGTCAGTCACTTTGCTTTTTTCATCGCCCATGCTGTTTAGCCTCCACCTGTGTTCTCATTATACTAGTTGTGCTAAAAGGTCGACCATTAAACCAGATTGGCGGACAAAAAAAAGGGCCATTGCGGTTTGGCGGGAATTTGCAGGTGATGGAATCTTTCAGACCAGGCGGTCTGCCACAGAGGTAGGTAGTGGATGGTTGGGGTAACACCGGAAGAAGGCCAGCTCGATCGCGGTGTACCACCGAAGTGACTGGGTTTCGGAACGCCGGGGGTATACCGCGATCGGGCTGGCCGCACAACGCTATAGATCTCTTAGCCAGCTAGTCAGCCAGTCAGCCACGAACCAAAAAAAAGGGCCACAATGTGGCCCCAAAAAATTCCCTGACATGCAGGGATAAGTGGTCCTGGATGGTGCCGCTTAGGCAGCGGACTTCAAACCCACAGTTTCTTTCAGTTCTGCAAAGCGGCTCTTGGCCTTTTCCAGCTGCTTTTCCAGCTTTTTGCGGTCAGTCAGGCTTTCCAGCTCCAGCTTGGGCAGTTCGATTTCGTCGACAGCCTTCTTGGCATCCTTTTCGACTTTCTTGCCACGCTTGACCAGCTCCTTGTAAGCCTTGTCAGCCTTCTTGCGACGCTCTTCCAGCTGATCCTGGATGCTGCTGAACTGCTCCTGGGCCTGGTCGTAGGCCTTGCCGTAGAAGCCGAGGCTTGCCAGAAATGCGTTGCGGCCAGCTTCCTGGGCGCGAGCGGCGAAGTCAGGTGTGGACTTCCTGGCGGTGCGCTTGGCGGCGGGCTTGCGCGCGGCAACCTTGCGAGCAGCGGGCTTGCGCTTGGCGGCGGGCTTGCGCTTGGCGGCAGCTTTGGAAGCAGTTGCAGTCTTTGTTTCTTCGGCCATGATATGGACTCCTGAATGATTCTGGTTGTTTGGCGGTCTTCCACCAACTGGACGCAAGATTACGAGAAATAATTAGAATAAACATACTAATGTAAGGCGTATTTTTACCATCCATGAATACACTTGGCGCGTAACAACGGATATGCAATGAAATACCCGACGTGTGGTCATAGTCTGTAGACTCCAGGCCGGTGTTAAGTGTGGTTTAAGCAAGCGGTGGTAGGGTATAGCGTGGAAAATCTGCAAGGAGCGAGATAATGGCACTCACATGGGCCCGCAATGGCGCCTGGGCATTGCTGGTAATGGTGGTGGGCGCTGGTGCGTCCTATCTGCTGCTGGTGAGCAAGCCTGCGCCGGCGCCAGAGTCCCCGCCCGCGTTGGTGCCCCCGGTGGTGGATGTGGTCGTGGCGAGCCCCTCGCAGCGTTCACTGACCGTGGAAACCCAGGGTACGGTGCGCCCCCTGCGGGAGATCAAGCTCATCAGCCAGGTCGGGGGACGGGTAGAGTCTGTTTCTCCCGGGTTTGCTGTCGGTGGTTTTTTCGCCGCCGGGGAAACATTGCTCCAGATCGAGGGTATCGATTACCAGTTTGCCATCTCCCGGGCAGAATCCCAGGTGGCGGCAGCGCGGCAGCGGCTTGCGGAGGAGCAGGGCAGGGCGCTGCAGGCGAAACGCGAGTGGCGTGACCTGGGCAGTGAAGCCGCCAATGCGCTGTTTTTGCGCAAGCCGCAGATCGCGTCCGCGGAAGCGGCCCTGCGAGCCGCGCAAGCCGACCTGGACGCCGCTTTGCTGGATCTAAAGCGCACCGCGATAGCGGTGCCTTTCAATGGGCGTGTCAGCGCTAAACAGGTCGATATAGGCCAGTATATTGCCGCGGGTTCGGTGGTGGCTTCGGTGTATGACACCGATGTGGCGCAAGTGCGCCTGCCACTGACCGGCCGGCAGGTGGCCCTGCTGGACCTGCCGCTGGATTATGAAAATACCCCCACCGGCGCTGCCGGTGGCGCGCAAGTGGTGCTGCGCGCCGGGTTTGCCAACAAAATGTGGGAATGGCAGGGGCGCATTGTGCGCACTGATGCCAGCATCGATGAAAACAGCCGGGTCGTCTACGCGGTGGCGGAGATCGACAAGCCCTTTGCCCGCCTGGCGGGCAGTCAACGGCCGCCGCTGTCACCGGGCCTGTTCGTTAGCGCCATCATCAGTGGCAGGGAATTGTCCGGGGTGTCCCTGCTGCCCCGGTCCGCCCTGTTGCGCAACGGCATGGTGATGGTTGTGGATGGCCAGCAGCGTGTGCGCGAGCGCGAGGTGCAGGTGCTGCAAAGCGATCCCGGGCAGTTGTGGGTGCAAGGGCTTGCCGCCGGTGAGCGGGTGATCGCACGGGAACCCGCTCTGGCTGTGGCCGGTAGCCAGGTGACGGCCAGAACAGTGACAGCGCTGGCCGTGGGAAGTCCCTGATCATGCCCGGACCTATTCGCTGGTTCGTCGACAACCCCATTGCGGCAAACCTGTTGATGATTTTCCTGCTGATTGGTGGAGTGCTGGCATTGCCGGCGCTGGACAAGCAATTCTTTCCCGATTTTGAGCTGAATATGGTCAGTGTGACCATGCCTTATCGCGGGGCCGGCCCCAGCGAGGTGGAAGAGCAGATCTGCGTGCGTATTGAGGAGGCGGTGCATGATTTGAGCGGGGTGAAAGAGATTCGCTCCACAGCGCGCCAGGGCCTGGGCACCGTTATCATCGAAGCTGAGACCGGTTACGACATGCAGCGTCTTACCGCGGAGGTAAAGACCCGGGTCGACGCGGTGACCAGTTTCCCGGTCGATGCAGAGCGGCCCATCGTGACCGAGCTGGCCCACCGTCATCATATGGCAGTGGTCACTGTGGCGGGCGAGCTCGGAGAGCGCTCCCTGAAAGAGCTGGCAGAGCGACTGCGTGATGACCTGTCAGCACAGCCGCATGTTTCGGTGGTGGAGCTGCGCAGCCCCCGGCCCTATGAGGTGTCCGTAGAGGTGTCCGAATACACCCTGCGACGATACGGGCTCAAGTTTGCCGACGTGGTGAACGCGATTCGCGGTTCCTCGCTCAACCTGCCCGCGGGTGCGATCAAGGCCGCAGACGGCGATATCCAGTTGCAGACCCGTGGCCAGGCCTACGACCGGCAGGACTTTGAGCAAATACCCCTGTTGAGCACCCGTGATGGCACCCAGATTCGCCTGGGGGATGTGGCTACTATCCAGGATGGTTTCGAGGACGTGGATGTGCGCACGCGCTTTAATGACAAGCCTTCGCACAATATGCACGTTTATGTTACTGCCGATCCCAATGCACTGGCTACCAGTGATACGGTCATAGCCTGGGCGGAACGGGCCCGCGCCAACCTGCCCCCGGGGGTGGAGTTGGCAGTCTGGCGGGATACCTCCGTGCCGTTCAAGGAGCGCATGAATACCCTGGTGCGCAACGGCATTGGCGGACTGGCACTGGTATTTCTGGTGCTGATGCTGTTCCTGCGGCCAATGCTGGCCGTGTGGGTATGTTCGGGCATTGGCGTTGCCTTCATGGGTACCTTCTTCGTGTTGCAGTACACCGGGGTGAGCCTGAACATGATGTCGCTGTTCGCCTTCCTGTTGATCCTGGGTATTGTGGTGGACGATGCCATCATCGTGGCCGAGTCCATCTATTCGCGGCAGGTACTGGGAGAGATGGGTGCCCGGGGCGCGGTCACCGGGGCGCAAATGGTGGTGAAGCCGGTAATGTTTGCGGTGATCAGTACCATGATTTTCTTTGCGCCCATGATGTTCCTGCCCGGTGATATGGCCTCGGCGGCGGCGCCAATACCCGTGGTGGTCATCCTGGCATTGCTGTTTTCCCTGATAGAGTGTTTTTGCATCCTGCCGGCCCACCTCGCACACATGCGCCCACCCAAACCGGCGCGCTTTGCCTGGTTGCGAGCCCTGGAGAGCTTTCGTCAGCGGTTTGCCTCGGCTATGACCCGCTTTGCGCGAGATGTATTCCGGCCGTTCATGGCCTATTGTCTGCGCCGGAACTTGCTGGTCATTGCCCTGTTTATGGTAGCCCTGATGCTCAGCCTGGCCCTTTACGGCGGCGGTTGGGTGCGCTCTTCATTTTTCCCCGCCATTCCCTCCGACCATGTAGAGGCGGTGATAACCCTGCCCGAGGGTGGGCCCTTTGCCCATACGCGGCAGATACTGCTGCAGGTAGAGGGAGCTGCGCTGCAAGCCAAGGAGGAATTCAATCTCGATCCCCGTTACCTGGGCCTGGGTTCGGTGGTGGGCAATATCGATTCCATGGCGCGGGAAAATGAAGTGCGGGTAATGATGGAAACCCGCTCGGGGGTAGTGGATACCCGGGAGTTGAGCTCACGCTGGCGTGAACTGATTGGTGATCCCGGTGAGGTAGAGAGTTTTGACCTGGATTACACCATCAACGATCGCGGTAAGCCCATCAACCTGGTGCTGGCGTCCTCTTCACTGGCCGAGCTGCGCGCCGTATCCGCAGAATTGCGCCAGCTATTGGCAGCCTATCCCGGCGTCTACAACATCACGGACAGCCTGCAGTCGCCGCGAGAGGAAATGGTGCTGGGTCTGCGTCCGGCCGCGGAAAACCTGTCGGTCAACCTGGCGGATCTCGCGCGGCAGGTGCGTGAGGCTTTCTACGGTGCCGAGGCGCAACGCATTCCGCGCACCCGGGAGGACGTGAGGGTGATGGTGCGCTACCCGGAGCAGGAGCGGGTTTCCCCGGACAACCTGCGGGATATGCGCGTGCGCACCCCCGCCGGAGATGAGGTGCCTTTCGATACGGTGGCCGAAGTCACCTACCAGCCTGGATACCTGACCATTGATCGACTGGATCGCAAGCGCACCCTGGAAGTCTCGGCGGAGGTGGCAGCCGGCACCTCGGTACCCAGGGCGGTGGTGGAGGATATCGTGGCCAGGCACTACCCGGATTGGCAGCAGCGTTTTCCGGGGCTCAGTCTGCGCCTGGATGGCGAGTTGCAGGAGGAAACCGAATTTACCGAGGCGCTGTTTGCCTTTATGGGCCTGGCGATGTTGCTGATTTACGCCTTGATGGCCGTGGCATTTCGCTCCTACGGGCAGCCGCTGCTGGTTTTGACCGCGGTGCCGTTTGGCATCATGGGGGCCATCTTCGGGCATATGATACTGGACTGGGAAATCAGCATGCTGTCGCTGATGGGTGTGATCGCCTGCGCCGGCGTGGTGGTCAATGATAACCTGGTATTGATCGATCGCATCAACCAGTTGCGAGCCGGTGGCCACGCGGTGGTGGAGTCGCTGTTGCAAGGAGGCGAGGATCGGTTCCGCCCCATTATCCTTACCTCGCTCACCACCTTCGTCGGCCTGCTGCCAATCATGTCGGAGACCAGTATGCAGGCCCAGTTCCTGATTCCGATGGTGATTTCCCTGGCGTTTGGCGTGCTGTTCGCGACCGGGGTCACCCTGCTGCTGGTGCCGTGCCTGTACCTGCTGGGAGCGCAGGTCTCCGCCCACGTACTGCACCGCCGGCAATCCCTGCCTGACGCTATCGACGGCGTTTAGCCAAGATATCTTTAGCGCTATACGGCCAGCTCGATCGCGGTATACCCCCGGCGTTCCGAAAACCAGTCACTTCGGTGGTACACCGCGATCGAGCTGGCCTTTTTTCAGCACCTCCCCAAACATCCACTACCTATACTATCGTCCGGCGCCGAAGCCGTCGGCGGCGTGCCTGAACCTGCCGTCTTGTACACGCGCCCCTGCGGGGTGCCCTCGGTCGGTCGCGAACCGGAAAAGCGCCGTTTCGCTCCACTCTCTCGGCGCGCACTTGCGACGGCAAGTTCAGCCGCACCGCCGACTCCTGTCCGGGAGGCTATACAATCGCAGCCAGCCCGGTGGTGAGTTGGGAGAGCGGCTGAATTTCGCGTCGCAAATCAGCGCCGAGGAAGGGCGCGAGACAGGTCTTCTTCTGGCTCGCAACCGACCGAGGGCACCCCGCAGGGGCGCGTCGATCAGACGTGAAATGCAGGCACTCTCACAACGGCCTTGGAACCACGCAAAAGAAATAGGAAGTGGCTGCTCGAGTAGAGATCGAAGGAGGTCGGCCACATTGGTGTGTACACCCGAAGTGCCTGGGGTTCGAAACGCAGGGGGTATACGCCAATGTGGCCGACCGGCTGGCGAGCTCGCTCTAAAGACTCCGCAACCGGCAAATCCGCGATGAGCATAAAAAAGGCCCACTCAGTGGGCCTTGTTCGTGTGCTGAGGCGTTTTATCCCGCTTTGGGACCCGCTGCCACGATGGCGTCGGACACGTCGAAGTTTTTGATATTGTCTTCGAACAGGGCCGCCAATTTTCCGGCTTGCGCGTCATAGGCCGCGGTATCGCCCCAGCCGGTGCGCGGGTTGGCGAATTTGTCGTCTACACCGGGGATACTGGTGGGGAAATGCAGGTTAAGCGTGTCCAGGTGCTCCGTGGGGGTGTCCAGCAGTACACCGCTCTGGCAGGCGTGCACCACGGCCCTTGTCACCGGGATGGGAAAGCGCGAACCGGTGCCGCCCGGTGCGCCGGAGCCGCCGGCCCAGCCGGTATTGACCAGGTAGACCTGGCTGCCGAAGTCCTCGATACGCTTCATCAGCAGCTCCGCGTAATCACCCGCGGGGCGTGGCATGAAGGGCGCGCCGAAACAGGTGGAGAAAGTGGGGTGTATGCCCGCTTCAGCTCCCAGCTCGGTGGAACCAACCCTGGCGGTATAGCCACTCAGGAAATGGAAGGCGGCCGCTTCCTTGGACAGTATTGATACCGGGGGAAGAACGCCGGAGACATCGCAGGTCAGGAAAATAACGCACTTGGGTTCGCCGCCGTCGTTGCTCTGCGTACGCTTCTCGACATGCTCCAGTGGGTAGCAGCAGCGACCGTTCTCGGTCAGGCTGGTATCACAGTAGTCAGCGTGCCGCTGGTCGTCCACCACCACGTTTTCAATGATGGCGCCAAAGGATATAGCGTCCCAGATGACGGGCTCGTTTTTCTGGCTGAGGTCTATGGTCTTGGCATAGCAACCGCCTTCCAGGTTAAATACCGAGCCCTTGGCCCAGCCGTGCTCGTCGTCCCCGATGAGGTAGCGGTCGGGGTCCGCAGACAAGGTGGTCTTGCCGGTGCCGGACAGACCGAAAAACAGGGTAGTGTCCCCGGCTTCACCCACGTTAGCGCTGCAATGCATGGGCATGACATCTTTCTCGGGCAGCAGGAAATTCTGTACCGCGAACATGGACTTTTTCATTTCCCCGGCATAGCGCATGCCGGCGAGCAGTACCTTGCGCTGGGCGAAGTTGACGATAACCACGCCATCGGAATTAGTGCCGTCGCGCTCGGGATCGCAGACAAAGCTGGCGACATTGAGGACATTCCACTCTGGCTTGCGCCCCGGGTTGTAGCTGGTCGGCCGTATGAACATGTTGCGCCCGAACAGGGCCTGCCACGCGGTTTCGGTAGTGACCTGGACCGGCAGGTAGTGATCGCTGTGCTGGCCAACGTGCAGGTGCGAGACAAATCTGTCGCGCTGGTCCAGGTAGGATTCCACGCGCTCCCAGAGGGCATCGAACTTGTCGGCGTCGAAGGGTCGGTTGACGCTGCCCCAGTCGATAGCGTCCTCCGTGCTGGGCTCGCGAACGGTAAAGCGATCCGCCGGTGAGCGCCCGGTGCGCTTGCCAGTGGTCACCAGTAGTGCGCCGGTGTCAGCCAGCATGCCTTCACCTCTTTGCAGGGCTTGTTCGATAAGTTGCGAGGC
>Ga0316189_10001403_pt1 | contig 23918 bp, 22 predicted proteins | sample LowCovwburrow_MG_FD_204930 | JGI IMG/M metagenome (GOLD analysis project Ga0316189, IMG submission 204930) | Coastal sediment microbial communities from Maine, United States - Lowes Cove worm burrow | ecosystem: Environmental > Aquatic > Marine > Coastal > Sediment | place: USA: Maine... | reverse complement strand
CTTCAGACAGTTCAACCGCCTTTTGAAAATCACCGGAATGAAAACAACGCCAGGCATTCTGAATTTTCTCTGCCAGTGATGCAAAATCACCGTCAAAAACTTTAGGTGCAGCATCCGGCGCGTCCTCCAGCGTTTGCTCTACCCAGCCGGCATCTGGAAACTCAACACAATCACCACCATGCAGGGTAGGCCAGGCATCTTCAAGGCTGCTGCCTTTAAACAAAAAAGCAGAGTTATCGTGAGGAAATTTGTTCCATTTGGACATAGCTATCACCACCCGCGTGTTTCTAGTGTGTTTACTCTAAATTTTAAGCCTAACATCTGTCCATCATTCATTAATACTTACTGAACTAAAGGAGTTCGAGATGGCTAACAAGACATTAAAAAAGAAAGTACAGGCGAAACCGGCTTTAAGCAAGCTCGCAGTTCCCGTCATGGAGCCCGTTAAAGGTTTCTGGTTTGCAGGTCTGGGCGCTTTTTCGGTTGTACAACAGGAAGGTGAGAAACTGATCGATATGGGTGGCAAACTCTTTGACAAACTGGTTGCGGAAGGCGCCAGGGTGGAGAAGGAGTCCATCGAACTGGTTGAAACCACGGTCGATGATATCAAGAGCGAGGTGGAAACAAAGATCGATGTAGCACGTCAGCAGGCCAATGAAGGCTGGGACAGCCTCGGCAATGTATTTGATGTACGTGTATCCGATACGCTTGAACGTCTTGGTATCCCGACAACAAAAGATTTAAACAAGCTCTCTGGACGTGTTCAACAAATGTCCCGCAAGGCTACCAATAGCTGGAAAGAGTTCGAAGGTATATTTGAAAAACGTGTTTCAGATGCGCTTAAAAGTCTGCACGTTCCAGGTGCAGATGATATGGACAAGCTGGCTGACAGCGTGCAGAAGGTATCCCGTGAGGCAACAGAAAACCTGGGCAAGCTCGAAAAAATGCTCGAGGAGCGTGTTTCTGGTCTGATCAGTGGTTTTGAATCCACCACTTCAGCGGAGTTCAAGAAGGTCAACTCCGATCTCCAGGGTGTATCCCGGCAGGTAACTGATAACTGGGGCAAGCTGGAAGGTGTTGTTGAAGCGCGTGTCACAAAGATCCTGGGTGGTCTCGGACTACCGAGCAACGATGACATAAGCAAACTGTCTGCAGAGCTGAAAAAGCTCTCCACGCAAGTGGCTTCCCTGGAAAAACAGGTCAAGGCAGGTGCAGTAGCTAAAGCAAAGGCAAAACCTGCAGCTCGGAAATCAGCAGTTAAGAAACCGCTGGTTCCCAAGGCTGAGACCAGGATGACGGTGGCTGAGAAAAAGAAAGCCGCTGAGGCCATCAGCAAAATGAAACCAGCAAGCAAGCCGGTAACTACCAGTTAAACCCCCGAGGGGTGGGCATTATTTATGTCCACCCTTCCGGAAACAAAATGTTTCTAGGGTGTTTGCTCTAATTAATTTACTTAGTATGAATACATCACACATTGAATGCTCATTTGAGCGAGGAGTTTGAAATGGCTAAGAAGACTTTGAAAAAGAAGGTTATGAAGAAGAAAGTACAGGCAAAACCAGCAGCAACTGATTTCGCTGCGCCTGTTGTAGATTCAGCACGTGAAATCTGGCTGGCTGGCCTGGGTGCATTTTCCGTTGCACAGGCCGAAACCGGCAAGCTACTCGAACAGGGCAACAAACTGTTTGAAAAACTGGTTGATGAAGGTGTAAAGCTTGAGAAGAAGACCCGCAGTGACGTCGGGAGTGCTGTAGGCGGTATCAAAAATGAAATGGAATCCACGGTTGGTGCAGTTCGCAAACAGGCTGTTGATAACTGGGACAAACTGGAAAACATTTTTGAAGACCGCGTTGCACGGGTACTGGGTCAGCTGGGAGTTCCCACTGCTGAAGATGTCAACAAGCTTTCCGCGCGTGTTCAGACCCTGGCCACCAAGGTCACGGCAATGAACAAGCCGGCAAAGACAACCAAGGCTGTTGCCAAAAAACCGGTAGCTAAAAAGCCAGTGGCTAAGAAACCAACGGCTAAGAAAGTAACCAAAAAGCCAGTAGCTAAAGCAGCTAAATAGTCCCCCACTTCCCAGCTATGGGAAAGTTTAGGGCCGGCAACATGCCGGCCCTTTTTTTATGTTCAGGATGAACGGTTATGTTCAGGATGAACGGTTATGTTCAGGATGAACGGTTATGTTCAGGATGAACGGTTATGTTCAGGATGAACGGTTATGTTCAGGATGAACGGTTATGTTCAGGATGAACGGTACACCGCGGGCGCAGGGATGCGCAGGAGCGGTGCCTTTCAGTTTTGCACGGTGTTTGACGCAGGGATGCGCAGGAGCGGTGCCTTTCAGTTTTGCACGGTGTTTGACGCAGGGATGCGCAGGAGCGGCGTGTGTCAGTTTTGCACTGCGTTTCGTAATCTGCCTGGGCCGCCAAGGCGGTGTGGTCTCTTATTTCAAGACATGCCGTGAACCCATCCATGGGGGCGCGTTCTCGACTTCCTGTCTCGCACGGTCTTGAAATAAGAGACCACACCCCCTCGGCTATGTGGTGTTCAAACAGCAATAGATTCTGATAATGTAGTGCCTCGACAGAAAAGACCTATAAATGACAAACGACACAACAAAACAAACTCGAAAGCGCCATTCAGCCCTGCTAACAGCCTGTTTGCTCGCAGCCTTGCTGATGTCGTCCTGCGCCACTGCCCCACAAGAGGATAAAGTCGACAACTACTGGGATGGTTACACCACGGTTGCCATCTCACCAAGTGGAAAAATAGTCGCAGCAGCCAACCGTTTTATCGTGGTCCTGTTTGATATCGAACAACGCCGGCAGATAGGATGGTTTTGGGCTGTTGATCAAAACGGAAAAAACTACAAGCTGCCACGTACAGGTCTGGGTGATACTCTCGCTTTTATTGACGAGGATCACATCGTAACCACTGGTATGGGCGGAATAGCCACGGTCTGGGATATTCGAAACGGTCAAAAACAACTCCAGATTGACCCGCCCAGCAAGGGTATGTACGCCATCAGTCTTGCTTTCTCACCCGCCACCCGCCAGTTGGCCCTGGGGACTTGGGATGGCAGTATCGTGACCTACAAACTCGATGAAAACAGGGCCAGCGCACCCAGGTATCTGCTCACTCATGTTGGCAGGGTGAATGATGTGGTATTCAGCGCTGACGGCAAGTACATGGCATCAGCGGGAGATGACAAAACGGTAACGATCTGGGATATGGAAACCCGCAAACATATCGGCAGGCGGGAAATCGAGAGTGAGGTTTCTGATCTGGAGGTGGTGAGTTCGCGTCGTTCACTCGTCATAGCCGGTGACGATGTGGCCATCTGGAAGTTTCTGACCGAAGAGGAGGTCGAGGAACTGAAAGAAGACAAGCAAGTCGCTCAATGGGTGGGTACCGGCGCACTATATGCGCTACAGGCAGGTCTTCTTTTTACCGGTCTGGGAGGTGGTATTTCCACCCATGATCCGGCTAACTGCGGCCGCTTCACCACGGTCTCTCCGGATGGTAAGTTCCTGGTTGATGTCAAACCCGGTCCGATGTCCAACAAGGTGACCGTTCTGGATGTGGATGAGAACGAGATCATGCGTGAGGTCGATGTGCCCAACGCCATCTGTGATCTTGAATTTACCGAGGATGGAAAACACCTGGTGCTGGCTGGAGACGGTGGTATGTTCCTGGTGGACACCAATACCTGGGTTTCAGTACCAATGCATCTGATTGTGGATTCTTTCAGTCGTGCACCGATGGTTTTACTGTCTGACCAGGGACACATGGGGCTTGATGTCACAAGGCACAGACCGGGTATTGAAATGCTGGAGTTCAATAAAATCACCCGTGAAACAGCGGACGCTTCTACGAGTGGAACTGATAGTCCTGAGCCATCTGAAAGACCATCTGAAACCCCGGATCAAATCCGGGAAGAATCTTTGGAATAACCACCCGTAAAAGGGGCTGGAGAGCAAAATGAACCTATTTGATATGTCTGGAAAGGTCGCTGTTGTTAACGGCGCATCACGTGGTATCGGTGAAGCCATCGCCTGTGTCCTCTATCTTGTTTCAGACCAGGCGGCTTATTCAACCGGCACGACACTGGTGATGGATGGTGGAGCAACCCTGGGCTAATTATGGCGACTGCAAACAGCAATCCAACTACCCCGGTGAGGAAAGGTGAAGATCTTGACTGGCCGGTCCTGGAACGTCACTTGAAGTCTGTGCTTCCCCATCTCGAAGGTGAGGCGGAGATCAGTCAGTTTTCCGGAGGAAAATCCAACCTGACCTACCGGTTGAAATATGCCAATGATGACCTGGTGGTGCGCAGGCCACCGTTTGGCGCCAAGGCGAAAAGTGCGCACAGCATGATCCGCGAATACCGCATCATGACCGAACTGAAACCGGCTTACGCCTCTCTGCCCGAAACGCTTTACTACAGCGATGACGAATCCATCATAGGATCAGAGTTTTATGTCATGCGAAAGGTTGATGGTCTGCTGATAGGCAATCAGATCCCAGCAGAGTGGAACTTCACTGAAGAAGATACGCGCCGTTTTTGTACCGGGTTCTGGGAAAAACTGATTGAGTTGCACCAGGTGGATCCTGTTGCAGCAGGGCTTGGTGATTTTGGTAAGCCGGAAGGTTATGCTGAACGTCAGGTTCTGGGTTGGAACCGTCGGTTTGAAAGGGTTATTACACCCGATGTGGACCACTTTACTGATGTGCGCGAATGGCTGGTTGCCAGCTTGCCTGTTGAGAGTAAGCGTCATTCGGTTCTGCATGGTGATTTTCGCATTGATAACGTTATTCTCGACAGGCAAAACCCCAGTAACATCCTGGCCGTTCTGGACTGGGAGATCTGTGCACTGGGAGACCCATTGATGGATCTTGGTAATTCACTGGCTTACTGGATACAGGAAGATGACCCGGTCGAAATAAGACAGTTGCTGGTTCAGCCCTCGAATGCGCCGGGTATGTTGACGCGAAGCGAAATTCTCGACTTGTATCAGGAGCGGACGGGTATTGATACGTCAGATTTTACCTTTTACCTGGTTTACGGTTACTGGCGTCTTGCCGTGATCCTGCAGCAGATTTATTTCCGTTTTTATCATGGACAGACCCAGGATGTACGTTTCAGTACGTTTGGAAAAGCTGCTCAGCGACTGGGTCAGCACTGCCAGGAATTGATTTCCGCTTCGCAGCCTGGCACCTAATAAAATCCCCCGTAGGGTGTGTAACTCATTACGCACCGGTTCCGTCTACGTAAAAATCATGCAGCCAATATCGGCGCTAGTACTTAATAAATTACACAGGAACAGCAATTTACGCTTTTGTATTGGACAAAGCCCGGCGAACAGTTACCCTACACATCACAATCAGCTTTCTGGAGCGGTATTTTGAGTGGTTTACGACAAATTCTACTGATGATATTGCTAATCAGTGGCCTGGATGTCGCATTGGCGCAGGAACCACAATTAGGCCATGAACTGAGCCAGGAACTGGTATCGGCAAGAATTCAAGCGCTTAGGGACGCAGGCAGTCAAGAGGGAGCCGAAACCACGGTTGGCAGCTACGAAGCTGTACTCAACTGGCTTGGAGAGGCTACCGTCCATACCGCCTCCGAAAAAACTTACTTGCAGACCCAGGTTGATGCCCCGCAACAGGAGGCTGAAATTCGTGATCGTATGATATCTGCGGTTTACCGTTCGCCCGATATCAACCCGGACTCGGTTGCGAAACTTTCGAAAAAAGAACTTGATGAAAAGCTGACTGCGCTTCGGCTGAAGCTGCGAGACTCTCAGACTGCCAAAAACCAGCTGGATGACAAACTGGCATCTGAACAAAGCAGCTCACCCGTCATTCAGGCACGGCTGGAAGCGATTGATAAACGGCTTCAGGAATTACCCACCACTCCCGTTACTATTGAGCCTGATTTGCAACCGTCGCAATTCGAGGCAGCACAATGGGCGGTATTGGCTGAGCGCAAAGCGTTGAACGCTGAGCGTAGATCCCTGGAAGCGCGGTTGGCCAGTCAGCCTGCACGCTACAGTAGAAGAAAAGCGCAAAGTGATGAATTTGTCCTTATTCTTGCCGGTCTGAATTATGAGCTCAAAACCCTGGAGAGTGAACTTGCATCCAGGGCGGAAGCTCAGGAATCGAAACCTATTATCAGCATCGATGAAGAGACAACGGGATACGGGTTTATCCGTCAACTGGTGGACAGCAACGCAAAATTGCGGGAAGAGCGTGCCAGGCTGGATAAAACAACGGCCCTGTTGAACGAAGAAAATAAAGAGGTTGAAAACCAATTATCGTCATTGAACAGCCGGTTTGAGGGGGTAAAGAGGCTCGTATCACTCGCGGAAAACAGCGCATCTCTTGGGCATGTGCTTATGGTTCACTGGCATGAGACAGATAGTTTCAGGCTTGATGACACCGCGTCTGTTACATCGGGAACCATCGGTGATCATGTCATTCAACGCACGCGCTATGAAGACACTTTGAACTCTATCTCTGACACGGCAGATTACATTGCCGACGGTTTTTCTGCCGAGATTGGCAGACCCGAAAGTAAACCGGATGAGAAACTGATTACAACCGCACTGGAACTGCTGCGATCAAAAAGGGGGCTCCTGACAGCATTGATCGCGGATGAAACTGAGCTGGTCAATAAAAGCGGAAGCCTTGAGCGAAACCGCACCAGCCTGAGCAATCAATTCGCAGATTATCAGGCATATCTTGGCAGCCGAATTCTATGGGTGCCGAGCCATCCACCGCTCTCCCTGGAAATCCTGATGAACATCAGGAAGGATATTAGTGACTTTTTTATTGAGCTGGACGAATTAAGCTTTTCCAGGTTGACGCCGATGGGCATAGTTGGGCTGGCCCTGGCCCTGGCCCTTTTGGTATTAAGAAGAAAAATAGATTCACGTCTGCGCGAAATCAACAAGAAGGTTGGAAAAGTACGTGAAGACTCAATTATCTTTACCCTGCGTGCGTTGGTGCTCAATATCATCCGCTTGGCACCGATACCTTTATTACTGCTCCTGTTAGCGAAAGGCCTGCAAAGCCCGAACTCGGATACCGCACCCTACCTGGCTTCGGGTCTGCAGGATTCTATCGCGATTTTGCTGGTGCTCCTGCTGGTAAGAACTTCCTGTCTCGAAAGTGGAATTGCCCGTACACATTTCGGGTGGCAAAAGGAATACTGTGACAATTTCAAGCGGCTCAGTACCCGGTTATTGGTTTGGTGGTTTCCGCTTTTGGTGCTAACTGCATTTATTTTTAAGGTAGAGGTCGACTCGATCACCGCGGTATTAGGTCGCCTGGTTTTTTGTTTAGACATGATCATTCTGACCTATCTACTGTTAAGCTTCCTCGTATCGGAATCTCTTGAACTGAAAAAGCACCCACGCTGGCGCTTTTGGGCGATATTCCTTGCAGTGACGAACGGTGTCTATTTCATTTCATACGCCGTCCTTGGCTACCTCTATTCCAGCCAGGTCTTATTTAAGATTGTCACTAATTCACTGGTAATTATCATTGCCGCGGCTTTCACTTTTTACATCATGCAACGCTGGTTGCTGGTCTACCGCCGCCGACTGCGCTTCAACGAAATGCTGGCCGCGCGACAGTCATTCAAGGAAGGGGAAACCCCCGAGGTTGAATCTGAAACGGTCGATCTGGTTTCACTCAGTGAGTCTGTTACCAGTTTGTTGAAAGTCTTTACCGTCACCTTCGCGGCCTTTTCACTGGTCTTCATCTGGGCCCCTCTTTTCCAAGCCCTGGAAGTAATGCAGAGGATAACGCTGTGGACCGTCAATGACATGTCGGATGGTGAGGCCATTTTGACCAGCATTACACTTGCATCTTTGGTCCAGGCATTATTGATTGGTCTTTTTACCATTGTTGCCGCACGCAATGTGCCGCCCTTGCTGTCACTGGTACTCAGAGGCCAGAAAAATATATCCCAGGGGTCAAGATACGCGATTGTCAAATTACTGGGTTACCTGATCATCACCGTGGGTATCCTGGTGTTCCTCTCTACACTTGGGCTCAGATGGGACCGCCTGCAATGGCTGGTTGCTGCACTTGGTGTTGGTATTGGTTTTGGCTTGCAGGAGATCATTGCCAACTTCATCAGTGGTTTGATTATTTTATTTGAACGCCCCGTCCGGGTTGGAGATGTGATCACCGTGGGCGATTGTTCAGGAGAGGTCATCCGTATCAGGATTCGGGCCACGACGATTCGGGACTTCGACGGGAAAGAGTTACTGGTTCCAAACAAGGAATTTGTTACCGGACGCCTGTTGAACTGGACGCTGACTGACACCAGTATTCGTATGACCCTTGATGTCGGCATTGCTTATGGCAGCGACGTCCATAAGGCCGTTGCAATTCTGGAGGACATTTTGCGGAATCATGATCTAATCGCCAAAAATCCTGAGCCCGATGTGATTTTCAGCAAGTTTGATGATAGCGCCCTGAACCTGTCCGCACGTTATTTCTTCACCGACGTGAATAAACGCGGGCTCTTGCTCAGTGATCTGCACATGAAGATCAATGATGGCTTTAAAGAGGCCGGCATCGTTATTGCCTTCCCGCAAATCGATGTTCATTTTGACCGGGATGATAAAGCCGGAATCCCGGGCGAGGCCGCCACAACTTAATAGCGGAGATTTACTGCCGATCAATGATTCGTTCATGCAGGGTTGCCAGGTAAAGCGAGCAAAACCACGAGCCATTCAAAGCGGTGGCCACGGGCCCATCTGGTAAATATTGATGATTGCATGAACTGTTTCCGTGTGATTAAGTTTGAGTATCGTTCTATTTCGAACGTGCTTTTACATAAGGCCGCAGTTCAGAGCGCGCGACCACCATTCTGTGTACTTCATCCGGACCATCGGCCAGTCTCAAGGTTCGTGCAGCCATGTACATACTTGCCAGCGGGAAGTCCTGGGACAGGCCGTGGGCACCGTGCATCTGGATGGCATCATCGATGATATCGAGAGTGATTTGCGGAACCACGGCCTTGATCTTGGATATCCAGAGGTGGGCCTCTTCAACACCCCTGGTGTCGATAACCCAGGCCGTTTTCAGTGTCAGCAGACGCGCCATGTCGATGTTCATACGGGCATCGGCGATCCTGTCATAATTTCCACCCAGTTTTGCCAGTGGCCGACCAAAAGCGGTGCGGCTTACGGAGCGCCTGCACATGAGCTCAAGTGCTTTTTCTGCCATACCGATGGCCCGCATACAATGGTGTACACGGCCCGGACCGAGTCGTCCCTGTGAAATTTCGAAACCACGACCGGCTCCGAGGATGATGTTGTCTTCAGGCACCCTGACATCGGTGAATTTCATATGCATGTGGCCGTGTGGCGCGTCATCGAGGGCGAAAACCTTTAGCGGCCGGACAATTTCAACACCCGGCGTATCCATTGGCACCAGGATTTGCGAATGTTGCTGATGACGGGGGTTTTCCGGATTCGTTTTAACCATCACAATCAGAATCCTGCAGCGCGGATCACCGGCCCCTGAAATATAGGTTTTTTCACCGTTGATCACCCACTTGCCATTCTCCAGCACGGCGCTGGTGCAGATATTGGTGGCATCGGAAGAGGCGACGCCCGGTTCGCTCATGGCAAATGCGGAACGGATTTTGCCGTCCAGCAAGGGCTCAAGCCACTGCTTCTTTTGCGCATCCGTTGCATAACGCTCCAGCACTTCCATATTGCCGGTATCCGGTGCACTGCAGTTGAAGGCCTCGGCCGCCAGGTGTGAACGGCCGGTTTCCTCCGCCAGGTAAGCGTATTCCACGGTGTTGAGACCATAACCCCGGTCAGAATCAGTCAACCAGAAATTCCACAGACCCTGCCCGCGTGCTGCGGATTTGAGGTCATTGAGGATTTCAGCCTGGCGAGCTGTCAGGGTCCAGCGGTCACCAATTTCCACTTCACGCAGAAATTCGCCATCGACGGGGGCCACGTGTTCCCTGATAAACTCCCTGACAGCTCCGACCAGTGGGCGAACCCGTTCTGATATTCCAAGTTCCATAACTAACTCCCGTTTCCGTTCTATGATTATGTGGCCAGAAGCACCCTACGTCTTGCCTGTTTCACTATCAGTAATTTCTTTGCCGGGCGAAACGGTCAAGGTGGTAGTAGTGGTCACCGTACAGGTTTTCCAGTATCCGGCAACGTTTTAGGAAAAAGCCGATATCAAACTCATCGGTCATACCAATACCACCGTGCATCTGGACAGCCTCGGTGGTTGCCAGGTGCGCGGTTTCGCCCAGTTTTGATTTTGTCAGGCTGACCAGTTCAGCATCACCATCAGCCTTTTCATCCAGTGTCTGCATTACCTTGATAAGCAATGATTTGCACATCTCAATCTCACTGAACAGGTGAGCAGCACGGTGCTGAAGTGCCTGGAAACTGCCAATCGGCACACCAAACTGCTTGCGTTCCTTGAGGTATTGAATGGTCCTCTCGAAAACTTCCTGTGCGATACCCAGTAATTCTGCGGAAGCGCCTGCGCGTGCGACATCAAGGATATAGTCCAGTATCTTGATGCCGCCGTTCAAGGGCCCCAGAAGATGCTGATCTGTCACTTGAACCTGGTCAAAGGAGACATTGGCAGCAAAGTGTGTATCCAGTACCCGGTAGGATTCAACCGTGACACCACCCGCATCTGACGGCACCAGGAACAAGGACACTCCCCCAAGTGTTTTGGCACTGACGAGGAACGTATCCGCAAAATGGCCGTCTGCAACGTTGACCTTCCTGCCATTGATCCGGTAACTCCGGCCATCGATTTCTGCGCTGGTATCTACCTTGTGCGGTGCGTGCCGGGGCGATTCATCACAGGCCAGCGCGAGCAGACGTTCACCACCGGCGATACCGGGTAATATGTTCTCACATTGTTCATCTGAACCAGCCTTTACGATTGCTGCAGCGCCCATTAGCGCGGTACACAGCAGCGGGCCGGGTGTGAGTGTTCTGCCGCACTCCTCCAGTACGATGCCCATACCGGTGTAGCCGTATTCCAGGCCGCCATACTGTTGGGGAACAAGCATGGCCGGCCAGCCCATTTCTGCTATTTCGAACCATAGCTCACGGGAGAAGCCTTCCATGTTGTTGCTGTCGCGTAAGCTTCGCAGGTGACCGACAGGTGCGCGACTGTTTAGAAAATCCCTCGCCGAGTCCTTCAGCATCAATTGTTCTTCATTCAAAACGAGTGGCATTGTTCTTATCCTCAACCCGGAAGACCAAGCAAATGCTTGGCAACAATATTCAATTGAATCTCCGATGTTCCGCCTTCTATGGAGTTGGCCTTGCTTCGCAACCATGACTTTGCCAGGGCAGTGTCCTGGTTGGTGACACCCTCCCACGCGAGTGCATTGCTTCCGGAGATTGACATCAATAGCTCATAACGTCGTTTATTCAACTCGGTACCGTAATACTTGAACATGGATGCCGTGGCACCGAGACTGACACCGGCTTTTACTTCATCACGCGCTCGTTCCATGGTCAGTGCAAGACAGCGCTCATCCATTTCGAAACGGGCGATATCCGCCCTCAGCACTGTGTCACTCAATATCCCGTCGTCGGTACCCAGGGCATCGGCCGCTACTTTGCTGACCGCTAAACTGCCCGAGCGTGAAGCGCCGGAGCCACCGATCATTTCGCGTTCGTGGGTCAGCAGGTACTTGGCGATGGTCCAGCCGTCATTGATGTTTCCTATCACCTGGTCTTTTTCAACCCTGACATTTTCCAGTAAGGTTTCAGTGAACGGTGACTTTCCGCTGATGAGCTTGATGGGCCGGGTTGACACACCCTCGGTCGCCATATCAAACATCACGAAGCTGATGCCCTCGTGTTTTTTTGCTGCAAAATCTGTCCGGACCAGGCAGAACATCCAATCGCTCTGATCCCCATAGGAGGTCCAGATCTTGGAGCCGTTAACTATGAAGTGGTCACCCATATCGTCAGCGCGCATTTGCAGGCTGGCTAAATCGGAGCCGGCATTGGGTTCGCTATAACCCTGTGCCCAGCGAATTTCGCCACGGGCGATCAGTGGCAGGTGTTGCTGTTTGAGTTCCCCGGAACCGAATTTCATCAGTGGCGGACCCAGCATGGATATGCCAAAACTTTCCAGTGGCGGGCGTGCATTGATCCGGAATAATTCTTCTCTGAGTATTTTGGCTTGTGCACCATCGAGACCGCCGCCACCATACCTGACAGGCCAGGTTGGTACAGTCCAGCCTTTGGCCGCCATCCTTTCCAGCCAGTTTTTCTGGTCTTCACTCTGAAACTCAAAATTTCGACCCCCCCAGCAGGCATCGGCTTCATTACGGTAGGGGTGCCGCATTGATTCTGGACAATTGGCTTCCAGCCAGTCTCTTGCCTCCTGTCTGAATGAGTCTGTGTCGGTCACGTGAATTCCTTTGTCGATGAACTCAACATAATAACCGAAGCTGCATGAAGAATTATCGGAAAGCATGCGAGCGTGGAATATAATCGAACCTCATTTAAGACCTGAAACAGGGCGGTTAGTATGAACGAGGTTGTTTTTTCAAAAGCGCAAGGCCGGATAGGTGTCATTGAGATCAACTCACCACCTGTAAATGCGTTATCGCACGCAGTAAGGGAAGGAATCGTTCGAGCTTTGCAAACTGCGCAGAATGATGAAGACGTGGAAGCCATTGTACTCATTTGTGCCGGGCGTACGTTTATTGCGGGCGCTGACATTCGTGAGTTTGGTTTACCGCCGAGGGAGCCTCACCTGCCGGAAGTTGTAGCAGCGCTTGAAGCCAGCCCGAAACCGGTTGTGGCTGCGATCCATGGTACAGCATTGGGTGGCGGGTTCGAGGTAGCGCTGGGGTGCCATTACCGTGTCGCCAGGGTTGACGCCAGGGTTGGTTTCCCCGAAGTGAAACTGGGTCTTCTTCCGGGTGCAGGGGGAACCCAGAGGTTGCCGCGTTTGATCGGGGTTGAAGCTGCACTTGCGATGATAATGTCGGGAAACCCGGTAGCTGCCACAAAGGCTGCTGCAATGGGTGCTGTTGATCACCTGGTGCAGGATGATCTTCTGAACGGAGCCATCGCTTTAACAAGGAAATTGCTGGACGAGGGTGCACCCTTGCGTCGTTTAAGCGATGTGCAGATCGATCCGGATTCGGTACCTGAAAATTACTATGATGAATTCAGGGCGGCCAATGTACGCCGGATGCGAGGTTATTTTGCTCCGGATCACATCATATCGGCAGTTCGGGCAGCGGTGGAAATGGATTTTGAAAAAGGCATGAAGCTCGAGCGCGAATTGTTTACTGACTGTTTGCATTCCCCTGAGTCGATTGCCTTAAGACACGTCTTTTTTGCCGAAAGACAGGCGGCCAAAGTTGCGGGTCTGACCAAAGAATTACCCGTGCGGGATATTGAGAGTGTTGCCCTGATAGGTGCAGGTACCATGGGTGGTGGTATCGCGATGAACTTCGCCAGCAGGGGCATACCCGTGCATATGGTTGATGTTGATGATGCGGCGATCGAACGTGGTATGGCCATCGTTCGCAGCAATTACATGCGGGGTGTGAAAAAGGGCCGTATGAGCGAAGCGCAGCTCGAAACCCTGATGCAGTTGTTCATACCAACCACCGACTATGAAGACCTGGCCGGCGTGGACCTGGTGATTGAGGCCGTGTTTGAAAGCATGGCGATAAAGAAAGATATCTTCAGGCGCCTGGACCAGGTATGTAAGCCGGGAGCCATCCTCGCCAGCAATACCTCAACGCTTGACCTCAATGAAATTGCCGGCGTGACGCTGAGACCGCAGGACGTGGTGGGTCTGCATTTCTTCAGTCCCGCCAACATCATGCGCTTACTGGAGATTGTTCGAGGTGCTGAAACAGCGCCGGATGTTCTGGCCACGGTCATGCAGCTTGCCAAAAAAATTGGCAAAGTGGGTGTGGTCAGTGGTGTCTGCCACGGGTTTATCGGCAACCGGATGCTGGAGGGTTATATCCGTGAAGCTGGTCTGATGCTGCTCGAAGGTGCAAAACCCGAACAGATCGATCGTGTGCTATATGGGTTTGGAATGCCCATGGGACCCATCGCCATGGGTGACCTTGCGGGAATAGATGTGGGTGCGAAGGTGCGTGAGGAGCGGCGGCGCAAAGGAACGTTTCCGGCTGATGAGCGATTCGGACTGGTTGCGGATAAGTTGGTTGCGATGGGCCGTTGCGGGCAGAAAACCGGCGCGGGGGTTTATCGCTACGAGGCGGGTTCACGTGCACCGATACCTGATCCGGAAGTCCAGGCCCTGATTCAGAGTGAAGCCGCAAGACTGGGTATCAGGCAGCGCCTGGTCAGTGGTGAGGAAATACTCACGAGATGTATCTATCCGTTGATCAACGAAGGCGCACGAATACTTGATGAAGGCATCGCTCAACGAGCCAGCGATATCGACATTGTCTGGATAAACGGTTATGGATTCCCGCCTTACCGTGGTGGTCCAATGCACTACGCTGATCATGTTGGGCCCGGCAAAATTTATCAGCAGATATGCAGGTATCGCGACACATTGGGTAACGAGTTTGGCTACTGGGAGCCTGCGCCGTTGCTGGAAAAACTGGCGCGTGAGGGTGGCAGGTTCGCCGAACTATAATGAAATAAGGGCTAAATACCAATATCACCCAGCGTTTTCATCACGTTGCGTAAAAGGCCATGAATGACGGGATGGTCGATTTCAAAATTGGTCACGACCTGGTTCAGTTGCTCATTGACCTCTTGGCCCTGCTCAAGGCCGGCATCTTTTTGCAGTTGATCAATGGCTGCATTCAGGGCTTTGAAACGCTCTTGTGAACCCTCGGTGTTCTCGATTTTTGAAAGCTCTGCTCTCAATAAATCAATGTCATTTTGTAATTTCTCTCTCATGCTGAACCTTACTGATCTTTACGGGTTTGAATCCAACCACTTTGCTAGACCTGATTATTAACTCTACACCCACACAAGCTGAATGTCTTCAGCCGGTCAGACATTAACCACTAGACTAAATGCCAATCAGACCTGCCGGTAAGTATGTGCCAGGGCTTCAACCTGGCTGGCCTCCGGTTCACGAAGATAGGGCAGAACCAGGTGCAGTACACGTGCGACTGATGCGGAAAGCACCTTGCCATCTGCAAGGCCGGGGTCACCCCTTACCTCGGCGAAAGGAATCCAGTAGGTCATGACCAGCAACATGTTATCGGCCAGCACTTCGCTTTCATGATCGTCTATTTGCATCGCACCGTTTTTCCGCAGGTCCGAGATCAGGGTGATGAGCGTGGCCCGTTGCCTGCCAAGCAGGCCGTTGAGTGCACGCCGCAGATTCTTGATTCGGCTGTAAAGATCGCTGAGGTCCCGAAACAGGAAACGGAAGCGGCCCATCGCTTCGAAAATTAAATGCAACCGCAGCCACAGATCTTCAGCTTCGTGTACCACCGATTCCTCGAGCTCCAGCGTTGGTTGGATATTCAACAGGTACAGTTTGAATAACTCCAGGGCAATGTCGTCCTTGCTGCGGAAATGGTAGTAGAGGTTTCCGGGGCTGATGCCCGCCTCATCGGCAATATGGTTGGTGCTAACGTTGGGTTCACCGAACTCGTTGAACAAAGCCAGGCTGGTAGCAAGAACCAGTTCCCGTGTGTTGCGGCGTGCCATGGCTTGGTTATTCCGTCAGTCAGCCGTCGATGGAGCCGCCGAGTTTGGTGACCAGGTCTATATACTGTTGCATGGCGTCATCGGATGAAAGACCTTTAAGTCCTTCCCAGGCCTCATATTTAGCCACACCGACGAAATCAAACATACCGGGCTTTTTACCGGAAACATCACCCGAGGAGCCCTGTTTGAAGAGTGCGTAAAGTTGCAGCATCGTATTGTTATCCGGTCGTTCGGGTAGTGATTTGGCGGCGATGCTGGCCTGTTCAAAGCGGGAATTGATCTCTGTCATTAGGAAAATCTCCAAGCTGGGTCATACTGATACGAATAAGTGAATTGTAACAGCATGGGAATAGTTTACTAATCTGATAAGATTGTAAGACTTACCCCATATTATATGAAGGGATCGGAGGGCAGCTATGAATTACTTAATTACCGGCGGTACCGGCTTTATCGGACACAACCTGATTGGCGAATTACTGCAGCAAAAGAAAAAAGCCACGATTTATGTCCTGGTCCGCAAGGAATCAAAGCAGAAACTTGATGCTCTGAAAAAACAATGGGGTAACGGTGCCAAACGTATTGTTCCCATCACGGGTGACCTGACCAGGCCTTTGTTGGGTGTGCCGCCCAAAAAGAGACGGGAACTGGAAGGCAAGATTGATCACGTTTTCCACCTTGCTGCTGTTTACGACCTGATGGCAGATGCTGAAAGTCAGATCCGGGTTAACGTGGAAGGCACACAAAACGTCGTAAACCTTGCCGCAGATATCAAGGCCAAACGCTTTCATCACATGAGCTCAATTGCGGCAGCCGGTCTGTATTCGGGTATCTTCCGGGAGGATATGTTTGAAGAGGCTCACGGGTTGGACAATGCCTATTTTCGTACCAAGCATGACTCCGAAAGCGTCGTCAGGCGCGAGTGCAAGATGCCGTGGCGTATTTATCGGCCAGGTATTGTTGTGGGACATTCAGAAACGGGTGTGATTGACAAGATCGATGGTCCTTACTATTTCTTCAAACTGATCCAGAAGATGCGCAAAATGTTGCCATCCTGGATGCCGACCCTGGGCCTTGAGGGCGGTCGTATCAATATCGTGCCGGTCGACTACGTGGTAAATGCCACGATATTTATCGCACATAAGGCAAAACTGGATGGTCAGTGTTTCCACCTGACCGACCCCAAGCCAAAACGGATTGGTGAAGTGCTTAACCTGTTTGCCAGGGCAGCTCATGCCCCGCAGATGACCATGCGCATCGACGCCAGGATTTTCAACTACATACCCGCGACCATCACGGCAGGACTGAGGATGTTACCGCCGGTCCGGCGGATTACCAGGCACGTCATGAAAGACCTGGGTTTACCTCCGGATATGATGAAGTTTGTTAACTATCCCACCAAGTTTGACAACCGCGAGACTGAAAAGGCACTCAAGGGCAGCGGTATTATGGTACCGAGGCTGGATGACTATGCCTGGCGTTTATGGGATTACTGGGAAAGAAATCTTGATCCGGACCTGTTCATTGACCGTAGTCTGCGTGGCCACGTGCGTGACAGGGTCGTGGTTGTTACCGGGGCTTCTTCAGGTATAGGTCACGCGGTGACTGCCATGATGGCAAGAGCCGGCGCGAAGGTGATCATGGTTGCACGTGGTGAAGAAAAACTCGCGCAAGCACTGGATGAAATCAAAACAATGGGCGGCAAGGCCTGGAGTTACACCTGTGATGTTTCCGACCTCGAAGCCTGTGATCAACTCATCGACAAGATAACGGAAGACCACGGAGCGATCGACGTATTGGTCAATAATGCCGGACGATCCATTCGTCGTTCCATTGCCCTTTCATACGACCGTTTCCACGATTTTGAACGCACCATGCAATTGAATTATTTCGGCAGCCTGAGACTGATCATGCGCGCCTTGCCGGGAATGACGGCCCGTCGTAAGGGGCATGTGATCAATATATCCTCGATTGGTGTATTGACAAATTCGCCGCGTTTTTCGGCCTATGTAGCATCGAAGGCGGCACTGGATGCGTTCTCGCGTTGTGCTTCTGCTGAATATAGCGACACTGGCATTTCATTCACAACGATCAACATGCCGTTGGTGCGCACACCGATGATTGCCCCGACCAAGATGTACGACAACGTACCGACCATTACACCGGACGAGGCTGCCGAGTTCATCAGGCAGGCGGTAATTTACAAACCGCAAAGAATAGCTACCCGCATGGGTGTGTTTGCACAAACCCTGCATGCAGTGGCACCCAAGATTGCCGAGATCGTGATGAACAGCGCGTTCAGGATGTTCCCGGATTCTTCAGCTGCCAAGGGTATTTCCGAGGATCAGGCAGAGGCATCACCCGAGCAACTCGCTTTTGCCAGCCTGATGCAAGGTATCCACTGGTAGGTCGCTGATAGGATGTGAAACAGGTTTTCTGCGATTCAATTCGTAGAAAACCTGTCAATTCATTGGCCTCATTGGTCAAGCAGAACTTTTTTAAGCTGCATAAAGTAAACCTGTCATTAAGCCACGACAGGAAAGCACATGAAAAAAGCTATTGTTCTGACCTTGCTCGCTCTTGTAACCATGACCTGTGCAGTACTTGAAGGCCTGGTTGAAAGTCTTCCGCCGCAATTTATCCAGGTCAATGGTCTGCTGACCATCGTGTGTGCAGGGGTCTTTATCGTCTGGACACTGAAGGTGCAGGCTGAGCGGTTTTATAAAGACTGATTTTTGCTTCACGTAGGCAGTGATGCTGAAACGCATACCGCAAGCCTGGTTATCTGGTATGACAAAACGGGTGAACAACCACTGGTCGTGGATGGAAGCTTCAGCTGTTATCAAATGCATACCAATTTTCTCACCGCCATGATGAAGGTGCAGTTTAGAATTTAGGGCCTGGTTTAAGGGGCCTTTGCTTCCCGGCGATTCATATCCTCGCTGACGAAACGAAGCACCGCCTCAATCATCGCCTCTCTCGGATAGTCGTTTTTGTCGACAAAAGTCGAGCCGATAAAACTGTGACTCCGCGCAATCGGTACAGCCACTGCCCAGTGGTCTGCATTCAGGAACCCCATCAAAGTACTGCCGGGAATCACCTGGTCATAGTAGATCAACTGACTGTCGTTTCGCGCATCGACCTGGCTGAGTTTCCGGTAGCTTGTGCCAAGCACTGACGAGATACGGTCAGGATTGGGGTAGGTCACAAGTGAATAATAGGCGATATCATCGGGTAGCGGGTTATGCGCCAGCCACGACCTGCGTGTGGCGGGGCGCAGGCTGTCGATCGCTCCTCCATCCCCGGCGCTGCAGTTGGCACCGGGAAAACGGCGAATGATATTGAGGTCTTTCTGATCAGCAGCGTTTGCCAGAGGTGAACCGCCAATGGCCCCTGAAGCACTGATCACGGCCACCACTCGTTCCCTCAGCTCAGGGTATTCGACAATCGCCTGGAGAATATCAGGGGCACCTTTTGAGTAGCCAATGAGCAAAATTGGAATACCGTCGAATTCCGCAGGCAGGTCTGCAATCTTGTCGCGAATCTGTCGAGCGTTATTTGCGGAACCCGAAAGCCCATCGACCTCCAGCAGCTCAGCCTGAAAACCAAAGCTTTTTAATAAGTCGTCGACGGACTCATCAATTTCCAGCCATTCCTCAATACACTCCCAGCCGACCCCGGGCACGATCAGGGCCAATAACTTCTGTTGGCTCACTCCCATATCAACCGGTTCGCCGGTACCCGCCGGTTCGTCTGCGACACGTGTGAGCGCTTCCTCACATGGCCGGTAATCCGGCCACTCCGCGCCACGGGATTCCAGTACTTCACAAAAGACTTCACGGAAGCGCCCCCTGCGATCATCTACACCGGCATCAGCCACGGGGACCAGTGCAAGTGGCGGGGATTCCGTCGTCCACGGGTTCAGCGGTTTGCCGGCGCAGGCTGTCAAAAGGACCAGGACCGGCAGCATCACAATGGTTTTGAAAACAACCTGGGGCTTATGGAAGAGGTTATGGCGAAATTTCATTAGCTTTACCCTGAAGTTGTCTCGTTTAGCAATTATAAATGAACAACTGTGCTAACTTTGTAATATAAAAGATCAAAAGGTGATGCTCTTGCGAAAATTCTTGCTGATTTATTTCGTATCGGTTTTTGTTGCTCCCTTGCGTGCCGATGTTCTTTTCGAAAACACCTCTTCTATGGAAATTGAATTGACGGGTCCTATGTGGTCCCTGGTTGAAAACAAGGAAGATCGTAAAGAATGGCCTTTCCGTCTACGTAGTGATGCCGTTGAGCTTGATTTGAAAATCAGGGCCAGGGGGAATAGCCGTATGCGGGTCTGCGATTTTCCACCCCTGAGATTCAATTTCAAGGTAGCCGACACGGCCGGAACACCTTTCGAGGGACAGGATAAGCTGAAGTTGGTGACGCGCTGCAATAAAGGCGGTCGTTCCGAGAGCGATGTGCTGGAAGAGTATGCGGCATACCGGATTTTCTCCTTATTCTCAGATGTGAGTTTTCGAGTGCAGCTTGTGCATGTTACCAATATCGACACCGATGGCCGTCTGAAAGAATCTTTCAGCAGCAGTTATGGTTTCCTGATCGAGCCATTGGAACAAATGGTCTTGCGTGTGAATGGCAGCCTGGCCGGGGTTCCTGCTGTTTCCTTGGGACAACTTGACAAAGAACAGTCAGCACTGGTTTACGTATTCCAGTATCTCATTGCCAACACCGACTGGTCATTTGTCACGGCGGAAAATGACGAGTTTTGCTGTCACAACATCAAGCTCATCAAAATCGGCTCAAAGCTGGTCCCTGTACCTTATGATTTGGACCTGTCAGGCGTTGTCAATGCCAGCTATGCGCGTCCTGACCTTTCCCTGTATATTTCCAAGGTGGTGACACGAGTGTATCGCGGTTTTTGCACAGACCCGGACATTTTGCGTGGGGTGCTGAACGACATCACATCACGGGAGAAAGATGTATTGGATATCATCAGCGGTCTGCCTATGCTGACTGATAAGGAAAAACGGAAGAAAATTTCCTATCTCGAACGCTTTTTAAAAAAGGCTGAAGACCAGGACAAGATGATCAGCCTGTTCGAGAAAGATTGTCATCCCTGAATAGAAAAAGACTGGTAATGCTCGCAAAAAACCACTCAATGGTTTCTAATTCAAAAGAAAAGTTGTCGCTACGAAATCTGCCGAAACCGTGGCTTACCTGGCCTCTTCTGAATCGAGCTTCCAGACGGGTGTTAACCTCGATATCAACGGCAGTCTTTTTTAATCTTGATAATGGATGACTGTTAAATTGAACGTGAATGAAGAATTGCTGAAAAGGCTTGAGGCGGCACCGGTTGTACCACTGGTTGTTCCCGATGATCCGGAAACCGCCATTAAGACCACACAGGCACTGGTGGCGGGAGGATTGAGCGTCATTGAGGTGGTGTTGCGTACCAGCGCAGCTGTTGAATGTCTTGGCGAAGTTGTAAGAGCCGTACCTGATGCCATTGTCGGTGCAGGTACGGTGCTTTCCCAACGCCAGGCCGCAGAAGTTGTTTTCGCCGGAGCGCAATTCATCGTATCTCCAGGTCTCTATGCACCGGTGGTTGAATATGCGGCATCGGCCCGCTTACCGATATTTCCCGGTGTAGCGACGGCTTCTGAGGCTCAGAATGCCTGGAATATGGGGCTTCGATCACTGAAGTTCTTCCCGGCCTCTTTGGCAGGTGGCCCGGCGATGCTTAAAGCGCTTGGATCGGTATTCAAAGACGTCAGGTTCATGCCGACGGGTGGTGTCTCAGCGGGTAATCTTGGAGAATATCTTGCTTTACCCAATGTCCTCGCCTGCGGCGGTAGCTGGCTGACACCCAAATCAGCGATTGCCGAAGACAATTACGAAATCATCACGAAGCTGGCGGCAGAAGCTGTTGCCATTGCCAAAAACATCAGAGGTTAACCATGGCTAAATTTGTCACTTTTGGTGAAATCATGCTGCGGCTCAAGACACCCGGTCATGAGCGTTTTTTCCAGTCACCGGCTTTCGCAGCAACTTTCGGAGGCGGTGAGGCCAACGTTGCGGTTGCACCGGTTAGTCTTCCTCTTCTCAGTTGCTGTTTAGCCCTTGCTTATTTATTGTTGTCAGTAATATCGTGAATTGCCACGCATATCTGAAAAAAGGTGAAGTTAGAATGAAGCTATCCAAATCAATTTTGACCATGCTGATACTCATGATATTGACGACAGGAATCGTATCGGCAACAGAATTACAGGAAGGTGATGCCAGCTATTACGCGGATGCACTCGATGGCAACAAAACCGCCAGTGGAGAGCCCTACGACAAAAATGCATTCACGGCTGCGCATCGAAACCTGCCATTTGGAACCAGGGTAAAAGTAACGTATCTAAAGACAGGGAAAACAGTTGATGTGGTGATCAATGATCGTGGACCCCATGCAAATGATCGCATCATAGACCTGTCAGGTGCAGCGGCAAGGCAAATCGGTATCGTTGATGACGGCCATGGCAAAGTCAGCATAGAGGCCTATGAAAATTAGTCGTCTTTGGTTTTATTTTCCAACCCAATGTTCGCTTTTCCGGTTAAAGCCGGGCGATTAATCCTGACCTGATCGAATAGTTGATTCAAGACCGAGCACCTGATTTATAGCCATCAGGTAGCTTTTCCGAAAAGTATGTCCTATTGTTTAATAAAGAAAAAGATCTTTCCTCCGTCGGTCAGGAGTCAGATAAAGTGAAAACAACATTCATTGCGAAAGCAATTCCGGTTCTTATTGGTTGCTCTATTCTTGCCATATTCTTGGTGCCCGCCGGGTATGCTTATAAAGCGGGTATAGGCAGTAATGAAGTCGCTCCGGCAACATCTTGTAATAGCAATCCAGGCAACCTTACGATCTTTCCTTTTGCCAGGTTAAAGACAAACGCTAATGGATCCGCCACAGGTGTTGAAGTTCATCTTTCCAACGCGGATAGCAACTGTGCAGAAATGATTTACTCTTCCTATGATGTTGGATACGGCAACGATTCGGGCACGATTCTCGATAATAATGGCAGGGCTATTGTTTTGAGGTAACGACAGGGAAAGTATTCACTTTCTATTGGTACGAGGTTCATCTGTGTCGGTCAGGCGGTCGACACCGGAATTCATCAAAAGAATATGTGCCCGATCTCATTCATGGGCTGGGTCTAGTCCGAAGCCGGAAGGATTTCTGTGCCTGTATCCGGTATCAGCCACCGGTTGTTAGCCAGGTCAACACCACCACCCATCTCTTCCTGCACCACCCGGTCGATGACAAACAGGCCTTTTTCCGCCATGGCCTGGAAGGTGTCCATACCATCATTCGGAAAGTTTCCGCGGGTTCTGTGAATATTGAAGCGATGTGCAAATGTTCTGCCAAAGGCTTGCTCGATGCCGTCTTTTCCATGCATAAAGCCAAGCAAACCACCCCAGGTGGCGGCTGGATTATCTGAATCCCAACCCGCCAGCACGGCAATTTTAACAGTCTCCTTAAAGTCGCCCTGCCCATAGAGCAGACTGATGATGCTGGATGCAAAGTTGATACCCGAGGCAAAACAGCCATTGCAGTACAGCTCCCTTGATGTCAGGTCATATCCGTCGAGCTGTTCGACCTGGTATCGAACATAGACCTCATCACGAGTCTGCTCCCACGGTACACCTGCGGCGTAGCGGCTTTTCACAAAATCAAACATTTTTGCGGAATACGACTCGTTTGGCAGTCTCTGCCTGGCCGTATCCGCCATCCAGAGAACCTGGTCCCTCAAGGGTAAGCCCGGGTCAACAAGTGATGCCAGTGAGTACATGACCACGTAAAACTCAGAGGCCCAGGCTGCATTTTCACGGGCGGTTGTGCGAATCGGCAGATGTGCCATGCGCAGTGCTACATCCGGCCGTGCCGGGGAAAACAGACCGAATATCTCGGTGGTGAGTTGGGCATCAATCATATCGTAATGAGGGTTTTTGGCTGGGTCGCTGGTCGCTGGCGGCAGCAGGCCCTCGGTACGCATTAAATCATGTGCCTGTTGATTGGAAACCCAGAGAAAGTTCTCCCTTTCCCCCTTATTGTTAGTGAATGGTGTATTTTCGTCCGAGTAAATGTGTTTCAGCCAGCCATCACGTATCTGTTCGCCAGTCAGCATGCTGGTCCGGTTGGTCAGCAGCAGTTGCTGATACATG